>Ga0335078_10004063_pt1 | contig 21739 bp, 20 predicted proteins | sample Lox_Sample_32_FD_206711 | JGI IMG/M metagenome (GOLD analysis project Ga0335078, IMG submission 206711) | Soil microbial communities from Loxahatchee National Wildlife Refuge, Florida, United States - Lox_Sample_3.2 | ecosystem: Environmental > Terrestrial > Soil > Wetlands | place: USA...
CGCGCGGCCGAATCATCGGGCGCATGTGCAGACCACCGCGCGGCCGCCGCGGACGGTCTTCAACCTGGGCGTGCAGACCGGCAAGAATAGTTGTCCGGAACCGGCAAAAGTAGTTGTCGCCGAACACGAGGTATCCGCCAACACAACGCCCTTGGGAATCCCGTTGGCCACGGCACGACGAATCAGGTCGAGGGCGAGTTCCGGTTTGGTCTTGAAGAGAACGTCCTCCGGAATCCGCGCCTCACTGCGCCGCGCCGGGTCGTCCGCCCAGCTTCGCGGCAGGTAAAGCTCGAAGTCGATGGGGAGCTGCTCCGTACGCGTGGCGATACACAAGCTGACGCCGAGTTGGCAATTGGTGATCTTGCCGGCAGAGCCCGTGTACTGCCGCTGGACCCCCACCGAGTGCGTACCTTGTTTGATGAAGCCCGTGTCGTCCGTGATCCAGCACTCGACCGGTTCCCGCTCGGTCATCGCTTCGAGGGCGTAACGGGCGGCTTCGCGGCGGACTTCCGCGTCGTTCCAAGGAGAATCGGTAGCAAAGTGCAGAAGCCGCTGATGCGCCGCATCGGCGCCACCAGGATCGGCGCAAGCCCGCGAAGCCATCGGCTCCATGCTCTTCCGCTCGCCATCCCCCAGTAAACCCATGGCGTAGGTGGCGAATGATTCACGCCTTCGCTTGTTGGCCAGAATGGCGCCGATCCGGTCGAAGTACTCTCCGAGGCGTTCCTCCGAGGCTGCGTCCATGAAGCTCGCCATGAGCTCCATGAAGCATGCAGAAAACCGGCGCACAACAAAAGGTCAATTCACTGATCGTGACGATCGCAGAACCCTATCAGTTTCGAGGGCTTACGGCTCCACGCTGATCGGCCCGGATGGGTCGTCTTTCGACGCAGTAATGCTAAGTAGACGCCCAGCCCGTGGAACGGAACGTTCATCATGGGCGATCGCCGTGGGCGTCGGGCGGTCGCGTTGGAAGAGGCGCTACCCATTAGAAAGGCGACAACGGCATTCGCGATGGCGTCCACGAAAGTTGGGACAGGTTTGGAGTCGTCACTGTGAGGGCTGCCGAACAGTCGCAGGTAGTGCTGGATCTGGAGCGAGCTTCGGCCTTCGCGGTGCGGGAGGGTTCTGTGGACGTGCCTTCGCCTCGCAAAGGGCTTCGTGCAGCGCTGGTTCGGAACCCCGTTCGACATCGATGCCAGCGGCGTGACCGGGAATCCCTCTTCCTCCACTGCGACGCGGGTAAGTCCGCCTCGTGCCCCATGCGTGCACTCGACTGCGCGTAGTGGGCTGCGCCGCCGAAGTCGAAGGCGGTGCAGACCTCGTTTCGAACCGTCCAGGCGTCATGGCCAGGTGGGATGGCGACGAAGTCGCCAGCCGCGATGTCGCTCTCCTCGCCGTCGTCCATCTTGATGTGCATCCGGCCGGACAGCACATACACGAGGTGGGCGGCCTGACATGACCTCCAAGCTCTTCGAGGCGTTGGGAGCCCACCGAGGTAGTCTCAGCCTCGCTGATGCGAGGTCTGCGTGGTGGGCCATGGGAGCCACGCTCGCCCATCGGCAACGGCTACTCCTTCTTCTTGCGGCGCCTCTCGTTCTCTTTGATTAGGCCGCGGATGTCGTCGGCCAGGTCGAATACAATACCTCACCATGGTGGGCGGCGGTGCGCGCAGGGCCCAGGGAGCGGCAGATTCCCCTGGGCCGTTCACCTCCATTGCTGGCTCCGCCCTCAGTGTTGTCGACTACAAAGGTCGCCGAGCCCACCCAGGGTTCTCATCACGCCACAGCAGTCCCGAGCCTCGGGGGTTGGGCTGTTTCGGATGCGCGTCAGAAGTACCAGTTCAACCCCACGCGCGTGGCCAAGGCAAACACATCGGGCTGAGTATTGAACGTAAGCCCTTCGAGTAGCTGCGCGGAGAAATGGCGACTGATGAAGTATTCGGCTCCGCCGCCCAAGAAGAGAACGAACTGAGTGGTGGAATCGCCGACGCTCGGGGAAACGAAGTTGAGACCCACGCCGCCGCCGACCGGGAAGGCCATCTGGGCAATTGGTATTCTGGTGACATAGTAGAATGCGTTTGCGCTGACGGAGATGACGGTCGCGACGTTTTCAACGGAGACGATGCCGAAGTCGCCTTCGAGCTTGAGGTTATCGAGAGCGAGGTAGCTCAAGTTGAGGCCGCTCCCGAGGTCGACAGCACCGGTTGTTGGGTCGGAGGACAGCGTGGCCCCGATGGCGAAGGTCCCTTGACTTGGAAGGTTCTGGGCAAGGGTAGGGGTTGCGAGCGCGGCGACAACGACCGCGAGTACGAGGCGGCGCATGTATTTCTCCGTAGCAAGGCCGGGATTTTCTTCCGGCGGTGGAGGTACCACCCATCGGCCCAAATTATCTGAGGCGGCACCTGGTCTCGTCTTTCCTGAGGTGGGCCGACCGGAAGGCCAGCTGAGCACACGTCGTGCCAGTTTTTGCTGATCCCCGGCTGCTCGGCGCCACGATGAATGTCGATGTGTGAGCCACTCCCTCAACTGCCGAGGGAACATGCTCAGCAAAATGTGTGGCCGGCACGCCGAGAACCAGGGCAGTGCAAGCCGCTTCCCACTACTTCTTTGGTCCCGCTCCAGCCCATGAGGCCCGTGCACTGGCAATGCTCATGGGGCTTCACCGTGTCCCGCGACCACAGCGATGCCCGCCCAACGGTGAGCGGTTCATGAAATAGGTGGCGGCCCCAGCCGCGTTATGCACGAAGGCGACCATGTCGTTGACAGTGGCGTCAAGGCACTGACGGCCTCGAACCCAAGCACGAGGGAAGGATTTAAGGGGACGGTAGTCGCGAACAAGCTCGCGGTCGCGAGGGCCGACCGGGGGTTGGCCGACACTGTTCTTGCTGGAGGTCGCCGGGAAACGCGAGTCGTAGCGGAGGAGCTCACCAGCGGCACCGCCATCCACGCCACCCTCGATGCGGTCGCCACCAAAACCGTGGCCGCCAGGACCTCCGCCGCCGGGGTGCGAGGCTGCCAAGTCGAAGCAGCAAGACATGACGAATCCGAAGACCGCAAGAATCTACCTCATGGCTGTTGCTCGTCAGCACCCACGAACACGGATGTTCTGTTGGCGGTTGCTCTCCGGGCTCGTCGAGGCGGTCACCTGCCCAGGCTTCGCATCGAACTCGGTGGCGAGAGGGTTGTAGGTCGTCACCGCCTACTCGTTCGCAGCGGGAGGCTCAAACACCATCACGCCATCGGAGTAGAGGGTTTCCCGCCAGTTCGATACGACGTACTGAAGAGTGAGGCATATCAGACAACAGACTTCGATGGTGTCGTCGGGCGTCTTCAACACTCAGAGCAACCCCGAGCAGCGATGCCGCCGAGGCCGCCTCTGGCATTCGACGAGCGTCTTTACGCTTTGGCCGGCCATGAAGCGGGCCGCCATACTCGATGAATCTGGCAATCTGGAGCGCCTCGCGGCGCCACGGCGCGTACACCTCGCGCGGGATATCCTCCATCGGAGAGGAAGTGCTCGGCATCAACGACCTTGACCATCTCTTCCATGTAGCAGGTGAGTTTGGTGAGGTCGAGGGCGACGGTTTCCTGCTCGGGCTCGTACCTGCGTGCGGCAGACGAAGCATGTGTGCACGCTGAGCATCGGGGGCTGCTGATGACGCTGATGCTGGGCCGCACTTTCAGACGAGCCTTCGCGGGGACGTAGCCAGCGCGTCGACCCAGGATGCAGATGTTCGTGCTCCGTCCAATCGTCTTACCACGGAGCGCGCCGAACCCGACGAGAGCGAGACCGCCACCCCGTCGACCCACTGGCGGACTCAGCAAGCTTCAAGTCCTTTCCCGCTCCAGTTTGCCCCCGGCATTCCCCTGGATTGTCGGGGGGGCTTCTCCTCCCATCGACTGCAACCCCGGTTGTAACCCCGACGCGCGCGAGCGGCCGGATGAGCATGGGCAGGTTATCCCCCCTGACGATAGCGGGAGAATCTGGGCGACCGCGGGCGCCGCGCTCGGGCTGCTCGCCCGGGGCTCGAGTGCTTCAGCGTTGAGGAGGGCGAGATGCGGTTTATCGTACCCTTTCAAGCGAACGATCGAGCTCGCGGTGAACTAGCTTAAGTTCTTGACTCCATAGCTGGAACGTCGCCGCCCGTTTTCCGCAAAGCCTTAAGGCCCGGCAGCGAGGAAGAACAAGCTCGCCCGCCCCTACTTCCTCATGTTGAACTTCATCCGTGAGATAACGTCGTTCTGCAGTTCGCGGTTCAGCGGCGTGAAGAACGCGCTGTATCCCGCGATGCGTACCATGAGGTCGCGGTACTCCTGCGGCTTCCTTTGCGCCTCGCGCAGTGTCTCGTCGTCGACCACGTTGAACTGGATGTGATACTGGTTGTTCCTGAAGTGCGTCTTCACGAGGGCGGTCACCCTTTTGCGTCCTTGCTCGCTCGTGAGAGTATCAGCCGAGAGGCGCATGTTGAAAATGGAGCCCTTTTGGAACCAGATGCTCGGTAGCTTACCCTCTGAGTTGATGGCCGCGGTCGGGCCGTGCTGCTCCGCCCCGTTCGACGGTGACACGCCGTTGTTCACTGGCGCCCCCGCCTTGCGTCCGTCGGGAAGAGCCCCGACCGACTTACCGAAGGCGACATTGCCGGTCACCGAGCTGAGGCTGAGCGCGAAGGTCGCGGGCACGGGCCCCTTCCCGTAACGCGAGCTCTTGAAGTCCTTCTGGTACGTCGAGCCCAGGAACTCGTCGATCTCCACCGTCCACTTGTCGGCGTAGTCGTCGTCGTTGCCGAACTTCGGCGCCTTGTTGATAAGCATCTGTCGGATCTGCGGACCCGTGGGGGATGTGGCCTCGTCGTCGAAATCCGTTTCCAGGGCGTGGACGAGCTGAGCGGCCGTCAGGAGTTTCTTCTCGAATAGGACATACTGGAGAGCCGCGAAGGAGTCCCCGACCGTGACCGCGCCCGCTGTCGGGCCGCCGTCTGCCGTGTAGCGTGCGCCGCCCTCGATCAGGTCCTTACCTCGCTCGATACAGTCGTGAACGAGCGACGAGCGGAACGCATTCTGATCGTGGGCGATATGCATCTCGTCGGCGATGTGCTCGACGATCACCTGGAGCTCCATGTAATAGCGGAGCTGGCGCTTGTAGGCCTTCAAGATCTCATCGGCACTCGTGAACGTGGTGAGGTCTCCGTCGCCCGGCAGCAGGCGCGTGCCCGTCGCCGGGTCGGCGCCGTCGTGGAGGGTCATCTCGAAGACCTTCGCGAGATTCAGCCACGAGCCCTTGGCGGCAAAGTCCCACTTTCCTGGAACGGAGGCCTCGATGCAGCCGACCGGCGCCCACCCGTAGAGGTCCTCTTTCGCGATACCCATATTGGCGAGGATGCGCATGACGCTCGGGTCACTGTACAAGGCCGGTTGCCCGCCCCCGTGCGCCTGCACGACCTCGAGCGCGCGGTGCATAAGGGCATCAGAGGTACCCTCGAACCACTTCAACGACACCGAGGGCTTCGTCAACTTCATCTCCGCCGTCGCGTCCAAGATGACGTAGGTGAGCTCGTTCACGGCGTCCTTGCCATCCGCGGTCTGACCTCCGATCGCCAGGTTCTGCGCCAGGTGATAGCCGGGGAAGTACTCGCTATCGGGCCAAGAGCGGAGCTTGTTGATCTCATTAGCCTTGACGAAGAAGGACTCGACGAGCTCGAGGGCAAACTCGCGGGTGATAGCCCCGGACTCGATGTCAGCCTTGTAGTACGGCCAGAGGTACTGGTCGAAACGGCCCAAGGAGATCGCGTGGCCGTTCGTCTCGACCTGGAGGATGAGCTGGATGAACCAGACGGTCTGGATCGCCTGCCAGAAGCTCCGCGCCGGTCCTGCCGGCACCTGACGGCAGTTCTCCGCCATGGTGAGAAGCTCCTGTTTGCGCGCGGCGTCCTTTTCCACGCGCGCAAGCGCGTCGAGCTTGTCGGAGAAGCGACGGGCGAAGTTGATCACTGCCGTGTTCGCGGTGATTACCGCCTGGAGGAACCAGTATTGGGAGATTGTGCCCGGCGCGGTGAGATCGAGCGCCTCGAGCCGCTCCTTCGCGCGCGCGATGACTCCGTTCAGACCTTCCCTCAGGACCCACTGGTGATCGGGAAGGACGTTCCCGAGGCCTGCGGCGGCGCACCAAGTGTCGTCGATTGCATTGATCTGCCAGGCGACCCTGGCCTGCTCGGGGAGCTGGCTCCAGATGCTGGCAAAGAGAGTCTTGTGCTTCCAGTAATCGATGGTCTGGAGGATCTGCGACTTCGCTTCACTCGTATAGGTGAATTGGTCGCAGGGCCGCTCAGCGAACGGGTAGGGCTTACCCTCGAACTCGTTGACAATCCATTCCGTGGAATACTCGGGAAAGACTGGCGCCGCGCGGACAGAGCTGGCTTGGTTCCCGACGAGGAGTTCGCCGTCCCGAACGAAGATGGACATCGAATCGAGGACCTCGTAAAAGGCCTGTGCCCGTCGCTTTACGATGGGCTGTCCCTCGCTCTCCCTCATCGACCTTGTGAAGATGACGGCCCGTTCCGGGCATATCGCCGGAATATGGTCGAAAAGCCCCTCGCGAAGCTGCTCGGTTCTGCGCGTCATACCCCACTCCTTGAAAACGGTTTCAGATTTTGAAGGACATACCACAGATGGGCCGGGGACGGCAAGCCGAATTTCGGCACTTCTCACCCCGTAACCCTTGAGAAGGACCCTGTTGACTTAGGCACGTATGGGAGCGATACGACTATCGGGGCTGAAAACGGTTTCGACATGAAGGTCCGGAATGGCGCGATACACCATCAACGAGATCGCAACGCTGTGCGGGACCTCGCCTTCGAGCGTATCTCGCGTCCTCAACAGCCCCGAGCTCGTCGCCGAGCCGCTTCGCGAACGCATCCGCAAGACAATGGAGGAGGTCGGTTACCGGCCCAATCCCTTCGCTTCCCGTCTCAGCTCGAAATCCCGCTGGGGACTGGCCCTGTTCGTCTTCGACATCCTCAACCCGTTTTTCGCCCTCATCGTGCGCAAGATCAGCCACCTGGCGATGGAGCGCCGAATCCCCCTCACCGTCTGCGATACGGAGAACAACGAAGAGAAGGAGCGGATCTTCCTCGATTACCTCCTAGAGAACAGGATCGGGGGGATCATCTTCGGCGAAGGGGTTTCCTTCCCGACGATCGCAAGGGCACGCAAGTCTACGGAGATCGTCCTCATCGATCGCCACTTCGACGAAGAGCCGACGTCCGAGGTTTGCAGCGACAACTATTCGGGCGGGTGCCAGGCGACCGAGTACCTTCTGCAGCTCAATCACCGCGCCATCGCTTTCATCAGCGGCCCCGAGGGGTGGGCGTCCGCCGAGGAGCGTTTCCGCGGGTATCGTGAGACGCTCGATCGGCACAACATCCCGTTCCGTCCCGAGTTCGTCTATCGCGGGGACCTGCGTTTCGAATCGGGGATCAACGCCCTAGAGTACTTTTTGACGCTGGCGGAGTGGCCGACTGCCATATTCAGCGCGAATGATCAGATGGCGTTCGGCGTACTGACGAAGGCGAGCAGCCTGAATATTTCCATACCCAGAGATATTTCGCTCATCGGTTTCGACGATATCCCGCTCTACAGCCCGTACATGACCCGGCTGACCACGGTGCGGCAGAACATCGACGAGCTCTGTACGAGGGCGTTCAGCATCACGATGGCGAAGCTCGACCGTTGCGAGGAAGGTGGAGGGCAGCGAGTCGTCGTGCCGACGAAGCTCACTGTCGGCGAGACGTGCGGCATGTACAGCATGGCCCCCCGGTCAGCCGCAGGGCAGGGACGGTGACGCCCTTGAGCTCGAGATCCAGCGACGCCTGTGCATCAGCGCTCGTCTTCGATATCGAGAGGTACGCGACCGAGGACGGCCCCGGCATCCGCTCCGTCGTGTTCTTCAAGGGCTGCGGGCTTCGTTGCTCATGGTGTCAGAACCCGGAGTCGCAGGTGTCGAGTCCGCAGGTCGTGTACGACAGGAGCAGGTGCGTCGGGTGCCGCCGGTGCCTGGCCGTTTGCCCCTCGAGGGCCATCAGCGAAGTCACCGGCCTCGGCTACATCACCGACCCCGCGACGTGTACGCTGTGCGGCGCGTGCATCGATGCATGCCTCACGGATGCGCGCCGCATTGCGGGGCGGCGGATGGCCTTGGGCGCCATCATGGATGAGCTGCGAAGGGACAAGGCGTACTACGCGGAATCCGGCGGAGGCGTGACCTTTTCTGGGGGGGAACCCCTCATCCAGGCGGCTGCGGTCCGCGAGCTGGCGAGGCTCTGCCGGGCAGAGGGCTATCACACCGCCCTTGAGACCGCCGGCAACGTGCCGTGGCGGGGATTCGAGGAGGTGCTGCCATGGGTGGACCTCCTCTACTTCGACCTCAAGCACATCGACTCCGAGGAGCACCGCCGGCATACAGGCGTACCGCTGGAGTTGATCCTCGAAAATCTGAAGCGCGCCAGTGAATGCGGCGCGAATCTAGTCGTGCGGATCCCTGTGATCCCCGGTGTCAACGCGAGCGAGGACACCTTCCGCGGGATGTTCAAGTTCCTCGCGGAAAGAACGCGCGCGCGCAACGTGGAGCTTCTGCCATTCCACCGTCTCGGCCTCGGCAAATACGCGGGACTCGGCTGGCCCTATGCCATGGCGGAGGTCGGGAACATGAGCAAGGAGCAATGCGCTCCCTTAGCGTCGCTTGGACGATCGCTGGGTTTGCGTGTCCAGGTGGGAGCGGAGAGAGGGTAGGCGCCGCCTTCCGGGATTCTATCGGGATTCCGCCGGGTTTCCCTGCTGTGGATTTCATGTGAACATTGATCGGGCTGATTCGAAATGATTCAGTGTTAATTCGCACTCATTTTCTGCTTGACAGATGGCCAGGATGGCGTAGCCTCATGGCCGATTTACTAAAGCGATTTCAGCGGCTGAAAGCGATTTCAGTGGCTGCCGGATTCGGCATGCACTGAAATCACACCACGCAATCTCATTAGGGGGACACATGTTGCGGTCAATCGTCGTTCTCATGATGGTTCTCCTCGTGCCGGTGGGCGCTAGCGGTGCGGGCGGGAAAGCGTCCAAGCTCATGGTCATCCTGACTCCTGACAAGGACAACACCTTCTTCATCGCCGAGTCCGATGCGGCGAAGGCGAAGGCCGAGTCGCTGGGGTACACCACGCTCACGGCGGTCCACAAGGACGATCCGACCGTCGAGAGCAACCTCATCGATCAAGCGATTGCTCAGAAGGCTGCCGCGATCATCATTGACATCGCGAACGCTGACGCATCGCCCAACAATCTTAAGCGCGCCACCGCCGCGAAAATCCCTGTGTTCTGCATGGATCGCGAGATCAACGTCACCGGCATCGCCAAGGCACAGCTCATCTCGGACAACTTCCAGGGAGCACAGCTCGGCGCCCAGTACTTTGTGAAGCTGATGGGTGAGAAGGGCACCTACGTCGAGCTCGTCGGCAAGGAGTCAGATACCAACGCGGGGGTCCGCTCGAAAGGCTTCCACTCCGTCATCGACCAGTACCCTGATATGAAGATGGTCGCCCGGCAGACCGCCAACTGGAGCCAGACCGAAGCCTACTCAGTCATAGAGTCTGTCCTGCAGGCCAATCCCAAGATCAATGGCATCATCTGCGGCAACGACACCATGGCCCTCGGCGCCCGTGCCGCCGTCGAGGCGGCGAACCGTTCGGACGTTATTGTCCAGGGGTTCGATGGCAACGACGATGTCCTCGTGTCGATCTTGCAGGGCAAAATCAAGGGCACGGTCATGCAGCCGAACGCCCTGAACGCGGAGATGGCCGTCCAGCTCGCGGACAAGTTCCTTCGTTCCGGCTCCACAGGGATGAAGCAGGAAAAGATACTCAACGGCTGCTTCCTCATCACCCCGGACAATGCCAAGCAGTGGAAGGGCTACAAGAAGATTCAGTGAGCGGCTCCGTCACGTCTGAATAGATGTGGGATGGGGGCCCGGTCCAAGCGGGCCGGGCTCCGTTGTCTCTTAAAGCATCCTGATCCGATATTCTGTTCTGTGGAGGCACAATCCTGATGAGCGCCAAAGTGCTCGTCGAGTGTGGCGCGACAACCTTATGTCTTGCACTGGTCGCGGCGTGTACCGTGGAGAAGCTCGACAACAGCCGTGACGCGGCAGGCGACCAGTATTCAACCTGGACGAAGACGGGAACGGCTTTCAAGGCCGACGAATACGTGGCGGCAGTGTGGGACAAGCAGGTGCTGCCCGACTATGAAAAGAACGCCTTCGATGTCGGCACGGTCCTCGGCGCCCTGCGGTCCGATCGGAAGGCGGCGATCGCGAAATATGGGGTCAGGAAAGAAACTGGAGAGGTCATCTACATCTTCAAGGTCCGGGGACAGGCCCGCGTGGCCAAGTACGACAACACCTCCCGCAACGGGGTCATCCGCGTGAACATCGAGCCGGAGAGCTCCGGGTTGAGCGCCACGCTGCAAGTCGGTCCTGTCGTCGTCGGCACGACAATCAGGGACTCGCTCGAGTTCATCCACTTCACAGACGTGGGCAACCAGCTCCAATTCGCCGATCTGGCGAACCAGCTCAATGCGCGGATGTTGAAAGACTCGGTGTCATCCCTCGACCTGCCCACGCTCCCGGGCAGGAGGATCTCCTTCAGCGGATGCTTCAAGCTGGAGGAGGAGCAGGTCCTGAACACCATCGTCATAACTCCTGCAAAAATCCAGCGGCTCGATGACGGCGGGGTGGGGAAGTAGAAGGCGCGTATGGAGAAAAACGGATCTCGCCTTATCATGGAGGCAAGGAAGATCACGAAGATCTTCCCCGGCACGGTTGCCCTTAAGGACGTCGACTTCTCGATCTACACCGGGAAGATCAACGCCCTCGTCGGCGAAAATGGCGCGGGCAAGTCCACCCTCATGAAGATCATCGCCGGCATCGAGTGGCAATCGGCGGGCACGCTCGTCATGTACGACGACGACGGGCGGCCCGAGGAAGTGCATTTCAGCTCGACCCGTGACGCAGCCCGGCGCGGCATCGGAATTGTGCAACAGGAGCTCAACCTCTTCGGCGACCTGAGCGTCTCCGAAAACATCTTCATGAACAAGGAAGTCACAAAGCTCGGGTCCCTCTACGTCGATCACGCAACACAGGAAAGGAAGGCGCGTGACGTCCTCATGAGGCTCGGGCAGGACATCAACCCCTTGAGCCTCGTGCGGGACCTTCGCCTCGGCCAGCAGCAGATCGTGGAGATCGCCAAGACCATGATCGAGGATCCGAAGATTCTCGTCATGGACGAGCCGACCTCGTCGCTCAGCGCGGCCGAGGTGCGCGTCCTATTCAGTGTGATCGAGGACCTGAAGCGCCATGGCGTAGCGATCGTTTACATCTCCCATCGCCTCGAAGAGATCAGCGCAATCGGAGACTATATCACTATCCTCCGCGATGCGCGGCTCGTCGAGTCGAGCGAGGTCAGGAACATAGCCATGGCCGACATCATTCAGAAGATGGTCGGCCGCGATCCCACCAAGTTCTTCACTGGCCAAGCGCACGAGAGAGGGAAAGAGCTCCTGAGCGTCAGAAAAATGACCCTGCCTCGGTTCGGCGGCGGCTACACCCTCGACCACGTGAGCTTCGCAGTACACGCCGGCGAGGTGCTCGGCATCTACGGGCTCATGGGTGCGGGCCGGACCGAGCTCCTCGAGAGCCTCATGGGGCGTATGGAGCAGGCCCAGGGCGAGGTATGGCTCGAGGGCAAGAGGATCGACCATCTCGATACGACGAAGCGCATCGAAGCGGGTCTCGTCCTGATCCCCGAGGAGCGGCAGCGCGAGGGCCTTTTCCTCAATCTCGCCGTGGACAAGAACCTCAGCATGTCGAGCATCTCGAAAGTCACGAGGTGGTTCCACATTCTGAGGAAGCTTGAGTTGAGGCGGGTCCTCGAAATGATACGCTCCATGAGCATCCGCGTCGCCTCGCCCGAGATTTCTGTCAGCGCACTGAGCGGCGGCAACCAGCAGAAGGTCGTCATCGGCAAGGCGCTTCTCACCACGCCGAAGATCCTGCTGATGGACGAGCCCACGCGCGGCATCGATGTGGGCGCGAAGTCCGACGTCTTCGAGATTGTGAACACCATGGCACAGCGTGGATTGGGCATCGTGCTGGTCTCCTCGGAGCTCGAGGAGGTGTACGCGATGTCGGACCGCATCATCGTTCTTTCAAAGGGAAAGCTGACCGCCGAATTTGACCGCTCACAGGCCACCGAGGAGGAGATCCGCAAGGCCTCCGAGGTCGGGCACGCGAAGGCGGCCCTTGCGTAAGGGTAAGGCAGACGGTATGGCTGACAGAACGGACAACAAGCCGGGAAACCGCGTCTCACTGGGGATGCTTATCCTCAAGCTGCGCTCGGTCATCGCCCTGTTAGGCGTGTTTATCGTGTTTGCATGCATCGCGCCGAACTTCTTGACGGTCGGCAACATGATCGCGATGGCCAAGCATTCGGCCATCTGGGCCATCCTTGCCATGGGCATGACCTTCGTCATCATCGGAGGCGGGATTGACCTCTCCGTCGGGTCAATTGCCGGTCTCTGCGGCATGCTCGCCGGCGGTCTCATCGTCGAGGGCCTGCGTCTCCCGCTATTCGGAATTGCGATCTACTTCCACACCCCGCTGCTCATCCTCATTATCCTCCTGATCGGGATCCTCCTCGGTGCACTGAACGGCCTCTTGATCACGAGGCTGCAGGTGGCTCCCTTTATCGCCACTCTAGGCATGCTGTACCTGGCCCGCGGGTTCGCGCTCCTGAGATCCGGTGGAATGACCTTCCCGAACCTCGTCGGGAACCCGGCCCTGGGAACCACGGGCTTCGAGGTGCTCGGCTCTGGGACGCTCGGCGGGGTTCCGCTGGTCGTCTGGCTCGCCGCGGTTATCGCTCTCCTGTCCGCATACGTGTCGGCGAAGACGCCTTTTGGCAGACACGTGTACGCCGTCGGTGGAAACGAGTCCGCTGCGGAGATTTCGGGGATCCGCGTCGGCCGTGTCCGCACGGCGACCTACATGTTCTCGGGTTTCGTCGCGGCACTGACAGGACTCGTGCTGTCGTCGCAGCTTGTGGCGAGCCACCCGGCGACGGGTGAGACTTACGAGCTCACCGCGATTGCGGCGGTGGTCCTCGGTGGCACTTCGCTGAGCGGTGGACGAGGTTCGGTTCCGGGCTCTATCGTCGGCGCCCTCATTCTCGGCGTGCTCAATGACGGCCTGATTATTGTGGGCGTCTCTTCGTTCTGGCAGACCGCCATCAAGGGCATGGTGATTATCCTGGCAGTCGTGATCGATCAGATGCAGCTGCGGAAGCAGAACGAAGCTGCGCTGAAGCAGCAACACGTGGTCGACGCCGTGGCGTGATTGGCTCGGGGGAACGACAAGACGGCAGGAGCGCGATTGGAAACGATCCTTAGTATTGACCTTGGAACGACCGGGCTGAAAGTCGCCCTCATGGATTGCGACGGTAGTCTCATTGCCTCCGCAGGGGGTGAATACCCGATCCTCGCGCCGCGAGCGGGCTGGGCTGAGCAGGACCCCGAACTCTGGTGGAAGGCCCTCGTGGAGAGCTGCACCCAGCTTCGGCAAGACAGCCCGGAGGCATTCGCTGCCGTTGTCGGTGTCGGGATCTGCGGCCAGATGCACACCCAGGTATGCCTGGACGGGAAGGGGCGTATCCTCAGGCCCGCAATCTCCTGGATGGACCAGCGCAGCAGTGCGCAGGTGGCCGCAATCAACTGCGACCGAGACAAAAAGGAACTGGTCTTCCGCGAGACGCAGAACCTCGCCACAACGACGTATACGGCGCCCCAGTTGCAGTGGATTCAGGACAACGAGGCCGATGCGTGGGCGAAGGTGCGCCACGTGCTCGTTGCGAAGGACTTCCTCAAGTACCGCCTCACGGGTTGTATGGCCATCGACTACGCCGAGGCCAGTGGCACGCTCCTCTTCAACGTTGCCCAGCAGAAGTGGTCGGACGCGATGTTCGATCTCTTCGGCATCCCGCGCTCGGTCCTTCCGGACGCGGCGCCTTCCGACACCCTGATCGGGAAGGTGACGCCGGAGGCATCCCGCCTCACCGGGATCCTCGCCGGCACGCCCGTGGTCAACGGGTCCAGCGATAATTCAGCGGCGGCGCTGGGTGCGGGCATGGTGTGTTCGGGCCAGGTGACGCTGATCATCGGGACAGCGGGGGTCATCACCGTCTGCTCGGAAAAGCCCCTCGCCGATGCAATGAACCGGACCTTGTGCTGGAACTACTGTCTGCGCGACCGGTGGGTGAGCCTCGGCATCACGCAGACCGCAGGCGCGTCGCTCAACTGGTTCAAGAGCGCCTTCGACCCGCGCGAGTCGTCGGGCAGCGGCGACATCTTCGAGGAGTACAACAGTGCCGTGAAGGCGGTACCGGCAGGGTGCGACGGCCTCGTCTTCCTGCCCTACCTGAATGGCGAGCGTACTCCCTACTGGGATTCCTCGGCCCGCGGCGTGTTTTTCGGTATTGGTCTCAATGCCGGCAAGGGGCATTTCGTGCGCGCTATCATGGAAGGGGTCTCATTTGCCCTGCGTCATTGTGTCGAGACTGTCGAGTCCCTGGGAATCCGTGTCGGTCAGATCCAGGCGGTGGGTGGCGGGCTGAAGAGCCCGGTTTGGCTCGACATCCTCGGGCGCGTGATGAGGAGGCCGATCCGAACGGTCCAGGCACCTGATACGGGGCACGTTGGCAACATGCTGCTCTGCGCCCGCGGGCTTCAGATGATCAATTCGATAGAAGAGACGGCCGGGAGGGTCGTCAGCTACGAGCAAGAGGCTAGCCACCCGGAAATCGATCCCGTCTACGAGAAGCAGTACCAGGTCTTTCTCCAGTTGTATGACGACCTGAGACCCAGCTTCCAGCGGGCGTGTGCCCCGATCGAACATGTGTAGTGCCTTGTTGCACGGGGTTCCACCAGAGACCCTTGACGTTTGAGTTAGAGTTATGTTTAATCGCACTGATATTTCGATCATTCAAACAACGCCATGAGCGACGACAAGAATGGTCGTTACAAGCGAATTGTGGCGCTTCTTTCGCGTGAAGGCGAGATGACTGTCCACGGCATAGCGAAGATCCTGGACGTCTCTGAGATGACCGTGAGGCGCGACCTCACTGGATTGGAATCCGAGCGCGTTGTCCAGAGGACCCATGGTGGCGCGCGCATCTTCCGGCCATCGAGCCTTGTGCGCGAGAGCTACGTCGTCAGCGAGCAGATGCAGAGGAACGACAAGCAAAAGAGCTTAATCGGCTTGAAGGCGGCGTCGATGGTGAAGGCGGGCGAAACGATTTTCCTCGACTCCGGCTCCACGACCCCTTTCATCGCAAGGTACATGGACACGGACCTGCCGGTCACCGTCCTGTGCTACACGTTCCTGAACGCGCTCGAGCTCTATAGCAGGAAGAACACGAACCTAATCCTGTCGGGCGGCTTTTTTGACAAGGATTCGACCGTGTTCCACTGCTCCGAGTCCGAAGCATTCTTGAAGGGAATCCGAGCCGACAAGGCGTTTATTTCTGCCGGTGGGGTCGATTCGCGGCTCGGCCTCACGACCTACTTCTATTTCGAGGCCGACATAAAGAAGCTCATGATGCAGTCAGCGAGGCAGATCATCCTCGTCGTGGACTCCACGAAGTTCGGAAAGAGCAGCATCTCCCACTTCGGAGAGATTGACCAGGTGAACACGGTGATCACCGACGCGGGTGTGAGCGATGAGGATGCGGCGATGCTGCGGGACAAGGGCATAGAGCTGGTCATCGCGGAATAGTCGCACTGGCGTGAACAGCGACGAGGGGGAACAGAAGGTGAGTGTTCAGCTCGATCTATCGGGAAAGACTGCTGTCATCACCGGCGGGGCGCGAGGCATCGGCGCGGCGATCAGCCTTCTCTATGCATCGGCGGGGGCGAAGGTCGTCATCGCGCATCTGCCGATCCCGCAGGACGTCGATGGCGCGCGGAAGGTGAAGGAAAAGATCATCTCCGCGGGTGGGATCTGCGTCTGCATGGAAGCCGACGTCACGTCGCACGAGCAGATGGAGTCGCTTGCCCGCGCCTGCTCGAGGGACCTCGGGGGCGTTGATATACTTGTCAACAGCGCGGGGTTCACGCGTCAGGCGGGCTTGGAGCAACTGACCGTCGAGGCTTGGCGGCAGGGCGTCGATGTCAACCTCTCAGGCGCGTTCATCGCGACACGTGCCGTCGTTTCCCAGATGATCAGCCGCAAAAGCGGGCGGATCATCTATATCGGTTCTGCGGGATCGATCACCGGCGGCGGGGGCTCCGCGGCATATTCAGCGGCCAAGGCCGGCATCAACGGTCTCGTGCGGGCATTGTCCAAAGAGCTCGCTCCCTGCGGCATCACGGTTAACGCGATCCTGCCGGCCATCATCGAGACTGATCTCCTTCGTGATCGACAGCCCGACCCGACCAAGAGGCAGGACTACACGAAGAGGATCCCGGTCGGCAGGCTGGGGCAGCCCGAGGACGTCGCCTATATGGCCCTTTTCCTCGCGACGCCGCTCTCCGGGTATATCAGTGGACAAAACATCATTGTTGATGGTGGTTCCACGTACGCGTAAGACATCGGAGGAAGTTATGAACAAGACTGAGAGAGAAGCGCTCATCCAAAAGATCTATGACCTCGGTTTCCAGTACGAGCAGCAGCACAGGGGCTGCGCTCAGTGCGCCATCAAGGCGATCCAGGACGGCCTGGGCGTCGTCAACGACCACGTGTACAAGGCCGGCAGCGGCCTCGCGGGCGGGGCGGGAGAGTGCATCGACGGCATGTGTGGCGCATATTCGGGGGCCATCGTGATGATGAGCCTGTTTTTCGGCAGGACACTCGACGAAGCGGCCACAACCAAGGGGCGGGAGGACAAGTACGAATCCTTCCGAATGGCCTCCGCGCTTCACCAAAAGTTCCTCGACAGGTACGGCAGTGTTGTCTGCTCCGGAGTGCAGATGAAGATCTACGGGCGCAGCTTCGACCTGCGCGACGACGAGCAGAAGAAGCTGTTCCGTGAAGCGGGCGCGCATCGGGATCCCGACAAGTGCTGCGCCGTTGTCGGCAATGGGGCGCGGTGGGGCGCGGAGCTCATCCTCGACGAGATGGAGAAGAAGGGCCTCACCCTCGCTGACTTCGCCGCAATCGCGCATGGCACGCGAGCCGTCGAAACGGAGGGAAGCCATGCCTGAGGCAGATAAAGAGGGCAAGAAATACTACGTAGACATCCCCCAGAAAGGCGAGATGTTCTTTCTCAAGGGCTCCAACGAGCTGGATTGGGGCATGAAGAACAGGCTGGCGCGGATCTTCAACCCGAAAGACGGCCACACCGTGATGCTCGCCATCGACCATGGCTATTTCCAGGGGCCGACCACCGGGCTGGAGCGTGTGGATGTCACCATCCTGCCGCTCGTCTCGTACTGCGACACCCTGATGTGCACTAGGGGCGTTCTGCGGTCCATCGTTCCCCCGTCCATGACGAAGCCTGTCGTCATCCGCGCATCGGGTGGGCCGAGCATCCTGAAGGAGCTCTCCGACGAGGAGCTCGCGATGGACATGGAGGACTGCACTCGTCTCGGCGTGTGCGCTGCGGCACTCCAGGTCTTCATCGGCGGGGAGTTCGAATCACGGTCCGTCATCAACATGACGAAACTCGTGAACGCAGGTCTGCGCAACGGTATCCCCACGATGGCCGTAACGGCGGTCGGCAAGGAGATGGTAAGGGACGCTCAATACTTCCGCCTGGCGACCCGCATTTGCGCGGAACTCGGGGCGAGCTACGTGAAGACATATTACGTCGACGAGGGATTCGAGACGGTTACCTCGTCGTGCCCAGTTCCCATCGTCATTGCCGGCGGCAAGAAGCTGCCCGAGATGGATGCGCTCACAATGGCGTACAGGGCCATCAGCGAGGGAGCCGCGGGTGTCGACATGGGGCGCAATATATTCCAGTCCGATTCCCCGGTGGGGATGATGAAAGCGATCAATGCGATCGTTCACGGCAACGAGAAACCCGAGAAGGCGCACCAGATCTACGAGGCGGAAAAGGCTGCTGCCGGCAGGCGCAGGTAAGGCCGCTCGGCCACACGAAAGGGTAACTGCATGGGTCTCGTCCAAAAGTTTGGATCCGAGGTGGCTGAGTTCCTGAATGTCTGCCACGCCCTAGGAGAGAGGATGTACGTCACGAGCCACGGCGGGAACCTTTCCCTGCGGCTCGAGGACGATCTCGTCCTCATCACGCCGACGCGCTTGCACAAGGGGAGCCTCACAGAGAAGGATCTCGTGTTCATCGACCTTAAGGGAAAGACGGTCGAGGGCACACGGGAGCCGACCGGTGAGACCCCTATGTACCTGAACTTCTACCGTGACAGGCCGGACATTAAGTCCGTCATCCACTGCCACCCGCCTTACACTAACGCCTTCGCCATCCGCAAGGGAAAGAACTGGCTCATGCGGCCCGTCTTCCCGGAGTCATCAATCGAGGTCGGACCTGTGCCGGTCGTCCCCTACGGCGAGCCTCTCACCCAGCAGCTTGCGGACAACTTCCTCCCCTTCCTCCAGAAGTACAACGCGTTTCTCATGGCGAATCACGGTCTCGTGATTCTGAGCGCGGGCGGCATCGTGCGCACGCTCGATCTCATCGACATCCTCGAGGTCTCGGCGATCTCGATCCTCCAGGCCCTTGCGATCGGGGAGATCACCGAGCTGACACGGGAACAGGTGCGGGCCCTGGAGAACACGCGCTGTACGAGGAAGCTTCCGCCGATCGGGGCTCCCGGCGCCGTGAAGTCCGTTGAAGAGCTGTACTTCGCCTGAGAAGGGGACGCATGAAGCGGATCCTTATCGTCGGAGGGGTCGCTGGCGGGGCCACGGCGGCCGCCCGCGCGAGGCGCATCAGCGAGGACGCTGAGATCACCATCGTCGAGAAGGGAAAGAGCGTCTCGTTCGCCAACTGCGGCCTGCCCTACTATGTCTCCCGGGACATCGAGAAGCGATCGAAGCTCCTGCTGCAGACCCCGGCGGGCTTTCTCCGAAGATATGGTGTCCGTGTCCTGACAGAGACCCAGGCGACCCGCATCCATCGCGAAGGGAAACGCGTGACGGTCAGGGGGCCGAAGGGCGAGTCGCAGCTCGAGTACGACGCGCTCATACTGGCCCAGGGGAGCCAGCCCATCGTTCCGAAGGTCCCCGGCATTTCGGCGCCGCACGTCTTCACGCTCTGGACCCTCGCCGACATGGACCGCCTGGACTCCTTCATCGAAGGAAGACACCCGAACTCCGCAGTCGTGGTCGGTGGCGGATTCGTCGGGCTCGAGACGGCGGAGGCGCTCTCGAAGCGTGGCATCACGGTCACGGTCGTCGAGCTGAAGCAGACTGTGATGCCCCAGCTCGATCCCGAGATCGGACGGCTGACGGCGACATGTCTCGAGAGGCACGGCGTCCAGGTCGTCACGGGAGCCGGCCTGAGCGCGGTCCACGAAGCAGAGGCCGAGCTGTCCGGCGGTACCCGCCTTCCCGCGGAGTGCGTCCTGCTCGCGATCGGGGCGCAGCCGAATCTCGACCTCGCGATCGCGGCTGGTATCGAGGTTGGCAGCTCGGGCGGTCTGCTCGTCGACGAGAACATGAGGACCTCTGATCCCTCGATCTGGGCCGCCGGTGACATGGTCGAGATCGTCCAGCGCGTCACGGGACGCATGGTGCGCATCCCGCTCGCCGGGCCTGCGAACCGTCAGGGCCGCATCGCCGCGTCGAACGCCCTGGGGCTTCCGATGAAGTATGCGGGAGGGCTCGGGACGAGCGTCGTGAAGGTGTTCGACTCCGCAGTGGCCTTCACCGGCCTGACGGAGACCGAGGCGCGCGCCGTCGGCTTCGACGCCGGCGCGGCCGTGGTGGTGAAAGACCAGCACGCCGGCTATTACCCTGGCGCGAAAGAGATGATTCTCAAGATCGTATACGACCGCGGGACTTCGCGGCTCCTCGGGGCCCAGGCGATCGGCGAGGACGGCGTGGAGAAACGGATCGATGTCCTCTCCGTCGCGCTGCGCGCGTCGATGACCGTGGCCGAGCTCGCCGAGCTCGACCTGGCGTATGCGCCGCCGTTCTCCTCCGCCAACGACGCCGTGAACCAGGCGGGTTTCGTTGCCACGAATGATGTGACGGGGTTCAGCCCGCTGATCGGTGTCCGTGAGCTGCGCGATATCCTCGCCAACGAGGCCTTGCGGCAGCAGTACTACATCGTGGACGTGCGTACGCCGGAGGAGTTCGAGGCGTCGCACCTCGATGGTGCCCTGAACTTTCCCCTCGACGAGCTGCGCGAGTTCGCAGACGAGGTCCCCCGAAGCCGACCTATCATTGTCTACTGTAGGTCCGGGTTCCGTGCGCACCTCGCCCTTCGTATCCTGCGGAACAGAGGTTTCAAGGAGATACGGAACCTCACAGGCGGCTACTTGATGGTGGGGGCGCTGGGAGGGTTCAAGACAGTGGAGGCGCGCCCGCAGTCAGCGCCGGCCGCCGGCTGCTGCTTGTAAACGACCTACATTCCCAAATCCCGGTAGGCGGCATGAGGTTGTTACGGAAACAGCGGTCCTCCCCGCGAGAAACCGCGTGGGCGGAGAAAGGGGCTGACCAGTCGCCCTTGAATGCGATCAAGGAGGAAACGAATCCGTTGTCGCCCCGTGTCCCGGCGAGGGGTAGACCTTCTCGGGCGGGATGCGACTCTTGGGTGGCTCGCGAAGCTCTAAAGTCGTACCAAGTTCAGTCTCTGTATCGAGATAGGCGTAACGCCCGTCGCCGTCGGCACCGTACCCGGCACCTTCCATAGTGACATGGTAGCCGGCCCCTTCCGCCTCCCTGATGGCCGCACCCATGTCGGTGACCAGCACCCCCAGGTGGTGGACCCCGTATCCGTGCTCGCGGATGAAGTCAGAGTACACCGTATCTCCGGCGATTTGCTGGATGAGTTCGATGCGAGTGGGGCCAAGGAGAGAGTGCGCTATCCGCATCGCATAGTCGGCAGGCTTACCGTAGCGGGTCATGTACCGTACGAGCGGTTTCCGGTACGTGTAGAAATGCCAAGGGCCAACGCCGAGTCGCTTCCAGTAGTGCTCGGCCGTCTTGTCGATGTCCTGGACGACATAGCCAATCTGGTCCACACCCTGTGCGAGGAAGGAGAGCTGCGTGCGCGCACCTTTCATCTTGGCCTCCCATGCCGGAACATTGTTCTTCAATGCTATCGCTGAGGTTAACGAAGCTCCACAGTTTTCGTCCGCATGGGCGAGGGCGAGAGCGCAGTCCGGCGCCACACTCGCCTCCAATTTCCTCTGTCACCTCCATCGTCCAACCAGCCTATGGTTTGCTTCAGGGACCCGAGAACTTAGAACAATACGTTAGTTACCCTAAGTGAACGTTGAGGCAACTATATGCGAAATCACGTAAGTGAGGTTGACGATGGGCACTGGCCCGTGCGTTACGGTGCAGGGGCCGGGGGTCTAGAGCGACGAACGGTTCGAAAGAGATCTGATCACGCGACCTTACGCTGGATGGTTTCGAGATTCTGGATAGCGGCCGCCCGCCGGACATCGAAGAGGTTCTTCCGCACGCCACGGTAGCGCGCACGGCGGCCTTGTCGCCGAAC
>Ga0335078_10004064_pt1 | contig 21737 bp, 13 predicted proteins | sample Lox_Sample_32_FD_206711 | JGI IMG/M metagenome (GOLD analysis project Ga0335078, IMG submission 206711) | Soil microbial communities from Loxahatchee National Wildlife Refuge, Florida, United States - Lox_Sample_3.2 | ecosystem: Environmental > Terrestrial > Soil > Wetlands | place: USA...
ACGAGTTATGGAACAACGGCCTGGATCAGGAAGCGATACGGCGGCGTTACATCGAAACGCGCTATCGGCTTCTGCCGTACTTCTATTCGCTGGCGGATGAAGCTTCGCGGACCGGACTGCCGCTGATGAGGCCACTGTTTCTCGAGTTTCCGGAAGTGATGGCCGCGTCGCCGTCGTTTGACCACCTCGATACTGAGTTCCTTCTGGGATCCAGCCTGCTGATCGCGCCACCGCCATTTGGCGAGATGGTGGATGACTACACGGTGACGTTTCCCACCGGCTCTTGGTTTGATTTCTGGACGGGCGAAAAAGCCGCCATGCCGCCGGCATCGCCCTCGAAGGCCGATGCCAGCAAACCGGCAGGGATCAAATTCCCCGAACCGCGCAAGATTCATCCCCAAGGCGACACATTACCGGTCTACGTTCGCGGGGGGAGCATTGTGCCGATGCAGCCTTTGATCCAGAGCACAGATGAAACGCCCCGAGGACCGCTTGAGCTTCGCGTCTACCCGGGGTCGAACTGCAGCGGCGCGGTCTATCTCGATGATGGTCACACCTTCGCATATCAGAAGGGCGATTATCTTCGACAGTCATTCACTTGTCTGTCGGAAGCCACTGCGGTGCACATCACATTCCACGCGCGTGAAGGCTCGTATGTGCCGTGGTGGAAGCTGGTCGAGGTCGTGATTTACGACTGGCCGTCGGCCCACGCCGAAGCCAAGTTCTCAGGCAGCACATACCCACTGAAGACGACCTATGACGTCAAGCAGCACGCTCTGCACGTAATGCTGTCAGATATGGCGTCGGAAGCGGAACTCAGCATCAAGGGCCGCCAGGCGCACTAGAGCGCCAACTCGTCAGGGATCCGCGCGTACAATATTCCGTTCTTCGACGGGAAAGCCGTGACCATCGGCCGGTTCACAGAACGCGTCAAGTATTTCGCCACTGAGTTCTCGCCTGTCTGTCTGATTACTGCCTTGTTGCAGTTGGCCATACTGTGCGGTTGTGGCGGAGGCGGCTCGGCTGGGCCGCCCCCACCCCCACCGCCGACACCCAAATCAGTACAAATCTCGAGTCCCGGCGACAGCATTATCGCCGGGGATAGTGTGCAATTGTCGGCGACGCTCCTCTACAGTGACAACTCCTCGAAGGATGTAACTTCCACTGCCACCTGGGGCGTTGCACCTGCCGGGATCGCCGACATTTCCGCCTCCGGATTGCTAACCACCGTCTCTCCCGGTTCGGCGACGGTCACAGCGAGTTTTCAATCGTTCAGCGCTACGGCTCAGGTTTTCGTTTCTGCGGGCTTAGTCACGCCGGGCCTGGCCGGATTTTCCTGGACGAGCGTCAACACGCAAGGCATGGGATACGTTACCGGCCTCGTCGCACATCCCCTGTCGCCCAACGACATCTACATCCGAACGGACGTCGGTGGGGCTTACCGCTTCGACCGCACCAACCAATACTGGGTTCCGCTGCTCGACCAATATGGCAGGCTCGAATCGGAAATTTACGGCGTGCAAAGCATCGCGCCCGATCCCAGCGACGCGAACACGGTCTACCTGGCTGCGGAGCACGGCCGGACGATCACCGGATCGAATGTGTCTTATCCCGCCGAAGTGCTTGTCTCCCATGATCGAGGCACGACCTGGAGCAATACGGGACTTGCTCAACAAGGGCTCTATCTGGGAGCCAATGACGACTATCGCGGCACAACCGGTGAGCGGCTCGCCGTAGATCCCAATCAGGCCGGCACGCTTTTCTTGGCCACACAGCAAAACGGATTGTGGCGCGGATCTGCGACTTCCTCTCCTCCTGCGATGAACTGGTCGCAAGTCGGCGGAGGATTACCCGTGACGACAACAAATCCGGGCATAAGTTTCGTTGTGTTCGACGCGAGTGGTGGCACAACGAGCGCTGGCGCGACTCGCAACCTCTATGTCGGCGTATATGGCAGCGGCGTATGGGCGAGTGTGGATGGCGGGGCCAGTTGGTCTTCGACGGGAGGCAATCAGAATCCCGCCCGAGCCGCGATGGCCAGCGATGGCACGTTGTTCGTCAGTTTTGGAGGAGACGAAGGAGGAACTACTGGAAGCGTTGGCCGATATAAATCCGGCGTGTGGACCGATGTTACACCGCAGAATAACGGCAAGAGCTATTCGGGCATTTCGGTTGACCCGACCAATCCCTCGATCGTGATGGCAGCCGTCAACGGGAATATGCAAATCTATCGCAGCACCGATCAAGGGAACACATGGAGCGCGATCCAGGTGGGTCCATTCTTTTATCAGCCGGAGTATTACCCCGGCGGAGCGGGCACGTGGGGGAATGCGGCGCTGGTCATCGATCCTGCGAACCCACAGCGAGTCTGGCAAACCAACGGCTACGGCGTCGTCGAAACCGAAAACATCACGGCGGCATCCACAACATGGACGTGGCAAATGGCCAATCTGGAAGAGTTGGTCGTCCAAAAAGTCAAAGTGCCGCCGGTGCAGACCACACCCGGAACCGCGTCCCCAGGAGCAGACTTGCTGAGCGTTGTCGCGGATATGGTCGGTTTTCGCTACGCGAGTCGCGACATTGTTCCGCAGACGACCATCGCGAGTTTTCTTTATGTTGCCCAGGCCACAGGCATTGCCTATTCTGCTTCTCTACCGCAAAATGCCGCATTCGTCGGATGGGACGAAACCAACGTTTCGAATCCGATGTCGGGGATCACGTCCGACAATGGACTCTCCTGGCTTGCGATTCCCAACATGAGCCCTGGTACCGGCGGCAAGATTGCAGTCGCATCGGACAATCCGCAAAACATGGTTTGGGCTCCCTGCAATGCGACTCCGCAATACACAAAAGACGGCGGTACAACGTGGACTCAGGCGAGATATAACGGAGGGCTCTTGCCTGCGTCCTGGCAGTTAACGAATCCATGGTGGACTGCGGATGTTCTAGCGGCAGATGGCGTGGCTGCCGGGACGTTCTACTACTTCGATAATGGGAATTTCTATTTCAGCGTGGATGGAGGAGCAACCTGGACGCTGGGCAACACGACCTGGCCGCAGAACCCGCAGTGGGTTCTGGGTGTCAGTATCGTGCCCAATCCCACCAAGAGCGGCGACGTTTGGATGACGTTTGCGCCCAATTCGAATCAGCCTTGGACCTATCAACTGCTGCACTCCACCGACGGCGGAAAAACTTTCACGCCGGTCAGCACTCTGACCAGTGCGAACTTCGTAGCCTTCGGCAAAGGAACCAACTCGTCCTCTCCGTTTTTGTATGTGCACGGACAAGTGACTGGGGCCGCCGCCGATGCAATCTACAAATCGGAAGACATGGGCAACACCTGGATCCAGATCAGCGATCCCACACGCATGCAGTTCGGCCTCATTAATTCTTTGGAGGGGGACATGCGCACGCAAGACCTGGTCTATGTCGGAAACGGTGGCAGAGGCGTGTTCTATGGGTACGGGCCGGCCTCTGGGATTACGCATCATGATGGGCATCACAAACTGGATTCAGCACAGCGACACCCCGAATGATCGACTCTCAGAAAGCGAGTAAGCTGCAAACTGCTTCTTATGACCAGAACCTGTCGCATGAATGGTTTTGCCCGAAAGACAAGCGAACCTCAGGGACTAAAGCCCGCAGCTTTTGTGGGCTCTAACGGCACGGCTGTAAGCCGTGCCCTTCCCAAACCTATTTGCGAGACCAGGTCTCTCCTCGCGCGATGGGTTAGCAATTACCTTCTAGCTGTTGTGGCTTTTGTTTTCTTGATCGCCTTCCCGCTTCGTGGATTGGCACAGCAGAGTGAGCGCCCTGCGCCGCCGACCCGCGATCCCCACACGCCCGGGTATGTTATCACCAAGGAATTGGCGGATGGAGCGAATGCTCCAGCGGATGTTGACGGAAACTTCATTATTGGGCCGACTCACAACAATCCCGCCGACCTCCCTGCTGACAGTGCAGTGCGCAACGGCACCGTGATTGAGTTCACGATGAGCTCGGCCGACAGCAAGATCTATCCCGGGATCGCCCGGGAACCCAACACTTTCGGGACGTCCGATCCTTCAGATCCAGCGACGCTGCTGGTATCTACGAGCCATCCTGCTCCTTATACCCGCAAGGTCGCGGTCTATGTGCCGAAGCAGTATGTCGCGAGAGCTGAAGCTCCTTTCATCGTCAGCGCCGACGGGCCCGACCCATTTCTGTTTGCGACACTGGATGCGCTCATACACCAGCACAGAGTTCCGTCGATGATCGCAATCGCAATCGGAAACGGTGGCGGAGACGCACAAGGAAGCGAGCGCAGCCTCGAGTACGACACGATGTCGGGCGTCTACGCGGAGTTCGTCGAGAAAGAAGTTTTGCCGCTGGTCGAGAGCAAAGCTCACGTGAAGCTGACGAAAGATCCGGATGGCCGCGCCACCATGGGCTACAGCTCCGGAGGTGCCTGCGCGCTGATCATGGCGTGGTACCATCCGGAGCTTTATCACCGCGTGCTGACTTACTCGGGGACGTTCATCAATCAGCAGTGGCCGCACAGTCAGCAGACTCCGCATGGGGCGTGGGAATTTCATGAGCACTTGATCGCGGAGAATCCGGCAAAACCGATTCGAATCTGGATGGAAGTCGGCGACCGTGATCTGTTCAATCCCAACGTAATGCGCGATGGCATGCACGATTGGGTACTCGCGAACGAGCGGATGGCGAAGGTTCTGGCAGACAAGGAGTATCACTATCAGTTCGTGTTTGCGCGGAATGCTGTCCACGTGGATCGCGCAACGGTGCATCAGACGCTGGCCGAGGCTTTGGAGTATGTGTGGCGTGGATATCCGGCATCTGCGCACTGATACACTCTGATCTTCCTGATAAAATCGAAGAGCGATGCTGCTTCCCTTCGTCCGCGAACTCTTCGCGGACGTCGAATTGCTTCCCGGCTTTTTGCGTGTAGCCTCCCACCTGAAAGAGGGCACGGGGCGTATTCGTGTCTCCGGACTGTCACCCACCGCGAAAGCCGTACTGTTCGTGCTGCTTCGGCGCGCAACGGACCGCCCGCTGATCGTTGTCGTCAACGACAATCGCGCGGTCGAGGACTTCGTTCCTGTTATTCAGGGATTCTGCGAGCTCACGGCGGCTTGCGATCCTGATTCTGTTGTTTCGCTTCCTGCCCGTGACGTTCTGCCCTTTCAGAATCTTTCTCCGCATCCTGAACTGCAGGAGGAACGCGCGACTGCACTGTGGAAGATTGCGACCGGCAAGGCATCGATTGTGGTCGCGCCAATTGCCGCCACAGCCATCTTGCAACGCTCGGCCGAATACTACACCGACCTGGCTCGCACGCTACGGCGGGGAGAGTCGTTCGATGTCGAAAATCTGTTGGAGCACTTGAACACCGTTGGTTACAGCGCCGCTGACGTCGTGGAGATGCCAGGCCAGTATGCACTGCGTGGGGGCATCCTCGATGTTTATTCGCCCGAAGCCGAGCGACCGGTGCGCGTAGAGTTTTTCGGCGACGAGGTCGACTCGATCCGCCGATTCGATCCCACCTCGCAGCGTTCCTCCAATCCCATGGATGAGGCGTTGCTGCTGCCGCTCACCGAGACTCCGGTCACGGATCAATTGCTGGGAGCCATCCACACCCGGCTGTCGGGGAAACGTATCAGCGGGTCAGAAGAGATTGTCGAGGCGGCGGTTCGCTCTGGCGGAGTCACGGTCTTTCCCGGCTGGGAATTCTACGCTCCCGTCGCGGGTTCCGATCTCACGATCTTCGATTTGCTGCCACGGGCAACGGTGCTCCTCGACGAACCCGACGCATTACGCGATGAATTCGATCGTTTTTGGACGCGCGTCGGCGAAATGCACGAGCGCAGCGGAGTGGGAAATCTCGTCCGCCCAGAGGATCTCTATCTTCCCCCCGATGGATGGTGGAAAAAAGTTGGATCGTTGACTGGAGCGGATGTTGAGCACCTAGGTATTACACGGGGTGAAGAATCCGAGTCGGCAGCCGTGTTCTTGACGCAACCCACGCCGCGCTTCCACGGCGCCGTCCCAACGATGCTGGAGGAAGTACAAAAGCTCACCACTGCCGGGAATCAGGTCTTGTTCGCTGTGCCGAATACCGGCGAAGTTGAGCGTCTGGCAGACATCTTCACCGAATACAACGTCAGCTTCAAGCTGGGAAGCCGCACGCGCGGCGGTGAGAGCTACGCGGACGAGACCAGCTACTTTGCGGGTGAAGTTTTCACCACAACGCTGGCCAAAGCTTACGTGCCCGACGGCGTGGCTTTCCCTGAGGCGCACCTTGCGATATTCGGTTCCCGAGATCTGTTTGACGAGTCGGACACGGTTGCCGCGCGGCCACAGCGGCAGAGGTCCAAGGTGTCGGCATTTCTTTCCGACTTTCGCGACTTGCAGGTCGGAGATTATGTCGTCCATGTCGAGCATGGGATCGGCCAATATCAGGGGCTGAAAGAGATCAATCAGGGTGACGGAAACGCAGAGTTCATGCTGCTCGAGTACGCAGAAGGCGCTCGGCTGTATGTGCCGCTCACGCGGCTTGACCTGATCCAAAAATATCGGTCGTCCGAGGGCGCAAAGCCGGCACTAAGCCATCTCGGCACGCAAGCCTGGGCCAAGACAAAAGCGCGCGTGCGCAAGGCCATGAAAGACATGGCCGACGAACTCCTGAAGCTCTATGCGGCGCGACAAATGGCCCAAGGGCACTCCTTCCCAGCGGGCAACGATTTTGTACGTGAGTTTGAAGATGCGTTTGAATTCAATGAGACCGAAGATCAGGCGCAAGCGATCACCGATGTGATGCGCGACATGGAGTCGTCGCAACCAATGGATCGCCTGCTCTGCGGCGATGTCGGATATGGCAAGACGGAAGTCGCCATGCGTGCGGCATTCAAGGCGGTGAGCGATAACAAGCAAGTGGCTGTGCTCGCTCCAACGACCGTTCTGGCGTTCCAGCACTATGAAACGTTCAAGCAGCGCTTCGGGCCGTTTCCCGTCACCATCGAGATGATCAGCCGGTTCCGCAATCCGAAGCAGCAAAAAGAAATTCTCCAAAAAGCTGAGACCGGAAAGATCGACATCCTGATCGGAACGCACCGCCTGCTCTCAAAGGATCTCAAATTCGCCGATCTCGGACTGCTCATCGTTGACGAAGAGCAGCGCTTCGGAGTGCGCCACAAAGAACGCATCAAGCAAATGCGCAAGCAGGTCGACGTGTTGACGATGTCGGCGACGCCGATCCCGCGAACGTTGCACATGTCTCTCGTCGGACTGCGGGACATGAGCGTGATCGAAACTCCGCCGAAGGATCGCATGGCGATTCAAACGGTGGTCGCGAGTTGGGATGACAAGCTGATCCAATCCGCGATGGAGCAGGAGCTTGAGCGGGGCGGCCAGATCTATTTCGTGCACAACCGTGTCGAGAGCATCTGGGAAATCGCGGCGAAACTGCAGGAACTGGTTCCGAAAGCGAAGATCATCGTTGGACACGGGCAGATGTCCGAAGGCGAGCTGGAAAAAGTGATGCTGCAGTTCATGCACCACGAAGCCGACGTGCTGGTCGCCACCACGATCATCGAGAATGGCCTCGACATTCCGCTGTGCAACACGATTCTCATAAACCGTGCCGACCGTCTTGGGCTGTCTGAGCTCTACCAGCTCCGCGGCCGCGTCGGTCGCTCGAATCGGCGCGCGTATGCGTATTTGCTCATACCGCGCGAAGTTGAACTCACTCCAATCGCCCGGCGGCGGCTCGCCGCGCTGAAAGAGTTTTCCGACCTTGGAGCTGGATTCAAGATCGCTGCACTCGATCTGGAGTTGCGTGGCGCTGGGAATCTGCTGGGTGGCGAGCAGAGCGGGCACATCGAAGCGGTCGGATTCGAGCTTTACACGCAGATGCTCGAACGCGCCGTCCGCGAAATGAAAGGCGAGGCCGCGCCGGACGAGGCCGAGACACAGCTTAACCTCGGACTCAACATCCGCATTCCAGGAGAGTACATTCCCGAAGAGAACCAGCGCCTGCAGATGTACAAGCGCGTCGCCAGAGTTGAGACGGAGTCGCAGCTTTCCGACGTCGCAGCCGAACTCGAAGACCGTTACGGGCCTCCGCCGCAAGCGGTGCGCAACTTGTTGGACTACGCTTCACTCAAGCTGCTGTGCATGCGCGTTGGAGTGAATGCCATCGATCGCAAGCGTGATGCAGTCACGTTCAAGTTCCGGCAGAATGCAGCGGTTGATCCCGAACATCTGGCACGGTTCGTGTCGTCCCAGCGTGGTGCGCAGTTCACGCCCGATGGAATGCTGAAGTTCGCCTCGAAGGCTGCTCTTGCGGATGACGTTCTGCGATCGCTGAGGACGGTGCTGGAGCAATTGTCGGCCGAGCAGGCGTCGTCAGAAGTTCACTAATCGCGCGTCGAGAAGCGTATTCGCAAGAAATTCCTTCCCAAACCCGGCAGTTCCGGCTAGCATGTCGCAACTTGGCCCGACCCGTACGACCGTTCGGTTGGAGCCTAATGTCCAACATTCTGTGCAGGACGAGGCTTACGCAAGGCAAAAGGCTACTCCGCTGAGGAACCGGTGTGCAGATCTTTGGACGCCAATGAGACTTTTTTGAACCAGACTTCGTTTGCACCAGATTTCGGAAGAGAGACAGCAATGACGGCCGCAGATGACAAGTTCTATCACGCGCAGATAACCACCCGCGTCGACTACGCGCCTGACCTGTGGATGTTCCGCATTCGCAGTGGAGGCGAGTTCAAATTCGTACCGGGACAGTACGCGACGTTGGGAGTGGAAGTGAATGGAAAACGCGTGGAGCGCCCCTATTCGATCGTGTCATCTCCTGCGGAAGACGAGATGGAGTTCTTCTTCGAACTTGTGCCCGAAGGGGCACTAACCCCGCTTCTGCACAAACTGCAACCCGGCGATCACGTCCTTATGCGAAAGGTACCGAAGGGAAAATTCTCGCTCGATATGCAGAATGGACGGACCAATCATCTTTTGATTTCCACTGTGACCGGCGTCGCGCCCTTCGTCAGCTACGTCCGCACGTTGCATCGGGAATGGAAAGAGGGGCGATTCGACGGCACCCACAAACTATTCTTGCTCAACGGTGCCAGCCGCCCGTGGGAGTTCGGATACCGGGAAGAACTTGCCGAGTTCGACAAGGAATTGCCGTGGTTCAAATATGTGCCGACCGTCAGTCGTCCCTGGGATCACGAGGATTGGTCCGGTGAAATTGGCCGCGCCGACGATATCCTGCGCAAATATGCGGATCACTGGGAATTGGATCCAAGCAATACCGTAGCTTATCTGTGCGGGCATCCAGAGATGATCGAGCACAGCAAGGCGATCCTCCGTCGCCGCGGATTCACCGATAGAAGTTCGGTGAAAGAAGAAGTCTACTGGGTACCACCGCACAAGTAGCGGCTATGGGACATTGCCGCGAGGCGTAGCAGTCGATGATCTAGCTCTCCGCTGGCGCGAAGAAGACCAGCACGGCTAACTCGTCAGCAATGTCGTAGAACCGGTGTTCGACTTCCGCAGCCACGAAGAGCACGCTCCCGGGAGACACTTCTTCATCCTGATCGCCCGCTCGAAAGCGCGCTCGTCCCCGGATCACGTAGTACAACTCGTCTTCGTGATGCGGCTTCTGCGAATCGGTGGCGCCCGCGGGAAGAACATACAAACCGGCACTCAGCGCCCGCACGCGGAGGAATTCGCGATACAGTCTCCCAGTCTGCGCGCGTTGGCGATCGATCTGATCGATGTCGGTGAATAACGCTTTCACGCGAGGATTCCTCCAAACACCAGATCGGTGAATTGCGGAATCAGGTTGTGCGTCTGCAGTTCGCCCTCGGGCTTGTACCACTGATAGATCCAGTTGATCATGCCAAGAAGAGCAAAGGCGGCGGCGCGCGGACTGACCGAACCCGGTGCGCGGCGCGCACGCTGGACCTCGGCGATCAGGTTCTCTACGAAATGAACGTATTCCTTCTTGCGCTGATTAATGCGCTTGCGCAGCGTTGGCGGCAGCGGATGGTTCTCATGCAGCATGACCGTAATTTCACGGTCACGCGGGCTGAGGACGACTTCCATGTGCAAGCGAATCAGCGCCCGCAGCCGTTCTTCCGGATCGGAGATGCTGCGCACGGGACCGAGCACCCGTTCCTGGGTGATCTCCATCGCATGGTCCATGATTTCGAACAGGATTTCGTCTTTGCTCTGAAAGTGGTGATAGAGGCCGCCCTTGCTGAGCTTCAGAGAGGCGGCCACGTCATTCATCGACGTTGCGTCGTAACCGCGCTGCTGAAAAAGGCGGGCCGCCGTGCGCAGGATTTCCTGCCGGGAATCGACCAAAGTCTCGCGAGCCATCGCGTGCCATGGTAAACAGTTGCGTCGCGGAAAGCCAACCGGGCGCTGGGTCTGGAATGCACGCCTGGCTCGATCTGTGCAAACCCTAAGGCCGATACACCTCGGGAATGAAATGCTGCTCCTCGATTGGGGGACGCACGTACTTGGTTTTGTCCAACGCCGGAAGCTTGAGAGGCTTGGGTGTCAGGTCATCGTAAGGAATCATCGACAGCAGATGCCGGATCACGTTGAGCCGGGCGCACTTTTTGTTCTCTGCATTCACGACGTGCCAGGGCGCTTGCTTGATGTCGGTCACGGCAAACATCTCGTCCTTGGCGCGGGAATACTCAGCCCAGCGCGAGCGAGATTCAAGATCCATCGGGCTGAGCTTCCATCGTTTGGTAGTGTCGTGCATGCGATCCTGAAAGCGGCGTTCCTGTTCCTCGTCACTCACAGAAAACCAATACTTGATCAGGGTGATGCCGGCGCGAACCAGCATGCGCTCGAACTCCGGACAGCTATGCAAGAACTCAAGGTACTCAGCTTCGGTACAGAAGCCCATGACATGTTCCACGCCGGCACGGTTGTACCAGCTGCGGTCGAAAAGAACCAATTCTCCGGCCGCTGGCAGATGAGCCACGTAGCGCTGAAAGTACCACTGGCTTTTCTCGCGTTCCGTCGGAGTGCCGAGCGCGACAACGCGGCAGATCCGGGGATTCAATGACTGGGTGATGCGCTTGATGGCGCCTCCCTTTCCCGCGGCGTCTCGGCCTTCGAACAGGACAACCACGCGCAGGCCTTTGTGGCGGATCCACTCCTGCAGCTTCACCAACTCGATTTGCAGACGGCTCAATTCATCGTCATAGTCGCAATCTTTTCCCAGGCGAAGTGATTTCGCAGACTTGCCATGGTTAGAATTTGACTGGACAACGCCTTGCGGCGACCCCGTACCGGCGGGCGGTATCTTAGTTTGGGATTGTTTGTCGCCCATTTCTTTCCTCCCCTCGCCAGAGTTGCAGGCCGAGTTTCATTACGCCTGCAATGATAATCATCGGAGTTTTCGGCCGAAATCTTTAAGTTGGTCTCATGATGGGGACACCAACAATGGCCTTGACACTTGCTGGAGAAGACGGGTAGCATAGTCGGATACCGACCGACCGGTCGGTATGCGCAGCCGGGGCGTTCTTCAGATCGACTCTGCGCTACTTCCAAGAGCAAGGGTCCGCAGTTGCCCTTGTGTAACTGAGAAGTGCTTTTTGAGAGGAGCACACTGGTGGTTACCATTTTCTACGAACGCGACGCGAAGCCCGATGCACTCAAGGGCAAGACGATCGCCATCCTCGGCTACGGAAGCCAGGGACACGCCCAGGCCCAGAATCTCCGCGATAGCGGACACAAAGTCATTGTAGGTCTCGACCCCACGCGCAAAAGCGCTCAACAGGCGCGCGCGGACGGCATGGTCGTGGTTGCTCCAGACGAGGCCGCCAAGCGCGCCGACTGGATCCACGTGCTTACGCCCGACGAGACGCAAGCCGAGTTGTACGACCAGTTCATCAAGCCGTACCTGCATCCCGGAAAAGTTCTCGGTTTCTCCCACGGCTTCAGTATTCATTTCAAGGCGATCGTTCCGCCGCCCGACGTCGATGTGGTGATGATCGCTCCCAAGAGCCCCGGACATCTTGTTCGCCGGGTCTATACAGAAGGCCGCGGTGTTCCTGCGTTGCTGGCCATTCAGCAGGACGCGAGTGGACGCGCTCATGAACTCGGCCTCGCCTACGCGCACGGCATCGGTTCAACCCGGGCAGGTGTTCTTGAGACCACGTTCAAGGAAGAAACCGAGAGCGATCTGTTCGGCGAGCAGGCGGTGCTGTGCGGCGGTCTGACTTCACTGATCAAAAAGGGATTTGAAACGCTCGTTGAAGCTGGATACGCGCCTGAGATTGCATATTTCGAGTGTCTGCACGAGGTCAAGCTCATCGTCGACCTGATCTACGAGGGTGGCCTCGGCCGCATGCGTTATTCGATCTCGAATACGGCGGAATATGGCGACCTGACCCGCGGCGAGCAGGTGGTTGGCGATGCCACGCGCCAAGCCATGAAGAAGACCTTGGCCGACATTCAGTCGGGCAAATTCGCCCAGGAGTGGATCGCGGAGAACAAGGCAGGCTGCCCAAACTTCAACAAGCTGCGCGAAAAAGAGAAGCAGCACCCCATTGAAATCGTGGGAGCCCAACTGCGCAGCATGATGAGCTGGCTGCCAAAGGAAGGCAAGAAGCCGTCCGAAACTCAGAACACGAAACAGGTAGTGAATGCTTAAAGGCGCTGACATCGTTCTGCAGTGCCTGCGCGCCGAGGGCGTTGACCTTGTGTTCGGCTATCCCGGTGGCGCGATTATGCCGCTGTATGACGCGCTCGAGGGCAGCGGCGTACGGCACATTCTCACGCGGCACGAGCAGGGCGCGGTGTTCGCCGCGGAAGGCTATGCGCGGGTTACCGGCAACGTCGGTGTTGCTATGGCGACCAGCGGGCCGGGCGCAACGAACCTGGTCACTGGCATCGCGGACGCGAAGATGGATTCAGTCCCTCTCGTCTGCATCACCGGCCAGGTCCGCAGTGCGCTGATCGGAACCGATGCCTTTCAGGAGACCGACGTATTCGGCGTGACGCTCTCCCTGACGAAGTGGAGCCGCCTGGTCAAGACCATCGACGAGATTCCAGAAGTCATTGCAGAAGGATTCTTCTGGGCGCGCAGCGGACGCCCTGGACCGGTAGTGATTGATATTCCTACCGACATGTTGAAGGCGAAGAAGGAATTCTCTGGGCCGGCAAAATTCACGCCCCATGCACGTCCTGCTGATGCGAAAGCCGACGGCGGATTCACCGACACGATCGTCGCCCTGCTACAGCAGTCGGCCAAGCCTGTCGCTCTTGTCGGAGCGGGAGCTAAGCTCTCCGGTGCAATTCCAGAATTGCGACAGCTTCTCGATCAGTTGAACATTCCGACGTTCGCCACCGTGCACGGGCTTGGCGCGGTGCCACCGCAGGCTCCGTACTATCTCGGCATGGTAGGCATGCACGGTACACGTGCGGCGAACACGGCCCTCCACGAGACCGATTTGCTGCTCGTTTTCGGCGCGCGTCTCGACGACCGTGTCACGGGCGATCCCACACGCTTTGCTCCTCATGCCAAGATCGTTCACTTCGAAATTGATCCTGCTCAGCTGGATCGTGTGCGGCCTTGCGATCTGTCTGTCATCGGTGATCTTGCCGACACCATTCCTGCATTCCAGGCCGAGCTACGTCGCCACGCCATCCCGAATTTCGCAGACTGGCGTGCGGTCGCCTGTGGGCCCGAGCGCGCCGAACTCGACCCACGTGGGCTGGCGCAGCCCACGATCCGCTTTCTCGATGAACTCTTCAGCCGCCTGCCTGAAGACAGCGTGATTCTCGCCGACGTCGGCCAGCACCAGATGTGGGCCGCACAGCGCTACCGCTCCGCATCGCCGCGTGGATTCATCACATCGGGTGGTTTAGGAGCTATGGGCTTCGCCCTGCCGGCCGCAGTGGGCGTCCAGCTCGCGAAGCCTGACACGTGCGTGCTTTGTGTTTCCGGTGATGGCGGCTTCCAGATGAACATCCAGGAACTCGCGACAGTTCACCGCCTCGGGCTTCCGGTGAAGATGGTCATCATCGACAACAAATATCTCGGTATGGTGCGGCAGTGGCAGCAGCTCTTCTATGAGCGCAACTACGCTGAGACCGACCTGAGCGACAACCCCGACTTCGTCGAGATCGCGAAGGCATACAAGATCCATAGTTGGCGGCTGAACGAAGACGCCATGCGGGAGTTTCCGGTATCGCAACAGACAGGCGATCAGCTTGACCGCTTCCTGCGCTCGCCGCAGCCGGAGCTGCTGGTGTTCGATTGCGCTCCTGAGGCCAACGTATTCCCGATGGTTCCGGCAGGAGCGGCGCTGTCAGAAATGTTGCTGGAAGAAGAACCGAGACAATAACTGGGGGGATGAACATGCAGATTTTTCACATCCGGTATCGCAACACGCAGGGAACCCTGATGCGCATTCTGAATGCGGCTTCGCGGCGAGCACTCGACCTGTCGTCCGTGCAAGCGGAGCCTGCGGATTATGATCACCGCGTGGTAATCGCCCTCGACGTGAATCAGAAGCAGGTCGGGCAGCTCTATCGAGAGTGGTACTCGATTGCAGATGTGATCCATGTCGGTTCGGGTGCCACACACGCGGCGGCTTGGACCGCACCGCATCCTCCGGCGGGCGTGGCCCTGGAAGAATCGCGCCCCGCGGCTCGCGCGTAATTTTGTAGCTGGGCAAGCATGACGAGTTCCTGGGCAGCGTCATGCGACTGGGGAACCCGCATTGCGGGTTCCCCGTTTTTTGTGAAAGGAGTACGACCACAAAGGTCACGAAGGTTCACGAAGGAAACCCTTGTTTCTGAAACCTTCGTGTACCCTGGTGCCCTTCCTGGTTTATGCTTCTGTTTTCCTGCGTCACGATTTTCATCGCACAGGTCTCCTATGGATCTCAAACACATTAGTCGCGGAATTACCGAGGGCCGCTCCCGTGCCGGAGCGCGCTCAATGTTCAAAGCCATCGGCTTTACCGATGCGGACCTCAGCCGTCCTCTCATCGGCGTAGCCAACACCTGGATCGAAACCATGCCGTGCAACTTCCATCTGCGCCGCTTGTCGGCGAAGGTAAAAGAGGGCGTTCGCGCCGCCGGGGGGACTCCGATGGAGTTCAACACGATCGCCATCTCCGACGGCGAAACGATGGGCACCGAAGGCATGAGGGCGTCGCTCGTGAGCCGCGAACTGATTACCGATTCGATTGAACTGGTTTGCCGTGGACAGATGTTCGACGCGGTCGTCTGCGTGGTCGGCTGCGATAAAACGATCCCGGCAGGAGCCATGGCGTTGGCGCGCACGAATTTGCCCGGGCTGGTGCTCTACGGTGGAACGATCGCGCCTGGCACCTATCGTGGGAAAGATGTGACGATTCAAGATGTTTTCGAAGCCATCGGCGCGAACGTTGCCGGAAAGATGAGCGACGGGGAATTGAAAGAACTCGAGGACGCTGCATGTCCTGGAGCCGGTGCCTGCGGCGGGCAGTACACCGCCAACACGATGTCGACAGTGATGGAGATGATTGGGCTATCGCCCATGGGTTTCAACAGCGTTCCCGCGATGGACCCGCACAAAGATCAGGTCTCGTATGATTGCGGCAAGATCGTGATGAACATTCTGCAGAAAGGTCTCAGGCCCCGCGACATCCTGACCCGCGAAGCGTTCGAAAATGCGATCGCGTCGGTCGCCGCATCCGGCGGGTCAACCAACGCAGTGTTGCATCTGCTGGCGATTGCGCGCGAAGCGGGTGTGAATCTAGAAATCGACGATTTCCAGGCGATCAGCGAGCGGACTCCTCTGCTTGCCGATCTCAAACCCTCCGGACGATTTGTGGCGGCGGACATGCATCGCGCCGGTGGAATTCGACTTCTGGCGCAACGGCTTTTGAATGGTAAATATCTGCATCCGTCGGCCAAGACCGTGACGGGGCTAACCATCGGCGAAGAAGCGGGAAAAGCGGTAGAGACTCCCGATCAGGAAGTCATCGCTCCGCTCGACAAGCCGCTGAAGTCGACAGGTGGGTTGGTCATTCTCAAGGGCAATCTTGCCCCGGAAGGATGTGTCGCCAAGATTAGCGGCCACGAGCGGCTGGAGCAGCGAGGTCCGGCGCGTGTGTTTGAGTCCGAAGAAGACGCGATGGCCGCGGTCACCGCCAAGAAAATTCATGCGGGCGACATCGTTGTGATCCGCAACGAAGGGCCCAAGGGTGGTCCCGGCATGCGCGAAATGTTGGGGGTAACTGCCGCGATTGTCGGCGAGGGACTCGGCGAATCAGTCGCTCTGCTGACCGATGGCCGCTTTAGTGGCGCTACGCACGGACTTATGGCGGGACACGTTTCCCCGGAGGCGGCACTCGGCGGTCCCATTGCTGGCGTTTGCGATGGCGACATCATTCGCTTCGACGTGCGTAAGCGCGTGCTCGAAGTTGAAGTGAGCGCCGACGTGCTACGCCAGCGAATGGCGCAGTGGAAGGCAGCACCGCCGCGGTATCCAACGGGAGTGTTCGCGAAGTATGCCGCGCTGGTTTCGTCCGCATCGCAGGGGGCGATCACCAGACCCCAGGTTGTGTAGGGGCGGACGCCTCCGTCCGCCCCCCGGAACCCTGAGCCGAGCGAAGGGGAGGTGTGCGGGCAGTGTCGGTTACAACTGCTGCCTGCCTCCGTCAGCGGCCGTCATTGCTCGCTTCGCTACGCAACCACGGACGAAAGCGTCCGGGCTACACATTTGTCGGTTGTCCTTGTGTTACATTGAAGCGCTCACGGCAGAGGTCTCCCTGGGGAATGGGGCCGGCGACACTGCGCAATGATCAACCTGATTTCGGTTTCTTCGGCAAGACTCAGGACTTGTCCGCGTCCGACACGATGGTTCGCGGCTTTCATGCTGGCCTTGCTTGCACTGCTCTCCAGCGCCATGGGCCAGCCCTCCGCTGTGCCGCCCGACAGCCCCAAACAGGACTATCTCGTTTACGTCGTTTGCGAGTCCGCGGACAAGATCGTGCTGCTCCGTTTCGGCCCAGGCGGATTGCGTATCGAGAACCAAACGCGCACTGGTCTGATGCCGACAGATATTAACGGTCCTCACGGAATTGCGGTTTCTCCCGACAAACAGTATTTCTACGTTTCCGAGGGTCACGGACGGCCGGAAGGCTCGGTATGGAAATACCGTGCCGGGAGCGATGAGGTCATCAAATACACGAGTCTGGGCCTGTTTCCGGCGACGACGGATATCACTCCCGACGGCAATTTCATATACGTCGCGAATGCCAACTTTCACGGCGATATGGTGCCGTCGTCAATCTCGGTCGTCGCTACCGACCAGATGATCGAGGTCAAACGCATTACGACTTGCACAATGCCCCACGGTTCCAGGCTTAACCATGCGGGTAAAAAACACTATTCCGCTTGCATGATGGACGACATGCTGGTCGAGATCGACACCAGCAAGTTCGCGGTGGACCGCTACTTCATGCTCGCGCCCGGCAAAGAGATGGGCATGAGCGGCTCGCCGTATCCAGCTTCCGCGGACTCAAAAGGGATGGACCACAAGATGTCGGAGCACAAACCCACGTGTACTCCGACGTGGGCGCAGCCTTCGAACGATGGATCGATCGTATATGTCGCCTGCAATCAGACCAATGACATCGTGGCTATCAAGACCGATGACTGGACGATGGCTCGGCGCTTCCCGGCTGGCAACGGAGTCTACAACCTCGCGATGACCAAGGACGGACGGCTGATCGCGACCAACAAGCGCGGTCAGTCGGTATCGATCTTTGATCCGATCAGTGGAAAAGAGCTGGCCAGAATTCCGACGCTTCGGAAAGTTGTTCACGGAGCAGTGGTTACACCGGACGATCGGTACGCGTTCATTTCCGTCGAAGGCATCGGATCTGAGCCAGGGACCGTAGAAGTCATCGACCTGGCCAGTCTGAAGACGGTCGCTACGATCGACGTTGGCTCGCAGGCGGCGGGGATTGATTTCTGGAAGATGGAACCGAGTAAGCAGTAGATCCTATCTTTAGCTTTGAGGCGAAGGACGCATGTTTAAACAGAATGCGTTTGTTCTGGCGGTCGCGGTCGTGACGCTGGCAGTTCCGAAGTTGTTTTCGCAGGATGCTCCCAAACCGCAAGACCAGGCGACGACATCAGTGGCCCCGGCGAGTGTGGAGATCACGCCGAAGATTCTTGATGCGCATGTCGGTGAGAAGGTTAAGTTCAGCGCGGCGGCCAAAGACGCGGCCGGCAATCCGATCGATGCGAAAGTCTCCGTGTGGTTCGCCGCCCCATTCGACCTTGCGGGGGCCAGTGATTCCGGCGAGGTAACGTTCCATGCGCCGGGAGTCGTCACAGTCGGAGCGGTCATCGCCGGCAAGGCGGGCTATGCGACCGTGAACGTTGGAACATCGAAGATTACGAGCGTTGAGATTGAGCCTCTGGCTCATGCGATCGTCGCCGGCAGCGCGGAGAAACTCACCGCCACAGCTCGTACCCAGAACGGAGACCCGCGCAGCGACGCGGCGATTAAGTGGAGTTCGGACAAGCCTTCGGTTGCCCGAGTGGATGCCGCAGGACTGGTCACTGGGGTTGCTCCGGGAAGCGCGACCATCAAGGCAATTTCCGACGAAGCAAGCGGGAATGTAACCGTGCATGTTGTTCGCGATTCGGTGCACAACTTGACGGTAAAGCCCGGGACGGCGGAAGCACGCACCGGCGATGTGGTTCACTTCACGGCTGCCGGTGATGGCGGAAAAGTCGAGTCAGTCCGTTGGTCAACCAGCGGGAGCGGCGCGGCGGTGTACTCGGACGGGGCGTTCGTCGCCGAGAAATCCGGGACTTACGTAATCACGGCGAGCAGCGGACAACACAGCGCCTCAGCTTCGGTTGTCGTTCGTCCGCGCAATGTGGAGCGCGAAGTCGAAGTTGTAGCGCACGTGGCTATGCCGGATTTACAGATGTCCGAGGAGTGGATTATCGGGCATCACGCGTACCTGGCCACCGTCGCCGACAAACTATTCGTCTACGATATTGCCGATCCTGCAAACCCCAAGCTTCTCGATACACTCAAGGTCGATGCACGGCTGATCAATGACGTCAGCACCACGCCGGACGAGAAAATCGGAGTCTTTACGCGGGAAGGTGCTTCCAACCGGAAAAACGGAATTGTGTTTCTGGATACGACCGATCCATCCCATCTTAGTGTGCTCTCCGAATACACCGCAACCGTGAGCGGAGGAGTGCACAGTGCGTACATCGATGGACACTACGTTTATCTGACCGACGACGCTACTGGGTCGCTTCGCATCATTGATTTCCAGGACGTGAAGCATCCCAAGGAGGTTGCGCGTTGGCAGACGGAGAACCCTACCGTGGTCACGATCAACTCTGAGATGGGATCAATGACGAGCGGGCGCTATCTGCACGATCTTCAGGTAAAGGACGGGCTCGCCTATCTGGCGTATTGGCGGGATGGGCTTGTCATTCTCGACGTTGGCAATGGGATGGCGGGAGGAAGTCCTGAGAATCCGAAGCTTGTGAGCCAATTCCACTTCAATCATTATGAGCTTTACGGTGACGGGTGGCTGGCCGGAACGCACAGCGTATTTCGCTACAAGAAATATCTCTTCGTTGGCGACGAGGTCTTCCCGGCAATCTTCAACCTGGAGGATCGCGACCGCATTCCGGTGCGCGCAATTTGTCACGTGATGGATGTTTCCGACATCAAGCATCCTAAGGAAGTCGCGCAATACGAAGCGCCGGAAGGCGGATCGCACAATTTCTGGGCTGCGAACGACATGCTGTACGAGGGCTACTACAGCGGCGGCGCGCGGGTGCTCGATATTTCCGGAGAGTTGCGGGGCGATCTCTACCGGCAAGGGCGCGAGATCGCGCGCTTCTGGACGGGTGATTCGAAGGGATATCGCCCGAACTTGCCTTTCACCTGGGGCGGGCAGCCTTGTTCGGTAACGTGCGACAGTCCGCTATTGAATGGGCTGATGTATTTCAACGATATTCACTCGGGACTATGGATCACGAAGCTCGGCGAGGCGAAATTTCAAGGGTCGACAACCGCTCCTCCAGTGCGAAAAAGTGAGCACACGATTCACTAGCGGAGCGAGGTACAGGCAGCCTTGCTCAGGGCTAGTGGCTGTGAAAAACTAGAACTGGTCTCATAAATAGGTTTGGAAGGGCACGGCTTCCAGCCGTGCCGTTAGAGCTCACAAGAGCTGTGGGCTTTAGCCCCTGCGGTTCGCTTCCGGCAAGACTATTTATGAGAAGGGTTCTAATAGCAATCGTTTCAATCCAGCAATCGCACCACGGCATTTATGGCTGCACGAACATTATTCGAAAAAATCTGGGACAATCACCTCGTCGCTTCACCGGCAGGGCGGTCGCCGATCCTCTACATCGATTTGCACCTGGTGCATGAGGTGACTTCGCCGCAGGCATTTGATGGGCTACGTGCGGCAGGTCGCCGCGTGCGCCAATCATCCCGCACGGTTGCTACGGTCGATCACAACATTCCCACCGAACCGCGTGGAACTCCCATTACCGATTTGATCGCGGCGAGGCAGATTTCTGCTCTACAAAACAACTGCAAGGAATTCGGAATTCGCCTCTTCGATATGGATTCGCCCGAGCAGGGCATCGTGCATGTGATTGGTCCAGAACTTGGATTGACGCAGCCGGGGATGACGATTGTGTGCGGGGACAGCCATACATCGACTCATGGCGCGTTTGGCGCGCTCGCCTTTGGAATCGGGACGTCGGAAGTAGAGCACGTACTGGCGACGCAGTGCCTGGCGCAGCAGAAGCCGAAGACGATGAAGATCGACGTGCGCGGACGGCTCGCCGAGGGTGTGACTGCGAAGGATCTCGCGCTGGGCATCATTGGACAGATCGGAACCGATGGCGCTACCGGCCACGTCATTGAATATGCCGGTGCGGCGGTGCGGGCGCTGTCGATGGAAGGGCGCATGACGCTGTGCAATATGAGCATCGAAGCTGGTGCGCGTGCCGGCATGGTTGCGCCGGATGAGACCACGATGGCCTACATTGCAGGCAGAAAATTTGCTCCGGTTGGCGATGAATGGGATCGGGCAATCGAGCGCTGGCACAACCTGCCGACCGATGAAGGAGCGACATTCGACAAGGTCGTCGAGATCGACGCGGCGCAGCTCTGCCCGTTTGTGACTTGGGGGACAAACCCCGGAATGGTCGCACCAGTTACCGGACGCGTGCCGGAAATCAAGGGCATGGAGGAAACTGATCGCCGCGCGGCCGAACTCGCTCTGCAGTATATGGGTCTTAAGGCCGGAGAAAAAATTCAGGACATCGGTATCGATCGGGTCTTCATTGGGTCTTGCACCAACTCACGAATCGAGGATTTGCGGGCGGCGGCGCGCGTCGCCAAGGGACATCACGTCGCGGGGAAAGTTCGAGCCATGGTTGTTCCCGGTTCCCAGGCAATCAAGCGCGCGGCAGAGCAGGAGGGACTGCACCGCATTTTTCTCGATGCGGGGTTTGAGTGGCGCGAATCTGGCTGCTCGATGTGTTTGGGAATGAATCCGGACATCTTGCAGCCCGGCGAGCGCTGCGCATCGACGAGCAACCGCAACTTTGAAGGGCGACAAGGACGTGGTGGGCGGACACATCTGGTGAGTCCAATGATGGCCGCTGCGGCAGCGATTACAGGGCATTTCACCGATATTCGGAAT
>Ga0335078_10004065_pt1 | contig 21735 bp, 18 predicted proteins | sample Lox_Sample_32_FD_206711 | JGI IMG/M metagenome (GOLD analysis project Ga0335078, IMG submission 206711) | Soil microbial communities from Loxahatchee National Wildlife Refuge, Florida, United States - Lox_Sample_3.2 | ecosystem: Environmental > Terrestrial > Soil > Wetlands | place: USA...
GCCATACACGACGGCCACGCGTTTATGCTCATCGTAGATCGCGCGCGCCAGGTAGGTAGTAACACCTGCTTCGTCATCGGGATGGGCGACCACGACGAGAATATCCGTCTTAAAACGCTCATCCGGGCCTTTAACGCTTTGCGCTTCCTGCGCGGAGAGGCGCAAAGGGAGCAACAGGAGAACTGCGCAAAGCACGCAATGGAGAATTTGATTCATGGGGCGGCCTCGTTCTTGGAGACTGGCGCTCCGATTCTACAGCCCAACACCTGCATTTCTCATCTTTCTACGGTGAAAATCGCGGGATGCGGGTCTGCTGCTGGATTCTGTGCAGCTTGACCGCACTTCCGCCCGCCGATAAGCTAGTTTATTGTCCTTCCAGACGTGGAGCGCATGGACACGATACACATCACCTTGCCCGACGGCAGCGTCAAAGATGTGCCCAAGGGCACGACCCCAGCGGAAGTTGCCAAAAGCATTTCGCCGCGACTTGCGGATGCCGCGCTGGTGGCGCGGGTGACCGTTCCGAACGACGGCGACGGTGAGTTGATTGATCTGCGGCGGCCACTCGAGAGCGACGTGAAGCTGCAGATTTTGACGGACAAGGATCCCGACGCGCTGTTCGTCTTCCGGCATTCGGCGGCGCACTTGCTGGCGGCCGCGGTCATGGAGCTCTATCCGGACGTCAAGCTGGGAATCGGACCGCCAGTGGAGAACGGCTTTTTCTACGAATTTTTGCGGGAACAGCCGTTTACTCCCGACGACCTCGCCAAAATCGAAAAGAAAATGCACGAGCTTGCGGGGCAGGATATTCCCAACGAGCGCAAGCTGATTCCCAAACCGGAAGCGCTGGAGTTATACAAGAAGTCCAATCAGGAGTTCAAGTGCGAGCTTGTGGAAGAGAAAGCCGTCGAGCCGATGGTGAGCTTCTACACCACGGGCAAATTCATTGATTTCTGCCGCGGGCCGCACATTCCTTCGACGAAACGCATTCAGGCGTTCAAGCTGATGAACGTCGCGGGGGCTTACTGGAAAGGGCAGGAGGGGAATCCGCAACTGCAGAGGATTTATGCCGCGGCGTTTTTCACCCAGAAGGAGCTGGACGCTTATCTGCATCGCCTGGAAGAAGCCAAGCGGCGCGACCACCGCAAGCTGGGGCCGGAACTCGATCTTTTCAGCATTCAGGAAGAAGCCGGTCCGGGACTGATCTTCTGGCATCCGAAGGGCGGGCTGATCCGCAACATTATCGAGACCTGGCTGCGCGACGAACTGCTGAAGCGCGGCTACGACCTGGTGTACACGCCGCACATCATGCGGCGGGATTTGTGGAATACCAGCGGGCACACGAATTTCTACAAAGAGAACATGTTCGGCGCGGTGGAAGTGGAGAAGGCCGATTACCAGCTCAAGCCCATGAATTGCCCCGGGCACATTCTCATCTACAAATCGAAGCTGCGCAGCTACCGCGATTTGCCGGTGCGGCTGGCCGAGCTTGGCACGGTATATCGTTACGAGCGCAGCGGCGTGCTGCACGGATTGCTGCGCGTACGCGGGTTTACGCAGGACGACGCGCACATTTTCTGCATGCCTTCGCAAATCGAAGCGGAAGTGGAAGCCTGCGTGGATTTTGCCTATGCGGTGATGAAGAATTTCGGCTTCGATAAATTCGAGGTGGAGCTTTCGGACTGGGATCCCGCGCATCCGGAAAATTACGCCGGAAAGCCAGAAGACTGGCACCGCGCGACCGCCGCGCTGGCCAACACCATGACGCGCATGAGCATTCCGTATAAGAAAATGGAAGGCGAAGCGGCGTTTTACGGACCCAAAATTGACATCAAGCTGATTGACGCCATCGGGCGGCCGTGGCAGCTCACTACGGTGCAATTTGACTTCAATCTGCCCGCGCGCTTCGAACTGGAGTATGTTGGCGACGACGGTGCACGCCATCAGCCGCTGATGGTGCACCGCGCGCTGCTGGGATCGGTCGAGCGGTTCTTCGGCATTCTGATCGAGCACTATGCCGGAGCTTTTCCAGTGTGGCTTGCGCCAGTACAGGTCGAAGTGTGCCCGGTCAGCGAAAAAGTGATGGATTATGCGAAGCACATCACGGAGACGCTGAAGAATCACGGATTGCGGGTACATCTGGACGATCGCAACGAAAAGCTGCCCGCCAAAATCCGCGATGCGCAACTGCAAAAAATTCCGTATATGCTCGTGGTGGGCCCGAAGGAAGCGGAAGCGGGGACGGTCAGCGTCCGGCATCGCAGCAAGGGCGATCTTGGCCCGCGGCCGCTGGCGGAACTTGTCGAAGCTTTGCAGAAGGAAGTAGAATCGCGCGCCATAAGTTGAACGTTCGTTGCGCAATTGGATTGGCACGCGCATTGCGATCAGGCTGGACTGCGCGGCTTCGCGGGCTTCTTTTGCTACGACTGCTTATAAATACCGACGGAGGTTTTCATGCCGAAATTCTTGATTGAGCGGGAAATCCCTGGAGCGGGAAGACTTTCACCGGGAGATCTGCAGGCGATCTCGCAGAAATCCTGCGGCGTGATCCGCAACATCGGACCGCAAATCCAATGGATCGAAAGCTACGTCACGGACGACAAGATCTATTGCGTGTACATCGCGCCGGACGAAGCGACGATTCGGGAGCACGCCAAGCAGGGCGGATTCCCCGCAAACCGAATCTCCGTCATCCGCCGCATGATTGATCCCACCACCGCCGACACGTGATCTGCGATTTCCGGCCGACAGCTTTTCAGCGCAGCAACTTACTGCGGAATTGGGCACTCCGGACAAGTCTGCGCATGATAGGCCTGCGGTGAAACGATTTTCGGGTTTTTCGCACTAATCACTAGCGCCAACCTCTCACTTGGGGACTGCTCGATCTGTCCTTTGGCGAGACCTTCGGCTGTAAACCTACAGGGGCCGACGGAAGGGATGCGCGTGGGGCATGCTGCGCGAGACAGGTCACCATCCGTAGTGTGCCCCATAGTGTGAGCTTCTCGCTCCCCTCGCGGGCCGTTTCCGTGAGCTTTCTCCTTGCCGGGAGGCGGATTTCGCGTGGTATACTTACAAACCCGTCCCTGTTTGACGCACCTGACTGTGCAGCGGGACGCGGGGACGGCCGGTTCACGGGCGCGTCTTAGCAAGAAATTCGGGGCAAGGAATTCGGGCCCTCTCCCGTTTCGCGGGATGACAGGGGCCTTTTACGAGGGTAAGGGGGAATTATCGCAGATCGGAATTTCCGGCAGAGCGATCGGATCCGTATCAACGAACGGATTCGAGCGCGTGAAGTGCGAGTGATTGACGAAGAGGGTGGCCAGCTAGGGGTCATGCAGCCGTTTGAGGCGGTTCGAATGGCCCGGGAACGCGGACTGGATCTTGTGGAGATTTCGCCCACGGCGGACCCTCCCGTTTGCAAGATCACGGATTACGGCAAGTTCCTTTATCAGCAGAACAAGAAGGCCCACGAGCAGCGCAAGAGCAGCCGTGGGTCGGTCTTGAAGGAAGTGAAGTTCCGGCCAGCCACTGCGGAACACGATTATCAGGTGCGCAAGAACCAGATCATTCGATTCCTGGGAGAAGGCCACAAAGTCCGCGCGATGATTTTCCACCGTGGCCGGGAAATGGCGCACCAGGAAGTGGGCCGCGCCAAAATGACGCGGCTTCTGGGCGAGATTGGCGAGCACGGGCAAATTGAAACGCCGCCGCGCATGGAAGGGAACGTCCTGGTGGCGCTGCTTGCTCCGAAAAAAGGCGGAACTGTAAGGCCGGGAGCGTAAGCGGCGATCTGGCCGAAATAATCCGGGGCGGGAAATTCCCGCTCGCTGATGAAAGGGATTCGCAATGCCACGCAATTCGACAAAACCGAAAAGGAAGCTGAAAACGCATCGCGGCGCGGCCAAGCGCTTCAAGATGACGGCGAACGGCAAGCTGCTGCGCATGCATTCCGGCAAGCGCCATCTGTTGGGAACGAAAGCGGCCAAGCGCATGCGCAAGCTCAAGAAGCTCACGCAAGTCAGCGCTCCCGACATGCCCAAGACGCGGCAGATGCTTCCTTACGGTTTGCGCTGAACGCGGCGAAGAATTTTGATGTAAAGATTTTCTTCGTGGGATCACGGCGTGCCTTCTTCTGGGCGATTGTGCCCTGCGAATGAACTGCGGGATTCACCTCCCGCAACTTGTGCCAGGCAGCGCTTCACGGGTGCCTGCCGGCCGAGGTAGCCGCAGATTTATCGCGGCTTTGCAAGACACACCAGGGACAAACCCGTTGCGCCACTCGTTTTAGCGCGTGCCGCTTCCTGTTTGTCTCTGCCAAAAAATGTAGCGCCGGGCTTCAGCCCGGCAAAAGGAGAAAACCCATGGCTCGCGTAAAACGCGGCACCAAGCGGCGTGCGCGCCGCAAGAAGTACCTCAAGAGGACCAAAGGATTTTTCCTCACCAAGAGTAAGCTGTACCAGTCGGCGCAGGAAGCCGCGAATCGCGCGGATCGCTACGCCTTCCGCGACCGCCGCGTGAAGAAGCGGCAGTACCGCCAGCTGTGGATTCAGCGCATCGGCGCAGCCGCACGGCTTAACGGCATGACCTACGGCCAGTTGATTCACGGTTTGAAGGCGGCGGGCATCGAGCTGGACCGCAAAGTCCTGGCAGACATGGCCGTGAAGGACGCGGGCGGGTTTGCCCAGGTGGCGGAAAAGGCCAAAGCCGCCGCGGCTTCGGCAGCAAAGAAGGCCTAGCTCACAAGAGTGATATTTTCGAGTAGAGGCGCGAACGATCGCGCCACTACGGTGTACCTTATTGCGCGAACATGCCGACCATAGACAATCCCACGCAAAAGACGCTGGCCGAACAGGGCGTTCAGAACGCCGACCAGGTGTGCGAGCTGTTCGCACAAGTGCGCAATAGCTTTGACGAACAGCTAGCGCGCCCCGCAGACGAGCACGCAAATCTGATGCTGCGGGTTTCTTGGACGGGTCGGAAGTCTGGGATCCTCACGCAAGTTGCGGAGAACTGGCTTAGAAAGGCGCCCGCCTCACTTCGAACCGTGGTAGGGAAACAGTTCAACGAACTTAAGGCTCATATAGAAGCCGGGCTCGATGAACAAAAGCAACGCATCGAAGCTGGTACAGAAAACGTAGCGTTGGCGGAAGAGCGCGTCGATCTATCGCTGCCCGGCGTGATCCGGCCGATCGGTTCGCATCACATTATTCGCCAGGTTTTTCAGGAAATCGAAGATATTTTTGTTTCCATCGGTTTTTCCGTCGTGGAAGGGCCGGAAATCGAAACACCTTATTACAATTTCGAAGCGCTCAACATTCCCGAATTCCATCCCGTGCGCGACGACATGGACACGTTCTATCTGCAGCTGCCGAAAGGCGCGCCCGGGCCGTTGTTACTTCGCACGCACACTTCTCCGGTGCAGATTCGGACGATGGAGAAGCAGCTGCCTCCCGTGCGCGTGATCGTGCCGGGCAAGGTTTATCGCCGCGACAATCCGGACGCCACGCACTCCTTCATGTTCCATCAGATCGAAGGGCTAGCCGTGGATACGGACATCACTTTTTGCGATTTCACCGGCACGATCGAATATTTCGTCAAACAATACTTCGGCGCGAACGTGAAAACGCGCTTCCGCCCCAGTTATTTCCCGTTCACGGAGCCATCCGTCGAATTCGACGTGTCGTGTATTTTCTGCGGCGGCAGCGGCAACGCGTCAGGTGGCGGCGTTTGCAGCAAATGCAAAGGCGCGGGGTGGATCGAGCTTTTCGGAGCGGGCATGGTGGATCCTGCGGTCTATGGGTTCGTGAATTACGATCCGAAAAAAGTGAATGGTTTCGCGTTCGGCATGGGCATTGACCGCCTGGCAATGCTGAAATACGGGATTGATGATCTCCAGGTTTTCTTCCAGAACGACGTCCGCTTCCTCAAGCAGTTCCCGTGAGCTACCGGCGGCTTGCCTATTTCCGTTTCCTGCCGCGAACACTCCCGGCAAAACCTTCTTCCTGTGAGCATTTCCCGGCGCTAAGCTTTTCCTGAGGCCTCATGCAGCGCAAAATCTTCTGGCTGACCTTCAGCGCCGTCGGCTTGGTTACCGATCTCATCCTGCCCTTCTGGTGGGCCGTTGCTGCCACGATTCCCGTCCTCGCGCTGAGCTGGTGGGTCGCCTACCGCAGCGACTGGTTCTAGCGCCCTCGAATCCGTAGCCTCCCAGCCGTCTCCTTTCCAGGACAGTTTGTTGTGATAGTCTTATCCGCGATCAAGTTGCAGTCACCAACGGGAAATTCCAGTTCGATTTTGGAGTTTAGCGGCTATGGAGAAGGAGAGAGCTTATGTGCTGGGTGAGCATCGCGACGATCTCTTCTTTATGGCCATGTTTCTGCTGGTTCTGGTGATCGTCTTCGTCGGCTTCGCACACACGTATTACCTAGCCGGCATTTTCCACGCTAAATTGCCCAGCCTGCTCGTTCACGTGCATGGCGCAATCTTTTCCTGCTGGATTCTTCTTCTCTTTGCACAAACCGCCCTAGTTTTGGCGAACCATGTTGAATGGCACAAGCGCCTCGGCGTCTTTGGAGCGGTTCTCGGGGGCGCGATGGTAATCGTCGGGTTTGCCACTCTGGTTGCGGCCTTGCGCAGGCACGCGAATCTCGGGATGAGACCCGAATCGCTTTTTGCCGACGATGTGCTCCAATTATCGCTTTTCGCCGTGCTCGTTTGCTGGGCGCTGCTGGTCCGTGCTGATGGCGCGGCCCACAAGCGCCTCATGCTGCTTGCGACAGTTTCATTGCTAGGTCCGGCGCTCAGCCGGTGGCCATACGCATTCGTATTTTCCAGCGCGTGGGCCTTTTTCGGGATCCTGGATTCGTATCTGATTTTCCTGATCCTTTATGACTTCTGGTCGCGCCGAAAAGTCCATCGCGTCACGATTTTGGGATCGCTGCTTATCGTCGCCATGCAATACGCAATGGCGCCACTGGCGCACGCTGGGTTCATGCATCGTTGCACACTTTGGATTCAGGGCTCTTAAAGCCGCGGAATGGGATTCGCCGCTATCTCCCGCAATCTCTTGGAGTTGTAAACTCGTCTCGCGGTCCCACGGCTGCCGCCTCGCGTTCTGTGGCAAAATGGGTGTTTGGAAGGCTGAGGCCATGGCACACCGCGTAACCTTGGAACCCGAGCGTCCCGCAAAACCAGGCAAAGCACAGAAAAAATCCGCGAACAGCGCGGGCGCGGCTGCGGGCGCAGATCGCGAAAAAGTCTTCGACGCATTCCGGCGCTGGGGCTATTTGCAGGCCGAACTCGATCCTCTTGGCTTCCTTCAGCCGCTCAAGTCGCCCGATCTCGAATTTTCCGGCGAAATCGCCGAAGAAGCCCGCCGCTTCTACTGCGGCACGGTCGGGGCGGACTTCATGCATCTGCTTCAGCCGGAACGCCGCCAGTGGATTGCCGAGCGCATGGAAGCCGCCCCCGCGCCGGTGGACCGCCCAAAGATTCTCGAGCGGCTCGTGCGCGCCGATCTCTTCGAGCAGGTTTTGCAGTCGCGCTATCTCGGCACCAAGCGGTTCTCTCTCGAGGGGGTGACCTCGCTGATTCCGCTTCTCGACGCCGTCCTGGAAACCGCGGGAGAAAGCGGCGCGGAGCAAGCCGTTGTGGCCATGAGCCATCGTGGGCGTCTGAACGTCATGGTGCACACGGCGTGCAAAACGCCCCACGAAGTTGTGGCGGGTTTCGAAGACGTTGATCCGCGGAGCGTGCTCGGCGCAGGCGACGTGAAGTATCACGTCGGCGCGACCGGCACGTACGTCACTGCAGCCGGAAAAGAGATTCGCATCCATCTGGTTTCGAATCCAAGCCATCTGGAAGCCGTGGATCCCGTCGCCATGGGCCGCGCGCGCGCCAAGATCACGCGCTACGACCATGGCTTCGACCGCGAGAACATCAACAAGGTGATTCCCATCCTGATGCACGGCGATGCCGCATTCGCAGGCCAGGGCATTTGGGCGGAGACGCTGAATCTCGGCGACCTCGAAGCCAACACCGTCGGCGGCAGCGTTCAGATCATCGTGAACAACCTCATCGGTTTCACCACGCGGCCGATCCAGGAGCACTCTTCGCGCTTTGCCGCCGATCTTGCCAAGCGGCAGAACATTCCCATTTTCCACGTCAATGCCGAGGATCCCGATGCGGTGGTGCGCGTGGGCCGCATCGCCGCGGAATATCGCGCGACGTTCGGCAGCGACGTGGTGGTGGACCTGATCGGCTATCGCCGCCACGGCCACAGCGAAGTGGACGATCCCACGATCACGCAGCCGCTTCTCTACGCAAGCATCAAGGAACATCCGCCGCTCTGGAAGATTTATGCGGTGCACGCCGGTTTGGATCCCACGCAAACCGTGGATGCGGTGCGCGCGGAGTACGAGGAAGAGCAGACGAAAGCCGGCCAGCTCAAGAAAGCTCCGCACCTGCGCAAGCTGCCGGAATACTGGTCGGCATTTCATCGCGGAGCATTCCGACCCGAATATGAAGCGGACACGGGCGTTTCGCTCAAAACGCTCGCAGAGATTACCGATAGTCTCGTTCGGGTTCCGGCCAACTTTCACCTTCACGCGAAGATTGCGAAACTGCTGGAGCAGCGCGCGGAGATGGGCCACGGAAAGCGCACCGTGGATTATGGATTCGCGGAGGCCCTAGCTTTTGGCACGCTTCTTTCCGAGGGCACGCCGGTGCGCCTCGTGGGACAAGATTCGCAGCGCGGGACGTTCAACCAGCGCCACGCGGTTCTGGTGGATACGGAGACGGAATGGGAATACGTTCCTCTCGCTTCCATCGCTCATTCCGCGGAAGCGCAGCCTTTTTGCGAGATCTACAATTCCGCGCTATCGGAAGCGGGCTGCCTCGGCTTCGAGTACGGCTTCAGCCGCGACTATCCCGAGGCGCTGGTGATGTGGGAAGCGCAATTCGGCGATTTCGCCAACGGCGCGCAGGTGATCACGGATCAGTTCATCAGCGCCGGAGAAGATAAGTGGGATTTGCCCTCGGGCGTTGTCTTGCTTCTTCCGCACGGCTACGAAGGCCAGGGGCCGGAGCATTCCAGCGCGCGCATCGAGCGATTTTTGCAGCTTGCCGCGGAAGAAAACATGCAGATTTGCCAGCCTTCCTCGGCGGCGCAATATTTTCATTTGCTCCGGCGCCAGGCGCGGCGCCCTTGGCGCAAACCGCTCGTGGTATTCACCCCAAAGAGCATGCTGCGCCATCCGGACGCTTCCTCACCCATCGCGGAATTTACGCGCCCGCGGTTTCACCCCATCGTTCCGGACACAGAAGTTACGAATGCTCGCCGTATCCTGATCGCCAGCGGCAAAGTCGGCCACGAGCTGCGCGCCGAGCGCCGCCGCAGAAAAGACTCCACCACGGCAATCCTTTTTCTCGATCAGCTCTATCCGCTGCCTCGCCCAGAGATCAACGCGCTGCTCGATGCGCATCCCAATGCGCGTGAAATCGTGTGGGTCCAGGAGGAGCCGCGCAACATGGGGCCGTTTTTCTACGTTATGCCACGCCTGATGCAGATCGCCCAAGCCCGCGGACTCAGCCTGCGCTCGGTCAAGCGCTCCGCCAGCGCCAGCCCCGCGACAGGATCGGCGAAGGCCCATGAAATGGAACAGAAAACGCTCCTAGCGCTTGCCTTTACGACGGCGGCGGGTGCGTGAGCGGCTTTTCTCCGCGCAGGATTTGTTCATCGCGCGTTCACATGAATGTAAACCTCCCGTTAACGAATGTTTGCCACACTTCGGGCGTGTTACGGCCCGTTCATGGTGCCTCTAACTCGTCCACGAGCTACCGCAGCGCCCCCGGGTACGCTACACTGCCCTCAAGCCGGCGGGCGGTACGCTTGAACTTCTCTGCAGGTGACCGCAGAACCGTCAATATGAAACGCATCCTGATTATCGAAGACGACCGCGATATCGTCGAACTGGTACGCTACAACCTGACCAACGAGGGTTTTCAGGTCAGCGCCGCATACGATGGCGGCACGGGCCTGGCAACGCTGAAGAAATCACCTCCCGATCTGCTGCTGCTCGATCTGATGCTTCCGAAGCTTTCCGGGCTGGATATCTGCCGGGAGGTTCGCAAGGATGAATCGCTCAGCCGCTTGCCCATTCTGATGCTCACAGCGCGCGGCGAGGAAGCCGACCGCGTGGTGGGACTCGAGATGGGAGCGGACGATTACGTGGTGAAGCCGTTCAGCCCGCGCGAATTGATCGCCCGGGTGAAGGCGCTGCTTCGCCGCGCAGAGCCGCCGGCGGAAGCGCCGCGGGTGATCGAAGTGGGCAGGCTGGCGATCGATCCGGCGTCCTATCGCGTGAGTCAAAGCGGGAAAGCTGTGCCGCTCAGCACGCTCGAATTCCGGCTGCTCTACTATCTTGCTTCGCGCCCCAACCGGGTGTTTACGCGGGATCAACTGTTGGATGCCGTGTGGGGAACGGATCGCTTCGTGACGCCGCGCAGCGTGGACGTGTACGTGCGCCGGCTGCGGGAAAAAATCGAAGCGGACCCGGAGAATCCCGCGCACCTGAAGACGGTGCGGGGCGCGGGGTATTTGTTCGAAACTCGTGCGGCTTAATCTCTTCTGGAAACTCGCGCTGGCGTTTTTCGCGCTGCTCGTGGGCGTGCTGCTCGCGGTGGATTTCTTCGCGGAACGCGCGCTCCGCCGCGATTATGAGCGGGCAGGTTTCGAGGAACTCATCGCCATCGCGCGCATCGCGCAGGCGCACCCGCCGCAACTCAGTTCGTATTCTCCCTTAAAACCCGAAGAAACGGCCGCGCTGCAAACGTGGGTGCGCGAGATGGCGGCAAGCGGCGCTCGCGTCGCGGTGATTGCGGCAGACGGCAGCGTGATTGCGGATTCGCAAACAAGCTTGCAGACGAGGGAGACCCTCGCGAAACGACCGGAAGTGGCAGAGGCCATGGAGCGCGGAGAAGGCCGCTCCGCCCGGCCGGGGGACGCGGCAGGGAGCGACCAGCTCTATTACGCGGTGCGGCAGTACGACGCCGCCGGGCAGCCGTACGCGCTGCGGTTCGCGGCACCCGAACAGACTGTGGACGAGGTGTTGTGGTCGTTTCGCAAAAGATTGTGGATTGCATCGCTTCTGATTTTGCTGCTGGCAAGCGCTGCGACCTTGCTGGTTTCCAGGAAATTCTCAGGGCGAGTGGAGCGTTTGACGGAGTTTTCAAAACGCGTGGCCGAAGGAGATTTCCGGCCGCAAGCGCCGGAAGGTTCGGGGGACGCACTCGACGCGTTGAGCCGCTCGCTCAACCAGACGGCGGCGCGGCTGGACAGCACGATTCGAACCCTCGTCGAGGAGCGCAATCTTTCTTCGGCGATTCTGGGAAGCATGGTGGAAGGCGTCCTGGTGGTGAATGGGGCGGAACGTGTGGCCTTCGCGAATCCGGGGTTTGCCGAAATTCTGGGGAGCGATCTTCCGCCGCGGCCGGGGAGCGCGCTGGTGGAAGTGGTACGGCAGACGGAGCTGATCGAAGCAGCGAGAAAGGTGCTTGCCGGCGAAACGAAGGTGGAATCGGAGATCGTCACGGGGACGTTGCGGCCGAGGCATTTTGCGGCGACGGTGGCCGCGGTTCGAACCACGGAGGCGAACGGCGCGGTGATCGTGCTGCACGACATCACGGATTTGAGGAAACTGGAGCGGGTGCGGCGGGATTTCGTGGCTAACGTTTCGCACGAGTTTCGGACGCCGCTGACTGCGATCCAGGGATTCGCGGAGACGCTTCTCGGCGGGGCCATGAACGATGAAAAGAACCGCCGGCGGTTTTTGGAGATCATTCTCGAGCATGCGCGGAGACTCGGACGCTTGACCGAAGACTTGCTGATGCTCTCGAAGATGGATGCTGAACGGCTGGAGCTGGAAATCCGGCGGCTGCCGGTGGCACAGCTGGTGGATAGTTGCATGGAAACATCGCGGCCGAGAGCGAAAGAAAAGAATCTTAAACTGTCCGTTGATGTGGCTTCCAAAGTGCCGGATATCGCGGGCGATCGGCGGCGATTGACGGAAGTTTTGCAGAATCTGCTCGACAATGCCATGCAATATACCCCGAGTGGCGGAAAGATCACGGTCAGCGCGGAAAACATGGAGAACGAAGTCGTCTTGGCAGTGGCGGATACGGGAATCGGAATACCAGAAACGGACCACCCGCGCATTTTCGAGCGATTCTACCGTGTGGACGTGGCGCGTTCACGGGAAGTGGGCGGCACGGGGCTGGGGCTTTCGATCGCCAAGCATCTGGTGGAGGCGCATGGCGGTCGCATCTGGGTCAAGAGCGAAGTGGGGAATGGATCCACCTTTTATTTCACAGTGCCGGTCTTCGATCCGGAACGGGTAATGACGCGGGGCGCCGGCGACGCGGTTCGGGCACAGTAGCCCGCCGCGCGCAGGACTTTTTCAACTTATTCATATTCATTTGACGAGCGCGTAACCCGGTTCTGTATCAATGTCGCTTACGAGCGGAGGTGTGTGACGACCAGCTTCGCTCGGGAAGGGGAATCATGGCTGCTACCGCGGGTCTGACGGAGACAGTGCTCTACGACACGCTGGTGAATTACCTGATTGCGATGGCCCGGACGGTCGAAGGAGCCATGAATCGCGCGCTGGACGCGATCGTCAGCAAGGACAGCCCGAGGACGGCCTCGTTGCCCGGCGAAGTCTTCCTGCTGGAGCCGCGGATCAACGAGATGGAAGTGGTGATTGACGAACACGCGATCCGGCTGCTGAGGCGCGGAGGTTTTTCGGACGACGAAATGCGCCTGATCGTGGCGGCGCTGAAGATCACCAACGACCTGGAGCGAATCGGCGATCTGGCGGTGAACCTGGCCCAGTGCGTCACCTCCTTGAGGGAGATGCCGTCGGCGGAATTGCCGGACGAGCTGGAACCGATGACAGCGGCCGTGCGCGGCATGGTGGGAGGAAGCCTGGGAGCGCTGATCTTCCGCAATGCGGAGATGGCCTCGCAGGTTCTGCAGTGCGATGACGTGGTGGACCAGTATCGCGACCGCATCTTCGAGAAACTTCTCGACCGCATGACACAGCAGGCGGAACATGTGAGCCCGGGGATGCAGTACATCCTGGCGACGCGGCACCTGGAGCGGATTGCGGATCACGCGACGAACATCGCCGAAGACATCATTTTTTGGGTGCGCGGATTGGATGTGCGGCACGGAAGAGGCTTGGTGTTGCGTCCGGGCGACTCGAAGAACACGCCAGGAGAGGCCCCGCAGGTCACGGAGAATTCACAGACCCTTCATTCGGCAGTGAATGCGGTCTGCGATGCTAAGGACGTTTGATCTTCTGAGAGAACCCACCCCGGGGATCGCTGCACCCCTGGCAGCGATCCCCACTCCCCCTTACTTTTGAGATCTGGCCAGGATTATATTGGCCTGAAGGTAGACCGGACCGAGGTGCGTACTTTCCCGGGATCTTGAAGGAAAAGCCGGACATCGGTGCTTTGGGTGATCGGCATTTTCAAGCGGCCAGGCCATTAAAAAGAGGCTTGCATGTCCTTTCGTGCGCGACTCGTCCCCACCTGTGGTTGATGCCCCTTCGGGACCTCTAAACTCCGGCAAGTTAACAACTTCCCTGTGGCGGACGCATCCTGTTACAGGATATTCACATTGAGTTGACGTGGCAGTAAGACGCCGCCGCTACTTTCGGCGCGGGGTAAGTTCGCACACATTCCGTTAGCTTTCGAAACTGCAGCAAAAAGAGAGAGGCGATGAGAAAACTAGCAACAGTGATTTTTTCGTTTTTCCTAATCATGGGCGTGGCCTTCGCGGATTCTTCGAAGGACGCCAACCCCAAACCTGCGGAACCTGCAAAGCCCAAGGCCGCGAAGAAGCCTGCGGCCGTAGATGCGGCAGCGATCGCCGCGGAACTCGAAGAGCTGCGACAGACCATGCAATCGCAGCAGGAAGAGATCCAGCAACTGAAAGACGCGCTGGCCAAGCGTGATCAGCAAATTGACGAAGCCCGCGAGACTGCGGCTTCAGCGAACGCGCATGCCACCGAGGCGGCCGCCAAAGCTTCCGAGGCGATTACCTCTTCGGCGAAGGCGGAAACATCCACGGCGGTATTGAACACGACGGTGGCTGACCTCAAGGCCAGCAACGACGCTCTCAAAGGCGAAGTTTCCGGTGCAGGCAGCCCCGGAGCCGAGGAAGCACCGGCATCCATCCACATCAAGGGAATCACAATCACGCCCGGTGGATTCATAGCGGCAGAATCGGTCTACCGAACTCGGGCGACAAGCTCGGATATCAATACCCCGTTTACCAACATTCCGTTTCCCGGAAACGGTCTAAGCAAGGAGTCCGAGTTCAACGGCACCGGCCGTCAGTCACGCTTGAGCTTCCTCTTTCAAGGGAAAGCCGATAACGTGGCGATGACCGGCTATTATGAATTGGATTGGTTGGGCGCTTGCGCCACATCAAATAACCGGCAAAGCAACAGTTATTGCATGCGGCAAAGACAGATTTGGGGCCAGGCGGCTCTACCGAGCGGTTGGACCTTCACCGGCGGCCAGATGTGGAGCTTGGCCACGGAAACGAGCAAGGGATTGGATAACCGCACGGAAATCCTGCCGATGACGATTGATCCACAGTATAGCGTCGGCTTCACCTGGGCGCGGCAGTACGGGTTCCGCGTCACGAAGAACTTCGACAACAAGTTCTGGCTCGGAGCATCGGTTGAGGGCCCACAGGTCACGCTAACCGCACACAACGTTCCGACGGCACTCTATGCTTTGGCTCCCGGCAATGGCGGTGGATTGTACAACGGTACGGATAGTACAGGATATTCTGTCAATGCCTCACCTGACTTCATCCTGAAGGCTGCGTTTGAGCCCGGATGGGGTCACTACGAAGTCTTCGGAATTCTCAGCAACTTCCGCGCGCGGATTTATCCGTGCGATCTGGCTGCCGGATCACTGACGCCTCCCGCGGATTGCGCAGGTGCACCGGCCAGCACGGGCGCTTTCAACGACACCCGGACCGGCGGCGGCATCGGCGTGAACCTGCGCATGCCCCTGGTTGCCAAGAAAGTTAGCCTTGGTTTGCACTTCCTCGGCGGCGATGGCGTCGGGCGGTATAGCTCGGCACAGCTGAAAGACGTCACTGCGCGGCCCGATGGCACCCTTGCCCCGATTCGCGGCGGCTCTTTCCTCGGCACGTTGGAATTGCACCCCAGCCCGAAGTTCGATCTTTATTTCAACTACGGCGTGGAATACGCGGCCCGCGCTGCGTACACCTACACCAATCTTGCGGATGCCACGGTTGCGGTCGGATATGGCTCTCCGCTCTTCAACCAGTCTGGTTGCGAAGCGCCTGAAGCGGCTCCGACGCCGGGCACCGTGAATGCGCCGGCTTCCGCGGGAGGATGCACGGGCGACCTTCGTAACGTCCAGGAATATACTGTCGGCTTCTGGCACCACATTTACCATAGCAGCGCGAAGGGCGAGCTTCGCTGGGGTATGCAGTATTCGTACATTTCCAACGCGACCTGGTCAGGAAACAACAACACGCCGACAGATCCGGGCGTGAACGGCAAGTCCAACGACAACATGGTGTTTACTTCGTTCCGCTACTACATTCCGTAGTTGAATGCCCGTGGCGTAGCGCAGTTTTCATCATTGAAATAGGAGGGCGGCACCGAAAGGAGCCGCCCTTTTCTTTTGCAAAAGGTGCTGCATCCTCTTGCCGGCGAGGCCGCACTTCACGTGTCTGCCAGGCAATCCGCTGACAGCATGATAGTTATGAGATTCAACGAACTCTGAAGCGATTGTAACAATTCCGTAACACGCATCTCAGAGACTCCCTTAACGGGTACCAACTCCACAACCGATTGAACGGAGAATACGATGAAAAGATTTGCTGTGATTACTCTCTTTGCGATGGCGCTGGCGACCGTCTTTTCCACTGGCGATTCCAAAGCGGCCACCAGCCTGACCGGTGCCGGCAGCACATGGGTCTATCCCTTAGTGGCCAAATGGTCTGCCGAGTATCAGAAGCTAACTGGCACGGAAATCAACTACCAGTCAATTGGTTCGGGCGGCGGGATAGCCCAGATTAAGGCAGGCACGGTGGCTTTCGGCGCCAGCGATATGCCGCTCAAGCCCGAAGACTTGAAGGCAGCGGGATTGATCCAGTTCCCCACCGCAGTAGCTGGTGCAGCCATGGGTTACAACATCCCCGGCGTGAAACCGGGCGAGCTCATTCTCAGCGGCCCCGTCGTCGCCGACATCTACCTCGGTAAAATCAAAAAATGGAATGACCCAGCTCTCACCAAACTCAACCCAGATTTGAAACTGCCTGACATGGCCATTACTGTCGTGCACCGTTCCGATGGCTCCGGCACGACTTTTACGTTCACTGACTATCTGTGTAAAGTCAGCCCGGAATGGAAGGAAAAGATCGGCGAAAATACCTCGGTGGCTTGGCCCACGGGAGTCGGCGGCAAGGGGAGCGAGGGCGTGGCCTCCTACGTGCAGCGCATCCCTGGCTCGATTGGCTACGTCGAGTACGCCTACCTCTTGGAGACTCACGAGGCCTACTCGCGCATGATCAACAGCGACGGCAAGGTCGTCAGCCCCAGCCTCAAAGGCTTCCAGGACGCCGCGGGCCACGTGGACTTCACCAAGGCACAAGACTTCTACGTGATCCTGACCGACAAACCCGGGCCAGAGACTTGGCCTATTTCTGGCTGCACCTGGCAAATCCTGCGCAAGAATGCGCCCAAAGAAACCAATATGGAAGTGATGAAGTTCTTCGATTGGGGGTTCGAGCACGGGCAGAATATGGCCGAGTCAATCGCGTTCGGTCCACTGCCGCCGAGCACTGTCCAAGCCATCAAGAACTATTGGAAAACCGAACTTGGCTACGGTCTGTGATACGCTGGCGCCGATTGCGTGACTTTTCACGATAAGGGAAACCCATGAATGGTACGGACGCAGCGGTACGGACCGAGATGGGGCCCGTTTCCGAGGAACCTAAATCGTCCGATAGGCCATGGCGCCTGTCGGGCGATTTTCTGTTCCACAAGGCGGCGGTGTTCGGAGCGTTCCTGGCAGCAGCGGCACTCTTTGCCACCGTCATCGCAATTACTTATGACAGTTGGACCTCCATCCAAACATTCGGCGTTTGGAGGTTTATCAAATCGAGCGAATGGAATCCGGTTACCCAAACTTTTGGAGCCTTTCCATTCATCATCGGCACGCTGGTCAGCTCTGCCATCGCGATGGTCCTGGGCGTGCCGATCAGCTTTGGGATCGCAGTATTCATCGCGGAGATCGCCCCGGCTTGGATCAAGAGGCCCGTCGCCGGGGCGATCGAACTGCTGGCGGCCATCCCCAGCATCGTTTACGGTTTGTGGGGACTTTTGGTGTTCGCCCCGGTCTTTGCGAATGCGGAACCGTGGATCAACGACAAGTTTGGAGCAATTCCCGGGATCGGACTATTGTTCCAGGGCCCGCCAATGGGGATTGGCATGCTGACCGCCGGGATCGTCTTGGCGATCATGGTCTTGCCGTACATATCGTCAATCATGCGCGATGTTTTCCTGGTTGTGCCTTCGTCGTTGCGTGAATCGGCATATGCCATGGGGGCCACGACGTGGGAGGTGGCCTGGAATATCATCCTTCCCTACACCCGTTCGGCGGTGATCGGAGGCATTTTTTTGGGGTTGGGGCGCGCGCTGGGTGAAACCATGGCCGTAACTTTTGTGATCGGCAACAGCAACGTGTTGTCGGCGAGCCTGTTGATGCCCGGTGCGACCATTCCCTCAGTCCTCGCCAACGAGTTCACCGAGGCCACGACCAAGCTATATCTCTCTTCGCTGATTTACTTGGGCTTGATTCTGATCGCGGTCACTTTAGTCGTGCGTTTTCTCGCGGTGCTGTTGATACGCCACCTCGGGCGCCATGAGGGAGCGTCGACGTGAGGAGCGTGCTTGCAAGGCGTCATGTTGTGGACGTGGTGAGCAAAATCCTCATGGGCGCGGCGACGGCCATCGGGGTGTTCTTCCTGTTTTGGATTATCTGGACGACGCTGCATTTCGGTATTTCCGGGATGCACTGGGATCTGTTCACCAAAGACACGCCGCCGCCCGGCACCAACGCATTCGGTTTGCGCAATGCCTTCGTCGGAAGTCTGATTCTGTTGGCACTGTCCCTGATCATCGGAGTGCCTGTTGGTCTGATGGGAGGCACATGGTTGGCGGAATATGGCTTTCACAGCAGGACTGCCAACGCAGTGCGTTTCATCAACGACATCATGCTCAGTGCGCCGTCAATCGAGATTGGCTTGTTTGCCTATGCTATCGTAGTTGCTCCGACGGGGCACTTTTCGGCGTTTGCCGGCAGTGTCGCCTTGGCGGTTTTGATGATCCCGATTATTGTACGCACGACCGATGAAATGCTCAGTTTGGTTGCCGGCGACATGCGTGAAGCTGCCATCGCCTTGGGAGCGCCGACTTGGGTTGTAATCACCAAAGTGACTTGGAAGGCTGCTCGCGCGGGCATCCTTACCGGCGTATTGATCGGTTTGGCACGCATCACCGGCGAGACGGCCCCACTACTGTTCACCGCGCTAAACAACCAGTTCTTCTCAGCTGATTTGTTCCACCCGATCGCAAATCTTCCGGTGGTGATCTTCCAATTCGCATTAAGCCCCTACGCGAACTGGCAGCAAATGGCCTGGGCGGCAGCCTTCATCACGGTCATGTTCGTGCTTGTCCTCAGTCTTGTAGCGCGTTGGTTTCTTGGCAAGGTTCAGGTGCCTAAATGACTCCCGATCAGCCGGAGGGTTTACCAATGGTGACTGTTCCCATTTCTGTCCGATCGGGGGACACTGGACAAAAGGCGAGCGCGGCCCAGGTACCGGTGAAGATCGCGGCGCGTAACTTGAACTTCTACTACGGCAAGTTCCATGCCATCAAGAATGTCAACGTCGAAATCCGCCAAAATAGAGTCACAGCCTTCATCGGACCGTCGGGCTGCGGTAAGTCCACGCTTTTGCGGATTTTCAACCGCATGTACGACCTTTACCCCCGTCAGCGCGCGGAGGGCGAGGTCATCCTCGACGGCGAAAACATCCTGGCCTCGAAAAGCAGTGGCAAACTGCGGGCCAAAGTTGGAATGGTCTTTCAAAAGCCGACGCCCTTCCCAATGTCAATCCACGAAAACATCGCGTTCGGCATCCGGCTCTATGAAAATTTGGGACGCTCGGAAATGGACGACCGCGTCCAACACGCTCTGACCAATGCGGGCCTGTGGGATGAGGTGAAGGGCAAGCTCAGCCAATCCGGGCTTGGGCTGTCGGGCGGCCAGCAGCAGAGGCTATGCATCGCCAGAGCGCTGGCGGTGAATCCCGAGGTGCTGCTACTGGACGAGCCCTGCTCGGCACTGGACCCCATCAGTACTGCCAAGATCGAGGAACTGCTCGTGCAGTTGAAGGATTTGTGCACCATCGCAATGGTCACTCACAACATGCAACAGGCTGCTCGCGCCAGCGACTACACTGCGTTCATGCTGGAAGGGACTCTGATCGAGTATAGTGAGACGTCAGCTCTCTTTACCACTCCGAAGGATCCTCGCACGGAAGCTTATATTACCGGCCGGTTCGGATGATGGAAGCTCAGCCACGGACCTGCATGCTGTTCTTCAGGGCTCGTTTGCGGGCCGTGGAGCTTTTGGTCGTAGTATGGGGCGAGAAATAGGAATGCTGCTCACGCATGGACGGAATTGAGGTCTCATGGAACGCCACTTCGAGCACGATATTGAACAGTTGAAAGAGCGGCTGCTCTGGATGGGCAGCCTTGCGGAGCGCTCTGTGCATCAGGCTGTGCACGCGGTGCTCGACTCCGATGAACAGATCGCCAAGCAGGTTCTGGACGAGGAAGACGCCATCAACGAGTTGCAAATCGAAATTGACGACCGGGTCGTACAGCTTCTCGCGCTCCATCAATTGATGGCCGTGGACCTGAGGTTCGTGCTGGCGGTCTCGCGCATCAACAACGACCTCGAGCGCATCGGCGACCAGGCCGTGAACATCGCGCAGGGCGCATTGCGCATCCTGCGGCATCCGCGCGTGAAGCCCTACGTGGACCTGCCGCGCATGAGCGAACTCGCTGAAGGCATGGTGCGCGACGCGCTGAACGCCGTGGTGCGGCATGACGTGGAACTGGCCCAAAAGGTGCTGGCCAGCGACGACAGCGTGGACCACTACCGCGACCAGATTTTCCGCGAGCTGCTGACTTACATGATGGGCGATTCAAGCGTGGTATTCCCTGCGTTCGAACTGATCCTCGTGGCCAAGAATCTCGAGCGCATCGGCGATCACGCCACCAATATCGCCGAGGACGTCATTTACATCGTGCAGGGCAAGGACGTCCGGCACCCTACTGTTGACCGCCGCTAGCCCCGCTGACTTTTCTCCGGGAAAAACAAAAGCAATCCTGCCACAAGGAACGCAGCGAGGCTTGCGTAGCCTCCCGCAGTGCGGTCGGGTGTCCTTGCGAATCGAATGACCACGCGCGAGGTGCCTGGCGGGAGAGTCAGGTACATCGCGGCGGTGCCTTCTTTGTGGAGGGGCGCAACCCGAGTGCCGTTCAGGGTGACGCGCCACGCTGGATAATCCAGAAGGCGAATGGCAAGCCGCACGGGCTCCCTTGCGTCTACCACGAGCTGGCGATCCTCCGCGGTCCAGCGTTCCACGTGAAACTTGGCGTCAGGCAGTGATTTGGACGCTGGATTGGCAGGCAGAAGTTTGGCCTCAGGCTGACTCTGGGGAAGGTCCAGGTGATCGTCGCCGCGCGGATCGTATTCGTCGGTGCCTTCAAACCCTTGGCCCTGCGTGATCGCGTCCTGGACGGACGAGAAATCGCCCTGATCCCACCATCCCGTTGCGCCCAGGTACGTTCCGGTCCCCCCGAGCGCTGCGAAGATGATGCACGCCCAGATCCAGTATCGCCGGCGCTTCACCAGGGCAACTGCGCAGAAAACCGGAAAAGCCAGCGCCAGAACAGACATCCAACGCCACGGAAATTGTACGAAGCGCAGTTCGGGCAGGACATTCCACAAAGGGGCAGCGAAAGGGCACATCAGAAGTGCGGAAAAGCCAGCGAGCGCCAGAAGCGCCTGCCAGGGCGGAGCGGCTTTTCTCCGGTTTTGATTCTCCGGGACGGCACGGAGCCGTCGCCATGCGGCAAGAACCGCGCAAAAAATCATGAACATCAGTAGCAGCGCTACCGAAGACGCGAGAAAATTGAAGGCGTTGTGGTCCGGGTCGTTGATGCTGGTGAACAGAAAATTATCCGCGGGCGCCAGGCCGCTCGACAAAGCCTGGCCGATGTTCACCCAGCGCTCCTCGTAGCGTGCCGGAATCAGATAGCACGCGCACATCCCAAAACCCAGAGCGAGGCCCGACGCGCCGCGGACCAGCGGCAGCCAGGATTTTTGGTTGAAGGCTGCCCAGGCAAAAACAAAAGCTACGGCATAGCTGGCGATGACTCCGGCGGGAGCGTTGGCCAGCCAGGCACCCGCAAAGCCGAGAGCGAAAAAGACGATCTGTCTTCGCGTGGACTGGCTCGTTCCGTTTAGCCATCCGCAAAGATTCAGGCATTCCAACAAGAGCAGCGGATAAAAGGCAACCGCCAAAAGTTCGGCGTAGTCGCTGCG
>Ga0335078_10004067_pt1 | contig 21729 bp, 16 predicted proteins | sample Lox_Sample_32_FD_206711 | JGI IMG/M metagenome (GOLD analysis project Ga0335078, IMG submission 206711) | Soil microbial communities from Loxahatchee National Wildlife Refuge, Florida, United States - Lox_Sample_3.2 | ecosystem: Environmental > Terrestrial > Soil > Wetlands | place: USA...
TACAAAGGCGAACTGCCGATAACGTCATTAGACGGATGGCTCCTGCCACGTCCCGCGAGAGGCTGCTGGTCGGTGCCGGAGGCCACGAACGCCGTCGAATAACGCCACAAGGAGCATTTCGTGACACTCCATTCTCTGACCGCCCGTATGTCGTGGATCGCTTATTTGGTTGCGACGCTGGCTTCGTTGGGCACGCCGTGCAACGCACAAGACCCGCCTGTACCTCAGACTTTCCAGGATCTCTACAGTACCTTGAACGGGGACCTGACCGATTTCAATACCGCGCTAAACGGCCTTTGGAAGGGGGCGAGATATCCCGTTCTCTACGCCGGAGAGCTCTCGAACGCCAATTCCAATAATGGCCCTCAATTGCTCAGTTTGAGCGCCTTGCCCGCGGTCCAGAACGACCTGGTGATGTTGAAGGCGCTAGGGGTCCAGGCCGTTGCGGTGGAGGTCAGTTTTCCCATGCTGTACGAGCCGTTCTTTGCTACGAGCTCGGAATATCAGCAATACGTAGGCTTTTATTCGGAGGTCGCGCACGCCATCCGGGCACAGGGCCTCAAACTCATTGTCGAAAGCCAGAGCATGATGCCGGGCGGACTTGCATCCGGGTTTGGGCCCCAGGTGGCGGCGTTCTATCCAAGTCTAGATTGGACCCAGTACCAGGCAGCCCGCGCACAGGCCGCACAAGTAGTGGCCCAGACTATGCAGCCGGATTACTTCGTGCTCCAGGAAGAACCAGACACCGAGGCCCGGCAAAGCGGGCAAGCGAACGTAGACACTGTCAGCGGGGCCACGAGCATGCTGGAACGAGTCGCGAGCAGCGTTCTGCTAGCCGGCGTTCCCGGCATGAAACTCGGTGCTGGCGTAGGTTCGTGGCTTTGGGGCTTTCAGGGGTTCATCAACAGCTATACCCACCAGCAGTGCTCCGCTAGCCAGCCGTGCATCACCATTCCGCTGGATTTCATCGACATGCACATTTTCCCGATCAACGAGCTAGGGCCGCCGATGAACAACAAGTTTTGGCAAAATGCCCTGACCATCGTAAGCATGGCCGCGGCGGCGGGCAAGCCGGTGACCTTGTCGCAAACGTGGCTGCGGAAGGTCCGGAACACTGAATGGGGTGTGCTGAGCGGGGATATTCAGGAGTCGCGGGAGGTCTACAGTTTCTGGGAGCCGCTGGACGCGGCTTTTTTGCAGACCATCGTGAACCTGGCCAACTACGCCCAGATGCCCTTCGTGAACCCGTTCAACACGCAGAACTTTTCGACATACCTGACATACAGCGCCAGCTTATCGAATCTATTGCCCAGCCAGATATTCAGCCAAGAGCTTTCCGCCGCGGCAGCGGCGCTACAACAAGGCAGCTACAGTCCGACGGGCCTGAGCTATTACAGTTCGATCGTATCGCCGCCGGATACGATTCCGCCGTCGTCGCCGGATGGCCTAGTAGCCGTTGCTACGAGTCCGACCAACGTAAACGTCCGCTGGAGCGCCTCCACGGACAACGTGGGGGTGGCGGGCTACTACATCTGGCGCAACGGAGTGCAGCTTCCGAGCACCGCTTTGACATACCTACAGGACACGGGTCTGTCGGGCCACACATCGTATACTTACCAGATTGCCGCCTACGACCTAGCGTTTAACGTCTCGCAGCCTGCCATCGTCACTATCAAGACACCGAATTCGACGGGACCGAATCCACCCTTAAACCTGACGGGTGTGGCGTCTTCCGTCCAGCAGATCAACCTGGTCTGGTCGGCTCCAACCGGCGTGATCCCGACCAGCTACCTAGTATTCCGCGGGCTCAATGCGGCCAGTATGAGCCAAATTCAGCAATTGAGTAGCACGGTCACCTCTTTCAGTGACTACGATCTGACGCCCGGTACAACCTATTACTACGGCGTGGAAGCGCTGGCTGGTGGGCTGGCCTCAGCAATGTCGAACATCGTCGCTGTCACCACGCTTCCGATGCCACCCCCGCCCGGCAACCTGGCGGGGACGGCGAGTTCTGCCACGCAAATCACCCTCACCTGGTCCCTGTCGGCTGGGAGCGCGACACCGAGCAGCTACCTCATATTTCGCGGGAGTTCCGCGACGAGCATGATCCAAACCCAACAACTGACCGGCACGGCCACATCATTCAAGGACGCCAACCTGACACCAGCGACGACGTACTGTTACGGCTTGGAAGCGGTAGCCGGTGGACTGGCTTCCGGAATGTCGAACATCGTTGCGGTGACGACTCATTCCCTGCCAACGCCGCCCGTGGGCGGGCTGGCACGGTAACCTTGACCGTGTGGTGCGGCGGCGAGCGGGATCGCCTCCGCCTCCCGCTCCAGATCTGGCTCGCTGGGCCGCAAGCACCACTGTCGAACAACTGCCAGTCTGTCGAACGCAAGAGTTAATCGACAAACGCGGTGCTCTGCAGCGTCCTTGTCATAAACCGTCGCGAGAACCTCGCAAACATCGTCTCACTCTATTCTTTGGGGCGAAACAGCCAAGGGCGCTTGAGACGGGGCGACCGGCTCCGCCTGCAGCTCGGCGCCGTCGAGCTGCTCAAAAGCGGCCGCGATGCGTTGGCCGTAGCCGCGGGGGCCGATGCCGCGTGGCTGCGGTCGCGCGCCACCGCGCTGACGGGCGACGAGTTGCGTGAATGGCGGCGGGTATGGGGCTCGGTATCATGAGCGCCAGCGCCTTGAGCGCCGCGCACGTTGCTCCCGCCACGGTATGGCCGGCGCCGGACTATACCACGGTTGCCGCCAGCGTGCACGATCTGTTCCGCTTTCTCGGCCTGAACCCCCGCAATCCTCTGGACCGCTGGGTTCGCCCCGGCATGACCGTCCTAATCAAGCCCAACTGGGTGAAGCACGAATTCGGAGCAACGGTAGGTTGCCACGTGCTGTACACGCATGCATCGCTCGTCCGCGTGCTGATCGACGCGGCGTTGGCGGCGGTGGGCCGGGATGGACGCGTCTTCGTGGCCGATGCGCCGCTGCAAGGCTGCGACTTCGCCCGCTTTCGCCGGCAAAGCGGGCTCGCCGGCCTCGAAGAGCGTTACGCCGGCGATTCGGTCTCGTTCTTGGATCTGCGCCGGCAGTGGGCCCAGATCGACGATGCCAGCAGTTTCGTGCGCGGCGTGCATGCGCTCCCAGGCGATCCCCAGGGCTACTCTCTGGTGAATCTTGGCGAACGCAGCCGCCTCGCGTGCTTCGGCATTGATGCACGCTTTGGGGTGACCGATTATCGCGCGGAAGCCACCAACGGCAATCACCACGCCCGGTCCCACCGCTATCTGGTGAGCAATACCGTGTTGAGCGCCGACGTGATCCTGAACGTGCCCAAACTGAAAACCCACATGAAGACCGGCATGACCGGCGCATTGAAGAATTTCGTCGGCATCATTGGGTCCAAGGATTTTCTGCCGCACTTCCGCGCGGGTTCTCCACGGAGCGGCGGCGATGAGTACCCGGACGGGAACTGGGCCAGCCGGGCGGCCAGTCCTGTCCGGGAGCTTCTGCAGGCCCGCGCGCCGTTGTGGCTTTGGAAGTTGGCGCGGGCCGGGGCGCAGGCCGCGCCGAGGCCGGCCATTCATGGGGGCGGATGGCACGGCAACGATACGCTGTGGCGCACGGTCCACGACCTGGTTGATATTGCCCGCAATTACGGCGTCGGCGGAGCCCGTCTGAAACGGCCCCGAACCATCCTGACCCTGGTGGATGCCATCATCGCCGGCGAAGGCTGCGGGCCGCTGAAGCCGCGCCCCAAACCATGCGGATTGCTGGTGTGGGGCGAAGATCCCGGTGTGGTCGACGTCACCTGCGCCACGCTCATGGGCTTCGATTGGCGCCGGATTCCCCTGCTCAACCATCTCTGCGATTCCCCGGCGCGGGCCTTCAGCGCTTTTGCCGGGGAGCCGCTATTTCAAGCGCCCGCGCCGGGATTGGAGGCATTTGTGCGGTCTGGCGGCGGGCGCTTCGTCCCGCCGGCCGGCTGGGCCGGGGAGATCGAGGCGCGCGAAGAGAGTAGAATTTAAGTGCATGGCGACCTCGACCAGCGTCCCCGTGGAAGAGTATCTGCGGACCACCTACCATCCGGATATGGATTACGTGGATGGAGAGCTTGTGGAGCGGCACGTGGGTGAACATAGCCACAGCCGGTTGCAGACGCTATGTGTTCTATTGCTCGGCTCCCGCGAGCGGCAGCGCGGGTTCCGCGTTCTGGCCGAACAGCGATTGCGGGTGCTGGGCACGAAACACAGGTATCGCATCCCGGATGTGTGCGTGATGGCGCTCCCCTATCGCTCGGAGCCCGTTCTGACTACTCCACCCCACCTGGCAATCGAGGTCCTGTCTCCGGAAGACGGGACGGCGGACATTCTGGCAAGAGTAGCCGACTTCCTGCGGTTCGGGATTCCTCACATCTGGATCGTCGATCCATACAAGCGCACCTTGCAGGAAGCCGACCGCGAAGGTATCCGCTATCGCGCGGATTTAGCCGCCGAGACAGAATTGGTCGGGCGTATCGACTTCAACGAACTGTTTGCGCAACTCGATGAACCAACCGAGTGATCGTCGGGCGATATCTTCGCTCCGCTCATTCTTCAGTTCGGGAGGTACTCGCCCATCGGTTTCGCCACGTCCGGAGCGAGTGCTCGGCGAGCAGCCTGTCGCCCCTGCCGGGACGGCCCGGCCGTAATTCGCTCATACGTCCTCACCTTCTCCGGCCGTCAACCAGCGCCGCCATCGCGTCATGCAAGAAAAGTCCCAACTTTCAGAGATAAAGTACTGATTCTCCGCCACCATCTGATTTCAGCGCTTCCGCATGGAACTGATGCACCGCGTATACTCCCGGCTACCGATCGCGCTGCAACACGTTTGCGCCACGGCTCAGGGAGCCCGGTATCACCACTGGCGTTATGGCGGAATATTTCAAAAGTACTTGACAGCCCTCAAACAGACCGAACATCTACCCGCGGCACAGATGCGCGACAGGCAAGCAGCCGAGCTCGACCGGTTGCTGCGTTTCGTGGTCACGCACGTGCCGCACTATCGCTGCCATGGCGTCGCGGCATTCACGCACAAGGATCAGATCCGCGAGCGGCCCGGGGATTTTCTCGCCGATACATACCCGCGACGGGCACTGATTCCCTGGCACACAAGCGGAAGCTCGGGGAAACCGCTCACCGTTTACTACAGCCGCGAAGCCATGCAGAAAATGTGGGCATTCGTGGAACTGTACCGCAACCAAGCCGGCGTTGCCAAGAACGACCGCCGCGCGCAGTTCACCGGTAAAATGATCGTCCCACCGGAGCAGCCCCCGTCGCAGAAGATCTTCTGGCGCCTCGATCTGGCCAACCACACGCTGCTCCTTTCGAGCGTCCACCTGCTGCCGGAAAATCTGCCCCATTACGCCGCCGCGCTGGAGCGCTACCGGCCTGCATACCTGTGCGGTTATCCGTCGGCGATCTACGTCCTGGCGCAATATTACCGGCAGCCGGGCCGGCGGGCCCCGGCTGCGCCGCACCTCAAGGCAGTGCTCACCTCCGCCGAGACGCTCCTCGACCACCAGCGGCGCGCTATCGAGGACACATTCGCCACGCGCGTCTACGATCAGTACGGCCAGGCGGAGATGCAAAGCTTCTGGTACGAATGCGCGGCAGGCCGCATGCACGCGCATCCGCTCGCCGGGCTAACCGAAATCCTGCGCCCGGACGGCACGGCGGCGGCGCCCGGCGAGTGGGGCGAAGTCGTGTTGACGGGCTTGGTGAACTACGCCATGCCGCTGGTGCGCTACCGCGTGGGCGATACCGCCCGCTGGGCCGCCCAGTCCTGCCCTTGTGGCCGCGCGACGCCGGTTATCGAGGAAATCGGGGGACGGCTCGACGATCTCATCTTCACGCGCGAGCGCGGTTTTCTGGGGCGCCTGGATCCGGTACTGAAGGGCATCCCCAATATTATCGAGAGCCAGCTCGAGCAGGAGTCGCTCGATGTGTTGCGCGTGCGCTTCGTACCGGCGCCGCAGTTCACGGCGGACGACCTGCACCTGCTGGAGACCAACCTCCGCGCCCGTGTGGGCCGGAGCATCCACCTGGAGTTCGAGTGCACCGTTCGCATTCCCCGCACCCCAAGCGGGAAGTTTCGCTTCGTGATTTCGCGGCTCGATCCTCGAAGCATCTCAAAGTCGTGCGCGTCATCACGCGGCTGAATATCGGCGGCCCTGCGATTCACACCTTGCTGCTGACGCGGGAATTGGCCGCGCTCGGATATCGCACCCTGCTGGTGGCGGGGAGCTGCGAATCCGAAGACGGCGACATGCGCTATCTGGTGCGCGACGGCGACCCGATGTGCTGGGCGCCGGACCTGTCGCGCTCCGTGCGGCCGTGGCGCAACCTGAAAGCGCTGTGGAAGTTGTGGCGCTTCATGCGACGCGAACGGCCGGATATCGTCCACACCCACACGGCCATGGCTGGCTGCCTGGGACGCCTGGCTGCCGTGCTGAGCGGCGCGCCCATCATCGTCCATACCTTTCATGGAAACAGCCTGAACGGGTACTTCTCACCCATCCAGGCCGGCGTGTTCCGGCGCATCGAGCGGCTATTGGCGCGCTTCACCGACGTGCTCTGCGTAGTCTCACCGCAACAAGCCGCGGAATTGAGCGGGCTTCGCATCGCGCCGCCCGACAAATTTCGTGTAGTGCCCCTCGGGCTGGAGCTGGAGCCTTATTTCGACCTGCCCCCGCCGCTGCCGGGTCCCGGGCCGCTGACGGCCGGCTGGTTCGGCCGGATGGTTCCCGTCAAAAACCTGCCGCTGCTGGCCGCCACCATCGAGGAGGCTCTGCAGCGCGAAAAAGACCTGCGCTTTCTGATCGCGGGGGATGGGCCGGATCGCGGTGCGATCGAGAGTTTGGCCAAACGCTGCCCCGCACGCGTGGAATGGCTCGGCTGGCAACGGGACCTCCTGCCGGTCCTGGCCCGCTGCCACGTGGTGTTGCAGACCTCCAAAAACGAAGGCACGCCGCTGGCGCTCATTCAGGGCATGGCCGCGGCGCGGCCGTTTGTCTCAACGGCGGTAGGCGGGGTGGTGGATATGGTCTCCGGCAACGCCGGGCGTCAGGCCGATGGCGCTCGCTGGTATGCCAACGGCGTGCTGGCCGAGCCGCATGCCTCGGCCCTGGCCGGCGCCCTGGCGGCCATGGCCCGGGACCGGGCCCTGCTGATCCGCATGGGTTGCGAAGGGCGGGTTTTCGCCTCCCGGCGGCATCGCAAGGAATTGCTTGTGGCCAACGTCGATACCGTGTACCGCGAGCTGGTCCGCCAAAAGTTCTGAAATAAGTAGATAACATGGCCTGAAACTAAGATTTCTTGAGACGGCCCCCCGGCCTTTTCCCACCGACTTTTTCTCAGTGCAACGAGTCCTTGCAACCACGGTTTCACACGCACGCACCTTTGGTTCCAGTCATTTTAGGAGAGGAACGATGAATGTACTGATTACCGGGGGAGCCGGCTTTATCGGCTCGCACCTGGCGGAACGCTGCCTTGCCGAGGGTTGGCGGGTCTCCATCCTCGACGACCTTTCAACCGGCGCGTTCGAAAACATCGCGCATTTGAAGAACCGGCCGGCCTTCTCATACACCATTGATTCGATCTTTCACGAACCCGTGGTCGCGGAATTGGTGGACGGCGCCGGCGTGATCTTTCACCTGGCCGCCGCAGTCGGCGTGAAGCGGGTGGTGGACGACCCCGTCGGCACGATCGAGACCAACGTGCATGGCACGGAGGTCGTGCTGCGCTGCGCCGCCAAGAAAGGCATACCGGTCCTGTTCACCTCCACATCCGAAGTCTACGGCAAAAACGCGCACCTGCCGTTCCGCGAAGACGGAGACCTCATGTTCGGCCCCACGAATATCGGCCGTTGGAGTTATGCCTGCTCAAAGGCGCTGGACGAATTTCGGGCCCTGGCCTACTGGCGCCAGAAATCCTTGCCGGTCACCATCGTCCGCCTGTTCAACACCGTGGGCCCGCGGCAGACCGGCCGCTATGGCATGGTGCTGCCCACGTTCGTGCGCCAGGCCCTGCGCGGCGAACCTCTGACCATCAACGGCGCCGGGGATCAGTGCCGCTGTTTCGGCTACGTGGGCGACGCCGTGGAGGCCCTGGTGCGGATCGCGCAAACACCGCAAGCTGTCGGCGAGATCGTCAATATCGGCAACGATCGGGAAGTGAGCATCAACGAATTGGCCGCGCTGGTCAAGGAGATTACCGGCTCCTCATCGCCGCTCGCATACCGGTCTTACGATGAAGCCTACGGACCGGGCTTCGAGGACATGCCGCGGCGCGTGCCTTGTCTCGATAAGCTGGAGCGCCTGGTGCATTATCGTCCGGCGACTCCGCTCGAAACCATCGTGCGGCGCGTGGTCGATTACGAGTGGGTCAGGATGCCGCGGCGCGCCCTCGCCGCGGTCGTTTAAAGATGCTGATCCTCTTGACGGGCCTGCTTTCGGCGCTATTCACGCGGCTGCAAATCCGGATGAGCTCGCGGCTGGGGCTTACGGCCGCGCCGCGGGCCGACCGCTGGCATGTCCGCCCTACGCCTTCGAGCGGAGGCCTGGCGATTTTTCTAAGCTGTGCGTTGGCCTACTCGCTGGCCGGCGCCGGACGATATCCGCGAATTGCCCTGGCGGTGGCCGCGCTGTGGATCTTTGGATTTCTCGACGACCGGTTGGCCCTCCGCCCGGCGCTGAAACTGGCCGCGCAGGGGGCCGCCGCCGGGTTCGTGGTTCTGAGCGGGGCAGCCTTCCCGGTCACCCCGTGGCGCCTGCTCAACCTGGCGCTCGGCATCTTCTGGATCGTCATGATCACCAACGCCTTCAACTTGATCGACAACATGGACGGACTTTGCGCCGGAGTGGTGATCGTGATTTGCCTGTTCCGTTTCTGGCTGCTCGCTGCCGACGGGCGCGGCGACGACGCGAGACTGTGCGCCATGCTGGCCGCTGCGTTTGCCGGCTTTCTTTTGTTCAATTACTATCCGGCGCGCATCTTCATGGGCGACTGCGGCAGCCTGCCGGCGGGATTTGCCTTGGCCGCGTTGACGCTGGCCGGCCCGGCGCCGTCGAAAGGCCTTGCGTTGCCGGCGTTCTTTTATCCGGCTCTGACGTTCACCTATCCGATTTTCGACACGGCGCTGGTTGCGATTCTGCGCCGGCGCGCCGGGCGCCCCATTTCGGCAGGCGGCCGCGACCACAGTTCGCACCGGCTCGCGTCGCTCGGACTCGATCAGCGGCACGTCGTCTGGATTCTATGGCTGCTGACGGCCTTCGGCGCCGGCCTGGGTCTCACGATCCACTGGAGGCCCGGAACCCTGTTCGCGGCCGCGGCGCTGCTGGCGGTCCTGCTGGGAATGTTCGGAGTGTTTCTGGCAACCCGGCCGGGATATCCGCTGCCGCGCCGGGCCAGCGTCTGGATGCAATGGCCGGCCATGGCTTCCCGGCAACCGGATTTGCCGGGGATCACCGGGCACGGCGCGGCCATGCCGTCTTCGGTTCTGAGCAGCCAGCATGCCGTGCAGTTTGCCGGCCCGCTCCGGCCCCTACAAGACGCCCCATCGGTTTTCCCGCCGATGAGCCCAGGCCTAATCACTCCGCGTCGCCCGCTTCTCAAACGCCTCATAGTCATTCGCGATCGCCTGCGCCAGCGCGAACAGCTTGCTCAGCAGCTCCTCCGACGACCGGAACTGAATGTGTAATTCCCCGGGGCTCAGACCGATGCCCGCAGGCAGGTCCGGCAATCGCTGGCTCAACACCTCCGGCTCGACCGGGATGGCCACCCGCGCCCCGGCTTGCAAGCGGCGCATGGCCTCCAGCCGGTCCGCCAGGCGCTCCTTGCGCCGCAATTCCATCCTGAAATCGGGGCTGTCGCGGATCTGCTCCAACTGCGCCACCAATTTGGGCCGGTCGATCAGAAACGTGCGGCCCGCCTGGTAACCGCCGAAGAAGTGTATCAGGTCGATAGCGCGCCGCCGGCGTAGGCGGAACAGCCGTTCGCACACCGCGCGATCCACCACCGGCACATCCAGCGCGGCGAGTTCCTCCAGGATGTCCGGGACACGCAGCAGCCATTGCGCTTTAGCGGGCATTTCGCAGGCCTACTCGCGTCGCCAGCCCTGCTTCTGCCAGGCCGCCTCGTTGGTATCCGGCAACATGTGATGGATTTCGATCCAGAGCCCGCCTGGCTCGACGTTCACCACTTCGCCCAGCACGAGTTGGCCCTCCCACTCCAGCCGTACGGCGGCGTCTCTCTTCAGCGGCAATGCCGCGGCCAGGCGCAGGCGTTTGCCGGAAAGTTCCAGGATGCGCGCGGGACCCGCACCTCCCCCGCCGCCTAAGACGCGCAACTCGACGGGTTGATCCCGCTTCCACTTCAGCTCGCGCATGCCCTTCCGTGCCAGTGTACTATGCGTACAGGACGATGTTTACCTTTCTCAGAAGCCTGTTTTCCACGCGTGTCCTCAGCCTCATCGTTCCGGAAGCGATTCTGATTTTCTCCTGCTATATCCTGGCCGCCTATTGGTCCGGAGGCGTGGACCCTTCCGTATTTCTGCTGTACGACAACGGCCTTCTGCAAATCGCCCTGGTGGCGGCGGGCGTACTGGCTGGGCTGCAGCTCAACAAGCTGTACGTCCAGGTGGGCGTGCGCTCGAAGATTCTGCTCCTGCAGCAAATCTGCCTGACCTTGGGCGTGACCTTCCTGTTCGAGTCGCTTCTCAGCTATCTGCGCAATCCGGGGCTGGTGCTGGCTCCTTCGATTATGCTAATCGGCAGCGGCCTGACGCTGGTGGTTCTGTTCGTCTGGCGCGCGTTCTATAGCGCGGTGCTGTGGACGAGTTTCGGGACCAAGCGGGTGCTCTTCTACGGAACGAATGCCGCTGTGTTGGAAGCCAGCCGTAACCTGGCCGCGCATCCCGAGCTGGGCCTTACAACGGTCGGCTACATCGACGAGGCCCAGGCCGCCGGTACGCCGCTCGCAGGAGCACCCGTGCGGGGCCCGGCCGCGGACCTCCAGCGGGTGGTTTCCGAAGCCCGCCCGGATCGGATCGTGGTCGGGGTGACCGAACGCCGCAACGCCCTGCCGTTGCGGGACCTGCTGGAGCTGCAGTTCGGCGGCATGGAAATCCAGCGCGTGGCAGAGCTGTACGAGTTAGTCTGCGGCCGTGTGTGCCTTGCCGAAATGCTGCCCTCGCAACTGATCTTCTCCGATGAATTGGGCGCCCGGCGCGGAGCGATCGCCCTGCAGGCTGTTTATTCCAACATTGTCGCCCTGGCCGGCCTGGCGCTGCTGGCCTTGTTGGCGCTACCGATCGCCGCAGCGGTGAAGTTGTCTTCCCGCGGCCCGATCCTGGAGGCACATGCCCGGTTGGGACTGAACATGGTCCCTTTTACGATTTACCGTTTCCGCTGCCGGCGCGCGGATGGCACGCCTACCTCGGTGGGCCGCTGGCTGCGCCGCTTCCATCTGGACGGCTTGCCCCAACTGCTGAACGTGATTCGGGGCGAAATGTCCCTGCTCGGGCCGCGGCCCCACCGTCCCGAATTCATCCCCGAGCTGCTGCGCCAGATGCCGTTCTACGGACAGCGGCATGCGGTGCGCCCCGGCATCCTGGGCTGGAGCCAGCTCAATTGCGACTATGGCCGTATGGGCGACGCGCGCGAGGCGCTGGAGTACGACCTCTATTACATCAAGCACGTGTCTCCCGCGCTGGACGCTTATATCCTCCTGCACAGCCTGATGGAAATGCCCTTCCGGGAAGCGTAATGCATCCGCTGCCAAGCCGTCCGGATGATGCCTTCCGCTCCCCTGGTTGGATCGCCGCGCCCGGCCGTTACTCGCGCGCTAGAGACACTATGGCCGGGCCGGTCTCGGCCGCGGCGGATTCGGGAGACTTCGCGGCAAGGGTCTCTCGTAGAAGATCCACAAACGGCGCGACCATCATCGGCAGGATCGAAGATGCGAAGGGCCGGGAAAGCACGGCGTAGTCTCCATTCGGGAGCGGTACGCGCAGCGTCCAGGCGGCGGTCTCCGGATCGTCCGAACCGTACTCGTACATCTCGCCGGCCAGCGACAGCCGCACCTGCTGGAATCCGAACTTCATACAGGCGTCCCGGATCGCCTCCCAGCACGCCGCTGGAGTTCCGGCGGCCGCCAGCGACGCGCGGAATTTGCGCAGGTCCAGTTGGGCGCTGACGGTGCGCTGGAACTCGCCGCTGAATAGCAGGCGGCCGGCCAGGTCGAACTCCGCATAGCCCAGATATTGGATGCCCAGCAGCATGAAGACGCAAAACAGCAGGATGAGCGCGCCCGCAAAGCTATGCACCACGCTCTGCAACAGAGAAAACGCCGCCGCCAGTCCGCAAAGGCCGTACAGCACCAGCACGACTTTGCGGGGCGTGAGCCCCCGGTCGAGGAGCCGGTGATGGATGTGTCCGCGGTCCGCCGCAAAGATGGGCTGACGCCGCAGAAAGCGGCGCACGATCGCCAGCGCCACATCCAGCAAAGGAATGGAGAGCGCCATCAGCGGCGCCGTCATGCCCAGCAGGGTGGCCGATTTGCTGGTCCAGATGGCCGCATAGCAGCCTAGCAGGAAACCGATCAGCAGGCTGCCGGAGTCCCCCAGGAAAATCGTCGCCGGGTTAAAGTTGTAGCACAAAAAAGCAAGCAGCGCGCCCGCCAGCGGGAAAGTGGCTACCGCCAGCACCATGTTGTGCGACATCAGGGCCGCGGCGAAGACGGTCAAGGTGGCGAAAAGGCCTACGCCGGCGGCCAAGCCGTCCAGCCCGTCCACCAGGTTGAAGGCGTTCATGCAGGCCAGCAGCCAGATCACGGTAAGCGGCACGTTCCACCAGGCATCGGTGGGCGCCCCGCCGATCGACAGAATGCGCACTCCACCCCAGCACGCCAGTCCCGCGGCCGCGATCTGTCCGAGAAGTTTCTGCCACGCCCGCAAACCGAATAAATCGTCCAGCAATCCGATCGCGAACGCCAGTGCGGCGCCCGGTAGTAACTTCCACACCAGCGAGAGCTGCTGCGCGAGCGGGCTCCCTCCCTCCGGACGAACCAGGATATAGGCCACCAGGTAAGAAATGGCGATGGCCAAGCCGCCCACCCGCGGAATGGGATACCGGTGAACCTTGCGCGCCGGATCGGGCTGGTCTACAACCCCGTAGGACCGGAATACGTCCCTGCAAATCGGAGTCAGCACCAGCGAGATGAGGAATGCTCTGAACCCCAACCAGAGCAGCGAATTCACCCGGAACCTCCCGTCACTCCTGATCGTGACGCACCCCGCGCTTCGTGTCAAGGCACATGGTTTCAATTATTTCCGGATTGTACTGGTACCCCGATACCCTTCGGCTATCCCCGCCGGGCAGCACGGCCGCGCGGCCGGACCGGGTACCCTGGCTTGACACTGCCGCTTGCCCCGCGTCAGAGTGAATGTTTGCACTTTGGTTAACGACGCTTTACTGGTCGAGTCCTAAGTCCCGGAGGCGCTCTTTGCTTTTCGTCCGAACGACGCTGCTTCTAAGCTGTGCGCTGTGCCTCATGGCGCAGTCCGATCAGGACGCGCAGCCCGCCCAGGAGGCGCAGCCGGTCCAAGAGGCCCAGCCTGCGCCGGAGTATGGCGGTCCTGCGATTTTGAGCCGCGGCGAAGCCCCCAACATGCAGTCTCCCGCGCCGATTTCCTTCCGGCCCTACATTGGCCTGAACGGGATTGTCGACAACGGCATTGTCCCGGTCTCCGTGACTTCCACGGGCCAGATCCCCACCGCCGACGTGTATGGTGTCGAGTTGAACTTGGGCGCCTACACCTATCACTCCTGGAAGCACACGACACTGGGGCTGGATTACCGGGGCGATTTCCGGCACTACTCGCAGCAGACTTTTTACGACGGCACCGATCAGTTCCTGGCGCTCATCCTGACGCATGCCCCCAGCAAGCGGGTCACGTTCACCCTGCGCAACCAGGCCGGCACTTATTCCCGGAATTATGCCTTAACTGGAACGCTGGGCCTTGGGGATCCCAATTACCTGCAGCTTCCGCAAAACGACATCTTCGATAACCGGGTCATCTTCCTCAGCACGGCCGCCGACCTGACCTTCCACAAGAGTGCCCGGCTGTCGTTCAATCTGGGCGGGGAAGGGGACCTCGTGCGCCGCCAGTCGACTGCGCTCTATGGAAGCGCCGGCGGCTCCGCTCGCGCCGACATGGAGTACCGCGTCACCCGCCACTCCACCGTTGGGGTGGACTATCGTTTCACGTACTACTCATACACCAAGGGCTTCGGGACCGCCGATATTCACTCCGTGGGCCTCAATTACAGCACGCAATTCACCAAGCATTTGCAACTCTCGGCGCGCATTGGCGGCGCACGCATCGAGAGTTCGAGCCTGCAAGTGGTCCAAATCGATCCCGTCATAGCGGCCCTGCTGGGAGAATCGGTGGGCTTTCAAGTTTCCCACCGCATCAGCCTCGCGCCCGACATGACCGTGCGCCTGTCCAACGCTTTCCGGCGGTCGACGTTTGAGTTGGTTTATGCGAACGGCATGAGCCCGGGCAATGGAGTGTACCTGGCTTCCAGAAGTGAGTCGGGCACGGCTTCCTATAGTTACACCGGCGTGCGGCACTGGAATTTTGGCGCCAACGCCGCTTATAGCCGTCTTAGTACGCTCGTGCAGACTCTGGGTGCTTACACCGGTTATGGTGGAGGAGTCGGAGCTACCAGAGACCTCGGAAAAGGTCTGCACGCGGTGTTGCGTCTGGATACCCGGCACTTCGACGTTTCCGGCAACCAGTTTCTGAACAATGACTACCGGGTGACGCTTGGGCTTACGTTCAGCCCCGGAGACGTGCCCCTGGCGTTGTGGTAAGCCGTGCGGCCCGCCTTTGGCCGGCGGGGCGCTCACCCGAGAACGCCCGCGTAAATCTCGCCCATTCTCCGCGCTGCCGCTTCCAGCGAAAACCGGCTGCGAATTCCACGCGCCGCTTGTGATCCAAGCCTGTCGCGCAAAGCGCTATCCCGGATCAACAGCCGCAAGGTCCGAGCCAGTCCCGCGGTGTCCCGCGCCGGGAAGAGCATCCCGGTTTCGCCGTGCGCCACCAGCTCCGGATTGCCTCCAACGCTCGAAGCCGCGGTGCAGCAGCCGCAGGACATAGCCTCCATCAAGGAATTGGAGAGCGCCTCGGAAAGCGACGGCAGCACGAAGATGTCGATTGCCTGCAGCCAGCCGGCGACGCAGCGTGTGGCGGGTTCGAAGCGGCAATCCGCCAGGATGCCTAACATCCGGGCGCGGTCCTGCAGTGCGCCCAGGCAAGGCCCGCTGCCTACAATCACCAGCTTTACGCCGGGCTCTTGCTCCCGCACCGCGGCGAAGGCGTCCAGCAAGGTTGCCAGCCCTTTTTCCGGCCGCAGCGCGCACACCGAGCCTATCACCAGCGATGCATCCCGCAAGGCCTCCGGCCTGGGGCGGCGCACGCAACCAAACACGCCGGTATCGACGCCGTTATAGCAAAGCTCGATCGACCCGGCCGGCGCTTTCTCCTCCTCCAGCATGTGACGCCGCACGAACTCGCAATTGACCACGATGGCGTCCACCAGGCGGTCGGTGACGCGCAATCCGTGCCGGTAAAGCGGCGGCAGCAAACCGCGGTGGACCCGCTGGCTGGAGACCACCCGCGCGGCGCCCGCCATCCGCGCCGCCGGCACGCCGTATAGATTTGCCGGCGTGTCGAAGGTATGCACCAGGCGGATGCCCTCCTTCCGTACATAAGCCGCGATTTGCAGAGCGCCTTTCACGCTGGCTAGCGATGGCACCGGGAATTCGACGATAGGCACACCCGCTCTTCGCAATTCCTCTCCACGCAAGCCGGCCGCACGGAAGCAGCCCACCCGTACGTCGAACTGGGACCGGTCCAGCGCCTTGGCCATTTCCGCCAGTTGCCGCTCGCTGCCGCCGAGGTCGAGCTCCCGCACCATCAGCAGTACTGGGATCAAGTGCCCGAAGCGGTACATTTCAGTTCCCGGTTAATTGGATTCCGTTTCACATGAATGCCGCTGTTGTGCCATGCGGCCAGTGTTTGCGGAAGCATTTCATGCACATGCTGCGGGTCCATTTTCCCGCGCTCACAAGAGCTCTCGGGAGAATTGTACATCGCACCGGGGACCGGGAGCCGCGTCATGGAATCTATCCGTGCCCACTGTAGCGCAGCCGGGCGGGGAAGCCGGACTCCCATCGGATGCTACAGTAAGGGGCAGAGTCTCCAATCCATGTGCGGCATCGCCGGATTCTTCTTGCGCGAAGGCATCGCCGGGTCGTCTGTGGTACGCGCCATGTGCGACCAGATCCGCCATCGGGGACCCGACGATGAAGGCATTCGGATCGACGGTGGCTGCGCGATCGGCTCCCGTCGCCTCAGTATCATCGACCTCGGCGCCGGGCATCAGCCAATGGCTAACGAGGACGAATCGGTCTGGGTGGTTTTCAACGGCGAAATCTACAACTATCGGGAGCTCCGCCGCGATTTGGCCGCCCGCGGGCACCGCTTCTCTACCAACAGCGATACCGAAACTCTCGTGCACCTCTACGAGCAGGATGGCGCAGACGGTGTCGCGCGGTTGCGTGGCATGTTCGCGTACGCCATTTGGGATGCGCGCCGGCGCCGCCTGTTTCTCGCTCGCGACCGCTTCGGTAAGAAGCCGCTGTATTATGCCGTGCTTCCCAGCGGGTTGTATTTCGGCAGCGAATTGAAATGTCTGCGGGTTGCGGGCGTTCCGACGGAGATCGACGCCGAGGCGCTGCGGCTGTTCTTTCAGTTCACCTATATTCCGGAGCCGTTCACTTGCTTTCAGGCCGTGCGCAAGCTTCCGCCGGGCTCCTGGCTCGTGTACGACGGAGACGGTAATTTGCGCCAGGAGCGCTACTGGCGGTTCCCGCCGCCGGTCGCCGAGACGCCGGCGGACTTTTCCGAAGCCGAAACTTGTGCGCGATTGCGGGACAAGTTCGATGAAGCGGTGCGGATCCGTATGGTTACGGATGTGCCACTGGGCGCGTTCCTGAGCGGCGGCGCCGATTCCAGCTCAGTCGTGGCGTCGATGTCGCTGGCATCTCCCAAGCCGGTCCGCACGTTCTCGATCGGTTTTGAAGAGGCCGGCTTTAACGAGCTGCCTTACGCCGCTCTCGTAGCCCAAAAGTTCCGGACCGACCATCACGAGATCATGGTCCGCCCGAACGCGGTCGACCTGGTTTCGAAACTGATCCGGCACTTCGACGAGCCTTTCGGCGATCCTTCTGCAATCCCTACTTTCCTGGTTTCGCAATTTGCCGCCCAATATGTGAAAGTGGCCCTCAGTGGGGATGGCGGCGACGAGCTCTTCGCGGGTTACGATCGCTTTCAGGCGCTTGGAAAGCTGCGCTGGCCGGATCTCGTCCCAAGGGCGATCCGGGCGTCTGTTTCCCGTTTAGCCGACTGTCTGCCGTACTCGGCATATGGCAAAAACTATTTACACGGGATGACCCGCGCGACCGCCCTGGAACGCTATTTCGAGTCCAGCTTCTCGCCTTGGCCCATGCGCAACGCTATGCTCCAGCCGGAGTGGATGCTGCCCGCCGATGGCGCCTATTTGGCGCGTACCTTCGCGCACTTCCTTCTGCCCGGTCGCACGGATCTTCTTTCGCAGGTGCTTTACTTCGAGACCACCCAGAACCTCCCAGGGGATCTCCTGATGAAGCTCGACCGGATGTCGATGGCGAACTCCCTTGAAGTGCGCTGTCCCCTGCTGGATCACGAGTTGGCCGAACTGGCGGCCTCAATCCCGCACGCGTGGAAGATCCGCAATAGAACGGGCAAATACATCTTTTTACGGGCGCTCGGAGACCGGTTACCGTCGTCGCTGTTGAACCGATCCAAAATGGGATTCGCCGTGCCCCTGGCCTCGTGGTTTCGTGGAGCACTCCGCCCGATGTTGCGGGATCACCTGGGCAGCGCCGCCTTTCGGCAACGCGGTATTGTATCGCCCGATTTTGTGCAGCACATGCTCGCCGAGCACGATTCCGGACGACGCGACAACGCGTACTGGCTTTGGTCTTTGCTCGTGCTGGAGTTGTGGTTGCGTGATTTCGAGTTGCACCACAACGAGCCGCCGGCTACTTACGATCAAACACACATCAGCCACGAATCACCGTGTGGACCATCGTAAACGCAGGCCTTCTTTCACGTGCTTCCACGTAAGCGCGGGTGTCCCGCCGTGTATCCGATCGTAAGCACGTGGGGTATTTTATGTGCTTGATCGTAAGCGAACCCCCGCCCGCATGCCGTTATAAGATCTAAGTTGTTGAAAAATCAAATACTTGTTGACCTACGAGCAGACCCATGCCGCGATCCGGCTTATTATGAATGGGTTACGGTCTTCTTACGCTTGAACACACGTGGTTTACGATCAAGCACACGGGCCTTACGCTCAACCACATGGCTTCGCGACCGCCTTTTTCTTCCTAAGCGATTGAAACAAAGGATGTTTTTGTTCTTGCCCAACGCAGATGACACCTTTATATGGTATGGTCTTATGGTTTGGTAACCCTAACGGAAGATAGCGCCAGCACGCTGCTCAGGACAAATTCTGGTTGGTTGGCGTGTGCTTCCCAATAAAAACAGCCCTAGGCCACGGGCTTCATCGTAAATTGCTAGAACAGGACGGCCAACAAATGTTAAAAAACAGATGATGCACTCTGTGTTCTAAGAGTCTACACGCCGTGAACAAACACATCACCAAGCCTTCACTCGTTAACCTGTCCGTCGAGGAAGAGAACCTTGCTGCCATACCGTTTGCGGTTCTGGAGCGCAGGGTCGGCAAGCGCGTCGGCAAGATCGAGATTAAGGGCACCAAGATCCTGCCGAACGGCAGCGAGATGGAAGTAGTCTGGCAGATTCAGGGAAACAACGAGTTAGGTCTGCCGACAGAGCAGGATCTCGATATTTTCGTGGCGCTGGGTGTGCTTACATTTCGTAACAACTTTGCCAAGACCGTGACCTTCAGCGGGCGGGAGATCGCCCGTATGCTGAACATCAATTCGGTCCACGGGAAGTTTTACCAGCGCCTCAAGCTGGCGATGGACCGCTTCATTCCCCTTCGCTTCCGGGCGCTTACGGCCACAGACCAGCAGGAAGAAGTAAAGTGGAGCAACGTGTTCCAGGAGGCCAGTTTCCTGTTGGACCGGGAAAGCGGCCGTTGTACGGGTAGTGTCACCTGGACCGACAAACTGATCCAGTCCATCAACAACGGCTTCTTTCGAGTGTTGGATGCCGGCCGGTATATGGAGCTCGATGGAATTACGGCGAAGCACTTGTACCGCTTTTTTGCCGTGGCTTTCGAGAAGACCGACCTGGTCGTGATGGACGCCCGCAAGCTTGCGATGGAGCATGTAGGCATTCTGAACCCGCCGCATTACTTCTCGCGGCTGATGCAAACGCTCGAACCGGCGTTCGATCAGTTGATTCGCATCCAGGTACTCGGTTCTTATAACGTAATTTCCGCAGAAGACTGGCGGATCGCAATGCACCGACATCCCTCTTACGTGCCTGAGCGTAAGAGCTTAATGTTACAAAGTACGGCCTGTCCGGAACTGAGCCGAGCACACTGCCAGAGTGTTTTGGAAAAGGCGGGATTTGCGTACAAGCCGGCCACAGCCTGGAGCGAGGCAGCCCAGACGCCGGAGGAGTTGTACGCTTTAGAGCGCGCCTCCTATCTTGTACAAGCCATGAAGTTGGATGGCGTGCTGCCGCATGTGGCCACCAGCTTCGTGGCGCGCGCTCTCGATCTGGGCGCGTCTTCCGGCGAGGGTAGGGAAATGCTCGACTGGTGTGAGATGGCCGTCGAGATCTGCAGACAAAAGAAGCACACCGGCCAGAACCTCAAGAACGCCGCCGGGCTGCTGGTCAAAATCGTCAAAGACCCGGCAACCCGCGGCCGCCTGCTGGACGAACAGATGGAGGCCGCCGCAAAGGAGCGGTACCGGCAGCGCGAGCGAACGATCCTGCGGCAAAACCAGGAAGCCGAGGAGCGCGCTGTCATACTCGAATACGAACAGTTCCGGCATACCACGGCGCAAAGTCTCTTCGAGCAGCTCAGCGAACCGGCAAAGCTGGCGCTGTTGAAGGAAAAGGCCGATTTGCTGCGGCGCGAAGGCCGGTTAGAGAGAATGGCGCCGGAAGTACGCGACCGTGAAGCGACAGACTTGATCCTGCAGGACCTCGCCAGGAACGAGGTGCCGCCCTACAGCAAATGGCTGTTGCGCAAACGCGCGGGTCAGGCGGTGCTGCCATTCGCTACCGCGGAAAGTATCGCCTGACCGGCTTGTTGAAGAGTGCGCGAGACCGCTTGCTCGTTCGCAGCTCTGAAATAGAGCCTCGATTTCGCAACAACCCACAAAGTCGCGATGTGAGGGAGCGGTAGCTCGCGCGCCCTTTTCAGCAACTCCTGGAGGCCGCCGCCACCTGCCCCGGCATCCACGTGTTTGCGCCTCACGCCGCGCAAACAGTAGATTAGGCTTAGACCATGAAAGTGCTCATCACTGGCTCCGGCGGGTTGATCGGCTCGGAATGCGCACGCCGGCTCTCGGCCGAAGGCTGGGAGATTCTAGGAATCGACAACGATATGCGCCGCCAGTTCTTCGGCGAGCAAGGCGCCACGCTTCCCGTCGTGCGCGAACTTGAAGCCACGCTGCCGCACTACACACACTACGCCATCGACATAAGGGACCGGCAGGCCATCCGGGATCTGTTTGAGAGCCAACGGCCGCAATTCATTATTCATACAGCCGCGCAGCCTTCCCACGACAAAGCCGCTTCCATCCCCTACGACGATTTCGACGTCAATGCGCTGGGCACCATGAACGTGCTCGTAGCCGCCCGCGATTTCTGCCGCGAAGCGCCCTTCTGCTTTACCAGCACCAACAAAGTCTACGGAGACCGGCCTAACGATCTGCCCCTCCGCGAGCTCGACAAGCGCTATGACTACGCCGGCGGGATCGAAGGCGTCGACGAGAGAATGTCCATCGACCAGTGCCTGCATTCCCTTTTTGGCGCCTCCAAAGTGGCGGCCGATATCCTGTGCCAGGAGTTCGGGCGCTATTTTCAGATGCCGGTAGGCGTCTTCCGGGGCGGATGCCTCACCGGCCCACAACACGCGGCCGTCGAACTCCACGGCTACCTGGCTTACATTGTGCATTGCGCCGTGACCGGCAAAGAGTACACGATCTACGGATACAAAGGTAAACAGGTGAGGGATCAAATCCACAGCCGCGACGTAGCGCAGCTTTTCCTGGAATTCTTCCGTGCTCCGCGTGCGGGCGAGGTGTACAACTTGGGCGGAGGAAGACAAAACAGCCTCTCCATCCTCGAGACCATCGATGTGCTGGGAGGCATGGGACTGAAGCTCCGGTACAGTTACAACGACACCAACCGCATCGGCGATCACATCTGCTATATTTCAGACCTAAGCAAGGTGCGCGGCCATTTCCCGAACTGGAAAATCGAGTACAACCTGCCGCGCATTTTGAACGAAATTGTGGACCGGCACACCCGCGGCAACCAGGCGTCATGAAGCTATCGGTAGTGATTCCCGCGCGCGACGAAGAAGGCTCCATCGAGCAAACCCTCGCCGAAGTCGCCGGCGCCCTGG
>Ga0335078_10004068_pt1 | contig 21728 bp, 20 predicted proteins | sample Lox_Sample_32_FD_206711 | JGI IMG/M metagenome (GOLD analysis project Ga0335078, IMG submission 206711) | Soil microbial communities from Loxahatchee National Wildlife Refuge, Florida, United States - Lox_Sample_3.2 | ecosystem: Environmental > Terrestrial > Soil > Wetlands | place: USA...
CGCGAAAATCTCCGCGCGCCGGCCGCTTCTTCAACGCGTGACTGAACGCGCCATCGAAGAACACGAGCGACCACTCGCCGTCCGTCACGATCGCGTCCACGTACTCCTGCACGATGACCGCGTCGTTCGCCGCGAAGATTTTTTCCGCCGCGGCGCGCACGCCTTCACGATCGCGCGCGTCGAGCTTGAACGTGCGCCGCGCGCCCGCGGCAGTCGCGGGTTTGAGCACGATCCGCGAATGGTTGCATTCTGCAATCTTCGCGTCGAGCTCGCTCGCGCGTTCGGCGACGCGCATCGGGACGGTCCGCACGCCGCGCGCGGCGAGCTTCTCGAGGTACCGCTTGTCGAGCCACGCGTAGGCGCGCTCGTTGAACACGCGCGTCTTTCGTTCGATCGACTCGAGCAGCGCGGCGAACGCGCGCGCGTCGCGATGCCAATCCCACGTCGAACGGACGACGACCGCGTCGAACGCCGCGTAATCGACGCGTGCGTCGGTCCACACCGCGGGCACGACGCGCGCGCCGCGCGCCTCGAGCGCGGCCACCGCGAGGCGATCGTCCGCGGTCAAATCGGCGAGCTCCTCGCTCGTGAGAAACGCGATCGTCGTCAACGACCGGACGTTACCCTACTGTGCCGACGGTGGCCGTCACGTTCCTGCAAAAGGCTCATGCGTCGCTGCGCGAGTGCGTGCTCGATCTCGAAAAGGCGGGCAAGCTGCGCACGATCGACGCCGAGCTCGACGCGGATCTCGAGGTCGCCGCGGTGCATCGTCGCGTCTACGCGGCGGGAGGACCCGCGCTGCTCTTTCGCAACGTGCGCGGCGCGCGCTTCCCGCTCGTCTCGAATTTGTTCGGCACGAAAGAACGTGCATATTACATTCTTCGTCACGGCATCGAGGACGCGCGCGCGCTGCTCGCCGCGCGCCTCGCGCCGACCGATTTCTTGAAGCATCCGCTCGACGCAGCGGCGGTTCCGCGCGCGCTCGCGCACGCGGTGCCGCGGTTCGTGCGGAGCGCGCCGTCGCTCGCGATCGCGTCGCGCGTGTCGGAGCTCCCGCGCGTGCGCGCGTGGCCGCGCGACGGCGGCGCGTTCGTCACGCTCCCGCAGGTCTACACCGAGCACCCAGATTCGCCGGGGCTCTCCCGATCGAACCTCGGCATGTACCGCGTGCAGCTCGACGGCAACGACTACGAGCGCGATCGCGAAGTGGGACTTCATTACCAGATTCATCGCGGCATCGGCGTGCATCACGCGGCGGCGATCGCGCGCGGCGAGCCGCTCCGCGCGAACGTGTTCGTCGGCGGTCCGCCCGCGATGACCTTCGCCGCGATGCTCCCGCTGCCCGAAGGCGTGCCCGAAGTCTTGTTCGCCGGCGTGCTCGCGGGGCGCGCGACGCGCTGGCTCCGCGAGCATCCCTCCGTGCACGCCGACGCGGATTTCGTGATCCGCGGCGAGATCGAGCGCGCGCTCAAACCCGAAGGACCGTTCGGCGATCACCTCGGCTACTACTCCGAGCGTCACGATTTTCCGGTGCTGCGCGTCGACTCGGTCACGCATCGCGACGACGCGATTTGGCCGTTCACCGTCGTCGGCAGGCCGCCGCAAGAGGACACGACGTTCGGCGAGATCGTCCACGATCTCTTCGGCGCCACGGTCGCGAGCGTGATCCCCGGCGTGCGCGCCGTGCACGCTGTCGACGAAGCGGGCGTTCATCCGCTGCTGCTGGCGGTCGGGAGCGAACGCTACGCGCCGTATCGCAAGACGACGAAGCCGATGGAGCTCCTCACGCAAGCGAACGCGATCCTCGGACAAGGTCAGCTCTCGCTCGCGAAATATCTCCTCATCGCGGATGGCACGAGCCACCTCGACGTGCGCGACGTGCGATCGTTCTTGATGCACGTTCTCGAGCGAATCGATCCCGCGCGCGATCTGCATTTCCAAACGCACACCACGATCGACACGCTCGATTACTCGGGCACGGCGCTGAACGAAGGGTCGAAGCTCGTCGTCGCGGCGTGCGGGGAAAAACGGCGCGTGCTCGGGACGCGCGCGCCAGACGCGCTCTTCGGCGCGCTCGCGGCGCGCGTCGTGATGCCCGGCGTGCTCGTCGCGCGCGCGCGGGGACCTGCCGCGGATTTCGCCGCCGCGCTCGCGCCGAACGCGATCGAAGGATTCCCGCTCGTCGTGCTCGTCGACGACGACGAGCTCGCCGCGCGCACGGTCGCGAATTTCGTCTGGATCACGTTCACGCGATCGGATCCCGCGCGCGACGTACACGGCGCGGGCGCGTTCGTGCGTGACAAAGCGTGGGGCTGCACGGGCTCGATCGTGATCGACGCGCGAATCAAGCCGGGCCACGCGCCGGTGCTCGAAGAAGAGCCCGCGACGACGAAACGCATCGAGTCGCTCGCCGTGCGCGGCGGTCCGCTCCAAGGTTTGTTCGCGTGACGATCACGATCCGCCGGTGGGAGTCGCGCGATTTCGACGCGGCATGGTCGCTCATCGAGACGCTTGACGTCGCCTATCTCGCGTCGCTCTCGGTCGACGCGGATTCGACCTCCGCGTACGTGCGGAGCGAAGAGCGCGACGCGTGGCGCGCCGTCGCGCGCGGCGAGAAACCCTTCGTCGACGAGGACGTCCACCACGTGAAGATCGATCCGGCGCGTTACGCTGCGACGTTCGGATTCGATCCGTGATCGCGAACGAGAGCGCGACCAAGCGCATCTTGCCGTGGCTCGTCGCCGTCGCGTTCTTCATGGAGATGCTCGACACGACCATCTTGAACACGGCCGTGCCGACGATCGCGACCGCGCTCGGCGTCGCGCCGCTCGCGATGAAGTCGGTGCTCAGCAGCTACTCGCTGAGCCTCGCCGTCTTCATCCCGATCAGCGGCTGGGTCGCGGACAAGTACGGCACGCGCGCCGTGTTCACGTCGGCGATCGCGCTCTTCACGCTCGGCTCGACGCTGTGCGGGCTCGTCAACGACATTCACCTGCTCGTCTTGTGTCGCGTGATCCAAGGTTGCGGCGGCGCGATGATGGTGCCCGTCGGTCGCCTCACGCTCGTGCGCACGTTCGCCAAGGGCGAGCTCGTGCGCGCGATGAGCTTCGTCTCGATCCCCGCGCTCGTCGGACCGATGCTCGGCCCGCTCGCCGGCGGTCTCATCGTCGGCTTGCATTGGCGGCTCATCTTCTTCGTGAACATTCCGATCGGCTTGCTCGGTCTCCTTTTCGTTCACCGCTTCTTGCCCGACTACCGCGCCGGGCGCGTCGACCCGCTTGATTTCGTCGGGCTCGTGCTCTTCGGATCGGGCATCGCGCTGCTCTCGTACGTGCTCGAAATTTTCGGCGAGCACACGCTCGGTCCGAGCGAGATCACCGGATTGCTCGTCGTGTCCGCCGTGTTGCTCGTCGCGTACGCGCGCCACGCGCAAACCACCGAGCACCCGCTGCTTCGGATGGGCCTCTTTCGCGTGCGCACGTTCCGGCTCGCGGTGATCGGCAGCTTCATCACGCGGCTCGGCGCGGGCGGCATGCCGTTCTTGCTCCCGCTGCTCTACCAAATCGGTCTCGGTTATTCGCCGATCGAGTCCGGCCTCTTGATCGTGCCGCAGTCGGTGACGGCGATCCTGTTGAAGTTCTCCATCCCGCGCATCCTCTCGCGCGTCGGGTATCGCGCGGTGCTCGTCGCGAACACGATCGCGATGGGCAGCATCATGGCGCTCTTCGCGACGATCGGTCACGCGACCGGCGTGTGGCTCATCGTGGTCGAAGCCGCCGCCTTCGGGTTCTTCTCGTCGCTTCAATACACGAGCATGAACACGCTCACGTTCGCGGACGTCGACGAGCGCTCCGCGAGCATGGGCAGCACGATCGCGAGCACGATGCAGCAGATGTCGATGAGCTTCGGCATCGCGACCGCGTCGCTCGCGACCGCGCTCTTCATCCCGCGCACGACCTCCGCGAGCGCGACGATGATCTCCGGCGTTCACAAAGCGTTCGTCGCGCTCGGCGCGCTCACCATCCTCTCTGCTCTCGTCTTCACGCGTTTGCGGCGCAACGACGGCGACAACGTCGCGCACCACGACGAGCCCACGGCGCACGCGTGACGCGTCACGTCGGCTTCGGCGCCGCGGGCGTCGCGGGGAGCGCGGGCACTTGGAAGCTCTTCGACGTCTTCTTCGGTCCGTGCTCGAACGCGGGCAGCACGACGCGCCGGAATTTGTTCGCGACGCACTCGCCCACGGCCGTTCCTTGGAACGGCGCGCTCAGCGTGACGGACGCGACGTGCCCGTCGCCGCCGAACACGACGTCCGCATTCCCCGTTCCGCGTGGGCCCTCCACCGCGTTGCAATCCTCCGCGAAGCTCGCGGCGAGTCGCATCGTCGCGACCGCGCTCGTCAGCGGAAAGTGCGAACGAACGGACGACGACGGCGCGGGAGCGCCTGGCGTCGTGGGGGTTGGGCTCGCGGCGGCGTAGACGGGCGCGGGCGTCGTGTCGAGGTTGCCTTCGCGCGCGCACACCGCCGTGTGCTTGCCGCCGAATTCGCCCGTGTCGCCGTAGACGCACGTGTAATCCGACGAGCGTCCGCAGCCGTCCGCGTGCCACTCGCCGCCGCCCTGGTCGCTCACGCTCACGTCGTCGCAAGAGAAGTCGTTGCGCGCGCGATCGGACACCATCGCCGCCATGTCGGCACACCCCGTCAGCGCGAGGAGAAGAACGATTCGCATCGAATCGCATCGTAGTCGCAGCGCGACCGATTCGGGTAGCGCCTCGCATCCCGACCTCATCGCAACTCCGAGTTGCGTTGCATTCTGCGCGAACGACACCGAGCGGACCGCTGCGCGATGGGCGCACCGAACCAAGCCGACGTAGGGTCGTCCGCGCCACGGTCAATGGCCCGTCAGGCGAATTTTTCGCCGTGTTGCAACTTCGAGTTGCGATGACGATATTCAAACTTCTTCAAACACCGACGCCGTCGCATTTGGCATCACACAGGCACCGTGAACGCATTCGAATGGCACGCCGAGCGCCGCAAAGCCATCTTGCGCGCGCATCCCGAGGTGAAGTCACTCTACGGACGTGACCGCGCGACGGCGTTGTGGATCGCGGGCGTCGCGGCGTTGCAGATCGCGCTCACGTTCTTCGCGGGGCACTTGTCGTGGCCGGCGATGCTCGCGTTCGCGTATTTCATCGGTGCGTTCCCGGCGCACGCGCTCGGCGTGCTCGTGCACGAAGCTGGACACAACCTCGTCTTCCGGAGCACGGCGGCGAACAAGCTCCTCGCGATCGCCGCCAACGTCCCGCTCGGCGCGCCCGCCGCGATCGAGTTCCGCGCGCAACACGCGCTCCACCACCGTCACCTCGGCGACGCCGACGGCAAAGACACGCAAGCCCCGACGCGCCACGAGGCGCGCGTCGTGAAGTCCGGCGTCGCGAAGCTCGTGAGCTTCACGCTCGGCCGCTTCTATTTCAAATCGCGGCCCGCGAATCACGTCGCGTTCGATCGCTTCATGGCGATCAACTGGATCGCGTGCATCGCGTACGGGATCGTCGTGCTGTGGCTCGGCGGGCCGAAGGCGTTTTGTTTCGGGCTCGTCGCGGGGCTCGCGGCGTTCGGTCCGCACACGACGGGCGCGCGGCGTCTCTCCGAGCACCTCACCGCGCGCCGCGGACAGCCGACGAACTCGTACTACGGCATCTTGAATCGGATTTCGTTCGACGTCGGCTATCACGTCGAGCACCACGATTTTCCGAACATCCCGTGGCGTCGCATGCGCGCGCTCAAGAAGATGGCGCCCGAGTTCTACAACCCGCTCTACGCGGTGCGCTCGTGGACGTGGCTCGTCGTCTCGTACTTCGTCGACTCGCGTTATCGCGTCGATCAGTACATCGGGATGGGCGGCGCGTGGGTCGAAGAGCTCGAGGCGCAGCGTCACGAGGCGACGAGCAGTCGCGATCACGTGATTTGATCAGGGCGACGACGGGATCGGCGGCACGAGCCCCTTCGGATCCGCGGCGAGGTTCGCGATGAACTGCGCGGCTTGCTGCTGACAACCGAACACGTCGAACACGACGAAGTGTCCGTCGCTGCCCGCTTCCGGCGCGAATTGTCCGAGCACGCCGCTCGCGAGCCCGTTCGCGAGATTTCCCTGGAGGCCCTGCGCCGGAACCGTCACGTCCGTGATGCCGCTCCACGCGTCCTCCGGGATCACGATTTCGCCGGGCAGCTCGCGCGGAAGCCCGAGCGCGACCGACGCGATTTCGATCCCGTGCGGCGGCGCGTACGTGTCGCCGGTGCCGTCGGGGTTCACGCCTTCGGTCTGGTAGATGCTCTTGTGCACGCCGTTCCGCGGCTCTTGGATGATGTAGCGCATGTAGTGGAGCGGATCGGTCGTGTCGACGATCGTCTGCGCGAGGTTGATGATCGGGTGAAACAGGTTGAGCTCGTCGTCGTAGGCGGAGCTGCTCAACCCGAGGAGGGTTCGAACGGCTTGTGCGACGCTCGGCGCGGGCGATGTCTTCTCGAGGAGCGCGACGGAGATCATCGCGCCCGTCCCCGAGAGCACGCCGCCGCGCGTGGAGTCGTCCGCCGCGAGAAACAGCGGACCGTTCACGCCGCCCTGCGAGTGCCCGACGAAGATCAGCTTCGTCTGATCGAATTTGATTTCCTGTCCGCTCGTCGAGACGAACGCGGGGATGGTCGCGTGGCTCTCGGTGAAGAGGCGCGCTTGCTGCACGACGTCGATCGCGCCCTCGCGCCCGTTGGTGCGCGCCGCGACGGGGTTCACGATGTTGAAGAACAAGAGGTCGACGTCGTTTTCGTAGTTGGGATCGTCGAGCGGCGGCGCGCCGGGACGAAGCCCGTTCATGATTTGATCGACGCCCATCGCGGCGATGCACAGCGGCGGGAGCGTCGTGCCGAATCCACCAGTCTCGAGGTAGACCGATTGGTAATTGCCGCCGGTGCCGTGCGCATAGAGCGCGAGCGGGTAGCCGTTCGCGGGCATCGGGCACGCGCTCGCCTTCGGGATGACGAGCGAGAAATGCATCGTGAGCGTGCCTTGCAGAATCGGCTCGCCGTTCGCGTCGAAGACCCAATTGCCGCCGTCGCCGGGATTTTTGTACGGGATCGTCCCCGCTTGATAAATCGGCGCCGGCCCGTACATGCCTTCGTAGATGTCCGCGCTCTGCGTCGAGCGGATGTACGTCCACTGCGTGGGATCGAACGTCGGCGCGGGGAAATTTTTCTTCACGTCGTCCGCGACGCGAAAGAGCTCCGCGGTCGGATCGTTCGTCGTGAACGTCGTCATCTGCACGATCTGATCGGCGGACACTCCCGCGCTCGCCAGCTCCGCGACCGCGGGCGCGAACGCGTCGTGCGTCATCTGAGCGTGCGCCTCGAGCGGAAGGAGATTGAGCACCTCGAGCAAATCCTTGCTCGGGAGCACGAGGCCGCCGTTCGGCGAGCGCACCGCGCGCGTCACGACGAGCGCATAGCGCGTGCTCGGGCGCAGCGGATAACCGCGCGCGGGCATGATGGCGAGCGTCTCCGGCATCCAATAGAGCCCGCCCTCGGACGTGCGGAAGTACCACTCGACGAGCTTGCGCTGACCGTGCTCGGGCGACGCGGGATCGATGTCGATGAGCTGAATCGCGGACGACGGAGAGAGCGCGTCGGGCGGCGATTGCGGCAGCGTCGTTTGATCGATGTCCGCGTCGAACAAAAAGTACGCCGCGCCCGCGGGCGAAAATCCGTCGAGCAGTCCCTTCGTCAAATCCTCGTAGCTCTGCACCGTGACGTTGAGCGTCGGGTTGAGCATGTCGCCAAGGTGGACGCTGCCGTCTGGATCGCGGCGGATGTCGCTCGGGAACGGGTGATCGAAGAAGTGCTCTTGCGTGAGTTGATCGAGGCTCGTGGGCGCGACGAAGATCGCGTGCACGGTCGTGCTCGACGAGCCGCACGCGATGGTGCCGCCGCCGATCGACAGCGTGGTCGCGACGAGACAAGCGAAGAGCGGTCGGGCGCGCATCCCTCGAACGTTGGTCGTAGCATAAGGACATGCCCAAAGGGCGCGCGAACAAGATGTTCTCCATCTCGCCCGTCGCGTTTCGCGCGAGCGGGATCGAAGGGCGCGGCGTCTTCGCGAAGAGACGTTTCGCGCCCGGCGATTTCGTCGTCGCGTACGCGCCGAAACGAAGGCGCGTCGACGCGGGCGATCCCGAGGCAGAGTCCGTCGCGCGCACCAAGCTCACGGTGCTCTCCGGCGAGAGCGTCATCGTGCCCGACACGAGCGCGCCCGGCGGATGGCTGTGCAACCACAGCTGCGCGCCGAACGCGATCCTCGTCGTGACGGGCGAGCCCCGAATCGAGTGCGTGCGTCCCATCGCGCCCGGCGACGAAGTCACGATCTTCTACGGATGGGTGACGACGAACGATCCAGCGCGCGATCCGTGCTCGTGCGGCGCGCCGACGTGCCGCGGGTTCATCAACTTCGACGTCGGTGATGCGGACGCGGCGAACGTCGAGATCGTCGACGGCATGATCGCGCCGACCGACGGCGCGCTCCGCGCGCGCCTCGAAGCGTACGGCGCGTACTTGCGATCCATCGGACAGGAGCACGTGCAAAAAACGATCGCGACGACGCTCGCGCGCCTCAAGTCGGGAGCGTGATATTCGAAGAGACATGCACCACGACAAGTTCGATCCCGACTACGTCTTCTCTCATCACCACGCGACACCCGAGAAGCTCGCGAAGTACGAGGCGATCCACGCGGGCGCGAAATACTTCGCGAAGGTCGTGCTCGACACCGTGCCCGAGTGCGACGACCGCTTCGAAGTGTTGAAGCTCCTGCGCGAAGCGTCGATGCTCGCGTGCTCCGCGGTGTCGCTCGATGGCCGCTTGAAATAGTGAAGCGTCTTCACGCGCGCGTCGCGTTTTCGCTCGACTCGGGGCCGCTTCGAATCGCGGCGGTCGCGGACACGCACGGTCGTCCGCATCCTGCGCTCGACGATCGACTGCGCGAGATCGCGCCGCACCGAATCGTGCACGCGGGCGACATCGGCGATCTCGCGGTGCTGCGCAGCCTCGAGCGACACGCGCCGGTCACGGCCGTGCGAGGAAACATCGACGAGCGCGCCGTGGATTTACCCGACGTCGTGACGATCGCGATTCGCGAGGGCGAAGCCACCCTCCTCAACCTGCTCCTCTTGCACATCGCGGTCAGCGGCCCGAAGCTTCGCGCGGACGTGGCGCGCATCGCGAAGAGCGAAGACGCGTCGCTCGTCGTGTGCGGTCACTCGCACGTTCCGTTCGCCGCGCACGACAAAGGCGTGACGGTGTTCAACCCGGGATCGGTCGGACCCAAGCGATTCGCGCTGCCGATCGTGCTCGGCGTGATCGACGTCGCGCGCACCGGCGCGTCCGTGCGGCACGTCGATTGCGAAACCGGTCGCCGCTGGCCTTAGGCGGCGTACTCGGGGATCCGGCGGCGAATCAAGCGCTCGATGTCCGCGAGCAGGCGCCGCTCGTCGCGATCGCAAAATGAAATCGCGCGTCCCGCGGCGCCCGCGCGGCCCGTGCGACCGATGCGGTGCACGTAACTTTCCGCGACGTTCGGCAGGTCGAAGTTGATGACGTGCGAGATCGCGTCGACGTCGATGCCGCGCGCGGCCACGTCGGTCGCGACGAGCACGCGCGTTTCACCGCGGCGAAACGACGCGAGCGCGCGCTCGCGTTGACCTTGCGATTTGTTTCCGTGGATCGCCTGCGAGACGATCCCCGCGCGATCGAGCTGCTCGCTCAATCGGCTCGCGCCGTGCTTGGTGCGCGTGAAGACGATCGCGCGAGACACGTCGTCCGCGCGAAGCAGACGCTCGAGCGCGGCGCGTTTCTCCGCGCGCGGCACGAACATCACGGACTGATCGACGAGCTCCGCGGTCGTGACCTCGGGCTCGATGGCGACGCGCACCGGATCGACGAGCAAGCTCGACGCGAGCGCCTCGATCGATTTCGGCATCGTCGCGGAGAAGAGCATCGTTTGACGATCGCGAGGAACTGCCCGCGCGATGCGTTGCACGTCGTGCACGAAGCCCATGTCGAGCATGCGGTCCGCTTCGTCGAGAACGAAATGACGAACGTCGCTCAAATCGACGAGCCGCTGATTCATCAAATCGAGCAAGCGACCTGGCGTCGCGACGAGCACGTCGGGCGAGCGGGCGAGCGCGAGCTCTTGTCCGCGCTGACCCACGCCGCCGTAAATCACGACTTGCGAAATCTTGAGGTAGCGACCGTACACGGAGATGCGCTCGGCGATTTGCGCCGCGAGCTCGCGCGTCGGCGTCACGATGAGCGCGCGGATTTTGTTCGTGCGCGGCGCGGCCGTGAGGCGCTGCAGGATTGGAATGACGAACGCGGCCGTCTTGCCGGTTCCCGTTTGCGCGCACGCGAACAAGTCGCGTCCCGCGATGCCGTGCGGGAGGACCGCGGCCTGCACCGGCGTCGGCGCCGGATATTTTTCGTCGAGGATCGCGCGAAGGATGGGCATCGACGCGCCGAGCGCCGCGAAGGGCGAGCGCGCGATCGCGTCCGAGATTTCCGCGGTCATCGGCGCCGGTTGGCGAGGTTGAGGATGAGGATGACGATGGTGATGGTGACGCGGTCGGCCACCATGAGAGGTAGGTTTCACGATTGTTCTTTCAGCGAAGCGAGGATCTTTCGCGCGGATGCTGCGATGTCACTCGCCTGCGATCGCCGTTACATAGCGCGTCGTGCGCTCGCGCGCAACACGAGCGGGCTGACGGTGCTAGCGTTCACGCGATGATCGCCGCCACGAGTCACGAATCGCCGACCGGCCCGTCCGGCACCTTGGGCGTGCGCAATCTCGTGCGGTTCGTGCGCGGCCAGCTTCCGTGGCTTCGTGGGCTCGCCATCGAGCACGGCGACGTCGTGCGGATGAAAATGCTCGGAGCGTGGTGGTTCATCGTCAGTCATCCCGACGACATCGAGCGAATGCTCGTGAAGGACGCTCGCGTCATGCAGCGCGACTCGGGAATCGACATCGTGCGGCGCGTCTTGGGGAACGGACTCCTCACGAGCGAGGGCGATCTGTGGAAGCGCCAGCGCAAGCTCATGTCGCAAGCGTTCGCGCCGAAGCGAATCGCCGACTACGCGACCGCGATGGTGCGCGTGGGTGACGTCGCACTCCGGCGATGGAGCGACGGCGCGAAGACCAACCTGCACCAAGAGATGTCGCGTTTGACGATGGAGGTCGTCGCTGACGTGCTCTTCGGCGCGAGCATGGGCACGGCGGACGTGGAGGCCGTGGCCGGCGCGATGGAAGTCGCGAACGAGTTCTTCTCGGGCAGCCCCGAGGCGATGTTGAAGATCCCGAAGTGGGTGCCGACGCCGCGCAACGTGCGGATGAACCGCGCCGTCGCCACGCTCGATCGCGTCGTGTACGACATCATCGCGCGCCGTCGAGAGGGCCAGCCGCGCAACGATCTTCTCGGAACGCTGCTCGCCGCGCGCGACGACGACGGCGCCGGCATGAGCGACGCGCAGCTCCGCGACGAAGTCATGACGCTCTTTCTCGCCGGCCACGAGACGACGTCGCTCGCGCTGGCGCACGCGCTCTACCTCCTCAGCCTGAACCCGGAGATCGAGCGGCGTCTTCACGGCGAGATCCGCGACGTGCTCGGCGAAAGGCTCCCGACGGCCGACGACGTTCGTTCGCTTCCGTTCACCGAGTGGGTGCTCAAGGAAACGATGCGTCTCTACCCGCCCGCGTGGGCGACGGGACGCGAGACCACCGAGCCGTACGAAATTCGCGGTCACGCGATTCCCGTGGGCTCGCAGCTCATGGCGAGCCAGTGGATCGTTCACCGCGACGCGCGTTGGTATCCGGATCCGGAGCGCTTCGATCCCGAGCGCTGGTCCCCCGCACGCGCGAAGGACATCCCGCGCTACGCGTATTTTCCGTTCGGCGGGGGGCCGCGCGTGTGCATCGGCAATCACTTCGCGATGATGGAAGCCACGCTGCTGCTCGCGATGATCGTTCAACGCTTCCGCGTCGAGCTCTTGCCGGGGCAAAGGCTCGAGCTCGCGCCGGCGGTCACGTTGCGCCAAAAGGGCGAGGGACTCCTCGTGCGAACGCTGGCGCGTGCCGGCTCGTGAGCGAAGACGACGCGCTCACGCTTTCGTCGCGCGCCGCAGCACGCTGTGGCGATAACCGTACGCGAAGTACACGACGAGCCCGATCGCGAGCCACACGACGAGACGCAGCCAATTCGAAATCTCGAGGCCGCAAATGAGCGCGAGGCACGCGACCGACGAGACGATCGGCGTGATTGGATAGAGCGGAACCCGAAACGGGCGCGGACGGTCGGGATCGCGCACGCGAAGGACGATCACGCCGAGCGACACGAGAATGAACGCGAAGAGCGTCCCGATGTTCGTGAGGCCGATGGCTTGATCGGGCGTGAGCAGCGAGCATCCGACGGCGACGACGATCCCGGTGATCCACGTCGAGACGTGCGGCGTGCGAAAGCGCGGGTGAATGCGCGCGAAGATCGGCGGGAGCAGACCGTCGCGCGCCATCACCATGAAGATGCGCGTCTGACCGAGCTGAAAGACGAGCAGCACGGCGGTCATCGCGATGATCGCGCCGAACGCGAACACCATCGCGAAGTTCGAGTAGCCCATGTACTCCATCGCCTTCGCGAGCGGATCGTTCGACCCCATCATGTCCTTGATCGGGACGACGCCGGTGAGCGTCGCGGCGGTCGCGATGTAGAGCACGGTGCAAATCAAGAGCGAGCCGATGAGCCCGCGCGGCAGGTCCCGCTGCGGATTCTTGCACTCCTCGCCCGCGGTCGAGACCGCGTCGAACCCGATGTAGCTGAAGAACCCGAGCGCGGCGCCTTGCCAGATGCCTTTGAATCCGTTCGGCGCGAAGGGCGTCCAGTGCGTTTCGCCTTTGTGCACGATCGTCCGCACGCCGAGCGCGATGAAGATCGCGACGAGCGCGAGCTTGAGCACGACCATCACCGCGTTCGCGCGCGCGCTCTCTTTGATCCCGATGAAGAGAAGAATCGTCAGGAGGATCGTGACGCCGAACGCGGGCACGTTGATCGCGAAGCCGTGCGCCGTCTGGAAATCCTTCGAGAAGCGATCGGGGAGCTGCCAACCGCTGACGCCGTGGAGGAACGTCTGGAAATAATCGCCCCAGCTCTGCGCGACGTAGATGTTTCCGATCGCGTACTCGATGATCAAATCCCAGCCGATGATCCACGCGACGAGCTCGCCGAACGCGGCGTACGAATACGAGTACGCGCTGCCCGAGACGGGCACCATCGCGGCGATCTCCGCGTAGCAGAGCGCCGCGAAGCCGCACGCGACGGCGGTGAGAACGTACGAGAGCATCACGGCGGGACCTGCGCCGTGCATCACGACGTGACCGTCGTTGTCGAAGCGCCCGACGATCATCTCCTTGATGCTCGAGAAGAGGCCCGCGCCGATGATCGCGCCGATGCCGAGCAGCGTGAGATCGACCGCGGTGAGCGAGCGCGCGAGACCGTGACCGCCTTCGGTCTCGTGGTGCTCCTTGCGCAAGAAGAGCGAGCTCATGATCGCTGCAGAATACACAAGGGAGGCGCGCCGTCCGCGTTTCGTATATTGGGGACCGCATGAAACGCGCGATCGTCGTCTCGCTTGTTCTCGTCGCCTGCAACAAGGGCGACGCCACGTCGTCTTCCGCTTCCGCGTCCGCGAGCGCGCCGCCGCCGTTCACGGGCGCGCTCACCGGCGATCGCATCATGGGGTCGAAGGATCTCGTTCGCCCGTTCGACGATTGGTCCAAGGCGCAAGCGAAGCTCGAAGCGCAAATGGGCAAGGCGACGTACGTGAAAGACGACAAGCGCTTCATGTGGGGCGTGAAGCAAGGCGACGACTGCTGGTACGTCGAGATCGAAAAACAATCCGACGGCACCGTCGGCGCGACGCAAGATCCGATGAAGGTCTCGAAGGGCGGCGCGCTCTTCAACTGGGACGATTGCCTGATCGCGGCGGGCGCGCGCAAGGAAACCGTCGATGATCCGACCGCGCCGGGCCCGCCGACGGACGGCAAGGCGATCGGCGTGATCGATCTCCGCGACGGCGCGTCGAAGGCGCGGACGAAGTGGAGCAACGCGAAGGTGACGGTCCGCGGCTTCTACATGAGCACGACGACGATGGTCACGAACGACGGCTCGACCGCGCACATCGCGATCACCGCGGCCAAGGCGGATTTGAAGAACCTAATCTCGTGCGTCTCGAGCGACGTGAACGTCACGCAGAAGATGACGCAGTACACGCCGATCACGGTGACGGGCACCGTCGACGTTCAGGACATGATCACGGGCGGAGGCGATCGCGTCGTCGACGTGAACCTCAAGGATTGCAACGTGACGGCGCAGCTGCTCAAGGCGCAGTGAACGCCGTCGCGGCGCGCGCGGCGCGCGTGGGCTTCGCGATCGAGCCGTGCGTCAGCGCGCGAAACACGATCGTCGGCGACAGACCGGGCGCCATCGCGTTCGGCGTGATCTCCGTCGACGGGAACATCTGAACGAACGCAGGCCGCGTCTTCACGCGATCGACGATCGTCTTCTCGAGGATCATCGACGTGTGTTGGTCGGCGCCGCCTTCGGGCGTGTTGTCGTTGATGAGCACCTCGAGATCTTCGAGGCGCGCGGCGCGCGCGACGCCGGGGATCTTGCTTTCGATCGGCGACCAACAATCCGCGCACGTCCCGTTCTCGCTCGTGCCCCACACGCCCGACTCGGTGTTCACGAAGAGCGTTTGATTGCCGCTCGTGTGACCGGGCGTGCGAAGCAGCATCACGCCGTCGCCGAGCAGCAGGTCCCCGTCGGTCAGCGCGACCTTCTTCGTCTTCACGCCCTTGCGTCCGCCTTCGACGAACCACGTGCGCTGCATCGGGTGGAGATCGTCCCAGTCGTCCCACTCGCATTTCGGCGCGAGCAGCGTCGCGTTCGGAAAGCGCGTCTTGAAGCGACCGTCCTCGGTGCCGAGCTGACCGCGGAGATCCTGCGTGTGGAAATGATCGAACGCGATGTAGTCGATGTCGTCGTTCGAGAGCCCGTGCGCCGCGAGCTGCGTCTCGAGCGGATCGTATTTTTTCTGGAGGTACTTCTCGAAGCGCCCGAATTTTTCGATGAGCTTCGCGAAATACGGCGTCTGGCGCGCGGCTTCGATGTCGGTCGGGTTGAAGAGCAGATTCCTGAGCGCGCCGCGCTGGAAGAATTGAACGAGCAAACACCTGTGCGTGAACGTGACGAGCGGAATCGGCGAGCTCGCCGCGCTGCGAAACGCGTACTTCGTCGGGTACGGCGCGGAGCTCAGAGGAAGCGTGCGCACCGAGACGGCGCGCGCGCCTTGTGCGAACCGATCGCGGAGCTTCTCGGAGGCGACGCGAACCGCGCGGTGTCGCGGACCTTGGCGCGGGAGCGTCCACGCGTCGTCGAGGAGGGTGATGCGTTCGGTCCCGGGCGGTGCGGGTAACATGCACCGAAACTTATGCTAAGAGCGCGGCGTGCGCACTTGGCTCTTTGCTTCGGTGGGTGTGATCGCGTGCAGCTCTTCGCCGCAGGTGTTTGGTCCGACGTACGATGGTGGTGAAGACGCGCCGGGCGACGCGTTGGGCGACGTCACGCAACCGAACGACTCCGGCGCGACCGACGTCGCGCCGAACGACGCTCCGAACGACGGCTCGACGTGCACATCGACGATCGCGGTCGTCGGCGGAAGCGCCACGTCGCTCTTCGCGGGCGCGAACGGATCGGCTTCGAGCGTGAGCGGCGACGTGCTCGACTGCGGAAACGATTTCGGCTGCGCGAATCCGATCGCGATCGCGCGCGGTCCCTCCGAGCTCCTCGCGGTGATCGCGCGCACGTCCGGCGCGCTGCAGTCGACGACGTACCAATCGAGCTGGACCGCACCGGCGAACGTCGCGAGCGCGAGCACCATCGACGGGCCTTCGCTCGCGCCGATCGGCGACGTCGTGCACCTCGTCTTTCAAGGTGCAGACTACAAGTATTTACATGGACAATACACGCAAAATGCGTGGGATTCTGCGGCCGATCCGGTCGGAGGGTCCGGCTCGAATCAGAGCTACGGCGCGCGTGCGCCGAGCGCGGCGCCGGCGGGGACGGATCTCGTCGTCGTGCAGGCGGGATCGAATTCGTATTTGTACGATCAGACTTGGAACGGCTCGTGGCAGGCGGCGGACGAGCAAGGCGGCGCCGCGGTGCAGAACACGCTCCCGCCGACGGTGGTCGCGATGTCCGGCGGCTCCGCGGATTTGCTCGCCGTGTACTTGCGCGAGTCGGATTACAAAGTGATGGTCGTGACGCGCGCGAACGGCACGTGGAGCTCGCCGCTGCTCGTCGACGCGAACGCGTACTCGAACGATCCGGTTTCGGCGATCGGGCTCGCGGGCGGCAAGGCGCTCGTGATCTTTCGCGGGTCGGACAAGAAACCGTATTTTCTCGCGTTCGACGGATCGACGTGGACGACGGCGACCGCGGTGCTCGGCGCGAGCAATCCGCTCGTCGAATCGGTGCCTTCGATCGCGCCCGGCGTGTGCGGCGCGGACGCGATCGTCGCGATGGTCGAGACGGGCGGCGGGGTCGTGACGGCGCCGTTCGCGGCGGGCGCGTTCGGTGTGCTGACGTCGGTGAGCGGAACGAGCAGCGCGAAATACGTCGCGGTGGGGACGATGCCGTGAGGTTCAGTAACGTTCGCAGCGGAAGCGGTAGTTTCGTTCGACGAGCTGCACTTGCGGCGTGTTCGGCGCGACGAGGTGCTTGAGCGAAGCGAGCGCCGCGCGCGCGTTCGTACAGTCTCCGACGTCGATCGCGTGCGTCGCGTAAGCGACGCGATCGTCCAACCCGAGCGTCGCGAACGGATTGGTGAGCGTGAAGCGCGCGACGCGGAGGCCGGCGCCCGCCGTGATGCACGCACACAAGACGACGATCCAAATGCTCGTCGCGCGCGTGTACGACTCGCCGCGTTTCCACGCCGCCGCGATGCTCGCGCCCGCGAGCGCGCCGGCCGCGTGTGCCGCGTTGTCGAACCCTCCGCTCGCGCCGCCGAGGCGCAAGAGAAAGCTCACGACGATCCCCATGCCGAAGATCGTCGCGAGCCACGATCCCATCGCGCGCATGATCGGGCTGCGCGGACCTTCGACGCGGTATCCGATGACGAGCGCCGCGCCGACGAGCCCGCAAATCGCGCCGGACGCGCCGACGCTCAACCGCTGCGCGCCCGAGAGCCAACCGAAGAACGTGCTGCCGGAGCTCCCCGCGACGCCCGCGAGCAAATAGAGCGGCGCCATGCGCGCGACGCCGACGGCGCGCTCGACGAACGGACCGATTTGCCGGAGCGCGATCATGTTGAACGCGATGTGGAGGAGCGATCCATGCACGAAGCACGACGTGAGGAGCGTCTCGTAGCGATCTTCGTAGAGCGTCGCGGCCACCTCGTTGCCGCCGAACGCGTGGAGCACGCGCGAGGACATCCCCGCGATCCCACCGAGCCCGCCCGCCGCGAGCTGAGCCGCGAACACCGCGACGTTGACGACGATGATCGCGAACGTGAGCGGCGCGGTGGCGTAGAGCGGAGGGCGCGCGGCGCGCGGCCCGACGCCGTGACCGGGGGCCTCCCGCACGGGAATCGGATCGCCTTGGCTCGGAAGCCTGGGCGCAGGAATCGGCGCGCCGCTCATCGCGGAAAGAGTATAATGCATGTTGCGGTGGCGAAGGCGCAGTATAGTTCAGCACGGCCGCGAGGCGGTGCGCGGCGCGAGTCGTTCCTCGCCGGGCTCGGCGCGGCGGTGCGGGCGCGACGGACGAAGCGGTCGCTCACGATCAAGGCGCTCGCCGAGAGCGCGCGCGTGAGCCCGCGGTTCTTGCTCCAGCTCGAAGCGGGAGAAGGCAACGTGTCCGTCGCGCGATTGCTCGACATCGCCGAAGCCCTCGGCACCACACCCTCCGAGCTCCTCGAGATCGCGAGCGCCGAGAGCGACCGCGCGCCCGGTGTCGGCGTGATCGCGCTTCTCGGGCTCCGCGGCGCGGGCAAGAGCACGCTCGGCGCGATGGCCGCGCGCGCGCTCGGCGTGCCGTTCGTCGAGCTCGATGCGCTCGTGGCGCAACACGCGGGGATGAGCCTCCCGGTCATCTTCGAGATGCACGGCGAGGCGCATTTTCGAAGGCTCGAGCGCGAGGCGCTGAGGAAGTTCCTCGCCGAGACCCCGCGCGCGGTGCTCGCGACGAGCGGATCGATCGTCACCGACAAAGAAACCTACGCGCTTCTCCGCAAGCACGCGAAGACGATTTGGCTGCGCGCCGACCCCGACGATCACTTGCAGCGCGTCGTCGCGCAGGGGGACCTGCGGCCGATGCAAGGACGCCCGGCCGCGCGCCGCGAGCTCGCCGACTTGCTCCGCACGCGCGAGAAGCTCTACGCGCGCGCCGACGTCACGCTCGACACCCACGCGCTCGCGCCGCAGCAAGCCGCGGAGCGCATCGTCGCCGCGGCGCTCTCGGCCTGAACGTCCAGAAATTGGGCCTTCCCGCGCGCGTCTTGCGACGATCGCGCGATGAGCAGCACCCGAAGCACCACGCGCGGCTACGAGCTCTTCGGGCTCGCGGTCTTTGCATTTTGCACGTATTGCGCCCAACGGTCGGACACGCCCGCGCAGGCCGCGGTGCCGCACGCCATCGCGACGCAGAGCACGACGACGGCGTCGGCGACGGCGACGACGACTGCGGCGCTCGCGCCGACGACCGCGGCGCTCGCGCCGACGAAGCCCGCCGAGATCGTCGAGAAAAAATCTCCTCGCGTCGTGCTCCACATCGGCGACTCGATGGTCGGATACGGTCACGGCCTCTCGCTCGCGATGAAGAAGCGCTACGAAAAAGCTGGCGTCGAATACCACTACGACGCGTGGACGAGCGCGCAGGTGGCCACCATCGACCACAAAAAAATGGACCGACTGCTCGCGGCGTTCAAACCCGATCTCGTCCTCTTCAATCTCGGAACGAACATGCTCTCGGTGCCGCATCCCGAGGCGCTCGCGAGCGGCATTCACGCGCTCGCCGAGCACCTCGCGGGCAACGGTCGCGAGTGCGTGTGGATCGCGCCGATTCGTCCGAAGTGGAAGTTCAACCCGAAGATGTACGACGTGCTCGAGTCGAATGTTGCACCCTGCAAGTATTTCGACGCGGGGCCCGAGCTCGATCCGCCGCTGCAGACGGATCGCATTCACCCGACCGACGCGGGCGGAGAAGCGTGGGCGACGCCGCTCTGGGATTTTCTCTCGCGCGCGAGTTGATCAGCGGTACGGGTTCGCGAGGAGATCGTCGCGCGCGCCGGGCGTGGGCACGCCGGCTTCGATCTCCGGCGGCGCCTTGCCCGCGACCTTGTCCGGATTTTTCCCGAGCACGACCGCGGCGCACCTTCGATCGAACCAATCGATGAACTCGAGGTGGTTCGTCGCGCGCAGCGCGCACGCCGCAGAGCAATCGGGGATGTCGCGCCGGCAATCGTCCGGCGGCGGCACATCCGGCGCGACAGACGCCGACGCGACCGGAACCGGCTGCGTCGGCGTCACGGGCTCACACGCGCCGAGAATGAAAGCGACGATCAGATGCAGACGCCTTGCGCGCTGCACGTCTGATTGTTCGGACAATCGCTGTTCTGCAGGCACTGCACGCAGAAGTTGTCGTTCGTGTTGCACTTTGGGCGCTGCGCCGTCGTGCAGTCGCTGTTCTGCAAGCACTCGACGCAGTGATCGGTCGTCGTGTTGCACACGTGTCCGGTGGGGCTGTTCGTGCAGTCGGTGGACGCCAAGCACTGCACGCAGTACCCGTCTTGCGTATTGCACACGGGCGTCATGCCGTTGCACTGTTGATTCGTCGTGCACGTGTTGACGCAACGATAACCGTCCTGCGTGTCGCACGTTTGGTTTTGCGGGCAGTTCGTTTGCGTGAGGCACTGCACGCACGCGCCGACCGGATCGCAGTATGGCGTGTTGCCGCCGCATTGCGAGTCCGACGTGCATTGCACGCACGTGTGATTGGTCGAACAGTGACGGCCGTTGCCGCAGTTCGTGTCGCTGAGACACTGCACGCACTGATCGTCTTGCGTGTCGCAATAGGGCGTCGGCTGCGCGCAGTTTTGATCCGACGTGCACGACGGGCCTGCGGCGTCCGTCGTCGTCGATCCGTCGCTCGGCGTCGATCCGTCGCTCGGCGGCGTCGATCCATCGCTCGGCGGATTGCTTCCATCGTTTCCGATGGCGCCGTCGTTTGGGTTGATGCTTCCGTCGACGCCGCCGTCGACGGTCGCAGTGTCGCCGCCGCAACGCGGAACGAGCGCGACGAACAAACCCCCGATGACCAGAAACGAAGAAAGCCTTGCACGCATGATCCCGACCTCCACGATGTAAACGATGCCCTCAATCGGCAAAGGTTCAAAATAATTTTCGATTTTGGGGCATCGTGCGCGGTGACGTTGTGGGGTGCGCGCGCACTGGACGTGCGTGCGTCCAGCGTGCGGAAGCTGCTAAAGTCCGCGCGCATGCTCGCTCTTCAAAGTCACCTGTGCGGCACGTGGATCGACGCCAAGGGAAACGCGACGCTCGTGAATCCCGCGACCGAAGAAGTCATCGCGCGCGCCGGAACCGAAGGCGTGGACTTCACGGCAGCGCGTGATTTCGCGCGTGACGTGGGAGGCCCCGCGCTCCGCGCGATGACGTTCAAGCAACGCGGCGAGGTGATCAAAGCGATGTCGCGCGCGCTCCATGCGAAGCGCGACGCGCTCCTCGATTGTGCGATCGAGAGCGGCGGCGTCACGCGTTCGGACGCGAAGTTCGACCTCGACGGCGCGACGGGCACGCTCGCGTTCTACGCGGAGCTCGGCGAAAAGCTCGGCGACGCGCGCGTCCTCGAAGACGGAGAAGCGTTCCAGCTCGCGCGCAGCCCGCGGCTCTTCGGCGCGCACGCGTACGTCTCGCGTCGCGGCGTCGCCGTGCACGTCAACGCCTTCAACTTCCCCGCGTGGGGTCTCGCGGAAAAAGCGGCGTGCGCGCTGCTCGCAGGCATGCCCGTGATCTCGAAGCCCGCGACGTCGACGGCCCTCCTGTCCTTTCGCATCGTCGAGATTCTTGTCGCGGAGAAGATCCTTCCGGAGGGCGCGCTGTCGTTCGTCGCGGGATCGACGGGCAACTTGCTCGACCTCCTCGACGGACAAGACGTGCTCGCGTTCACCGGATCGAGCGCGACCGGATCGACGCTGCGCTCGGGCAAAGCGGTCATCGCGCACAACGTCCGCGTGAACGTCGAAGCGGACAGCTTGAATGCGGCGGTCCTCGGGCCCGACGTCGACGAGTCTTCGGACACGTTCAACCTGTTCGTGGGCGACGTCGTGCGCGACATCACGCAGAAGACCGGACAGAAGTGCACCGCGATCCGCCGCGTCTACGCGCCGAAGGAGCGCATCGACGCGGTGATCGCCGCGATCGAAGATCGACTCGCGCGCGTCAAGGTCGGAGACCCGTCGAAAGAAGAAGTCACGATGGGACCCGTCGCGACCGCGCAGCAGCTCCGCGACGTGCGCGAAGGAATCAAGAAGCTCGCGACGGTCGCGCGCGTCGTGCGCGGCGGCGCCGAT
>Ga0335078_10004070_pt1 | contig 21715 bp, 20 predicted proteins | sample Lox_Sample_32_FD_206711 | JGI IMG/M metagenome (GOLD analysis project Ga0335078, IMG submission 206711) | Soil microbial communities from Loxahatchee National Wildlife Refuge, Florida, United States - Lox_Sample_3.2 | ecosystem: Environmental > Terrestrial > Soil > Wetlands | place: USA...
GACGGCGCTCGGATCGAGTTGTCGGCGCGTTGTGCATACCGGGAACCGCCCCGGGAAAGAACCGCATGGGACGTCAGCGACGCGGCCCAGACAACCATCCGGTGGTCCGCCCCGCCTGCCGACGCGGGCCGGGGCCGGCGCCAGGACGGCGCACGGAGGCTCCCCCCGCCTCCACCGAGCCCACGGCCGGGGGCCCTCAGGCCCCCGGCCCGCTCGCGTCGGTGCCTCGCTGGCGCGCCCACCGGCCGGTGGCCGCAGGGGCGATAGCTTCTGGCGTCGTGTCACCCCGCCACGACGCCCCCGCACACAACGACGCCGACCCCACCGGGCCGCTCGTGCTCGCCTCGGGGCTCACCAAGCGCTTCGGCGACTTCGTGGCCGTCGACGGCGTCGACTTCGCCATCGCCCGGGGCGAGTCCTACGGCCTGCTCGGGCCCAACGGCGCCGGCAAGACCTCCACCATGCGCATGATCGCCTGCATGTCGCCGGTGTCCGGTGGCGTCCTGCGGGTGCTGGGTCTCGACCCGGCCACCGACGGCGCCCGCATCCGGGGACGCCTCGGCGTGGTGCCCCAGGAGGACACCCTCGACCTCGAGCTCACCGTCCTCGACAACCTCATGATCTACGGGCGCTACTTCGACATGCCCCGGCGCGTGATCCGCGAACGCGCCGAGCAGCTCCTCGACTTCGCGCAGCTCACCGAGCGCGCCCACGACAAGGTCGATCCGCTGTCGGGGGGGATGAAGCGGCGCCTCACCATCGCCCGGGCCCTGGTGTCGGACCCCGAGCTCCTCATCCTCGACGAGCCGACGACCGGCCTCGATCCCCAGGCCCGGCACCTGCTGTGGGACCGGCTCTACCGGCTCAAGCAGCAGGGGGTCACCCTCGTGATCACCACCCACTACATGGACGAGGCCGAGCAGCTGTGCGACCGGCTGGCCGTCATGGACGACGGGCGCTTCGCCGCCGAGGGCTCGCCGCGCCAGCTCATCGAGCGGTACTCGACGCGCGAGGTCCTGGAGCTGCGCTTCGGGGCGGCCGAGGTCGATCCCCGGGCCGTGGTGGCCGGGCTCGACGGGCTCGTACAGCGCACCGAGGTGCTGCCCGATCGGCTCCTTCTGTACGCCGAGGACGGCGAGCTCGTCCTGGGCGAGGTCCACCGCCGCGGCGTCGTCCCCGAGAGCGCCCTGGTGCGGCGCTGCACCCTCGAGGACGTCTTCCTGCACCTCACCGGCCGGTCCCTCGTCGACTGACCCGCCGCACCATGACCGCCCTCGCCACCCCCACCGGCACCGGACGCTCCACCCCGCCGTGGGTGCGCTCCCTGCACTACTGGATCGCCCAGTACCGCCGCACCTGGCGGGGATCGATCACCACCAGCTTCCTGTACCCCGTGCTCTACCTGGCCGCCATGGGGGTGGGACTGGGGTCCCTCGTCAACCACCACGTGCACAGCGTGGGGGGCGTGCGCTATCTCGACTTCCTGGCCCCGGGCCTGCTCGCCTCCACGGCCATGCAGATCGGGGGGAACGAGGCCATGTACCCGGTCATGGCGGCCATGAAGTGGCTGCGCACCTACTTCGCCATGCTGGCCACACCCCTCACCGTCCTCGACGTGCTCATCGGCCACCTGGCGTGGATCGCCCTGCGCCTGCTCATGGTCACCACCATCTACCTGCTCGTCATGGCCGCCTTCGGCACGGTGCACTCGGCGCTGGCGGTCCTGGCGATCCCCGTCGGGATCCTCACCGGCATGGCCTTCGCCGCCCCCATCGCCGCCTTCGCCGCCACCCAGCTGAACGACACCGCCTTCACCACCATCTACCGGCTCGGGCTCATCCCCCTGTTCCTGTTCTCGGGGACGTTCTTCCCCATCGGCCAGCTCCCCGGCTGGCTCCAGCCCGTGGCCCAGGCCACCCCCCTGTACCACGGCGTGGCGCTGTGCCGGGGCCTCGCCCTCGGACACCTCGCCGCCGGGCCGGCCGCCGCCCACCTCGCCTACCTCGTGGTGGTGAGCGCCCTGGGCTTCGCCGTGGCCACCACCACCTACCGCCGGCGGCTGATCACGTGAGCGCCACCCCGTCCTCGGGCGGGCTGGCCCTGCGGGTGGCCCCCCTGTCACTGCTCGGCACCCGCCGCGCCCGGCGCCTCGTCGAACGCAACGTGATGGTGTACCGGCGCGGCTGGGTCTACTTCGTGTCGGGGTTCTTCGAGCCCTTCTTCTACCTGCTCTCCATCGGCGTGGGGCTGAGCAAGCTGGTGGGCGCCATCCACATCGGCCACGTGGCGGTGCCGTACACGGCGTACGTGGCACCGGGCCTGCTCGCCTCCTCGGCCATGAACGGCTCGACCATCGACGCCACCTTCAACATCTTCTTCAAGCTCAAGATCGCCAAGACCTACGACGCCGTGCTGTCCACGCCCCTCGGCCCCGGGGACGTGGCCCTGGGCGAGCTCGCCTGGTCGCTGCTGCGGGCCACGACCTACTCGATCGCCTTCCTGGTGGTGATGGCCGGTCTCGGGTACGTCCTGTCGCCGTGGGCCGTGCTGTGCCTGCCCGCCGCCATGCTGCTCAGCTTCTGCTTCGCCGCCGTCGGCATGGCCGGCACCACCTACATGCGCAGCTGGCAGGACTTCGACAAGGTCTCGCTCGCCCTCATCCCGCTCTTCTTGTTCTCGGCCACCTTCTACCCGCTGTCGGTGTACCCGGCCTGGCTCCAGGTGGTGGTGCGCTGCACGCCGCTCTACCAGGGGGTCGCCCTGTTGCGCGGGCTCGACACCGGCATCCTGTCGTGGTCGCTCGTCGGCCACGCCGCCTACCTGGCCGTGGCCGGCTTCGCCGGGCTGGTGGTGGCCAGCCGGCGCATGGCCGCGCTCCTGCTGCCCTAGCGGGGCGGTGCGGCGGGGGGTGTCAGGTGGCCGGTGCGGACGCGAGCCGCTGGACGTCCACGGCGACGTCCAGGCGGTGCGAGTCGCCCCCGCCCTCCACCGACCCCCGTAGGGGCGACACGTCCCAGTAGTCGCGGCCCCAGGCGGTGGTGATGTAGGACTCGTCCACGAGCCGGTCGTTGGTGGGATCGACGTCGACCCACCCCCAGCCGGGCAGGAACGCCGACGCCCAGGCGTGGGAGGCGTCGGCACCGAGGAGCCGCTCCCCGCCGGGAGGGGGCCGGGTCTCGACGTAGCCGCTCACGTAGCGGGCGGACAGCCCGAGGGACCGCAGGCACCCGATGGCCAGGTGGGCGAAGTCCTGGCACACCCCGCGCCGGGCCTCAAGCACCTCGAGCAGCGGGGTCGTGATGGAGGTGAAGCCGGGCTCGTAGGCGAAGTCGCGGTGGATGCGGGCCGCCAGCTCCGCCAGCGCCTCGACCAGGGGCCTCCCGGGGGGAAAGGACACCGTGGCGTAGTCGGCCAGGGCCGGGGCGGTGGGGACGAGGCGGGAGGCGGCCCGGCACCGGCGCGCGGCGCGGGCCTCGGCCTGGCGGTCGATGTCGAGGAGCGTGCGCACCGACTCCCACGGCGGGCCCGGCGGGGGCGGCGGCAGCGCCCGCACCCGCACCTCGCTCGTGGCCACGGCGGCCATGTGCACGAAGCCGCCCTGGACGACGAAGGTGGTCACGCTGTTGCCGAAGAGGTCGCGGTACTCCGACACCGAGCGCGGCGCCGGGTCGACGGCGAGCTCGTGGGCCACGCAGCGCTGGCGGGCGGAGTCCCTCGGATGGAGGTGGGCCTCGTTGTAGGACTGGTCGACGGGCGCGTCGTAGTCGTAGGTGGTGCGGTGCACCACGCGGTACGCGCGTTCGCCGGGGGTGGCGCCGATCCCGCCGTCCGGTCCGGGATCCTCGGCGGAGCCGCGCACCCGGGCGGGTGGCACCGCGCCGGCGTCGTCGCCCGTCGTGGCCCCGTCCCTCGTGGCCGGCGGCGGTGCGAAGTAGGACGACTCGATCCGGTCGTGCACCGCCCGCACGGCGGGGGCCAGGTCGGCCAGGAAGGCGACGAGCCCCACCGCCGTCAGCTGCGTCACCGGGGCGCCGGCCAGGACCACGGCGGCGTCGGTGCAGGCGGACAGGAGGTCCTCGTTGCCCGGCAGGGTCTTGGCCACATCGCCGATCTCGCTCAGGCAGGCGCACACCGCTCGGGGGAACGCCTCGTCCTGGAGCAGGAACCGCAGCGTCGACCCGGCGTCCGGACGCGCCGGCATGGCCCGGCGGAAGGGCTGGTAGGAGGCGAGCGAGCGCAGGAGCGCCATGCGGTGCACGTCGTCGTAGGGCTCGCGCCCCGCGCCGGGCACGGCGCTGTCGGCCCGCACCGCCAGCAGCCGGCAGGTGAGCTCGGCCCGCTCCAGCTGCTGGCCCATGCGCAGGAAGGCCAGGGCCTCGTCGCGTCGCATCGTCCCCAGCAATACCCCGGTGATGCGCTGGCACTCCTCGACGACCCGCCGCAGCCAGCGGACCCGGACATCGCGCCGGCCCACCGCGGGGGCGTCGGCCACCAGGGCGTGCCACAGGTCGTTGCACAGCTCCCACACCTCGCGAGCCACGACGGGGCGGGCCACTCGCAGGTCGTTGCGGGCGCTGCCCACCGAGGAGAGGATCGAGGACGGGTTGGCGCGGTCGGTGAGGACGAAAGCCACGATGCGGGCCTCGCTGGCGGACGCCACCGCCTCCGGGCCTGGCGCGGTCACCGGGCCCGTCCGAAGCGGCGGCGGCGGGCCCACGGGACCGTGGCGCTCCTCGTACAGCAGCCGCATCCCGGCGATGTCGACCAGGGGACCGAAGCCCACGTCCTCCCCCACCGGCAGGTCGATGTGGGTCTCCCCGTGCACCTGGACGATCCGGGCCATGTCCTCGGCCCGCTCCAGGTAGCGGCCGGCCCAGTAGGCCGCCTCCGCCACTCTCGCCAGCACCATCGTGGTCGTCGTCCTTTCGGTCCGGGCGCGCCCTACTGCGTGGGGGCCCACCGGCCGCCCGCGCCGGCGGCGGCCCCGGCGACGAGGTCCGCACCGCCCGGGCGCGTCGCCAACGGCCCGACGCCCGGATCCGGGCGCAGCCCGGCCTCGTCGTGCGGTCCGTCGTGTGCGGTCCCCACCAGGGTGGCGTCGACGATCCAGGTGTCCTTGCTCCCCCCGCCCTGGGACGAGTTGACGATGAGCGAGCCGGCGTGGCGGGCCACCCGGGTGAGGCCGCCGGCGGTGACCGAGGCGTCGTCGGGGCCGAGGACGGTGAAGGGCCGGAGATCGACGTGGCGGGGGGCGATGCCGCCGTCGCACAGCGTGGGCATGGTCGACAGGGCGAGCACCGGCTGCGCCACCCAATTGGGGGGATACTGCTCGATGCGCTGCGCCACCAGGGCCAGGGCCTCGGGACCGGCGCTGGGTCCGATCACCACGCCGTAGCCGCCCGAGGCGTTGGCGGGCTTCACCACCAGGGCGTCGAGGTTGGCGAGCACGAACCGGCAGTCGGCGGGGTCCCCGCAGCGCCACGTGGGGACGTTGGCCAGCAGCGGGTCCTCACCCAGGTAGTAGCGGATGATGTCGGGCACGAAGGCGTACACCGCCTTGTCGTCGGCCACCCCCGACCCCGGCGCGCTGGCCAGGGCCACCGTGCCGCGCCGCCACGCCCGCACCAGCCCCGGGACCCCGATGAGCGAGTCCCGGCGCAGGACCTCGGGATCGAGGAACATCTCGTCGATGCGCCGGTAGACGACGTCGACGCGCTCGAGGCCCCCCACGGTGCGCATGCACACCGTGTCGTCGTCGAGGACCACCAGGTCGCTCCCCTCCACCAGCTCGACCCCGAGCTGCTGGGCCAGGAAGGCGTGCTCGAAGTAGGCGGCGTTGTGGACGCCCGGCGTGAGCACCACCATGGTGGGGTCACCGCCCCCCGGGGCCAGCGACGACAGGACCCTCCCCAGCCGCCCGACGTAGGGATCGACGGGCTCGATGCTGTAGTAGCGGAAGAGCTCGGGGAACACGTGCTTGGCCACCATGCGGTTCTCGAGCACGTAGGACACCCCCGAGGGGATGCGCAGGTTGTCCTCGAGCACGTAGAAGGTGCCGTCCTCGCCGCGCACGAGATCGCTCCCGCAGATATGGGCCCAGATCCCCCCCGCGGGGTCCACGCCCATGCACTCGGGCCGGAAGTTGGGCGATCCCATGACGAGCTCGGCGGGCACCACGCCGTCGCGCACCACCCGCTGCTCGTGGTACACGTCGTCGATGAACCGGTTGAGCGCCCGCAGGCGCTGCACGAGCCCGAGCTCGATGCGGGCCCACTCCGAGGAGGCCAGGACGCGGGGCACCACGTCGAAGGGCCAGGGCCGGTCGGCGGCCCCGTCGCCCTCGCCGGTGCGGAAGGTGATGCCGATGCCGCGGATCTCGCGGTCGGCGGCCCGCTGGCGCTCGGCCAGGGCCTCGGGCCCGAGCGCCAGGAGGTGGCGCCACAGCCCCTCGGCGATGGCCCGGGGCGCTCCGTCGGGTCCGAGCAGCTCGTCGTAGCCGGGGCCAGGCTCGTACGTCGACGACACCGGTCCCTCCGATCCCCCTCGCCTGCCCACCGGGCCTCGCACCCGTGCTCGACCGTCACGCTACGGAGGGGCCGTGAACGCCGGGGGTCCCCCCGATGACGGCTGTGTTAAACGGGATCGGAGGCGGGCGCGAGCCCGGCCGGCGCGACGACGCGCCCGGCGCGGGCGGGCCCTGGCCGGCACGGCGGGGCGGCGCAGGGCGCGTCGCCCACACGATCGGCGCGGGCCGTCGGGGTTAGTCTGCACCCATGGACACCTACGACTCCCTGCGCCGCGGTGTGGACGTCGATCTCCAGCGCCGGGGCTCACCCCCCACGGGTGGCGCGGAGTGGGGCTTCCTCGACCGCACCGGGATCCTGGCCGACGCCGCCGCCGAGGACGACCCGGCGGCATTCGTCACCGAGGAGGTCGTCGAGCTGCGCCTGGAGGTCGACGCCATGGCGGCCGAACGGGCCGGCCACGGCACCGCCGCGCTGCGCTCGGCCGAGGGACTGGTCTCGAGGATCCAGGCGGAGCTCGAAGCATCCGAGCGCAACGACGAAGGCGACCAGCCGGGGCTCTGGGAGCGGGCCCGTGCCGCCGCCCACCTCTTCTACCTCGAGCGCACGGGACGGGGCCCCGGAGGCCGACGCTCCCCCGCCGGCACCGTCCCCGCCGACGACGCCGCCGCCTACGAGATCGCCCATCCGGTGCGCGTGCTCGGGGTGACGACCGTGGGCCAGTGGCAGGCGACGACCAAGGTCACCCTGGCGCTCGACCCCACCCTGAGCGCCGCCCAGGTGGCGGCGATGTGGCAGAAGGTGCGTTCGGCGGTCCTGCGCCAAGGAGCGCGCGGTCGCTCGGTCAGCCGCAAGTCGCTGGCGCTGGCGCTGTTCGTGGCGCACCACCCGGGCCGGCCCTGGGCCGACCTGCGCCGCACCTGGAACCAGCTCTACGCCCACTGGGCCTTCAAGTCCGCCGACCTGCGCGTCTTCCGCAATGCCGCCGTGCGGGCCCGGCGCTACCTGCTCGAGCCGCCGGAGCTCGACGGCGTCGTCACCGCCGGCACCTGGCAATGGATGCACCGGCGCGCGGCGCGCCTGGCGTCGGGCACGGGGAGCGGCTGAGCCGCCCCACCGGCGACCGCCACCGGCCCCGCCGCCCACCCAGGACGCGGACGTCGGTCACTAGTGTCCTCGCATGGCCCTGCACGTGCGGCGAGTCGACGACGCCGACATCGGGGACTGGGTGGCCAACACCGGGGTGGGGTTCCTCGTGCCGGTGGCCGAGGGGTTCGCCGACTATCTGCGGCCCGAGCTCGACCTCGACCGCACCTGGGGCGCCTTCGACGGGGCACGGCTCGTGGGGACGCTGCGGTCCTTTCCCACCCCCCTCACCGTGCCCGGTCCCGGCCAGGTGGCGGCGAGCGCCCTGACCCAGGTCACCGTGGCACCCACCCACCGCCGCCGGGGGCTGCTCACCGGCATGCTCGGCGCCGAGCTGCGGGCCGGGATGGACCGGGGGGAGCCCGTGGGCATCCTGGTGGCCGCCGAGTACCCCATCTACGGCCGCTTCGGCTACGGGCCGGCCATCGAGGGCGCCACCTACCGTCTCGACCTGCCGGCGGTGCGCTTCCGGCGCCCCCCGACCGGCGACGTCGAGCTCGTGGACCGGGCGGCGCTGGCGGCGCTCGCACCGGCGCTCTACGAGCGCTGCCGCGCCGAGCGCCCCGGGTCGATCGGGCGCTCGGCCCGGTGGTGGGACCGCACCCTGCAGCAGGTGTCGGTGCCCGGCGCGTCGGCGCCCGAGGGCTACCAGGCGGTCGTGCGCGCCCCCGACGGCACCGTCGACGGCTACGTGCGCTACCGGGGGCGCCAGCACTGGGACGACATGCGCGCCGCCGGCGAGCTCACCGTGGACGAGCTCATGGCGGCCACCCCCGCCGCCTACGAGCGACTGTGGCGCCACTGCTGCGAGGTCGATCTGGTGCGCGCCGTCGAGGCCAGGAGCCGGCCCGTGGACGAACCGCTGGCCTGGTTCCTGGAGGACGGCCGCGCCGTGCGCCAGACGGGGCGCTTCGACTTCGTGTGGGTGCGTGTCTTCGACGTCGTGGGCGCGCTGTGCGCCCGTCGCTACACCAGCGCCGGCGCGCTCGTGCTCGAGATCGACGATCCGCTGGGTCTGGCGGGCGGCCGCTTCGCCCTGGAGACGTCGGCCGAGGGCGCCACGTGCACGGTCACCACGCGCCGCGCCGACCTGGCCATGGGCGTCGACGCCCTCGGCTCGCTCTACCTGGGCGGGGTCTCGGCGCTGGCGCTCGCCCACAGCGGGCGGATCGACGAGCTGCGCCCCGGCGCGTTGGCGCGTGCCGAGGTGGCCTTCACGAGCGCGCCGGCGCCGTGGTGCGCCACCTGGTTCTGACCCCACCGGCGCGCCGGACCGCCGGCCCGGACCCCGCAGCGCCGTGGAGCGCGCCCCGCGCCGCGCCGACGCGCCCGCCACGCGGCGGCCACGCCCTGCCCGCCGGCTGAACACCGGGCCGTATCCGGTGCCGACGCCCGACGGCTGGCACGAAGGAGCACGGACCATGGCCCTGCTGCGCACCCGCACGCGTCCCGACACCGACCCACCCGCAGGAGCACCCTGCATACCGCAGAAGCGCCAGCGCCGCGCCCGGCGCCGCGCCGTGCTCGGCACCGTCGCCCTGCTGGGCACGGGAGCCGGCGTGCTGAGCACGCGGGCGCTGGCACAGGCGTCGCCCGGGGGCTACCTGTCACAGCTGCAGAACGTCGTGGTCGGTGCCTCGACGGTGCCCGCCAACGGTGACGTCAACCCCTACGGCGTGGCCGACGTGACGCAGTCGACGGGGACGCTCGTGGCGGGGGGCGTGCTGGTGAGCAACGTGAACGACGAGGCCAACGCCCAGGGCACCGGCACCACCATCGTGGAGCAGCTCCCCGACGGCACAATGACGCCCTTCGCCCAGATCGTCCAGGCCTCGCCGACGGGCCCGTGCCCCGGCGGCATCGGGCTCACCACCGCGCTCAGCGTCCTGCCCGGCGGCTGGGTGGTGGTGGGGAGCCTGCCCACCACGGCCGGCGGCCCCGCCGACGAGGGCACCCCGGCCGGCATCGGGGCGGGATGCCTCATGGTGCTGGACTCGTCGGGGAACCTCGTCGAGACGTGGGCCGGCGGCCCGATCAACGGTCCCTGGGACATGACGGCGGTCGCCGACGGGCACCACGCCGAGCTGTTCGTGAGCAACGTGCTCAACGGCACGGTGGCCGCCGACGCCGGTGTCCCCGCCGATCAGCCCGGCAACGTGGTCGACGGCGGCACCGTCGTGCGCATCGGCGTGGCCCTGTCCGCGCACCACGCCCCGGTGCTGCAGTCCGAGACGGTGGTGGCCCGGGGCTTCGCCGAGAGGACCGACCCCGACGCCCTGGTGGTGGGCCCCACCGGCCTGGCCATGGGCCAGCACGGTGCGCTGTACGTGGCCGACACCGTCAACAGCCGCATCGCCGTGGTTCCCGACGCCCTGGGGTGCTCCGACGCCCTGGGCAAGCCGGGCGGCTTCACGGTGTCGGAGGCGTCGGTGCTCGACGCCCCGCTCGGCATGGCCCTCACCCCCGACGGCGACATCCTCACCGTGAACGGCGGCAACGGCCAGATCGTGGAGACGGCGCCGTGGGGCCAGACGGTGGCCACCGCCACGCTCGACGACTCGGGCCCCGCCCCCGGTGGCGCCGGGGACCTCTTCGGCCTGGCCGTGGCGCCCGGCGGCCGCGGCATCTGGTTCGTCGACGACGGCACCAACACCCTGGACCTCTTCTTCTAGGGCGACCACCGCCGGGGGCGTCGGCCGCAGACCCGGCCCCCGGCCCCGCCGGGGGGCCGCCGGCGCCGTGGACGCCGCCCGGTACCGGCGGCCGCCCTCACTGCTGGACGAGCACGAGGGGCGTGCCCTCGGGGTCGCTGATCATGGCCAGCGTGGGCCCGTCGGGGAGGTCGAAGGGTTCCATGAGCACACTGGCCCCGAGCTCGGTGGCCCGGCCCAGGGCGGCGGCGAGGTCGCGCACCTGGACGAAGAGGCGGACTCCGGGCGACGCGCCGGCGCGGATGTGGCCCGCCGGCCCCGGCTCGGGGGCGCCCAGGCCCGGCGCGATCGCCATGATCGGACCGTCGCCGATGTCCCAGTGGAACAGCTCGCCGTAGAAGCGACGTTGGCGCTCGGCGTCGAGGGCCTCGATCTCGAAGTGGACGACGGGGCGGGCCCAGTCCTCGCTCATGCCAGGGCCTCGAGCTTCAGGTCCTCCAGGTGGCAGAGGAAGAGCGCCGGGTCCTGGAACATCCAGTCGTGGTCGACGGGACGCCGGTCGTCGGGCGCGGCCACCGTGAACGAGGCGTCCATGGCTTGGGCGAAGGCCTCGCCGTCGCGTCGGTTCAGCACCGAGTCGCGGTTCGCCCACAGGACGTGCGTGGGCAGGCCGGCCGAGGCCACCACCCGGGTGGCACCGTCGCGCGAGCTCGTGAACCCCCACCACCCCGCCTCCAGGAGCTGGCGGGGATGGCGCGCCCACGACACCGCGAAGGACCCCGCCGCCGCCGGCGTGGCCAGGCGCAGCAGGCGCACGGGATGGCGCAGGGCCTCGTCGGCGAGCCGCCACCCCCGGCGCATCCCCAGGGTGTCGGAGAACACGAGCTCCACGACTCGCTCGGGGAACTGGGCAGCCAGGCCCAGCTGGAGACCGCCGCCGAAGGAGTGGGCCACCATCGACACCCGCTCCAGCCCGAGGTGGTCGAGGGTGGCCACGAGCGACCCGAGCACCGACGGATAGCTCCAGCCGCCCTCCACGGCGAAGAGGTCCGGTACGAGCACCCGGCACCGCTCGGCCAGGAGCCTGGCGAGCCCCCCGTAGATGCCGGGACGCATGCCGTACCCCTGCAGCAGGACGAGCGGCGGCCCCTCGCCGGTGTCGATGGGCACGTCGAGCCGCTGCACGCCCCGAAGTCAAGCAGACGGCGCCGCCGGGCACCGGCGTCGGGGCGGGGCCGGTGCCGGGCCGGCATCGACCCCCACGCCCCCACAACGGTGCCGACCGGGGGGAAGAACGTCCAGCGTGGCGGCGTTGGCCACGCCGTGAGCCACGCCGCCACGTGCCCGCAGCGGGCGCGCCCGCCGTTTGCACGCCCGCACGGACGGGTAGGTCTGGCTGCCCGGTGCAACCCCGTCGACAGCCGGCCCCCCTGGAGGCCGTGGGCACGGACACGTCCATGACCCGCGCCGCCCCGCAGGTCCCCGACCCGGCTGCCGACCCGGCCGCGCCCGCGACCCCACGCGGCCGCCGGCACGCCCGGCGGGCGTTCATGGCGCGCATCGCCCTCGGACTGGTGGTGCTGGCCGTCATGGTGGCCGCCGTGGCGCGGGCCCACTCGGCCCTGCACGCCTTCGCCAGTGCCTTCGGGAGCTTCCGCGTGGGGCGCCTGCCGTGGCTCTCCCTGGCCGTCGGGGCCGAGGTCGCCTCGTTCGCCTGCTACGCCCTGGTGCAGCGCCGCCTCCTGCGAGCGGGCGGACTGGTCCTCACGCGGCGCACGATGTTCGGGTTGGCCGTGGCCGCCACCGGCATCACCAATCTCGTCCCCGGCGGCACCGCGCCGGCCAGCGGCTGGCTCGTCGGGCAGTACCGCCGGCGCGACGTCCCGGTTCCCCTGGCGCTGTGGGTCGTGCTCGCCGGCGGCTTCGCCGCCGCCGTGTCGATCCTGCTGCTCCTGCTGGTGGGGGCGGGCGTGGCCGGCCTGCTGTCGCCCTGGGAGACCGTGGGCTGCGGCGCCCTGGGTGCGCTCGTGGCGGCCGCCGTGGTGATCTCGACGCATCACGTCGCCGCCATCGACGCCTGGCTCGACGCCCGGCGGCACCGGGGCCTCGGCGCGCTGCGCCGCGCCGTGCACAGCGTGGCGGCGGTGACCCGCTTCCGGCTCTCGGTCCCCACCGGCGCCACGGTGCTCGCCCTGAGCGTCGCCAATTGGGGCCTCGACGTGTGGTGCCTGGTGGCGTCCTTCGCCGTGCTCGGGCGGCCCGTGCCCTGGCACGCCGTGCTCTTCGCCTACGCCGTGGCCCAGGTGGCCGGGAGCCTGGCCCCGGTGCCGGGCGGCATCGGGTTCGTCGAGGGTGGCATGGTGGGCGCCTTCGCACTGGTGGGCACGCCCGCCGGCGACGCCCTGGCGGCCACCGTGGTGTACCGGGCCATCACCTGTTGGGCGGTGGCGGCGGTGGGCAGCCTGGCCCTCATGGTGCTCAGCCGCCGCCCGGCGCGTGGCGCCGTCGTCGTCAACGCCGAGGGACAGGCCCCGGGATCGGCACCGGCGCCGGCGCCACCATGCCCGGACGAAGCGCGACACGGGGCTACCGTGACGACAGCGGTGCGGACCCGTGGAAGGGGCGAGGGGAGGGCCTGACACGATGGCGCAGCTGGTCGCGGGCGTCGACCTCGGCGGCACCAAGATCCAGGCGGCGGTGGTGGCCGACGGCGAGGTGGTGGGCCAGGCCCGGCACCTCACCCCGAAGTCCGGGGCCCACGACGTCGTCGGGGAGATCGTGGCCAGCATCGCGTCCTCGCTCGACGACGCCGGGGCGGGCCCCTCGGACCTGCGTGCCATCGGCATCGGCACGCCCGGATCGGTGGACATCGCCACCGGGCACGTGTCGAAGGCCGCCAACGTCCCGGGTTTCTCCCAGGACGTGGCGCTCGGCCCCATGGTGCGCGACGCCTTCGGCGGCGTGCCCGTGCTCGTGGACAACGACGTGCGCATGGCCGTCATCGGCGAGTTCCGACGCGGGGCGGGGCGCCCCTACACGGACCTCCTGGGCGTGTTCGTGGGCACCGGGGTGGGCGGCGGCATCATCCTCGGGGGCGAGCTGCGCAGCGGGCGGGGCAACGCCGGCGAGATCGGGCACACGGTGGTGAAGCCGGGCGGCCGGCGCTGCGCCTGCAGCCGCTTCGGGTGCCTCGAGGCCTATGCCGGGCGCATGTCGATCGAGCTCACGGCGCGCCACCGGATGGCCAAGGGCCAGAAGACCAAGCTCTTCGAGATCATGGAGCGCAAGGGCCGCGACCGGGTGACGAGCTCGGTCATCGCCGACGCCTTGGAGCAGAAGGACCGCCTCACCACCGAGCTCGTCGACGAAGCCGTCGAGGCCCTGGGTCTGGCGCTGGCCAACGCCCAGAACCTCCTCGAGGTCGAGGCCGTCATCGTCGGCGGCGGCCTGGGTGACCGTCTGGGCGAGCCCTTCGTGCGCCGGGTGGCCCACGCCATGGCGGTCAACCTGCGGGTGCCGGAGCACCCCCCGGCGGTGCTGCCCACCGAGCTCGGTGACCTCTCCGGCGCGGTGGGCGCCACCGTCGTCATCGGCGAGGTGTCGTGAGTGGGACCCCGTCTCTACGCCGTCTACCTCGGCGGTGACCCGGCTCCCGGACGCCTGAGCGAGGACCACGAGGTGGTCCTGGTGGTGGCGGCCGACGTGCCCGAGGCGCGCCGCCGGGCGCGGGCCAAGTGGAGCGGGGTGTCGAAGCCCCACGTCGACGCCGTCCGGGCCGTCGACGTGGTCGACGGTTACGCCGTGACGCTGGAGCCGACCGAGCGCGGCGAGGACCTCGACATCGACGTCACCTACGAGCCCGCCGACGGCTGACGCCCGCCGAGGGTGTCGGGGCGGACGGCCTGGGCCCCGTCGTCGGCGCCCAGCGAGGCGGCGCGGTGGGCGACGAAGAGCTTCGCCCCCGGATGGCGCTGGGGCGGGCGCAGCGGCGCCACCGTCCCGACGTGGAGATGCCGACGGGGGCCCGACCACGGGGCCGGCGGGGCGACGACGCGGTCGGCCAGCCGGTAGGCGGCGGTCTCGTAGTTGACGCGCCAGCCGCGGAAGTCGGGCCAGGCCTCCTCGGCGCTGCGCTCGAGGGGGAAGCCGATCTTGGCCAGCATCTGCACGGCGTCGTCGAACTCCTCGAAGGTGAGGTCGATGGGACCCTCGGGGCTGGGATCGGGGTCGATGTGCCAGCCGATGGTCTTGCCGATGCGGTCGAGGGCGGTGAAGCCCATGCGCAGGCACAGCCGGGCCTGCGAGGAGGCGCCGTCGGGTGCCAGGGCGAGGTGCATGGCCGCCCCGTCGAGCACGGCGAGCAGCCCGACCACCCACGAGTACCACGGCTCGGGCGAGCGGAAGAGCAGGAGCACTGGATAGGTGGTGTGGCTCTCGGCCAGGTCGGCGGCCCAACGCTCCCACTCCTCGTAGAAGCTGGGAAGGGTGTCGACGATGCCCACCAGCTGGTGCCGGGCCAGCAGCTCGGGCCCCCAGGCGGGTAGCCCGGCGCGGCTCTCGAGCATGGCGACCAGGCTCTCGCGGCGGCTGACGGCGCTGTAGAGCGCGGGGAGATAGGCGATCTGCAGCGCCACGACCACGGCCCAGGTGGCGCCGGCGGCGATGTCGAGGGTCTGGTTGGGCGCCCCGCCGGCGTGGGCGGTGCCCACGCTGAACAGCGCCACCGAGGCCTGCTCGAGGGCGTCGGGCAGCGAGTGGGTGGTGGGCTCGAGCATGAGGGCGTAGCCGAGGACGAAGAAGGCCAACCACACCACCAGCTGGGCCACCAGGGCGGCGGGTCCCGTGGGGGCGAGGCAGGCGTCCTTGCTCTCGTAGCTGCGGGCCAGACGCGAGACGCCGATGAACAGACCCCGCACCCCGCGGTTGACCACCAGGGTGAGGCGTTCGATGCCCGTCGGGCGCCGCGGCAGGACGAGGGTGAAGGTGACGTTGGCCGCGGTGAGCACGAACACGAGCGAGCCCAGGGCCAGCTCGAGATCGTCCATCACCCCTCCTCGTCCCGTCCCGGCCCCGACCGGGGCCTGCGCCGGCGCGACCACCAGATCCTCCCACGTCGCCGCGCGCGTTCTCGTCGAGCGGGGGACCCCGAGCCCGGGCCAGCGGCCTACGCTCGCTCGGGTGGGGATCCGGGGACGGGGCGGCGTGCTGGCGGCGCTGCTCGTGCTGGGCGCCGCCGTCACGGCCGGGGCACCCGCAGCGGGCGCCCGGTCGCCCTGGGTGCCGGCGCCGGGTCTGCGCTGGCAGTTCCAGCTGCAGGGCACGGTGCGCACCAACCTGTGCACCGTCCCCTACGGAGGGGGACGGTGCGTGCGCCCCCAGGTCTACGACATCGACCTCTACGGACGCGATGGCCGCACGCCCGACAGCGCGGCCGTGGCCGCCATCCACGCGACGGGCGGTCATGCCGTGTGCTACGTCGACGCCGGGACGTGGGAGGACTGGCGGCCCGACGCCGGGCGCTACCCGGCGTCGGTGCTGGGCCGGTCCGACGGCTGGCCGGGCGAGCGCTGGGTCGACATCAGGGCCACGGGCGTGCTGCTCCCCATCCTGGCGGGGCGCGTGGCCGCGTGCGCCCGGGCCGGCTTCGACGCCGTCGACTTCGACAACGTCGACGGCTACACCAACGACACCGGGTTCTCCCTCACCGCGCCGGAGCAGCTCACCTTCGACACCGACCTGGCCCAGCTGGCCCACGACCAGGGCCTGTCGGTGGGCCTCAAGAACGACCTCGGCCAGCTCGCCGAGCTCCGCACGGTCTTCGACTTCGCCATCGACGAGCAGTGCGCGGCGTTCGCCGAGTGTGGCGCCTACGCCTCGTGGACGGCTGCGCACAAGGCCGTGGTGGAGATCGAGTACCACCTCCGGCAGGCCCGCTTCTGCCCCCAGGCCGACGCCGCCGGACGCGACGCCGTGCTCAAGAGCACCGCCCTGCGGGCCAGCCCGTGGAAACCCTGCCGCTGACGGTCAGCGACCGAGCAACCAGATCACGAGCGCCCGGGCGCGTTCGAGCCACCGGTCGGCCACGGCCTGGCCGCGCCCCTCCCACGCGCCCGCTCGCCGGTCCGTTGCCGGGCCCCGACGCAGGAGTCCCGCCACGCGTCCGCCGCGACCCTCGACGGGGATCTCCGCCGTCGGTCCCATCTCGGTGAACACGACCACCCCCGTGGGCCGCAGGCCGGGCAGCCCCGCCACCGCCGTGTCGGCCCACTCGGACCCCCCCGCCCCATGCTCGTCTTCGTCCGATGCTGTCGGCGTCATGTCCTGCGACCTCCGCTCGCCACCGCGTGCAGCTCCCGCCTGCTCGATGCGTGGAGCCTGCCTGGGACACGCGGCGACGCTCGGTGTCATACCCGGCGCCCTCGTCGACGACGCCGTCTGGGCGCCACGCTCGACGTGGTGACGACGGTGTCAGGTCCGGGTTTGTCGGGAAGAGACGGCGGGCATGTCCGGTGGGTGACGTCTGCACGGGGTCGTGGCACCATCGCCGACGACGCCGTGCGCGAACCGACGGGCAAGGCAGGAGAACAGCCATGAAGAACACGTGGAAGGGTCTCGTGGTCGGCGCCTTGACGGGCATGCTGGGCGGGGTCGTGCTCGACGCCGCGGTCCGGACACGCCAGGAGGCGTCACGGGTCATCGACAAGGCCGTCGAGCGGGCGCCGGGCATCGCCGAGCGCGTCCCCGATGCCGCCGCCGCCGTCGCCCACCGCACGGCGGAGGCGGTGCGCGACGCCGATCTGGGGGGCAAGGTGCGCGACATGGCCCAACGCGTGGGGGGCGCCGGCGACGACGCCTGATGCTCAGGGCCTGATGCTCAGGGCCGGGCGTAGGCGTAGATGGGCATCCCGTTGTAGGCGAGCGACTGCGAGGGCAGGAACGGTCCGTTGAACGTCACGGCGTCCTTGCCGTCGGGCTCGGGACCGGCGTCACCGTCGATGGTGGTGATGGCGCCGTCGGGCCACACCTCGGCCACGATGGCCACGTGCTCGGACGTGGCGGGATTCTGCGGCCCGGTGCCGTACAGGACGACGTCGCCGGGGGCGGGCGTGGCGCTCGGGCTCATGGCCAGGTGGCGCGCCACGGCCCAGGCGTAGATGCTGCCCGTGAACGGGTAGCGGGGGATGGCCACGCCGACCTGGTTCCACACCCAGGTGGCGAACAGCGCACACCACTCCTCACAGGGACCGTAGGGATTGCAGTAGGGACCCGCGGCGACGTCGGGATCCGGACCGATCTGGCTGGCCGCGATCTGCACGGCCCGCTCGCCGCCGGGAAAGCTCGGCGGCGGGTCGGGGGAGGCGAAGGTCGTGGCGATGGAGTCGGGCTGCAACAGCCAGTACCCCTTGCCGTCGGGCGTGGGCACGATGGCGGCGGTCGGGGGGAAGGGGGGCTCGTTGGGGTTGGGGCCGTACGACACGGCGTCGCCGAAGGGCAAGACGGCGGCGGTGGCGGCCGCCAGCCAGTAGCCGCCGCCGCCGGGGGTGGCGGCGATGCCGGTCACCCAGGTCCCGATGTCGTCGTTGGCCACCGACCCGTGGAAGGCGGCGTCGCCGAGGGCGAAGACCCCCCCGTCGGATCCCACCAACCAGTACCCCTTGCCGTCGGGGGTGGCGGCCATGCCCGACACCGGAGCCACGAGGTGCAGCGCGCCGAGCGAGCCGAAGAAGCCGGCGTCGCCGAAGGCGAAGATCCCGCCGTCGGCGGCGACGAGCCAGTACCCCTCGCCGTCGGGGGTGGCGGCCATGCCCACGATGGGCGCCTTGAGGTGCAGCGCGCCGAGCGAGCCGAAGAACCCGGCGTCGCCGAAGGCGAAGATCCCGCCGTCGGCGGCGACGAGCCAGTACCCCTTGCCGTCGGGGGTGCCGGCCATGCCCACGATCGGCGCGAACAGAGGCAAGCCGCCCATCCCGCCGAGGTAGGTGGCGTCACCGAAGGCGAAGACCCCGCCGTCGGCGGCGCCGACCCAGTAGCCGCCACCGTCGGGCGTGGCCGCCATGGCGACGGCGGGAGCCGACAGCGTGATCCCGTCGAAGCTGCCCTCGGGCTGGGCGTCGCCGTAGGCGGTGACGCCGGTGCCGGAGAACTGCTCGCTCGCCGTGAGCCCGGCGTTGACCGCCACGGCGCGCCCCGGGCTGGGCGCGACGAGCAGCGCCAGGGTGCACAGCGCGGGCACGGTGACGGCGGACAGGCCGCGGCCCCGCCGGCGTGCCGCCGGTGTGATGAGGCTCACCTGCCGGGAACAGCTCGCAACGGCACCATCGGGATCGTACGGAGTCGCGTCCGCTCCGTCGAGGATGCGTGATGACCTCGCACGACGTTGTGCGCGCGTCGATCGACCGACCACCACCGCCGGCGCGACGAGGGCGCCGGCCCCCACGGTGACCGACGCGTCCCGCGCCGGGAGGTCGCTCAGCGGGCCCACAGAATCGTTCCGGCGACGGGGCGTAGCATGGGCGGGTGCCCGACGCCGCTGGTCAGCGCTGCTCGGCGTGCGGCTTCTCCTGGGACTGGGGTGCGGACGACGCCATCGGCATGGTGGCCGAGTCACCCGAGCTCTTTGCGCAGGCCGTGGCGCATCTGGGCGACGTGGCCGCCGACGATCGCCCGGCGCTCGCTGTCCACCTGTGGCGCATGGTCGACGCCCTGCGGTTCGGCGCCGAGCGGCTGTGGGCGATCACCCTCGACCCCGGCGCGCCGCCGCCGCGCTACGACCTCGACGCCGCCGCGGGGCTGCGGCCCGACGCAGGCGCGTCTGTCGTCGTCGGGCTGCACGCCTACCGCCAGGCCGCCGCCCAGTGGGTCGACGCCGCCCGGGACGCCACCGCGGCGGTGCCGACCGACCAGGGCCGCCTCGGCGGCGAGGGGCCCGGGGACGTGGTGGCCGACGTCGTGCGCCACGGGGCCCACGACGCCCAGCACCACCTGCTCGAGCTCGAGCGCCTGGTGCGACCACGTCCGGCCACCGTCTTCGTCGCCGCCGGCGCTCCGCACCCCTCGCCGGCGCCCCCGGCCGCCACGGCGGTGGCCCCGCTCTTCGACGAGTACCTGATGGTCGACTGGAGCGCCGCCTCCGCTCCCCGCACGGGCCGGGACAGTGTCTGGACGGCCCACGGGTCGTGGGCCGACGGCACCCTGCGCACGGCCGACCCGAGCAATCCGGCCACCCGGGCCGCCGCCGCCGCCGAGATCCACGCCGTGGTGGCGCGCTGCCTGGCGGCGGGACGACGCCTGCTCGTCGGCGTCGACTTCCCCCTCGCCTACCCCGCCGGGCTGACCAGGATGTTCCCCGCCGTGTTCGGCGCCGGACCCCCGTGGCGGGCGCTGTGGCGCACGCTCGCCGATCGCATCGAGGACAAGGCCGACAACGCCAACAACCGCTGGGAGGTGGCCGCCGCCCTCAACCGCGACACCGGCCACCGCCTGTTCTGGGGATGTCCCTCCGGGGAGGCGAACGCCTATCTGGGCACGAAGGACCGGCCCCTTCCCGGCCTGGCCGAGCGGGAGCCCGCCCTGGCCCGGTTCCGCCTCACCGAGCGCCGCGCCCAGGGCGTGGGCGGTTCCATCCAGTCGGTGTGGAAGCTGGCCTACGCGGGGAGCGTGGGGAGCCAGGCCCTGCTGGGCATCCCCCACCTCGAGGCCCTGCGGTCCCACTTCGGCGGCGACGTGGCCATCTGGCCCCTCGAGACGGGTCTCGCACCGGCCCTCACCCCGGTCACGGTGACCGAGATCTGGCCCACCGTCTTCCCGACCGACTGGAGCCGCCACCCGGTGCGCGACGCCGCCCAGGTGCTGGAGGTCGTGGCCCGCGTGGCCGGGGCCGACACCGCCGGCGAGCTGGCAGCCTGGCTGGCACCGGCGATCGAGCCGGCCTCGGCCGAGCGCGTGGCCGAGGAGGGGTGGATCCTGGGCGTCACGTGAGGGCGACCCGGTGACCGCCTCCGCCGAACCGCCCGAGCCCGCCGTGGTCCGGGCCGTGCCGCCCGACACCGCCGCCTGGCTCTACGACCTGGTCCACGAGGCCGAGGGCAAGGACTACGGGCGAGAGGCCGCCCTCGTCCTGCAGCTCGTGGGCGACCGGTGCCCCCGAGCGCGCACCCTGCTCGACGTGGCCTGCGGGACCGGCCGGCACCTGGAGCACTTCGCCCGCGCCCTGCAGTGCGCGGGCGTGGACCGCGACCGGGCCATGCTGGCCCGGGCCCGACAGCGCTGCCCGGGGGTGGCGCTCACCGAAGCCGACATGACCGACCTGGCGCTCGGGACCTGCTTCGACGTCGTCACCTGCCTGTTCTCGGCCATCGGCTACACCGCCACCGTGGCGGGCCTCGACGCCGCCATGGCCGCCATGGCCGCCCACCTGCGTCCCGGGGGCCTCCTCGTGGTCGAGCCCTTCCTGCGGCCCGAGCAGTGGGTGGCCGGATTCACCTCGCTGGCCACGGTGCGGCGCCCCGAGGCCACCGTCGCCCGGCTGTCGGTGGCGGGGCGGCGCCATGACCTGGCCCTGCTCGACTTCCACTACCTGGTGGCGTCCGGGGGAGGTGTCGAGCACCTCGTCGAGCACCACGAGCTCGGTCTGTTCTCCTGGGACGACCACCGGGCGGCCCTGCACCGGGCCGGTCTCGAGGCCGAGGTGCACGACGAGGGCCTGACGGGCCGGGGCCTGCTCGTGGCCCGAGCGCCCTGAGCGGCGGCGTCCCGGCGTGGAAGCGTTCCCGGCCCGGCGGCACCCCGTCGTCGGGGGCGGCGGCCACCCAGTTGGCGCAATGTTGACGCCGGCGTGGAGGGGGGTTGATGGCCCGGCGCCATCCTGCCCGGGGCGTGGAGGAGCCGCGTCCGCGGGGTCACGGAGGGGGACACGTGAAGCGCTCTCGGGCCAGGGCCGCCCACAGCAGCCGGCGGGTGGGGCTGCCGCCGTCGGCCTCCTTGAGCGGAGAGGACATCTTCGTGACCGACCGGGGCAGCCGGCGCCGGGCCCCCAAGCACGCCCGCTCCCGGTGGGGAGCCAAGCGCACCGAGCCGCTGCCCGCCTTCGTGCCGCACCGCTCCGGTCCGCCCAAGCTCACCGCCTCGGCCCGGCTCGACGGGGCCGACGAGGTGCGCCGTATCGAGGAGCGGCGGCGCTTCGAGCTCGACCTGATCACCGGCCCGGGCGCGGCGCCGGACACCCCCGGGGGCGACTGGGCCCGGGTGGGCTGACCGGGGCCTGCCCGCCTCCGGCCTTCCTTGCCGGCCGGTCAGGAACCGGCGACAAGGCCGCGACGCAGACCAGGCGCTCGTCTCCGCCGGCGGGCCACGACCCGGCGCCGTCCGGCGGTGGCGGGAGGGGCCGTGCCCGCT
>Ga0335078_10004071_pt1 | contig 21715 bp, 22 predicted proteins | sample Lox_Sample_32_FD_206711 | JGI IMG/M metagenome (GOLD analysis project Ga0335078, IMG submission 206711) | Soil microbial communities from Loxahatchee National Wildlife Refuge, Florida, United States - Lox_Sample_3.2 | ecosystem: Environmental > Terrestrial > Soil > Wetlands | place: USA...
TAATGCCAGAAGCGCCGCAGACGCGCGCGGGCGCCCTCGAGCCCGGCGAGCCGCGCCGCCTCCTCGCCGGCCAGCTGCTGCGCCTCGCGCAGGCGCTCCTCGGCGGCTTGCCGCTTGGCGAACTGCCTGCGGTTGTGCTCGGCCACGTGTTGTCGCCGCTCGCGCTCATCCTGCTGGGCGGTGAGCTCCGCGACGAAACGCTCGAGCAGCTCGTGTCCCGTCTGCCAGAGCTTGCGCAGCTGGTAGAATACCAGCGCCGGGTATGCCGTCTCCGCGAGCCCGAGCCGGCCCTCGAGCGCACCCAGCATCTCCTGCACCCGTTGGGTGGCGCCTTCCTGCTGCTTGATACGATCCTTGAGGCGGTAGATCTCCTCCTGCAGCTCGCCATAAGCCTTCTTCAGCTCCGCGCGGTTGCGGAACAGAGCGAGCACGCGATGGTCTTCCTCCGCAATCTCGTCGCGGCGGAAATTGAGCTTGAGGAAGCCGAGCTGTCGAAGCGCCTTCATGAGACGTACGGCGGCAGGCCGCCGATTCTCATTCAGCGGCGATGAGCCTGGTAGCCGTAGAGAAGCGATGCCCCCGCTCCGCGCAGTATTCCAGCCACTTATTTAACATCACGTTGCGTGCCCAGCGCTGATCCAGTTCACGCTCCGGTCTCTTGGTCCTGAGCACCGGCTGGCCGGGGACGGCGGCCCACTCCTGAGCCTCGACGAGATGGGCATCATGGTAGATGCAGAGACGGATGTCGGGGTAGGCCACGGCGCGGCTCCCCTCGGGCAGAACGTACGTCAGATGCGCGATGCTGGTGTACGGTGAGCGGGCGACGACCGTGAGAAGGAGGTCACAATCCCCCGGCACTTGCGAGCGGTGCCGGCCGGCGAGCCGCGCCAGGTCTCCGGTGAGCCAGCCGAGGCGGATGAAATTGCTCTCATAGAGACTCATCAGCGCGACGAAGCTGCGCGGCCGCGCACGCCAGGAGACTCGTGTCAGGGTGTCATCGAGCATCGCCCCGACTATAACGTACGTCACTGACACTGCAAGCCGTGCAGGGATGGTTTTTTTCGACCTGAATCCCGGAACTTTTCGTACCGGGAGGCGCATCTCAAAGACGCTCCGGGTCTTGCAAGTTCCGTGCTGAGCCTAGGGCCGCAGCCGCCGCTCGATCCCGGTGGTGTTGAGAATGCGGCTGGCGATCTCCTCGATCGAGCACTCCGTGGTATCGAGCGAGGGAATCCGCAGACGCGCGAACAGGGCCTCGGCGGCACGCAACTCGTAGCTCACCTGCTGCTGCGAGGCGTAGCGGCTCTGCGGCCGGCGCTCGTTGCGGATCTGTTGCAGCCGCTCGGGCTTGATGGTGAGGGCATAAAGCTTGCGACGATGCGGCTCGAGCCGGGCCGGAAGCTGGCCGGACTCCAGGTCCTCCTCGGTGAGCGGGTAATTGGCCGCGAACACGCCGTACTGCAGCGCCATATAGAGACAGGTCGGGGTCTTGCCCGAGCGGGAGACGCCGATCAAGATGACATCGGCATGCGCATAATCGCTACCCGTGCCGTCATCGTTGGCGAGCGCGAAGTTGGTGGCGTTGATGCGCGCGGTGTAAGCGCCCGGGTCGGCAATGCCGTGCGCGCGGCCCGCCCGATGCGTGGAGCGGGTGTTGAGCTCGCGCTCCAGAGGACCGACGAAGGCGGCGAAGAAATCGAGGAACAGACCGTTGGCGCGCATCACCACATCGCGCAGCTCATCCTGAACCAGCGTGCTGAATACGATCGGTCGGACCCCCTCCTCCTCGGCGGCGCGGTCGATCCGCCGGACCGCCTCCTGCGCCTTGTCAAGACTCGACACAAATGGCAAAGTCACCGGCCGAAACTGCAGTCCCTCGAACTGGGTCATGAGGCTGTGGCCCAGAGTTTCCGCGGTCACTCCCGTCTGGTCCGATACGAAGAATACGGTTCGACGGCTCACGGCGTGCGACTCGGCTGCGTATCATCCAAGTGTTCCACCGCGCGCGTCGCGGGGCAAGCGGAGTTCCCTTGAACGCATACGTCATTCCCTTCGAGCGGTTAGGAATGGGGGACTTGGACCGCGTCGGCGGCAAGAATGCCTCGCTCGGCGAGATGATCGGCTCGCTCGCGAGGCTGGGCGTGCGCGTCCCCGGCGGGTTCGCCACCACGGCGGACGCGTTCAGGGAATTCCTCGAGCAGGACGGGCTCGGCGGGCGCATCCGCGCGGAGCTCGCCGCGCTCGACGTGGACGATGTGACTCGGCTCGCCTCGGCCGGCGCCCGCATCCGTCAATGGGTGCTGGCGACCCCATTTCCGCCGGCGCTGCAACAGGCGGTCAAGCAGGAGCTGCACCGGATGAGCGGCGGCGCCGAGATCGCCGTCGCGGTGCGCTCCTCGGCGACCGCGGAGGACCTGCCCGAGGCCTCCTTCGCCGGACAGCAGGAGACCTTCCTCAACGTCCGCGGCGAGGCGCACGTGCTCGAGGCGATGCACGAGGTGTTCGCTTCGCTCTTCAATGACCGGGCGATCTCCTACCGGGTACACCAGGGGTTCGATCATGGCGCGGTAGCGCTATCGGCCGGCGTGCAGCACATGGTCCGCAGCGATCTCGGAGCGAGCGGAGTCATGTTCACTCTCGACACCGACTCGGGCTTTCGCGAGGTCGTATTCATCACCGCTTCCTACGGGCTCGGCGAGACCGTGGTGCAGGGCGCGGTCAATCCCGACGAGTTCTATGTCTACAAGCCGGCGCTGCGGGCCGGGCGGCACGCCTTGCTGCGCCGCAATCTCGGCGCCAAGGCGATCAAGATGGTCTACGCGCCGGAGGGCTCCGGCGAGCGCGTGCGCACCGTGCCGGTGCCCGAGGGCGAGCGTGCGCGCTTCTGCCTGAGCGATGCGGATCTGGTCTCGCTCGCCCGCCAGGCGCTCATCATCGAGGAGCATTACCGTCAGCCGATGGACATCGAGTGGGGCAAGGACGGCGCGAGCGGCGAGATCTTCATCCTCCAGGCGCGCCCCGAGACGGTGCAGAGCCGCGCCGGCCGCACGATCCAGCGCTTCTCGCTGAAGTCGCGCTCCCAGGTCCTCAGCACCGGCCGCAGCATCGGTCAGCGGATCGGCTCGGGTCCGGCGCGGGTCATCAAGGGTGTCGCCGAGATGGCGCGGGTGCAGACGGGCGACGTGCTGGTCGCCGACATGACCGATCCCGACTGGGAGCCGGTGATGAAGCGGGCCGCGGCGATCGTCACCAACCGCGGCGGGCGCACCTGCCATGCCGCCATCATCGCGCGCGAGCTCGGCATTCCCGCGGTGGTCGGTTGCGGCGATGCCACGGCGCGCATCGAGGAGGGTCGGGAAGTCACGGTGTCCTGCGCCGAGGGCGATACCGGCTACGTCTATGCGGGCCTGCTCGAGTATGAGCGCAAGCAGATCGAGCTCGACTCGCTGCCGACGATTCCGGTCAAGATCATGATGAACGTGGGCAATCCCGACCGTGCGTTCGATTTCGCGGCCATCCCCAACCGCGGTGTCGGACTCGCGCGGCTCGAATTCATCGTCAACCGGATGATCGGCGTGCACCCGCGCGCGCTGCTGGAGTACGACCGCCTCGACGATGACCTCAAGCGGCAGATCGACACGCAGATGGCCGGCTACGCCGATCCGGTCAGCTTCTACGTCGAGAAGCTCGCCGAAGGCATCTCGCAGATCGCCGCGGCCTTCGCGCCCGAACCGGTGATCGTGCGGTTGTCGGACTTCAAGTCCAACGAGTATGCCAATCTCATCGGCGGCGGCCGCTACGAGCCGGAAGAGGAAAATCCCATGCTCGGCTTCCGCGGTGCCTCGCGCTACGTCGATGAGAGCTTCCGCCCCTGCTTCGAGCTCGAGTGCCGCGCCATCAAGCGCGTGCGCGATCTGATGGGGCTCACCAACGTGCAGTTGATGGTCCCCTTCGTGCGCAGTGTCAGGGAGGCAAAGAAGGTGACGGAGCTGCTCTCGCTGAACGGCCTCGGCCGCGGCCAGAACGGGCTCAAAGTGATCATGATGTGCGAGTTGCCGACCAACGCGCTGCTGGCGGACGACTATCTCGAGCACTTCGATGGCATGTCGATCGGCTCCAACGACCTGACTCAACTCACCTTGGGGCTGGATCGGGACTCGGCGATCGTGGCGCAGCACTTCGACGAGCGCGACGAGGCGGTCAAGCGCCTGCTCGCCATGGCCATTGGCGCATGCCGCAAGCGCGGCAAGTACATCGGTATCTGCGGCCAAGGTCCCTCCGACCACCCCGACCTCGCGCGCTGGCTCCTCGACCAGGGCATCGAGAGCATGTCCCTCAACCCCGACACGGTGGTGGAGACCTGGCTGTTCCTTGCCGGCGAGCCGGGCAAGCCTACGACCCCGTAGCGCCCGACCAGGCGGGCGCAAACAGACGCGCCCGGTAGTATTTCAACTCCTCGATCGACTCGCGAATGTCCGCGAGCGCCAGATGCGAGCTCTGCTTGGTCATGCCCGATGCCACCTGCGGCGCCCAGCGGCGCGCCAGCTCCTTCAAGGTGCTGACATCGAGATTGCGGTAGTGAAAATACTTCTCGAGATGCGGCATGTGGCGCGCGAGGAACCGCCGATCCTGGCAGATGCTGTTGCCGCACATGGGTGAAACGCCGGGCGGGACCAGCGGCGTGAGGAACTCGAGCGTGCGCGCTTCCGCCTCCGGCACGCTGATCCGGCTGGCGCGTACCCGCGCCACGAGTCCCGAGGAGCCGTGCTGGCGCCGATTCCACTCATCCATCTGCTCGAGCTCCTCCTCGGGCTGGTAGATGGCCATCGCCGGACCTTCGGCGAGGATGGTGAGCTCCTTGTCGGTGACGATCGTGGCGATCTCGATGATAGAGTCCGTATCGGGCTTGAGGCCCGTCATCTCCAGGTCGATCCAGATCAGATTCTCGGCGCTCGGCATACCGTGAGTGTAGCAACCTTCGATGCGCGGGTGATCGCCGCCTTCGGCCGGCACGTTCTGGTGCAGGAAGCCGGCGGGCGTACCCTCACCGCACGGCCCTTCGGACGAAACCTCGGCGTCGTCTGCGGTGACGAGGTCCGCTGCCGCAGCGACCCGCACCACGACGAGGTGCACGTTCTCGAGGTCCTGCCGCGACGCACGGCCCTGTACCGCTCGAGCGCGCGCGGCGCAGGCGAGCCGGTGCTCGCCAACCTCACCCGGCTGTTGGTCGTCATCGCGCCGCTGCCGCCTCCCGATCCGTTCATCGCCGACCGCTACATCGCCGCCGCCGAGTCCGCGGGCATTGCCGCCACGCTCGTGCTCAACAAGGTCGACCTCGGGCTCGATGAGCAGCTGCGCGGGCAGCTCGAGGTCTACTCGACGGCGGGCTACGAGTGCATCGCGGCCTCGGCGGCGACCGGCGAAGGCGTCGAGGCGCTGCGCGCCGCCTGCGCCGGAGAGTTCGCGGCGCTCGTCGGACAGTCGGGCGTCGGCAAGTCATCGCTCGTGCGCCGCCTCGCTCCGGAGGCGCAGGTCGAGATCGGCGGCCTGATGCGCGAGGAGGAAGGACGTCACACCACCACGGTCTCCCGTCTCTATCCGCTCGGCGGCGGCGGCCAACTCATCGACTCCCCGGGGGTGCGCGACTTCGCGCCCGCGGTCGATCGGCTCGATCCCCGGCACCTCGGGTTCAGAGAGGTGGCGCGTCTCGCGAGCGGCTGCCGCTTTCTCGACTGCCGGCACATGCGCGAGCCGGATTGCGCCGTCCGTCGGGCCGTCGAATCCGCAACGATGGACGCGCGGCGCTACGAGAGTTACCGCCGTCTGCGCCGGCTGGTCGAGAAGCTGTCGCAGAATCGCCCGCGGCGCTAAGCGACCGTCTGGCGCCCCGCGAGCGCGTGGGCGAGCGTGCCGCCATCGACGTACTCGAGCTCGCCGCCGATGGGCACGCCGTGCGCGATGCGGCTCGCGCGCAGTCCCCGGCGGGTGGCGAGCTCCGCGAGGAAGTGCGCGGTGGCCTCGCCCTCGACGGTTGCATTGGTCGCGAGAATCAACTCTCGAACCGAGCCCTCCTCGAGGATGGCCTCGAGCTCGCGAATTCCGAGCTGCTCCGGACCCACGCCGTCGAGCGGCGACAGATGCCCCATCAGCACGAAGTAACGGCCGCGATAGCTGCCCGACTGCTCGATGGCGACGACATCCGCCGGAGACTCCACGGCGCAAAGGAGCGCTGTCTCGCGCTGCGGCGCGGCGCAGATCGAGCACAGCTCCTCCTCGGTGAGCATGCGGCAGCGGCGACAGCGCGTCACGGAATCCAGCGCACCCTCGAGCGCCTGCGCCAACGCTCGCGCCGCGGGCCGCGCATCCTGCAGAAGATGAAAGGCCATGCGCTGCGCCGTCTTCGGCCCGACGCCGGGAAGCGATCGCAGCGCTTCGATCAGCTGCGCGAGCCGAGGGGAATGTTTCATTTAGAAAGGCAGTTTCATTCCGGGAGGCAATTGCAGGCCGGCGGTCACCGCCGACATCTTCTCCTGCACCTTCACCTCCACCTTGTGGACGGCGTCGTTCACCGCCGCGGCGATGAGATCTTCCAGCATCTCACGATCCTCACCGATGACGGTGGGCTCGATCTGCACGCGGCGCGTCTCGTGCCGGCCGCTCATGGTCACCTTCACCATGCCGCCACCGGCTTCGCCGATCACCTCGATGGCCGCGATCTCCTCCTGGACCTTCTGCATGTTGGCCTGCATGGCCTGGGCCTGTTTCATCAGGTTGTTGATGTTGCCTTTCATGGGTTCTCCGGCCAAAGCCGGCCCGCGGCCGTTTTGGCGATCTCTGCTTGAATGCTCTGCCATTCGCCGGCCAGGGAGCGGCCCTGGCCGGCTCTTTCATTTTACGGGGCGGATGGTCTCAGGAAGCGGCGCGGCGCCGAAACGCTCACGAAAGCCCTGCACTCCCGGGTCGGACTCGAAGGCGCGGCGCGCGGCCTCGAGCTCCTCCTGGGAAGCCCGCTCGCCGGCCTGTGCCGGGGTCTGCGCCTGGGGAGCCACCCCGGTGAACTCCAGCCGCACGGGTTGCCCGTAGTGCTTCGACAGGGCTTGCGCGAGCTTCTCCTCGAGCGCCGCGGTCCGCAGGGATTTGCTGCGCGGATCGAGGGCGAGGCGCACCACGGCGCCGTCGCGGCCGAGGAGCGCGCAATGCGCCGCAAGCTGGCGGCCCGCTCCCGTGAGCTCGAGTCCCGCGACGATCGCCGCCCAGTCCTCGGCACCGCAAGCCGACACCGGCGGCGGCGGGGATGCCGCGGACGCGGCGGTGCCCGCCGCCGCGTCCCGGACATTTCCCGTGCCTCTCGCGGCCGTCGCAGCCGGCCGACGCGGCTCGGCGGCGCGCGAATCGCTCCCGCCCGCCTCCGGCCTGAACGCCACCATTCTCAGGAGCGCCATCTCGAAACCGGTTCGCGGATCGGGAGCGAGCGCGAGGTCCCGCCGTCCGACGATCGCCGTCTGGTAATAGAGCTGAACATCCTCGGCGCCGATCGCCCCCGCGAGCCGCTCGAGGAGCTCCGGCGGGTAAAGATCGTCCCCCGCGAAGTCCTCGACCACCTGCTTCAGGGCGATACGGGCGAGGAGCGCGGCCAGCTCATCGAGCACCTGCGCGTAATCCGGCGCCCACTCATCGAGCGATTGCGCATAGCGCAGCAGCTCGGCCGCATCCGCGCTCGCGAGCCGCTCGGCGAGCTGCGAGACGTGATCGCGGGAGATCGTGCCGAGCATGGCGCGGGCCTCGGCCTCGCCGGCGCGCCCGCCGCCGAAGGCGATGAGCTGATCGAGAAGCGAGAGCCCGTCGCGCATGCTGCCGTCCGCCGCCTGCGCGATGAGCGCGAGGCCCGCGGGCTCGAACGCGATGCCTTCCTTCTCGAGAATGGTGCGCAGATGGCCGGCGATCTGCGCGCGCGGGATGCGCTTCAGGTTGAATTGCAGACAGCGCGACAGCACGGTAACCGGCAGCTTCTGCGGATCGGTGGTGGCGAGCAGGAACTTCACGTGCGGCGGCGGCTCCTCGAGCGTCTTCAGCAACGCGTTGAAGGAGTGCGTCGAGAGCATGTGCACTTCGTCGATCAGATACACCTTGTAGCGGCCGCGGGTCGGTGCGTACTGGACGTTGTCGAGCAGCTCACGGGTGTCATCGACCTTGGTGCGCGAGGCGGCGTCGACCTCGATCAGGTCGACGAATCGGCCGGCGTCGATCTCGCGGCACGCCGCGCACTCGCCGCAGGGACTCGCGGTGACGCCGCGCTCGCAGTTCAGGCACTTGGCCAGGATGCGCGCGATGGTCGTCTTGCCGACGCCGCGCGTGCCGGTGAAGAGAAACGCATGATGGACGCGTCCGGCTTCGAGCGCGTTCACGAGCGCCCGGCGAACGTGGTCCTGGCCGATGAGCTCGGCAAAAGTCCTGGGCCGCCACTTGCGCGCGAGCGCCGTGTAGGATTCAGTCATCGGTTGGCCTTGCAATGGAGGCGGCCCGCATCAGCGTGAGCTCCGGCACCCGACATCGCCGCTGCCGCTGCTGCCTTCCGGCCCTGACGGGGTTCACGACTGGTCGTCGCGGAGTAGCCGACACGGGCCACCATAGCCTTATGTGCCCCGGCACCGCGTACGAAAGCTGAGGCCTCGGCGCCAGCCGCGGGCGGGAAACGTCCGCCGTCGATGCCGCTCGCCTAAGGGGGGAATGATAGCAGAAGCGTTCTTCGGCACGGCCTGGCGCCGCGCGAGAGCTTCGGCGAGCACCTCGATCCGGTGCCGCACCGTCCCTGGCAACTCGCCGGCGAGGGCTGCGATCGGATCGTCGCGCGGGTCCTCTCGCGGCTCGCCACGATGCGAGTTGGCGGAGAGGGTGGGATTCGAACCCACGAACACCCGTTGAGATGTTACTGGAATTCCAGTCCAGCGCCTTCGACCGCTCGGCCACCTCTCCGCGAATTCAGCGAATGATACTACGGCCGCGCACCCCGCATCCGCAGGCGCCGCTCATGCCTCCGGGACGGTGTTCGGCTGCGGCACGTTGAAGGACGGCGGTGCCGCGAGGCACGGGTCGGTTGAACGCCGCGACGGGGGCGCGGGCTCATCGAGCTTCGGGATATCGAGCGCATGGCTCGAGTCAGGGGTGTCGAGACCCTGGGGAATGTTGAGCGGCGGAATGCTGCTCGCGCGCTGGTAAGGCTGCGGCTTGTTGCAGGTGTCCTCATTGGCGATACGGTGGATGGTCTTGCAGCCGCCGAGCGCGAGCGGCACAAGCGCGGCAAGAGCCAGCCAGGAAATCCTGGTACGCGTCATATCAACCCCTGTTTCGATGATGGCTGCTTACTGGAGCGCGGCCGCTTCCCGCAATGCAGCGAGTACCGCCGGCCGATGGGATTCGGACAGCTCAGTGAGCGGCAGTCGGATGCCACTTTCGATTCTGCCGGCCTGCGCCAGCGCCCATTTGACCGGAATCGGATTCGCCTCGATGAATAGACCGTTATGGAGAGCGGCCAGCGGGCCATCCAGGCGCGCCGCGGACTGCCGGTCCCCGAGCAGCGCCGCAGCGACCATGGCCGCCATGGCCCTCGGCGCGACGTTCGCGGTCACCGAGATCACCCCGCGGGCACCGGCGAGAATCGCTTCCCGGGCAGTCGCATCGTCGCCGCTCAGCACCGTAAAGCCTTCCCGGCAGGCCTCGATAAGCTCACGCACCCGCTCGGCTCCGGGAACCGCTTCTTTGACCGCCACGATCGGCTCGAGTTGCGACAGGCGTCCAACGGTGGCCGGCAGCATATCGACCGCGGTTCGCGCGGGCACGTTGTAGAGGATCACCGGCTTGGTGGCGGCCTCCGCGACCGCGGCGAAGTGCCGGTACAGACCCTCCTGAGGCGGACGGTTGTAGGCCGGGGTGACGGCCAGCAGGCCGTCGATCGGAAGCTGGGAGAACCGGCGCGCCCGCTCGATGCACGAGGCCGTACTGCTCGAGCCCACACCGACGATGATGGACAGGCGGTGCCGGGCTCGGCTGCAGGCGAGCTCGGCGAGCTCCCACAGCTCAGAATCCGTCAGCGTCGCGGATTCCCCGGTCGTGCCTCCCACCACCAGGCCGCTCGTGCCACTCTCGAGGTGCCAGTCGATGAGACGCGCCCATGCTGCCGGGTCGATGGAGCCATCGGCCCGCATGGGCGTCACGATTGCGACGAGACTGCCGGAGAACATCAAAATCTTGGGGACGCCGGTCCGCAGCGACTGAGCCGATAAGTATAAGCGGCCCGCCTCTTGAAGGGCACAAAAAGGCCTGGACGAAGCCATGGATGAAATCCAGCAATCGCCAGCGAAGGGCTCACCCGGTACACTCCCGGCAGACCTTGGAACGCACCGAGCCCACTGACCCGATGAAGCAGCACCTGGCCGTCTCGGCGATCGGCAGCGACCGCACCGGCATGGTGCACGAACTGACCCGAGTGGTCAGCGAGTGTGGCGGCAATATCACCGAAAGCCGCATGGCGGCTCTCGGCACCGAGTTCGCCATGCTGCTGCTCGTCGCCGGCAACTGGCATGCGCTCGCCAAGCTGGAAACCGAGCTCAAGCGCCTCGCCGAGACGACCGGCCTCAGCGTTCACCTCAAGCGTACCGAGCCGCGCGCCGCCCGCACGGACATGCTGCCGTACTCGATCGATGTCGTTTGCCTCGATCAGACCGGCATCGTCTCCGGACTCTCGGGCTTCTTCGCGAGCCGCAGCATCGACATCGCGGAGGTCTCGACGCGCAGCTATCCGGCCGCCCACACGGGCGCGCCCATGTTCTCCGTGCAGATGATCGTGAATGTGCCGAGCCGCATCCAGGTAGCCCACCTGCGCGAGGAATTCATGGAATTCTGCGATTCCCTCAATCTCGATGCCATCCTGGAACCGGTGAAATCCTAACCGATGCCCAAACTCGAGCCTGGGGCTAAAGTGCCCCCATTCTCGCTGCCCGCGACCGGCGGGGGCAGCTGGCGCCTCAGGGATGCGGCCGGTCGCGCCCTGGTGATCTATTTCTACCCGAAGGACATGACCTCGGGCTGCACGCGCGAGTCGCAGGACTTTCGCGATCTGCACGCGGCCTTCCGCAAGGCGGGGGCCGAGATCGTCGGCGTCTCGCGCGACAGCGTCGCCTCGCACGAGAAATTCAAGACCAAGGAGAGGCTGCCCTTTCCGCTGCTGTCCGACCCGCAGGAGGAGGTTTGCAAACTGTTCGACGTCATCCGGGAAAAGAGCCTCTACGGCCGCAAGTTCCTCGGCATCGAGCGCAGCACCTTCCTGCTCGATGCCAAAGGGGTGCTGCGCCGGGAGTGGCGCAAGGTGAAAGTGCCGGGGCATGCGGAGGAAGTCCTTGAAGCAGCGAAGTCTCTCTGATCCCGGATCGGGAACCGCGGCACCCTCGTCCGCCGGGCCGGCCGCGGCCGTAGCACCCGCGGCGCGCGCGGAAACGCCGCGCTCGCGCCGCGAGGCGCGCATGCCGAACGTCAGCCGGCGCCTTTTCGTGTTGGATACCAACGTGCTGATGCACGATCCCACCGCGATCTTCCGCTTCGAGGAGCACGATGTGTATCTTCCGATGGTCGTGCTCGAGGAGCTCGACGCCCACAAGAAGGGCATGTCGGAAGCGTCCCGCAACGTCCGTCAGGTCAGTCGCTTTCTCGATGACATGATGCGCGATGCCACCAAGGAGGAGATCGACCGGGGACTCAAGCTGCCGAGCGGCTACTCCGGCAATCACGGTAAAAAGCCCTCCTCCGGACGGCTGTTCTTCCAGACCCGTCAGTTATCGAGCGCCCTGCCGCAGAGTCTTCCGGGCCAGGGGAACGACAACGCCATCCTGGCCCAGACCCTCGCGCTGCAGAACGAGCAGACCGATGCGCGGGTGATTCTCGTTTCCAAGGACATCAACCTGCGCATCAAGGCCGCCGTCCTCGGCGTGCATGCCGAGGATTACTACAGCGACAAGACGCTCGAGGACAGCGACGTCCTCTACAGCGGCATGACCGCACTGCCCGCCGATTTCTGGGAGCGGCACGGCCAGGGCATGCGCTCCTGGAAGGAAGGCGAGCGCACCTTCTACGAGGTCAGCGGCCCGGCGGTGCGCGAGTGGCAGCCGAATCAGGGCCTCTACGAGGACAGCGCCGAGGGCATCGAGGGCATCGTTCGGCGCCTGAGCGCAGAGACCGCGGTGATCGAGCTGATGCGCGACCACCGCAACGAGCGGCACAACGTCTGGGGCATCACGGCGCGCAACCGCGAGCAGAACTTCGCGCTGAATCTGCTGATGGACCCGGAGATCGACTTCGTCACCGTGTTGGGTCCCGCCGGAACCGGCAAGACCCTGCTGGCGCTCGCCGCGGGCCTCATGCAGACCCTCGAGAGCAACCGCTTCGTCGAGATCATCATGACCCGGGTGACCATCCCCCTCGGCGAGGACATCGGGTTTCTCCCCGGCACGGAGGAGGAGAAAATGGAGCCCTGGATGGGCGCCCTCATGGACAACCTCGAGGTGCTGACCGGAGGGCAGGAAGGCGGTAACTGGGGACGCGCGGCCACCAATGATCTGCTGCGCAACCGGATCAAGATCCGCTCGCTCAATTTCATGCGCGGGCGCACCTTCCTCAACCGCTTCCTCATCCTCGATGAGGCGCAGAACCTGACGCCGAAGCAGATGAAGGCGCTCATCACCCGGGCCGGCCCGGGCACCAAGCTCGCCTGCCTCGGCAACGTCGCCCAGATCGATACTCCCTATCTCACGGAGACCACCTCGGGGCTCACCTATGCGGTCAACCGCTTCCGCGGATGGCCCCATTCCGGACACATTACCCTGGTCCGGGGGGAGCGCTCGCGGCTGGCGGACTTCGCCTCCGATTGTCTGTAGAATGCCGGGGCAAGGCGGCTCGCGCCCGCTTCACCGCCCGCGGGCCGCCAAGTTTGTAACCTTATGTAAGTGCAGGGAAACTGGCCCGTCCGGCCGCGGTCGAACACAAGATGCGCGCGTTCGTCCTGATCCTCCTCGCCGCCTTCCTCAACGCCACCACGGTGGCGGTCGCGGCCGAGCCCGTCAATCCGCTCCCCCCGGATGTGGATCCGCTCACCACGGATCTGCCCTCGGCCATCGTCTCGCAGCTACCGGACTTGAGCAGCACGGCGAACGGCCTTCTCGACAAGCAGCAGCAGTACGAGCTCGGCTATTCGGTCATGATGCAGATGCGCGAGCAGCGCGCGCTCTTCAACGACCCGGAGACGGATGAGTACATCCAGCAGATCGGGCAGCGGCTCGCCTCCCAGAGTACCGACGGCGGCGGCTACTTTCACTACATCGTCCTGAGAAGCGACGAAGTCAACTCCTTCGCGGTGGCCGGTGGCTGGGTCTTCATCTTCACGGGGCTCATCACCGACACGCATACCGAGTCCGAGCTCGCAGCCGTCATGGCGCACGAGACCGCGCACAACACGCAGAATCACGTGCTGCGCGGCGCCGAGAACTCCGAGCATGCCTCGCTCGCCTCCATGGCGGCGATGCTCGGCGCGATCCTCCTCGGCGCTTTGGGCGGCGGCGGCGGCGATGCGATGATGGGCGGCATGGTCGCCGCCCAGGGACTCGCGGCGCAGTCGCAGATCGATTACACCCGCAGCGAGGAAGAGGAAGCCGACCGCGTCGGTCTCACGTATCTCGCGGCGGCGGGCTTCGATCCGGAAGCGATGCCCGATTACTTCGCGCAGACGATGCAGGAGCGAAGCCTGCAGGACAGCTGGGTGCCGCAGGTCCTCATCGATCACCCCCCGGACTCCGAGCGCGTCGCCGCGTTGCGCGCCCGCGCGGCGCTCTACCCGCCGGTCCCGGACACGAGCTCGCCGGATTACTACCTCATCCGGGAGCGCGTGCGTGTGCTCACCGCGCCCCCCGGTGAGGACATTCAGCGGATCTACGCCCAGAAGATCGCGCAGGGCGATCATAGCTTGGGCACGATGTACGGCGATGCGGTGGCGCTCATCCAGGACGACAAAGCCGCTCAAGCCATACCCATCCTGAAGACGCTCATCGCGCAACACGGCGACCTGCACGATCTCTATGCCACGCTCGGTCAGGCGCAGGCGAAAGCCGGCGACATGCGCCAGGCGCTCGCGACCTTCCGCCTGGCGATGCAGCTCTTTCCGCGCAATCTGGCGGTCACGCTCCGCTACGCGCAAACGCTGATGGCGGACGGCAAGAACGCGCAGGCGCACGACGTTCTTCTCGATCTGTTCAACAACGTCGAGCCCACGCCGGACCAGATCGAGCTCACGGCCCAAGCCGCGGGTGCTGCGGGGGATCTCGGCGATGCGTATTACTATATGGGCGAATACCAGATCGCCGACGGCAATCTGCCGCTCGCCGCCCGGCAGTACCAACTCGCGCTCGCCACTCCGCACCTGACCTACGTGCAGCGCCAGCGGATCAGTGCTCGCCTGAAGGAAGTCCGGGACTATCTGGCGAGCGAGCACCAGCAGCAGCGCGAGAACGAATGAGCGCATGGCAACGAGAATCGATTCGAAGAAATTTCGACTAGCCGCCGCATCGCTCCTCTCTCTCGCCCTTCTCGGCTGCGCCACCGTGCCGCCCTCGGCGCGCAGTCCGCGCGACCCCTGGCAGCGGGTCAACCGCGGGGTCTTCAAATTCAACGACGTGTTCGACCGCGCCATCGCCCAGCCCGCCGCCAGAGGCTACCTGCGCTTGCCGAATCCCGTGCGCACCGGGATCGGCAACTTCTTCGACAACGTGACCTATCCCGTCGTCATCGTGAATGCGCTGCTGCAGGGTCAGTTGAAGCCCTTCGTGCGGGACACGGGCCGGTTCGTGGTCAACAGCACCGTCGGCCTCGGTGGCCTGTTCGACCCGGCGACTCACTGCGGCCTGCCGTACGAGGACCGCGACTTCGGGCAGACTTTCGGCAAGTGGGGCTTCCCCTCGGGGCCCTTCGTGGAGTTGCCCTTCCTCGGGCCCTCGGACGTGAGGGATGCGCTCTCGCGCATACCGGAGTCGTACGCGGAGCCCTGGGTCTACATGCAAAATCCCTATTGGGAATACGGGACGTTGCTGCTTTACGAAGTGAGGGAGCGCGCCGACATCCTGCCGCTGACCGATCAGGCGGAGAAGACCTTCGACCCCTACGCCTTCGAGCGCAACGCCTACCTGCAGAACCGCGACTTCATGATCCAGGGCCCGAAGGCGGAGAACGGGCCGGAAGAGGAGCTGAAGGAGCTGCAGCAGGGCGGACCGTAGCCTGAGGGCGCACGGGGCCCGGGCCCGGGGCGCAGCTCAGACGCCCTTTTGCAGCATCTGCTCCACGCCGCTGATGCGCGCCAAGGCGAGCAGGCCGGGCGGCAGGTTGACGAAGCAGAGCGGCCGCCCTTCCCTCTTCATGACCGCCATCCAGTCGAGCAGCACGGCGAGGCCGGCGCTGTCGGAATGAGCGATGCCGCCGCAGTCGACCTCGAGATCGCGCGCGCTCGAGGTCCGCAGCGCGTGCAGCCCCTCGCTACGCGCGGTTCGCGCGTTGGCGAAGGTCAAGGCGCCGCGGGCTGCCAATCGCCCGGGTGAGGTAACCATGATCTCGAAGCTCGCGGGAGCGGCGACCGCCGCGGTGCCCCCGACCGCCGGCTCGCTCACGAGCCGCCGCCGGTCGTCTTGCTGATCGCGGCCGGCTTCTCGCCGTGCTCGAGGCGGTTGATGACCGCATCGAGGCCCTGCTGCGCGATCTGCGACTGGAAGTCCTGCCGGTAGCTCATGACGTAGCTGATGCCGTCGATGTGCACGTCCCACGCCTTCCACCCCTGCGGCGTCATGTGCAGGTAATAGACGACCGAGACCGGAGAGCCGTTGCTGCGCATCACCTCCGTGCGCACGACCGCGTTCTGCGTGCCGGGCGGATAATGCGTCGGATACACCTTCAGCATGTTGGACTTGAAATCGACCAGGGCGCTGCCGTAGTTGTTGAGCATCGAATGATAGAAGGCGTCGACGAAGCGCTGCCGCTGCTGCGGCGAGGCCGTGCGCCAGGCGCGGCCGAGCACGAGCTGCGCCGCGAACTGGGTATCGAAATGCGGCAGCAGATACTGATCGACGAGCGTCTGGACCTTCGAGGGATCGTGCCGGTACGCCTCGCGGTGGCCGTCGAGCGCCTTCAGCATGTCGTTGGCGGCGGAGTCGATGACCGCCGAGGGCTGCTCCGCAGCCGCCTGCGAGGCGGCCGCTGCCGCCGCGACCGGCGCCGGCGCCTGGATGAGCCAGCCTGCGGCGACGAGAGCCGCGGCGAGCAAGGTCGAATGTCTCATGGATGAGGCTCCTGCGGTTTTGCCCCCGGGTTCGGGGTCTTGCCGGTGCTGCCGGCAGTGCCGCTACCGCCGCCAGCGCTGCCGCTGCTGTTCGAGTAGCTGGCGAAGAACTTGTTGATCAGGCTCTCGAGCACGATGGCGGACTGGGTTTGCAGAATCTGGCTGCCGTTCTTCAAGTACGTGCTGAGACCGCCCGGGCTGATGCTGACATATTGGCTGCCGAGCAGGCCCTCGGTCTCGATGCTCGCAAAGCTATCTTCCGGAATCTGGCTGAACTGGGGATAAATGTGCAGATGGACGTCCGCGCGGTAGCTGTCAGGGTCCAGCTTGATCGCGGTCACGTCTCCGATTCTGACTCCTGCCATCCTAACGGGCGCACCCACCTTGAGGTCCCCGATGTTGTCGAATTCCGCGGTGACCTCATAGCCGGGAGCTTGGCCGAAGCCGAACTTCAGCCCGTTGGAGGGCAACTGGGTCGTGAGGAAAAAGAGCGCGGCCAGGCCCAGAATCACGAAAAGGCCCGTTCCGATCTCTAGGGAGCGAGTAGCGCGCATGGTGGTGGCGATCCTCTTACAGGAAAACGGCGGTCAGTACATAGTCGAGGAACAGCGTCAGCACGGACGAGATGACCACGGTCCGGGTCGTGGCGAGGCCGACTCCCGCCGCCGTCGGCTCGGAGTGATAGCCCTCGTTGACGGCGATGAGGCTCAGCACCACGCCGAACACCAGGCTCTTGACGATGCCCTCGGTCACATCGCGCATGCCGAGCGCGCCCTGCATCTGCGACCAGAAAGTGCCGCGATCGACGCCCAGGAACTGTACGCCCATGAGCTGCGCGCCGTAGAGTCCGATGAGGTCGAAGACCGCGACCAAAAGCGGCATGGCGACGATGCCGCCGAGGAAGCGCGGCGCGGCGACATAGCTCATCGGATCGACCGCCATCACCTCCATGGCGGTGAGCTGCTCGGTGGTGCGCATCAGGCCGATCTCCGAGGTGAGCGCAGTACCCGCGCGGCCGGCGAAGAGGAGCGCGGTCAGCACCGGTCCGAGCTCCTTCACCAGCGCGAGCGCGGCGATGACGCCGAGCGCGGTTTCCGCCCCGAAGCGCTGCAGCACGTCCTGTCCGAGCAGGCCCAGCACCATACCGGTGAACAGGCCCGAGAGCATGATGATGATGAGCGAGCGGCCGCCGGCATTGAAAATCTGAGCGACGATGAGCCGCGGCCGCGCCATCGCCGGCACGCACGCGATCAGCAGACGGGCGAAGAAGATGCCGGTGACACCGGCTTTGCGCACAAACTCGCCGACCGTGCCCTGGCGCTGCCCGTTGCTCATCCTGCATCCGCTCCGAGAAGCTGGCTGGCGTAGTCCGGCGCCGGATAGTGGAAGCGCACCGGCCCCTCTTCGCTCCCGGTCAGGAACTGATGCACCGTCTGCGAGTCGCTGCGCGCAAGCTCCTGCGGCGTGCCGGAGGCGACGACGCATCCGCCGGAAATGAGATAGCTCTCATCGGCGATGCTGGCGAGCTCCTGCACGTCGTGGGACACCACGATGCTCGTGATGCCGAGCACCTGATTCATCTGTTTGATGAGGCGCAGGATCACCCCGAGGGAGATCGGATCCAACCCGACGAAGGGCTCGTCGTAGAGGAGCACCTCGGGGTCCATGACGATGGCCCGCGCGAGCGCCACGCGACGGGCCATGCCGCCCGAGAGCTCGGCCGGCATGAGCTGCGCCGCGCCCCGCAAACCCACCGCCTCGAGCTTGGTGAGCACGAGCTTGCGGATGAGGGACTCGGGCAGATCCGTATGCTCGCGCACGGGAAAGGCGACGTTCTCGAAGACATCGATATCGGTGAGCAGCGCCCCGTTCTGAAAGAGCATGCCCATGCGGCGCCGAGCGCGGTAGATCTCCGAGCGCGACAGGCTCGCGACGTCGCGCCCGAACACCGATACCCGCCCGCTGTCGGCGAACAGCTGACCGGTGATGAGACGCAGCAGCGTCGTCTTGCCGGTGCCGCTCGGTCCCATCACGGCCGTGATGAGCCCGCGGCGCACACGCACGTTGAGCCCGGCGAAAATGGCCCGGCCATCGATGGCGAAGTGCACATCGCGCACGTCCACCACCGCGTCATCCGTCGAGGCGGACGGCGCGTGTTGGGTCTCGGATTCGGTCACGCGAGCGGTTCTATCCCGGGCTCCTCGGTCAGCGCCCTCAGGCGGCGCGGGCTTCCATCTCGGGAGCATAGCTGCCCGTGCTCGCGAGGCCGTTGAGCTTGGCGCGGCGGGCGAATTCCTGCTGCCCCGCGGCGAAGGTGGCGGCACTGCCGCCCCATGCCTTGAGCGCGGTGTCCTGCAGCGCCCGACCGTAGCTGAAGGTGAGCGCCCAGGGCAGGGGGCCCATGCGGTTCATCAGCGACAGATGCAGCGTCGCCTCGGTCGCGGACTGCCCGCCCGAGAGGAACGCGATCCCGGGCACCGCCGGCGGCACGTGGCGCTTCAACGTGCGCACCGTCGCCTCCGCCACCGCCTGGGGCGGCGCGCGATTCGCGGCCTTCTTGCCCGAGATCACCATGTTGGGCTTGAGCACCATGCCTTCGAGATAGATGCGGTGCTCGAAGAGCTGATTGAAGACGGCCTTCAGGGTCGCGTTCGTGACTTCCTCGCATCGCTCGAGCGAGTGTCCACCGTCCATGAGCACTTCCGGCTCCACGATCGGGACGATCTCGTTCTCCTGGCAAAGGGCAGCATAGCGGGCGAGCGCGTGCGCGTTGGCCTCGATGCCGAAGGCGGTCGGCACGCCGTCGGCGATGTCGATCACCGCACGCCATTTGGCAAAGCGCGCACCGAGCGAGTGGTATTCGACCAGCCGCTCGCGCAACCCGTCCAGCCCCTCGGTGATGGTCTCGCCGGGAAAGCCGGCGAGCGGTTTCGCGCCGAGGTCGACCTTGATGCCCGGAATCATTCCGTGCTGGCTCAGGTACTGCGCGAACGGGGTGCCGTCGCGCGTTTTCTGGCGCAGCGTCTCGTCGTAGAGGATCACGCCGCTGATCGCCTCGCCCGCTCCGGGCGCGGTGAAGAGCATCTCGCGATAGCTGCGGCGATGCTCCTCGGTGGATTCCAGGCGGATGGCGTCGAAGCGCTTGCGGATCGTGCCGCTGCTCTCATCCGCGGCCAGGATCCCCTTGCCCTTGGCGACCATGGCCTGGGCCGTGCGGGCGAGCTCACTGCGGTTCATCGGTTCTTTACCTCCAGCAATGGCGGGGCCGGCCTGTGCGCACCTCGCAGTGGCCGCCAGCCTCCGCCCCCAAGTCGTTCGCGTCAATGGAAGCGGCAAGGATACCAAATAGCGGCGCGGCAAAAGCTGGCCGATGGTCCCCGCCCAGGGTACGCGCTTGGTTCCGAACACAATTAGCACTAAAATAGTCCTACTTTGGCCGCCCCTGCGGGACACCCATGGTTCGGATCAGCCGACTCACCGATTACGCCACCGTGCTGCTCGCCGCGCTCGCCGAGCAGCCGCAGCGGCTGCAGACCGCCACCTCGCTCGCGGAGCAGACCCGCATAGCGGCGCCCACGGTCAGCAAGCTCCTGAAGCAGCTGCAGCGCGCCGGCCTCGTGGCCTCGACGCGAGGACTGCACGGGGGCTACCAGCTCGCCCGTCCCGCGACCGAAATCAGCGCCGCGGCCATTCTCGATGCGCTCGAGGGCCCGGTGGCGCTGACGGACTGCTCGGTGGGAGCCGGTCAGTGCGAGATCGAGGAAACCTGTCGCGTGGGACGGGTGTGGCAGCGGCTGAACCTCGCGATCCGCCGCTCATTGTATGACGTCAGCCTCGCGCAGCTCGCCGGCATCGACACCACCCAGGTGACGCTGCCCGCGCTCGAGCGGGATATGAAGGCCGTCGCCACGCGCGCACCGGTCCGCTCCTGAAGGATTCCTGGCGAACGAAATCATGAGTGAAAGCGCCAATCAGCTCGAAGCCCTGATCGCCCGCCGTTACAAGCACGGCTTCGTCACCGACATCGATGCCGATACGGTCCCGCCCGGGCTCGATGAGGACGTCGTACGGCTCATTTCCCGCAAGAAGGGCGAGCCGGCGTTTCTCACGGAGTGGCGCCTGCGGGCGCTGCGGCACTGGCTCACGATGAGAGAGCCGCACTGGTCGCATACCCGCTATCCGCCGATCGACTACCAGGCGATCTCCTATTACTCCGCTCCGAAGACCCAGAGCGATGGGCCGAAGAGCCTCGCGGAGGTGGATCCGAAGCTCCTCGAGACGTACGAGAAGCTCGGGGTGCCGCTGCACGAGCGGGCGCGCCTCGCGGGCGTCGCGGTGGATGCGGTGTTCGACAGCGTCTCGGTCGCCACCACGTTCAAGGCGCGCCTGATCGAGGCCGGTGTCGTCTTTTGCCCGTTTTCCGAGGCGGTGCAGCAGCACCCGGAGCTCATCGAGCGCTATCTCGGCAGCGTCGTACCCTACACCGACAACTTCTTCGCCTCGTTGAATTCCGCCGTGTTCTCCGACGGCTCGTTCGTGTACGTGCCGAAGGGCGTGCGCTGCCCGATGGAGCTGTCGACGTACTTTCGCATCAACGCCGCGAAGACCGGGCAGTTCGAGCGCACGCTCATCATCGCGGATGCGGGCGCCTACGTGTCCTACCTCGAAGGTTGCACCGCCCCGCAGCGCGACGAGAACCAGCTCCACGCGGCGGTCGTGGAGCTCGTGGCGTTGGATGATGCCTGCATCAAATACTCCACCGTGCAGAACTGGTACCCGGGCGATGCCGAGGGCAAAGGCGGCATCTACAACTTCGTCACCAAGCGGGGCGAATGCCGCGGGCGAAACTCCCATATCTCCTGGACCCAGGTGGAAACCGGATCGGCCATCACCTGGAAGTACCCGAGCTGCGTGCTGCGCGGCGATGGCTCGAGCGGCGAGTTCTACTCCGTCGCCACCGTCAATAACCGCCAGCAGGCCGACACCGGCACCAAGATGATCCACATCGGCCGCGATACCCGCAGCACCATCATCTCCAAGGGCATCTCCGCCGGGCACGGCCAGAACACCTACCGCGGCCTCGTGAAGATGCTCCCGGGCGCTCATGGCGCGCGCAACTTCACGCAGTGCGATTCGCTCCTCATGGGCGGCAAGTGCGCCGCGCACACCTTCCCCTACGTCGAGGTGAAGAACCCGACCGCCACCGTCGAGCACGAGGCGAGCACCTCGAAGATCAGCGACGACCAGCTGTTCTACTGCCTGGCGCGCGGCATCTCCGCGGAGGACGCCGTCAACATGATCGTCAGCGGCTTCTGCAAGTCGGTATTCAAGGAGCTGCCGATGGAATTCGCGGTC
>Ga0335078_10004072_pt1 | contig 21710 bp, 17 predicted proteins | sample Lox_Sample_32_FD_206711 | JGI IMG/M metagenome (GOLD analysis project Ga0335078, IMG submission 206711) | Soil microbial communities from Loxahatchee National Wildlife Refuge, Florida, United States - Lox_Sample_3.2 | ecosystem: Environmental > Terrestrial > Soil > Wetlands | place: USA...
GTACTTCGAGCTCGACCAGATCCAGCAACTCAGGATCATCCACCGCATCGCACTTGTTCAACGCCACCACGATGTAAGGCACACCGACCTGGCGGGCAAGCAGCACGTGCTCGCGCGTCTGCGGCATCGGACCATCCGTCGCCGCCACCACCAGAATCGCGCCATCCATCTGCGCCGCGCCCGTAATCATGTTCTTGATGTAGTCGGCGTGGCCCGGGCAATCGACGTGCGCGTAGTGACGGTTCGCCGTCTCGTACTCGACGTGTGCCGTCGCAATCGTGATGCCGCGCGCTTTCTCTTCCGGCGCGTTATCGATCGAGTCAAACGACCGGAACACGATCTTCGGATTGTGCTTCGACAACACCTTCGTGATCGCCGCCGTCAGCGTCGTCTTGCCATGATCAATGTGCCCAATCGTCCCTACGTTGCAGTGCGGCTTTGTCCGCTCAAATTTCTCTTTCGCCATTTCCGTTCCTCAGGGGCTAAAGCCCCAAAACCATGATTGCTTCTTTCGGCGCGGCTTGAAGCCGCACCCCTTCAAAACCCTTATCATTCCGAACCGGCGCGAAGCGGCGGTGAGGAACCTGATGTTTTCAGATCCTTCGCAAAGTGCGCTCAGGATGATCGCTGCGGGCTCCGGCTTCGCTCACGCCCACAAAACGCGATCAGTAATACTGATACAGCTTCTTAAACTTATGCCGCAGCGATTGCTCGACCGTCTCCAGCTTCGACAGATAGAACTCGCGAATCTGCGCCTGGTCCGACATCGAAAGCGACTGATACGACTGCTGCGTGTTCCATCCCCGATCGCCGAACTCTTCCAACACCCGCTGCGCGAGTGCCGCATCGAAGTCGCGAATGCGGATTCCCTTGCGGCCCATCAACTTCAGGAACCGCTCGACCTTATCGGCCGCGAATGCCTGCTCGATGCCACTCTGCAGCCTGCCGAATTCCTCGGCCTTCTCAACCTTGATGGCAGCCTGTTCAAAAGCCATGGTTCAACTCGTGTGGCGCCCGCGCCTCGCCCGCGTCCTTCCTCAATATCTGGAGCGGGAGACGGGAATCGAACCCGCGACCAACAGCTTGGAAGGCTGTGACTCTACCACTGAGTTACTCCCGCGAAACCCAGCTGTCAGCTATCAGCTGTCAGCCCTCTGCAAACCCTCAGCGGCTAAAGCCGCTGACCATCAAACTCCCGGCGGCACGACTGAAAGTCGTGCCCTTCCCAAAACTTCTGGAGCCGATGACCAGGATTGAACTGGTGACCTCTCCCTTACCAAGGGAGTGCTCTACCAACTGAGCTACATCGGCTCACGTTCGTTCGCCGATTGTGAGATCCCTCGCAAAACCACGCTCGGGATTTCGCCAGCGGGCTTCCGCTTCGTTCATGCCCACTTGACGGCTCAACATCGGCCCTAAAATCCAGCTGTCAGCTATCAGCCTTCAGCTCTCTCAGCTAAATCCTTGCTCTCCTGCTCGTCCGCTTCCGTCTGCCCGGAATGCATCGTCTCATTCCGCCGCAGGATCGACTTGACCGCGAACAGCAACAGAATCGCCAGCGGCACAGCTCGAATCCGCATATCGCTGATCGTCAGCCACGCCAAGACTCCTAACACAACGTAGGCGATCAAAGCTGCCACAAGGCGATTCATTTTCGCTGCTGGATCCTTCGCACAAAGCGCTCAGGATTTCGCCAGCAGGCTCGCGCCTGCCAGACGGCTCAACCTGGTGCACAGGGGAGGATTCGAACCTCCGTACCTCGCTAGGAGGAACAGATTTACAGTCTGTCGGCTTTAACCACTCACCCACCTGTGCAGAAATTTATGCACCGTCGAGATCCTTCGCAGAAAAACGCTCAGGATTTCGGCAGCGGGCTCTCGCTTCGCTCACGCCCGCCAAACGCCTCAATTTCGCCAAACAGGGAAACCAGGGTCGCGCAAAGACAACCGCGAAGATCACTGCACGCCGGGAAAAGTTCCGAATGGAGTGCCTTGGAAAAACCTGTCGCGCCGCTTACAGCCGAGTCCGCCGCCTGCCGGAAATTCTCTTTTTTCGTTCTCTGGAGCTGGCGAAGGGATTCGAACCCCCGACCCTCTGATTACAAATCAGATGCTCTACCGACTGAGCTACGCCAGCAAATACTGGGGACAGAGCGCGCCTCCGCGCGAACTTATCCCACGGATCCCTTCCAGATGTCCGGGACAATTATATAAAGTACCACAGCGTCAAGTTGGGGTGCAACAAAACGACTTGCGTGATGGTGGTGCTACGGCACCCGGCACATGCCACGGGATCGTCGCTAGTCTGATCGGGCAGGAGCCGGCCAACTCACTCGTATTACGCGCCGCGTGACCTCAGCATCCGCATTTGGAGACCGAGACTGACAATATATGCCCCCATCACCAGAAACATCAGATTTTGATTACCCATGATCATGCTGAGGTACTCGCTGAATCCGCCGATCATAGCTCCAATCAGGTTTGCGCCGAAGAAAGAGGATGGGCTCAACGCCTGGCGGAAAGTCGTGGAGAAGATCAGTCCGGCAAAGAAGATTGGAAGGGGCACGACCAGGACGGACCACAGCAGTCGCTGGTCGAAACTGAGCGCCAGAACAAGGTCGCGCTTCACGAAGTAGAGCAACAGCAGCGTCGCGATGAGTGGCCCGTATAGCCAAATATAGAAGCGACTTATGCGCATGGCGACTAAGTTCGCCGCAAGCACCATCAGCAGAACGCCCGTCACGACCACGAGGGTTACAAACCAGGTTGTACCGAAATAGAGAGAACAATCCGAGATGCTCTTGGTCTCGAGCAAAAGAAATCCCAGCCCCAGAAACAGAAAATGGCCGTCGCTCATACCGAATCCCCTGCCGCGGAGCAGGAACACCGCAGGGATGGCGATCGCTAGCAGAATTCCAATCACGATGACGTAGTCGGCCGGAATGGTCTTGCGCGAAAGGTAAAGAAAGGGCCAGTCGTCCGTCGGAGCAACGGCATCGGAGAAGTCATCACCTGCGGGAAAAGTAGTGCGCACGAACCGGCCAAACTGCGCCGGTGGCTCCGGATGGTGACCACGGAACGCACAGATGACCACCTGTCCCTGACTTTCATAGACAACAGGCATCTGGTTGGTTGCGAGTGCGACCATTCGCACCAGCTTGCGGGCGAGCCACTCGTGCCCAGCCATGAATGAAAGCGACAGTACCCCGTTGTCGTTCAGTAACCGGAAGGCTGACTGCATGCTCTGCACGGTGTAGATATAGCCGTCGAGGCGGATATTGCTCATCGAGCTGAACAATGTTTGCGAGTCCAGAAAGCCGAAGACGACCATGTCATATCCGCCACTGGAACGTCGCAGAAACGCGCGGGCATCTTCCACGTGAACGTGGACCTTCGGATTTTCGTAGATTGCCGAAGCGTTAAACCGGTTCGAGAGCTTCACTAACACCGGATCGATTTCGACCGCGTCGACATCTTCAGCTCCGTTCAGCACGGCAATCTGCGTATCCGTGCCTCCTCCCGCGCCTAACATGAGCACCCGGCGGTGGGCCGGAGCGACCACATACGGCAGGTCGTATTGCAATCTGGCGTCGAGAATCGCAGGTCGCTTTTCCGCGGAGTACCGGCTAGGGTCAAACGTTCCATCGCTCTGAAGAAAATAGTGATTGACCCTCACGTCGTAGATGGGCGGATCCTGCATCGTGCGCAGCCCCGATTGCGGCTCTCGAATGGGAGTATTCCCATGCTTATCGCCCTGCAAGACCACGACAATGTAGTAGTACGGCGACCATGTCGCAATCGGACTGACGGAGAAATAAACACCCGCGAGAGACAGAACCAGAATCGGGATCGCTCGCAACCACTGGGAGCGCGGAGCGAGTAAGACAATCGCGAGAGCTACGAATCCCATTCCCAGCGTCGGCGAAAAGTGTTTTAGCGAAAAAAGACCGAAACATAGCGTCCCCGTTAGGCTGCCACCCAAGTCCCAAGAGTAGGCCAACAAGGCTGGCAGAGCCTCAAAGATCGCCCCGATCCGCTGCCCCAACGGGACGAACACGAGTGAATTGCTGACGAAGATGCCGACCAGGCTCACGTAACGCACAAGCTGAGGACTAGGTGTGTAGAACCTACTTTCAGACGCGGTGGTCGGCAGGGTGATGAAATGCGCAATCAATAGCCAAACAACGTTGATGAGCAATAAAACCGGCAGCCATCCAAAGAGCGAGTTTCTTTTCTTGCCAACGATTGCTCCCACGCCCAGACCCAGGAACGAACTGATCAAAATCAGATTGGCGTAATAGGCGATCAGTCGTACAACCGCGGGCGACCAACGAATCAGCATCAATTCCAGAAAGAGAGCGAGGAAGGACAGACAGAACAATTCCAGCCCGCGCCGTCGCGCGCCATCCGTAATCTGAGGCGACGATAGAGCTGATGAGTCGACCGAAACCATGCAGGCTTCTCCTTCGGGGCGCCAAGACGCGGCGATGATTGAGTGGCAGCAGAGCGACTAATTATAAGTGCCCAGAGGTGGTCCCCACCGGCCAGCTTCGATTGCATCTATGGAGGGTTTGTCCGTCGCTGGTGCTATCATTTCAGTCCTGACCGCAATTCATGCGAATTAGACGCACTCTCCCCTTGGTGTCGGCGGTCGTGATTGTTGTCGCGGCTGTGACTGTGACCGTCCAGCTGCGCAAGCATGCTCCGCCTGAGCCCGCTCGCCTGCTCCCCGGGGCTGACGGTTTCCTTTACATCGACTATGGCTGGGTGCGGCGGGTGAACGGCAAGCCGTTCAATCCGGTCGTGCATGATCCCGAATACGAGCAATTCATTCAGGAAACCGGATTCGATTATGAGCGCGACCTGGATGCGGTAGCGTTTGCCATTCACTTTCCGGAAAATTGGCCGGGCAAAGGGACGGGCGGTTCCGCACCCGAGCCGCGTTTCTCCGAAGTTTTTGTCGGACACTTCGATGCGGCGCGGTGCTCCGCCTACCTGAAGCGAACTGCAAAGTCGATCGAAACCTACAACTCTGTCGACATCTACACCATCCCGATCTACGGGCGGACGTTCCGCGTCGCGATCCTGGGAGTGGATACGGTTGCGGCTTCGAATCACGAAGATCCGGCCGTGATTCGTGGCATGGTGGATCGCTCGCGGCGGCTGGCGTCACCGTTTGCGGGCCCGGCTCTGCTGCGGCGTTACTACAAGCGCGTACAACTCGCCAGCCCAATCTGGCTGATCACCCACGTCGAACCGACTGCGCCCGACTTTGAGGCATTGGCAACGGTGTTTCCCAAACCTGCCGACTTGGTCGTCTCCGCCAGCTTCAATCCATTGCATTTGCCGCTGCGCACCGGGGTTTTGCATCTCCGGGCAGAGGCGTCTGCTGCCAATGATGAAGATGCTCGCAACATCACGGACAAGCTGAATGTCTTCCTCGCAATGTTTCACGGCGCCGAGACGTCTGTAGGAACGGTCGGCACCGATCCCGACGTCAGAGCTTTTTTCGATAGCCTGCAGGTCAAGCAGGAGGACAGTCGGGCGATCTTGCTGGCCACGCTGCCGACCGGCGTGTTCCACAAGCTCGCTGAGTCCCCGGACCAGTTACCGGCGATGGCGGCTCCGGCGGCACAACCGCAACAGACGGTGAAGGGGAAGAAGCGGTGAGCGGGGGCTAGGGATTAGGGGCTAGAGGTCAGGGATCAACAGTCGAGGTATCAGAGTTCGGGAACTCAACTGGAATCGCCGCCAAGTAATTTATGCCATCCTCGTTTTTCGCTCCCGACTCCCTAGTCCCTAAACCCTAGCCCCTGCTCCCTGCAACTTAATCCCTCCCTGCGCGTCTTATTCAAATGAGTCAGCGGGTACAATAAAGCCGATGTCGAACCTTCCACTTCCGATTGCAGCGTTTCTCGCGGGCCTGATCTCGTTTCTCTCGCCCTGCGTGCTTCCTCTCGTGCCGGGATACGTTTCGCTGATCTCGGGCGCGGGCGTCGACGAATTGAAGTCCGCCCAAGGCCAACTCATGCGGCGCGTGATGGTGAATTCCGTGGGATTCATCTTCGGATTCAGCATCGTGTTTATTACGCTGGGCGCGATCTCCACCGGACTCGGGCAACTGGCCGCACAGTACAAACACCTGCTCTCGATCGTGGCCGGAGTGGTCGTCATTATCTTCGGCCTGCACCTGACTGGGATTTTTCAGATCAAGTGGCTCTTGCAGGACGCTCGATTGCACAGCGTGAAAGGTAACAGCACTCCGATCGGAGCGTTCGTGATTGGCTTTGCGTTCGCCTTCGGATGGACGCCCTGCCTTGGACCGATTCTCTCGGCCATCCTTGTGATTGCCAGTCAGGAAGACAAGGTGGTGCAGGGAATTCTGCTGCTGGCGGTCTATTCGCTCGGGCTGGCGGTGCCGTTCCTGATGACATCGCTGTTGATGGAGCGCTTCCTGAAGTTCTACAGCCGCTTCCGCTCCCACATGCACGCGCTGGAAATCATTTCCGGCGGGCTGATGATCGCGCTCGGAATTCTGCTGGTGATCGGCCGCTTCACGTTGATTTCGAGTTGGTTGTCGTTCTTGAATCGTTTTGCGTTGTGAGGATAGGGTCATGTCAGACCAATGGTGTCCAAAATGTGGCGCTGCACTAGACGGCAGCGAAACGCTGCGGCTGGACGCAGCGCCCGAGACTCCGCTCTGCAATGCGTGTGGCAGTCCGCTGCGCCCAGCGCCCGTGAACGCTGGCAGCACCGATGCCGCTGGCTTCCCCATGCAGGGTGCAGCGCGGCCCCGGCCAAATCGCAATCCGCTGGCGCTGGTATTTGTCGGCGTCGTCGTGGCAGGGATGCTCTACGCCGGATTTCACTTCGCTCGGCGGGCCGGCTCCGAGCCCGGCGACCCGATGAAGAGTAAGGTCGCCCCCGACTTCACGCTTCAATCGCTCGACGGCAAGACCGTGCATCTTTCGGATCTGCGCGGCAAAGCCGTCCTGCTCAATTTCTGGGCTACCTGGTGCGGACCGTGCAAGATTGAAACGCCCTGGCTGGTCGAATTGCAGAATCAGTATGGCTCGCAGGGACTGCAGGTCGTCGGCGTCGCCATGGACGACTCGGGCAAGGACGAGATTGCCAAGTTCGCCAAAGAAATGGGGATGAACTATCCCGTCCTGCTCGGCAAAGAAGCCGTCGGCGACGCCTACGGCGGCATCCCATACCTGCCGGAGAGCTTTTTCATCGGCCGCGACGGCAAGATCGTCGACAAGATCATGGGCATCGACAGCCGCAGCGTCATCGAGAAGGGCATCCAGAAAGCGTTGGACACTCGGGCAGCCGCCAATGGTACAGCTTCGGCATCGGAAACCGTGCAGGCTCAAAGGTGACCATAGAAACTTGACGGCCTCCTCACTGCTGTTTGAGTATCGCGTTAACCGGGGTCGCTCACGCATGACATCGCCACATCTCCGCTTTCTGACTGTAGTGCTCCTGCTCGCTTGCGGTGCAGCCTTGGGCCAGTCGGGCAAAACTCCCTCGGTCGCATTCGCTCCTGTAGGGTTGGTCACCGCGCCGCGCGCGGCGCAGACCATGGTCGCTCTTAATTTTCGAGTTGCCTCCGGCTTCCACATCAACTCCAACACGCCGAAGGATGAGTTTCTGATCCCGACAGCTTTGAAGATGGACCTGCCCACCGACATCGTTCTCGGCAAAATCGAATATCCCGAAGGCAAGGATCTGTCGTTTCCTTTCATGCCGGACCAGAAGCTCAACGTTTATAGCGGTGATTTCACGATCAACGTCGCGGTTCATCCACTGGCTTCGGTCGTTCCCGGCAAGTACGTCATGCACGGCGTGCTGCGTTTCCAGGCGTGCGACAACGCACAGTGCTTCCCGCCGAAAACTTTGCCGGTCAGCTTCGAAGTGAAAGTCGTGAAGGGGGCCACTCAGCGTCATGCGAATCCCGCGCAGAGTCCGCACGTGCACAGCTAGCCCGTACAGTGCTGTCGGCAGAATATAGATTCTTCGCGCAAAAACTGGTTTCTGAACGACAACCTTGATACTGGGGAATAAGGCCGTCACCCCGCGCTTTTTGACTCAGGCTGGCCACATCTCTAAGATTCCCTGCCATGACCCGCGGGTTGCGAGTGATGTTCTTCCTTCTGCTGGCGAGCGTTTTTTTCCAGGCGCAGTCGTCGCCGGTCTTGATCATCCACGACGTCACAATCATCGATACAACCGGCGGCCTCGCACAGCCGCACCGCACGGTCATCGTCCGCGATGGGAAGATCGCAGAAGTCGGAGGCTCGGCCGGTGCTATGAACAGCCAACTGGCCGGCGCTCACGTCGATGGCAGCGGCAAGTACCTCATCCCCGGCCTCTGGGATATGCACGTTCACATCGCGTTTGGCGACTGGTTCCCGCGCGCAAAACAAGTTACTCTGCCGTTGTTCATCGCCAACGGGATCACCGGCGTCCGCGATATGGGCAGCGATCTCGAGGTGCTGCAACAGTGGCGCAAGGAAATTTCTGCCGGCACGGTCGTCGGTCCGCGCATCGTGATGGCGGGCCCGATGCTAGACGGCCCGCAGCCGCGCTTTCCCAGTTCGATTGCGATCAAGACGCCCGAAGACGGCCGCCGCGCCGTCGACGATCTGAAGCGTCGAGGCGCAGACTTCATCAAGCTGCAATCGCTGATTCCGAGAGACGCCGTCTTCGCGATCGCGGATGAGGCGAAAAAGCAGAGCATCACCTTCGTGGGCCACGTGCCCGACGCAGTGCGCGCCTCCGAAGCTTCGAATGCAGGACAGAAGAGTTTCGAGCACCTGATCGGCATCTTCGAAGGCAGTTCACCGCTCGAGGACCAGTTCATCAAGGGCACAAAAACGGAAGGCCAGTTTCTTTCAACCTATGATTCGAAACGCGCTGAGACTCTGTTCGCGCTCCTCGCGAAGAATCAGACGTGGCAATGCCCAACCCTGGTATGGGAACGCGGCGGCAACCTGATCGAAGAACGCGACCTCATTCATGACCCGCGCGCCAGGTACGTCCCGGCATACTGGAAAGACGTCACCTGGAAGCGCTTCACCGATCAGGTCGAACACGAGTTCAACACCGACGATCTGGCCACGCGCAAGCGCTTCGTCGCGAAGGAACTGGAAGTCGTGAATGCGATGCACCGCGCCGGCATCCCCTTCCTCGCAGGCACAGACACGCCTCCGGGCGTTTACGTTTTCCCCGGCTTCAGCTTGCACGAAGAACTCGAACGCTTCGTCGCTGCCGGATTCACTCCGCTGGAGGCGCTGCAAACCGCAACCCTGAATCCAGCGAAGTTCTTTGGCAGAGAAAATGAACTGGGCACAATCGGGAAAGGAAAGGTCGCTGACATGGTCTTGCTCGACGCGAACCCGCTGGACGACATCGGCAACACACAGAAAATCGCGGGAGTGATCGCCGACGGCCGCTATTTCTCACGCAGCGATCTCGACAAAATGCTCGCGGACGTTGAGACGAACGCGGGCGGAAAATAGGCGCCCCGAACAAATCAACGATTCGTGGAGCCCCGGACGCCTCGTCCGGGGAGCCAGCGCCACAAACCCCGAGCCGGTGCCACTGCCTGGGCGGACGAGGGCGTCCGCCCCTCCACATAAAAATGACACCGCCTCGTTTCAAGCCAAGAGGTTCGACTCGCGCGGCTCAGGTATGTGACAGTGCGGGCGCCTGATTGCTCTTTTGCCCCAACTCTTCAGCCGTGGCTGGGTTCGCCGCAGCCAGTGCGAGAACCGCTCCGCCAAACAGCAGGGTGTCGAAGAAGTAGTTCAGCCCTTCGACCTTCACCGCGGTGCTCGGGTCCAGAAGTGCCGCGATCATCACCGGCCCATAAACCACCACGACTGTCAGCACAATCCAGCCGCCGAGATAAGTTGCCGCCATTCGCACTCTCTGTCCCACCAGGAAGCAGACTCCGCCCATCAGAAGAAACAAGCCCGTCAGATAGTCAATGATCATGCGCGCCGGAATCCAACTGGGCATCTCTTTCTCAAGCGGCACACCGGGCATTCCCAGCGGGTGCCGAAAATGTTCCACCCCGTAATAGAGAGCGGCCGCCGCGATCAATATGCGCCCCACGTGGATCAGGGTCTTTCCCCGCCAGCCCGAAGTTCCGGAAGAAGTTCCGCGAGAAGTTCCGAGAACGGTTCCTGAGAGAACCCAGCCGGCGCCTCCGAACGACAATTCCCGCAGAAGCAGCGCCACGCTGATTCGGTCGAAATGGTTCGCGAACGTTCCGGGGATGTCCATCATCGACACGAAGGTGAACATCATGACTCCCACCAGGAAGCCTGACCACTGCACTTGAATCTTCGTGGCGATGCTCAACGACGCAGCGATCAACGCCACACCAACGAAGTAGGTCCAGAACAAATGCCAGGGCATGAATTTCGGCACGAACTTCGAGATGCCATCCGCCGCCGCGAAGTGCTCCGCGCCGAAAACTCCCAATGGTATGGCGAAACACAGGTTGGCGAGGGACGCGATCTTGTCGAGGCCGCGGGCCTTGCCGAACTCGCTCTTGACAGCCCAGACCGCGATCAGGAAAAGCACGATGCCGGCGGCGGACATCGAGTTCGCGGTACGGGAAACTTCGAACAACATCAGCGCAGGAAAGGTATTGGCGAAAGTCATGTGCATGTTAGGAACGCCGGTCGAACACGAGCCGTTTCAAATGCTAGAGCATGACCCGGAAAGCGGTATGACGCAATATCCATTTGACGGCGACAACGTATAGCCACTGGGGAGGCCGGCAAACGTCCGCGGCTGCTGAAGACTCGTTCTGGATCGATGTTTTGAATGGATCGATGTCTTGAAAGGGCGCGGCTTTTAGCCGCTGAGGTCGAACAATGAAGCGAAACAGGAAGGAAAGAGGCCCGCGGGGATGACCGCGAGTCATATTGCCCCAGTCATCGTAACCGGCTGGCAATAAAGCAGTTACTCGCAACCGCAGCAATTGTATGTACAATTCTGTACGAAAAATGTTCCTTCAGGAACATTGTGGAAGACTCCCGCAAGTGGTTTGGAGTCAGCGTCCTACCCCTTGCCCTGCCTCTTCTCCACCTTCGCCCACGTATCTTTCAACGCCACCGTGCGATTGAACACCGGCGCTCCCGGCTTGGAGTCCGGATCGGCGCAGAAGTATCCCAGGCGTTCGAACTGATAGCGGCTTCCTGCGGCGGCGTTCGCCAGCGATGGTTCCAGCTTCGCGTGCGGAATCACTGCGAGTGAGTTCGGGTTCAGGTAGTCCAGAACGTCCTTGCCGTCTGGTATCTCAGCGAGATTCTCTTTAGTGAACAGATTCTCGTACGCGCGCACTTCGCCATCGATCGCATGCTCGGCCGAAACCCAGTGGATGGTCGATTTCACCTTGCGTCCGTCCGGAGCGTTGCCGCCGCGCGTTGCCGGATCGTAGGTACAGTGCACCTCGACGACTTCGCCCTTGTCGTTCTTGACCACGCTCCTTGCGGTAATGAAGTATCCGTAACGTAAGCGAACTTCTTTTCCAGGAGATAACCGAAAATATTTCGGCGGAGGCACTTCGCGGAAATCGTCCTGCTCGATGTAGAGCACGCGCGAAAACGGAACTTTGCGCGATCCTGCACTCTCATCTTCAGGATTGTTCGTCGCGTCCATCTCTTCGCTCTGCCCCTCAGGATAGTTGTCGATGACGATCTTCAGCGGATTCAGCACCGCCATCACGCGGGGCGCACGTTTGTTCAGGTCTTCCCGGACGAAGTGCTCCAGCATCGCCAGCTCGACGATGCCGTTGGTGCGCGACACTCCGACGGCCGCGACAAAGTTGCGAATCGCTTCCGGCGTGTAGCCTCGTCGACGCAAGCCAGACAGAGTCGGCATGCGCGGATCATCCCAGCCGCGTACATTTCCCTGCTCCACAAGCTGCCGCAGCTTGCGCTTCGACATCATCGTATAGGTCAGGCTGAGGCGGTCGAACTCAATCTGCTGCGAAGGGAAAATTCCAAGCTGCTCGATGAACCAGCGGTAGATCGGCTGATGGTCGGCAAACTCGAGCGAGCACATCGAGTGCGTCACTTTTTCGAGCGAGTCCGACTGGCCATGCGCGTAGTCATACATCGGATAGATGCACCACTTGCTTCCCGTGCGGTGATGCTCGGCATGAAGAATGCGGTACATCACCGGATCGCGCATGTTCAGATTCGGCGACGACATGTCGATCTTTGCTCGTAAAACCCTGGAACCGTCCGGAAACTCGCCCGCCTTCATCCGCTCGAACAAACTCAGATTCTCTTCGATGGAACGGTTGCGGTAGGGGCTGTCTTTGCCAGGCTCAGTCAGCGTTCCGCGATGCTTGCGGATTTCCTCTGCCGTAAGGTCATCCACATAAGCCTTGCCCTCTTTGATGAGCTTGAGGGCCCATTCGTAGAGCTGTCCGAAATAGTCCGAAGCATAGAACAGGCCGTCCCAGTGAAAACCGAGCCACTGAATGTCCGCCTTGATCGACTCGACGTATTCAACATCCTCTTTTTCTGGATTTGTATCGTCGAAGCGCAGGTTGGTGTGGCCATTGAACTCATCAGCCAGTCCGAAGTCGATGCAGATGGCCTTGGCGTGCCCGATGTGGAGATATCCGTTGGGCTCGGGAGGAAAACGAGTCTGCACACGCCCGTTGTACTTGTTGGTGTTGAGGTCGTCGGCAATGCGTTCGCGCAGAAAGTTAGAAGGACGAGATTCCGGGACGGGATTCTCGGCCGTCTCCGGAGCGGCCGGTGGAGTTGTCATAACCTTTTGATCTTACCGCAAAGGATTTTGCGGAGGGCGGACGCCCCCGTCCGGCCGGGCAGTGGCACGACATTGGAGAGAATCGTGGCGCCGCCTCCCCGGACGGAGCGTCCGGGGCTCCACAATCATAGGGGGACCGGGTGGTTGGGATTCTCTGGTGGCGACTGCCAGATCCAGCGATACTCTCGCCAATCATCGACGAGCCCTTTGCGCACTAGGTTCTCCAAAATGTACGCAACCTTCGCATCCAGGCTCTCTGAGGAGCGAACTACGCGATCAAACGATTCTTCCTGCCAAATGGCCCCGCACAAACCGAACCGACGATTGATCGCATGCGCGGAAACTCCCTTGATTGCTTTCATAATCTCGATCAAGGAAGTGACCACCTGATGAGCTTCGTCGATGAGTGGGGTAAGGACCAGATGAACGTGATCGGGCATGACCACGGCAATGCGCAAGCGGCACCGACGCTGGTGATCGTGAACGCAGGAGTTCAGCACGATGTCGCGAGCCAACTCCGGCAAGATGCGCCGCAACTTCGTGTTGAACGTGATGAAGTGCGGAGTGAAGTCGCGCTGCATATGCGGCAGATTGCGCCGGTAGAACTGCATGTGGAAATTGTTTCATGACCGCATTCTGCCGGCGAGACAATCGCATGACGGAAGAGTTAACAGTCCCAAGATGGCACACACCATGGAGCGGCGGACGCCTCGTCCGCGGAGGCAGTGACACGAACTTTTCGTGGGGAGATATGTGGCGCTGCCTCCCCGGACGAGGCGTCCGGGGCTCCACGGTTTCAGATCACTTTTGCCACCGCTGGAATGCGGCGGAGTGCGGCTGTTGCTCCCCAGCTCAACAGCACTGTGCCGACGAAGACGAGCGATCCCTTCGCGATCGCGGGCACTTGTGATTTCAGCACGGCGAGTTGTAGCCAGCCTACGAATGCATAGTGGATCAGGTACATTCCATAGGCATTCCCGGTGAGGCTGTCGAATATCTTGCTGCGCGTCGTTGCGAATCGAACAAACAGCGCCAGGAAGGCAAAGCTCGATACGCCGCAGGACACTACCCAAGACGCATCAGCGGCGAATTCCCAACCTCGCGATCCGAGGTGCGCGGTCAGGGTTAAAAGCCCGACGGCGCTCGACAGCACGAATGCAGCAAAGGCTCCGATCGCCCACAGCCACCAGCGCCGCGCCAGTTTGCCACCGTTGGCGAGCAGTCCGCGGCTCAAGCCGTACGCGCCGACTCCTGCTCCAAACAGGAAGTAAACGAAATAATGCAGAATCCGACTCGTCTGGAAGGTGAACGGTCCCCACGAACTCCACTGGAAGGCGTTAAAGATCATTTCCATCGCGATGTAAGCCACCGCTGAGAAAAGCGCGAGCTTGAAGAAGAAACGAATCGGATGGCGGTCTGCGGCAGATGACAGCTTGCCTAATTTGTCACCCCACGTTGGCAAGATCCATAGCAGAGCTGCGGCAATCACGTCGAACGCCAGCAGCACCCACACAAACCATGCCGGACCGGCGGGCCAGTTGCCGAGCGCGCGCCACTGCTGCCAGAATCCAGCGATGCCGCCGCCCTGCCCAGTCTGCAGGTACGCCGGATAGTAGGCGATTGGTGCGACTGCCGCCGCGGCCACAGCGAAGGGCACACCGAGCCGCAGCGCGCGATCACGCAGAAAGTGGCCAGCGCCCTTGCGCCGCAGGCTCTGCCAGACGAACAGACCGGAGAGGAAGAACATCAGCGACATGAAGAAGATGTCGTTGAAGCCCACCAGAAGATCAAAACCGGACCAGTGGCGCGAGTCCACGATGGGCGACGCTTCCCACCAGCGAATCGGCCCGGTGAGCGAAGTTGGCGCGGGCGATCCGAACGTCACGTAAGCCAGAACAGAATGATGCGCGAGAACCAATAACGTGACGACCGCCCGCAGATATCCGATCGACACGTTGTAGGCGGGAGCGTTCGTGGTTTGCGATGCGAGGGTGCGTTGCGGATCGCGATCCAATTGCTCTTTCGGTAGAGCGATCGATGTTGCCATGGCTGGTTGCTCCTAGCTAATCGTTTTGACGGACGAGTTTGGCCGTTGGCGCGCCGGCCAGGACCAGCGCGCCGATTTGTAGAAAGTTGTTCGGTCTTTTACCTAAGTTGCGCAGTAGCCTGCTGGCCCTCTCCAAAGGCTCGTTTGCGGATGTACTTCAACAGTTGCCAGGTGCGGACCACTGACGCGATGCATATCCCCACCCAGGCGCAAATGAGACTGATCAGAATCGACGCATTCACCATGGCCGCCACGCCAATGTACTGACGCGATCCCTTCGCCGCGTCGGTTAAGGCGACAAACGGTTGCCACTCTGCATTGGGCATGTGCCCTGCTGCTTTGAGGATGAAATTCAACAGAACGAGGGTGAGGACTCCCTGCAGCAATTCGCCAGCGGGCTGTAGCCACGTCAAATCCGGGCGTGCCAGCGTAAGGCCCGACCGCAGCAGTGCGTAGACCGAGAGCCCTACGATGGGCGCGTAGAAGATATGCCACAGCTCGCCCGCTTTCAGAAACGTATGAGCCGGCCCGAGAATCAACGCCGGGTAGTTCGGAATCAGCAGCAGCCACATCAAACCAAACAATCCGAACAGGACTTCGGAGACGCTACGAGCAAGTGATGGCTTGCGCTCGTGCGGTTCTTGCCGCACCGGAGGGAGCTTGAGCGGATCCCATTTGCACTGAACGGCGGCGAAATGCTGCGTGCGCTCCAGAATCGCAAAGATCAAGGTGATGATTCCGGCTGCGATGAACAGACCGGACCAGAGCGCGCCGATCGTATTTCCTAATGCGGCTCCCCAATCGCCGTGAGTACTGGCCAGCGTTGCTGGGCCGACGATGAAGACGAACACCGGCACCAGAATCCAAAACAAGACCATCTTCAAAACGAACCAATAAATCGGAAACAGGGTCGGCCCGATCAGGTGGCTGTTGGGCCCGAGCCGGGCTGCGACCACCATTGGAGGACCGCACCGTTTCAGAATCTCCGCGACCTCATCGGTGCTCAGCGGGCGGGTTAGCTCTTCCTCGCGCGCGTCGATCTGCGAGCGCAGATCCTCTCCCAGTTCGGCCAGGATTTCATCTTGCCGCTGCGTCTTGGGCAGCCAGAAGCGGACGGACTGCAGATATCGGTCAACGAGTTCAAGCGGATTGGCTGGTTTGCTCATAATGACTCCGTCGAAGCGTTCAGCTTTGTTAGACAACTCCCCTGTGTGCTTATGCTTCCTGCAAAATCTTGCCGAGCGATTCGTTGATGCGCTGCCACTCGCTTAGCAGCTGGTTCAAGATTTCCTCGCCCATCGGCGACAAACGGTAAAAGCGCTTGTTGCGCTTGTCCTCTTCACGCCACTGGCTGACGAGTAGTCCCTGGCTTTCAAGTCGGCGCAGCAGCGGATAGAGCGTGCCTTCGTCAATCTCCAGGCCGTCGTCGGCGAGAGCCTTGCGCAGGGTGTAGCCGTAGCGCTCGGTCCGAAGCTGGGTCAGGACGGCAAGGGTGAGGCAGCCGCGGCGAAGCTCCAGCTTCAGGTTTTCGAAGATCTCGGCGCTGCCTGTACCGTTTGGCATATAGTGTACGACACATACTGTATGTAACACAGTATAAATTGTCAAGTACTTTTTGAAAAAATCGCTGGGGAACTTCCGCAATCGATCGGCTCTTTGCGGAAAACCTGCTCGCGGTCAACCCGGCTTGGACTTATCTAGTCATCTAAGATGCTCTGTTTCATGTACCTACGGGATGACCTCGAATTGATGCCGTGGGCATTGCACGCACGCGTGTTTTGACGCATCTTCGTTAGAATGCAATTCAACTTGGCGACCGCTTCTAGGCTCTACCGCCAGCCGTCTGAGTCGACTTTTTGTTCAACTCTGAAAATTCGAGCAGTGGGCAGCCGATTTCTGCTCGCGACCATGCTCCTATTGGCAACGTGCCGGGGCCGGGCGCAGTCTCCCTCAGGCGTCCAGGAGCAGCCGCAAAATCACCGAGACGTACCCTACCAAGCTGAACCATACCAAACTGATCCCGACCAGGCTAAGTCTTACCAGGCCGAGCCTTATGGGGATTCCGCGCCGCTGGCGCACCAGCCGCTCGATGCTGGGCAGCTCGAGCAGTTGGTGGCCCCGATTGCGCTCTATCCCGATGCGCTGGTGGCGCAGGTACTGGCGGCGTCGACCTATCCGCGGCAGGTGGAAGACGCCGATCGCTGGCGGCAGGCGCAAGGCTACGCATCCCCCGGTGAGATTGCTGCCAGCGCTGACGCGCAGGGGTGGGACCCGAGCGTCAAGGCCCTGACCGCGTTTCCACAAGTGCTGGCGCAGATGGATCGCAACCTGCAATGGACTACCGACCTCGGGAACGCTTATTACAATCAGCCGCAAGATGTGCTTGAGGCAGTACAGGTCATGCGGCGGCGAGCACAGGCGGCCGGCAGTCTGCGCAGCAGCCAGCAAGAAGTCGTTCGCTACGACCAAGGAAACATCGTGCTGGCGCCCGCGAATCCGCAGGTGGTCTACGTGCCGGCGTATAACCCGTGGGCGGTATACGGTGAGCCTGTGTCGCCGTACCCGGGATTTTCCTTGCTGGGTGCGATCGCGGATATTGCGGGCGCGCTCCCACTCCGCTACGGACTGGGTATTGCGGTGTCCGCTTTTACCCAACCTTGGGGATGGCTGGCCTGGGGGCTGGACTGGCTTGGGCACGCGCTGCTCTTTCATGATTCAGGGTACTACTCGCACAGCGGCACGGTCGCCAATTGGGGCTTTCCGCATCATGGGTTTTACGCCTATTCGGGACGCGGAGGCTTTGACGGCACGCGTGGATTCGGGCGGTCGTTTGGCCATGAAAGCTGGGGTCACGAAGGCTGGCGGCGGGGCGGATTCAACTCCGGTGGATGGCACAGCTTCCGGGGGAACGATTTGCGGGCGCGGAATGGGGGCGAGGGTTCTCGCGGTTTCGAGTCGTTCCGCAACGAGCGGCGGACGAGTGAGAGTTTAAATCACAGATCGTTCGGATCATTTGGCCGAGCGCCGGAGAATCGCGTGGCACATGGGTCAGAGTGGAACCGCGGCGCATCAGGATTTCGCGCACCCGAATCATTTCGCGCGTCGGCCGGAGATTTCCCGCGCAACGAGTTCGGAAATCGCGCTTCCCGCGATCGATCGTCGCAGGCGTTTGGAGGATCGGGCAAGTCTCGCTCGCGCAATAACTTCGGAGGCGGGCGCTCCGGCTTCTTCGGCAGCGGTGGGGGCGGTCATGCTCCCAAGAGTTTTGGCGGCAGCCATGGTTTCGGTGGCGGCAAGAGTTTCGGCGGTGGGCATTCGCACGGCGGTGGAGGTAGACACGGCGGAGGCAGCGGAAAGCACCACCGTTGACGTTGTGTCGTGCGAGGGTCGGTCAACGTCTCTACCCATGTTGCCGCGGGCGGCGGCGTTCACTTCATGCAACTACTGTTCGCTGTTCTCATCCTCGGAGCCTATCTGGGAGCTCCAACTTTCTTGATCTGGGGTTGGGTAATGTGGATTGGTCATCCAGAGGAACGGAACCGCTCAACAGTCATCTCGTTCGCCGGCCTCTTGCTCGCAACGGCTTCCGGATTACTTGCCGTATCAGCGGTTACATACTCCGTTTGGACCGGCGGCTATCGCTACTATGATCCGCGCCTGCTGCGGATATTTCGATGGGGTTTGTCGCTCTCACTGACAGGAGTTGTTCTCAGCGCCTTGGATACAGGGCGGAGGAACCTGATCCGCTGGCACGCTCTTTGCAGTTCGATAGGGACCTTGCTGTTTTGGCTCGTCGCGATCGAAGCTGAATGATCCACTCCCTCCCCGGACGGGGCGTCCGGGGCTCCACTTGTCCGCTCCCCAGCACAATCCAACGAAGCCTTATTGCAGAGGCGACCACGTCTTGCATTTGACGGCGGTCACGGCCGATTCCAGGGGAGCAGCGATTTGGTAATGAATGATCGCGTCTGACGTCGAGCAGAAGTTTCTTGTCCCTGAATTTGTGCTGACCGGCGTCGCGACGACCACATACTCGGTACACGGCACCTGCTTGCAAGTGGTCAGAACGGTGAAGCGGTATCCCGACTTGCTGCACCATGCGCCCACAGTGCAGTTGACATCTCCAAGAGTCGAGTCGATCAAGTGGGCATGTTGCGGCGAGAAGTCCTCCGGAGCTTTAGGATTGGGACCGAGACTCGCCAGATCATGAGCGTAGCCCTTGAGTGGATAGCTGCTCATGTATGTGATCTGTGCAGTGTTCACGGTCCGGATGTTCGCTACCGCGCTCGACTCGTTCGCGGCCATTCTTGCCCGAATCAGGTTCGGGATCGCAATGGCTGCCACAATCATAGGTCCTGCGACATCTGTGCTACCGCTTCTACTGGCTTCGCGAAGCGTTGTCTCATCGGCACGGATCGTCATGACCACGGGCGGAGCATCGGCCGGAGACTTCGCGACTTCCTCAGCAAGCTCGGGTGAAAACTGGCGTAGCGTAAGGCCAGCCATCGCCTTCGGATCTTCATAAAGCAGCAGCGACATCCCGCCTGAATTGTCTGGCGGCAGCGATCCTTGGAACTTGCCCGACTTGGCCAGAGACTCTCCAGTCTTGTGCAGTCGAACGGCCTCGGCAACCGCCTCCTTGTTCGATCCAACGATCAGGTAGTTGTCCACGATCGCATAACCAATCTCAAGGGGCGTTTGTCCCGATGGAACCGGAACGGTGTAGTAGGTGATTCCATTCTCGTCGAAGTGGCCGGGAATGATATGAGACGCGGCAAAGAAGTGGTTCAACGTGGCCAGCAATGCATCTGGATCATTCGTTTTCAGGAACAGCTTCCATTGCGGATTGGGCGGTGTCAGGCGGTCCACCTCGACCGCGATTTCCCCGGCGAGGTGGCTGAAAAGATCATCCCGCAGGCTCAGGTTCATTTGCCGTTCCGCTTGCGACAGCGAATCGAACGCACTCGGATTTTTGGCCGTGGCAAGATCTTTGACTTCATCGAAAATCTGCGCCGGATTCTTGAGCAGCAACGAAGCGACCAGGACGGCTTTGGGTGAGATGAAATCGAGGCTACCGATCGGGCCAGAAACGGCAAGCCACGATGCGACACCGCGCCGTGGGCGGGTGAAACTCAGTTCCAGCTCGCTGACCGGTTGGCCGGCGATGTTCTTGCGCTCCCAGACCAGATGCTTCATGTCGGAAAAACCCGTGCGCTGGAAACTTGGGTCTTTTTGAATGCTGGTGGAAGCGAGTTTGAAGATGTGCTGGAAGTCGGCTCCCGCGATGATAGTCGTGCCGCCGTCGTATCCTTGCATCATCCGCTGACCGAATTCCGTCGAGGCGAACGTGTTGGACTGTTCCTTATGTGCGATGAACTGGCGAAGCGTGGTGGCGTTTTCCGCCAAGACGACCAGATCCGGTCGTACCAGAATGATTGGCTGATCCGACGGAACGCTTTTCGCTGCCGCGAATTCCTCGGCATCGAACACGAGGGCTGCGGGTTTGGATTTGCCAGCGGACTCGTCGAGTAAATGCCGCAAAAAGTCTTTCAGACCAGGCTTGCGCACTTCAGACAGGAGCAGGAATTTTGGATCTTCCTTTCCCTCGCTCGCGGCAGAGACGACAATCTCGTCTCCGAGGTACTGCGAAAGCTGATAGAACTTCTCAAGCGCGTCTACGATCTTCGGGCCTTCGGTGGCCATTTCGCCCTTCTCCCACCAAGCGCGGAGTTGGGCGTTCTCTTTGACTTCCTGCTGAAACACTCCCAGGGCTTGATGCGACGCTTCCCCGTAGTTCGGAATGGCTGCGTAGACCAGGGTTGACTCCGGCAGCATTGGCAACAGCCGGCTCTGAGTGCGTGGGGCCGGCATGTCGACGTGGGCCTGCATCTTCTGCGTCAACTCACCTAAGTGGCCGAACAGGGTAGAGAACTTTTTCAGATCATCTGGCGACATCTGTGACGGTGTCTCTGGCTCGGTTTGCGCCGCTGCAGGCGACCAGATCAGGCAGACGGTAGTGCTGAGGACAAACAGCATCCGGAAAAGACGGCGGAGTTGTGGCTGGCGCGGAGACGGCATCACTCGCATTTTCGGATCACCCATTCAATCGGGCAATCTTAGCTGTCTTCGCCTGTGCTTACTAGGATTCAGAACACAGGTGACGTAACGGGAGTCACCAGTTTCATGGTGCAGGGCAGATTGCTGGATCAGTTCCAGCAATCTGCTGAAAAACCCCTCGCCAGAGAAGCTGCACCTCAGGCGCTAAAGCGCTGACTGTGTTCAACCGCCTCGCGGCACGAGTAAACTCGGGCCCTTCCCGATCTCACCTACGTGGTTCCTTCTGAGTAGCCTGCTAGACTCCTGCAGATACCACCTGGCCCGGCGCTCCGATCGCCATCTCTTGTTGCGCCAGCTTCCGGCGGTAGTGGACGTGCCTCCAGCGCGTCATCTCGACCAGCGGCTTCCACACTGGATTCACCAGGTCGTGTTTGATCAGCAGGTGCCAGATACGATTCGAGCGCTTGTAGAGGTACGACATAGCGAGATAGAGCGGAATCGCCTGTAGCTGCTCCGGGCGTCGGCGCCAGATTGAGGCGTGCGAGAAGAGACGCTGATAGATCCATGCGTATCCCTGCTCGAGTTCTTCCGGTGTCATGTGCTTCGGGCGGAAGACTGCATGGCCGGTGTCGTAGAGCGCCCAGTCTTTATGAAGAATGCGGCCTTCGGCCTCCATCTGCCGGAACAGGGGCGTGGCCGGGTACGGAGTGAGGATGTGAAACGTTGCACACTCCAGGCGGTTCTCTTCAATCCACTCAGCGGTGCGCGTGAAGACATCCTTGCGGTCGTGGTCGAATCCGAGC
>Ga0335078_10004073_pt1 | contig 21709 bp, 18 predicted proteins | sample Lox_Sample_32_FD_206711 | JGI IMG/M metagenome (GOLD analysis project Ga0335078, IMG submission 206711) | Soil microbial communities from Loxahatchee National Wildlife Refuge, Florida, United States - Lox_Sample_3.2 | ecosystem: Environmental > Terrestrial > Soil > Wetlands | place: USA...
GTAGCGCAGTCCGGTAGCGCACCTCGTTCGCATCGAGGGGGTCAGGGGTTCAAATCCCCTCAGCTCCACCTCTGGGATCTGGTCTCTGACCAGGTCAGAAGCTCTTTCCTTGCGCCCCAGCCTACGTCCAGGGCTGGGGTTTCGGCATGGTTGGGAGGAATTTGGGAGATCATCTTCTCCCTGCCTCCCGGTGCTGTCGCGTCCTCCTCCCTATCTTCCCGCTGCCGCGGTTCCCGCTGGGCATCAGCGACGTGGCCCGGGCGGCGCGGTCCACCCTGCTCGGTGATGTGCGGCTGGCGACATGCGACTGGGCGTGACCCTGGAAGACCTGACCCGCCGCATCAGGGCCGACAGCCCCGACATCCTCGGGGTCTCGGCCACCTTTGGCCAGCATGACCTGATGATCGCCTTGCTGGAGGCGGTCTACGGCACGGGCGCCCACCCCTACCTGCCCACAGCCATGCGCCGCCAGCTGGAAACCACCCTGGAAAACCTCCGCACCGACCACCTGGACGTCTACTTCCTGCACAATTCAAGCTTCGGCGAAGGTGACCAATACCTAGAGGGCGCTATCGCGCAGATGCGCGCATTCAAAGGCCAGGGCCTGATCAAAGCTGTGGGCATGCGCGGCCCGCACCGTTTCGCCACTGACCGGCTAACCATCCCCAAAGAGCAGAGAGATGACAAATACGCCCGGTTCCGCCACCTGTTCAGCCAGGTGCGGCCCGACTACCTAGCTGTCCGGTTCAACGCACTCACCCCGCCCTCACCACCCGGCCGCGACGGCATCTTCGCCTTCGCCGCCGCGCACCGCACCAGCGTGCTGATCAACAAGCCGCTCGCCCAGGGCCTGCTCACCGGCAAATACGACCCGGCCCAGCCACCGCACTTCGGGCCTGGCGACCACCGGCTCCGCAAAACCTGGTTCACCCCCAGGCCCTGGCCATCATCCACGATGGCCTCCAGCCTCTCCGCGACCGCTTCGGGACCACCCCCGCCGAACTGGCGCCCGTTATGCTCGCCTACTGCCTGCACCGCGCCGCCAACGCCGCCGTCCTCGCCGGATTCACCAGCCCCGGGCAGGTCAGGCAGAACGTCACCCCGCCCACGCGGCCCCTCACCGATGACGACCTGGCCTTCATCCACACCACCGCCGGGCGCATCCAGCAGCGGCTCGATGCAACCGGGGAAGTTTTCCTCGACGAGCAACCAGGAGCCCAGCCATGACTACCGCCCACCAGCTCCCCCTCACCGTCCCGGCGGATCAGCCGCTCCGGCCCGCTCCCGGCTTGCTGCGGCTCATGGTCTTCAACTCCCAGCACGCCTCACCCGCCCGGTCCCGTCTGCAGGCCCTCTGGATCGCCAGCCAGGCCGAGGCTGACTTTGTGGTGGTGACCGAGGTCGGGCCCGGCCCCGGCGGGCACGCCCTCATCGGCGCGCTCCACGAGCACGGATACTCCTGCGTGGTCGCCCCCCAGCCCATCGCCCCCGACTACCGGACGGTCCTGGCCGCACGGGTGGCAGGCCTCACCGCGCTGCCCAGCGGTATCGATGTACTCCCGCACCGCGGCCCAGCCGCAGTAGCCGACCTCGGCGGACACCAGATCGGGCTACTGGGTCTGTATGTGCCCTCCCGCGGCCCTCAGCAGCGGCGCAATCAGGCCAAACGCGCCTTCCAGGACGCTGTGGCCAAGGCGCTCCGCGGCTTCCTCGCTCAGTTCACCGGGCCGGTCATCGCCGCCGGGGACCTGAACGTCGTGGAACCAGGCCATGCCCCCCACCTCCCTGTCTTCGGCGACTGGGAGTACCGCTTCTACCGCTCCTTCCCCGACGCCGGGATGACCGACGCCTACCGGGCCATCCACCCCCACGAACACGACCACAGCTGGTTCGGCCGCAGCGGCAACGGTTACCGCATCGACCACATCTTCGTCACCACCCGGCACACAGCACAGATACGGGCCTGCGGCTACCTGCACGCCCCCCGCCACCAGAGCCTCTCCGACCACGCCGCCATGACGCTGACCCTCACCTTCGCTCCGGGCCACAAGTGACATGGCCCGCTCCCCTTGGAGAGGCAGGCAGAATGCCCCGCCGCCACACTGCCCGGCAGCCATGCCAGCTTGGCGGCCGTCCGGAGCCTGCGACGCTCGCCTGGCGCACGGGGCGCTCTCCCCATGATTGCGGCGGCTTCAGCCGTCGGCCGCAGGCTCAACCAGTTCGACGAGGACGCCGCCCGCATCCCTGGGATGGATGAAGTTGACCCGCGATCCGGCGGTCCCGCGCCGCGGGACCGGGTACAGCAGCCGGACGCCCCGCGACCGCAGTTTTTCGCTGGCCGTGGCCAGATCTGTCACCGTGTACGCCACCTGCTGGATGCCAGGACCTGACCGGTCGAGGAACCGCGCGATCGTCGAGCCAGGGGTCAGTGGGGCGAGAAGCTGCACGCACCCGCCCGCTGGGTCAGGCCCGACCGACATCATCGCCTCCCGCACGCCCTGCTCGGGGTTCTCCTCCACGTGTATGCAGCGCATGCCAAACACCCGCTGGTAGAACTCGATCGCCTCATCGAGGTCAGCGACCGCAACGCCCACGTGATCGATACCGGAGAGGCCGATGGTGGCAACGAGTGCCCCGGTGATATCGGGAGCTGTGATGTCCGGCCCGGCCGTCGAAGCGCCGTCCGGCCCGGTACGACGCGGCCCGGCGGCTGCGTCGTGGCGGGTTCCAGCCATGGCGCCACTCTAGCTACCGGGACCAGCTGCCCGCAGACGCGGGCCGGGCGGGCCGCAGGACCGGCCAATATCAAGGTTTCGGTTATCTGTCCGCACGGAACTCTCAATAGACACCAGGGGGTTCGCCCGGCATGCTGGCAGGCAGACAGTACCGGGGGATGGCGGTCAAGATCGGGCCGCTGCACGGGCGTAGATCATAGATACACCGTTGGATCAGCCGGGCACCGCCCTCTCCCAGCCGCACGCATCCTGCATGCAGGTGCGGCCTGGCCAGGAAGGCGGCCGTGAAAGAAATCCTTGAGACCATCCTCAACCCCGACAGCCAATTCGCGGACTTCACCGCCCTGCGCGTGCCGGAGGCCTACCGGGCGGTCACCCTGCACCGGGACGATGAGCACATGTTCGACGGGCTCGACCCCGGCGACCGGGATCCGCGCAAGGCCTTGCACCTGGACGAGGTGCCGGTCCCCGAGCCCGCCTGGGGCGAGGCCCTCATCGCCGTCATGGCCAGCGCGGTCAACTACAACACCGTGTGGAGCTCTATCTTCTCGCCGGTCTCCAGCTTCGCCTTCCTGCGCCGCTACGGGAAGCTCTCCCAGCTCACCGCGCGGCATGACCTGCCCTACCACGTGGTCGGATCGGACCTCGCGGGCGTGGTGCTGCGCACCGGCCCGGGCGTGAACATCTGGAAGCCCGGCGAGGAGATCGTCGCACACTGCCTGTGCGTGGAGCTGGAAAGCGCCGACGGCCACAACGACACCATGCTCGACCCGGAGCAGCGCATCTGGGGTTACGAGACCAACTTCGGCGGACTGGCCGAGCTGGCCCTCGTGAAGACGAACCAGCTAATGCCCAAGCCGAAGCACCTGACCTGGGAAGAGGCCGCCACACCCGGCCTGGTGAACTCCACCGCCTTCCGGCAGCTTGTCTCGCACAACGGCGCTGGGATGAGGCAGGGCGACAACGTGCTCATCTGGGGTGCCAGCGGCGGCCTTGGCGCCTACGCGACCCAGTACGCGCTGGCGGGCGGGGCGATCCCGATCTGCGTCGTCTCCAGCGCCGCGAAGGCCGAACTCTGCCGGTCGCTGGGTGCCGAGCTGATCATCGACCGCAAGGCCGAGGGCTACCAGTTCTGGAAGGACGAGGCCACCCAGGATCCGAAGGAATGGAAGCGCTTCGGTGCCAGAATCCGCGACCTGACCGGCGGTGAGGACGTGGATATCGTCTTTGAGCACCCGGGCCGGGAGACCTTCGGTGCCTCGGTTTACGTGGCCCGCAGGGGCGGCACCATCGTGACATGCGCTTCGACCTCGGGGTACCTGCACGAGTACGACAACCGCTACTTGTGGATGAGCCTGAAGCGCATCATCGGTTCGCACTTCGCCAACTACCGCGAGGCGTGGCAGGCCAACCGGCTGATCTCCAAGGGCATGATCCACCCGACCATGTCCAAGGTCTACCCGCTGGAACAAACCGCCCAGGCCGCCGTGGACGTCCACCAGAACCTGCACCACGGCAAAGTGGGGGTGCTGTGCCTGGCCCCGCAGGAAGGCCTCGGCGTGCGTGATCATGAGCTGCGCGAGAAGCACCTGACGGAGATCAACCGGTTCCGGAACGTGTGAGGGCGCCACCAGCATGACCGAGCCGAACGAGCAGCCGGGGCGGCCCCCGAGAGACCGCCCCTGGCTGCTGCGGACCTACGCGGGGCATTCGTCAGCGGCGGAGTCCAACCTGCTGCACCGCCGCAACCTCGCCAAGGGCCAGACCGGCCTGTCGGTCGCGTTCGACCTGCCCACCCAGACCGGCTACGACGCCGACCATCTCCTCGCTCGTGGCGAGGTCGGCCGGGTCGGCGTCCCGGTCGGGCACCTCGGCGACATGCGGGCGCTCCTCGACGGCATCCCGCTGGCGCAGACCAACACCTCGATGACGATCAATGCCACGGCCATGTGGCTGCTGGCGCTCTACCAGGTGGTGGCCGAGGAGCAGGGCGCCGACATCGCCAAGCTCAGCGGCACCACCCAGAACGACATCGTCAAGGAGTACCTCTCCCGCGGGACCTACGTCTTCCCGCCGGGTCCCTCACTGCGGCTCACCACCGACGTCATCGCCTACACGGTGGCCCGCATGCCCAAGTGGAACCCGGTCAACGTGTGCAGCTACCACCTGCAGGAGGCCGGGGCCACCCCGGTCCAGGAGATCGCGTACGCGCTGGGCACCGCGATCACCATCCTGGACGCCGTGCGCGACCGCGGGCAGGTCCCCCCGGAGCGGTTGGGCGAGGTCGTCGGGCGGATCTCCTTCTTCGTCAACGCGGGCGTCCGCTTCGTCGAGGAGATGTGCAAGATGCGGGCCTTCGCCCGGCTCTGGGACAAGATCACCCAGGAGCGGTACGGCATAGCCGATCCCGCTCACCGCCGCTTCCGCTATGGCGTGCAGGTCAACTCGCTGGGCCTGACCGAGGCCCAGCCGGAGAACAACATCCAGCGGATCGTCCTGGAGATGCTGGCCGTCACCCTGTCCAGGGATGCCCGGGCCCGGGCCGTACAGCTCCCCGCCTGGAATGAGGCGCTGGGCCTGCCGCGGCCCTGGGACCAGCAGTGGAGCCTGCGCATCCAGCAGGTCCTGGCGTACGAGTCGGATCTGCTGGAGTACGGCGACCTCTTCAACGGCTCACCTGTGGTCGAGGCCAAGACGGTGGAACTGCTGTCGGGCGCCGAGGCGGAGATCGCCCGGGTGCTGGAGATGGGCGGGGCGGTGCCGGCGGTGGAGTCGGGTTACCTGAAGGCCCAGCTCGTCGCCTCGCAGGCGACCCGGCGGGGACGCATCGAGTCCGGCGAAGACAAGATCGTCGGCGTCAACTGTTTCGAGGCCACCGAGCCCAGTCCCCTCACCGCGGACCCGGACGCCGCGGTCCAGCGGGTCGACCCGGCGGCCGAGGTGGCCGTGCTGGCCGACCTGGAGGAGTGGCGCAGGCAGCGCGGCCAGAGCGAGGTCCTCGCCGCCCTCGACCGGCTCAAGGCCGACGCCGCGCGGGATGAGGTCAACCTGATGACGGCGACGCTGGCCTGCGCCCGGGCCGGTGTCACCACCGGCGAATGGGCCTCCGCGCTGCGGGAGGTGTTCGGCGAGTACCGGGCACCCACCGGCGTCAGCGGCGCCCTGCTGACGGCGGTCACCGGGCCGGGCACGGAGCTGGCCGCGGTCCGCGCCGCGGTGGCCGCCACCGCGGCGGACCTGGGGGTGGGCAGGCTGCGGCTGCTGGTGGGCAAGCCCGGCCTGGACGGGCACTCCAACGGCGCCGAGCAGATCGCCGTCCGCGCCCGCAACGTCGGGTTCGAGGTGATCTACCAGGGCATCCGGCTCACCCCCGGGCAGATCGTGGCCGCCGCGGTAGCCGAGGACGTGCATTGCCTGGGTCTGTCGATTCTCTCCGGGGGGCATCTCGAGCTGGTCCCCGATGTGCTGCTCCGTCTGCGCGAGGCCGGCGCGGCGGACCTGCCGGTGGTGGTCGGCGGGATCATCCCGGCGGCTGACGCGCAATCGCTGCGCGCGATGGGAGTGGCCGCCGTATTCACCCCCAGGGACTACGGCATCACCGCGATCATCGGCCGCATCGTGGACGAGATCCGGCTCGCCCATAATCTCCAGCCGTGGCACGGCCAGCCGGGCCAGCTGGCCGGGATGACCTAGAAGGATGACACGATCAGGCATGACTACCGCACCCACTGTCGCTGCTGCCCGCCCGCGCCCCCGCCGCTCCTGCCTGGCCGTCCCGGGCAGCAACCCGCGCTTCCTGGAGAAGGCTCAGAGCCTGCCCGCAGACCAGGTATTCCTCGACCTCGAGGACGCTTGCGCACCGCTGGTCAAGGAAAGCGCACGGCACAGCATTGTCGACGCGCTGAACAAGGGCGACTGGACCGGCAAGACCCGCGTCGTCCGGGTCAATGACTGGACGACCCACTGGACCTACCGGGATGTGGTCACGGTGGTCGAGGGGGCGGGGGCCAACCTGGATTGCGTCATGCTGCCCAAGGTGCAGGACGCCGACCAGGTCCGGGCGCTGGATCTGCTGCTCACCCAGATCGAGAAGACGATGGGCTTCGAGGTCGGCCGGATCGGCATCGAAGCCCAGATCGAGAACGCCAGGGGCCTGGTGAACGTCGATGCAATCGCCGCGTCCTCAAAGCGGCTCGAGACCATCGTGTTCGGCCCCGCCGACTTCATGGCCTCGATCAACATGAAGTCGCTGGTGGTCGGCGAGCAGCCGCCCGGCTACCCGGCGGACGCCTACCACTACATCATGATGCGCATCCTGATGGCCGCCCGCACCTACGATCTGCAGGCCATCGACGGCCCCTACCTGCAGATCCGCAACACCGACGGCTTCCGCGCGGTCGCCCAGCGGGCCGCCGCCCTGGGCTTCGACGGCAAATGGGTGCTGCACCCGGACCAGATCGCTGCCGCCAATGAGATCTTCTCTCCCGCACAGGAGGACTACGACCATGCGGAACTGATCCTGGACGCCTACGACTGGTGCACGTCGCAGGCTGGCGGGGCCAGGGGGTCGGCCATGCTCGGCGACGAGATGATCGACGAGGCATCCCGCAAGATGGCCCTGGTGATCGCCGGCAAAGGCCGGGCGGCGGGCATGCGGCGCACTTCGAAGTTCGAGCCCCCGCAGACCTGAGCCAGGCGCGTGCCCAGGCCAGGCCCACCCATACCAGCCAAGCGAAGGACATCGGCGATGCAGTTCGGACGGACCTACGAGGAGTTCGAGGTCGGAGCGGTCTACAAGCACTGGCCCGGGAAGACGGTCACCGAGTACGACGACCACCTGTTCTGCCTGCTCACCATGAACCACCATCCGCTGCACATCGACGCGAACTACGCGGGGCAGGCCACCGACTTCGGCACGAATGTAGTGGTGGGCAACTACATCTACTCGCTGCTGCTCGGCATGTCGGTGCCGGACGTCTCGGGCAAAGCCATAGCGAACCTGGAGGTCGAGTCGCTGAAGCACGTGGCGCCGACTTTCCACGGAGACACCATCTACGGCGAGACGACGGTGCTCGGCAAGTGGCCGTCGAAGTCCAAGAGCGACCGGGGCATCGTCGAGGTGCAGACCCGCGGCTACAAGCAGGACGGGAGCCTGGTGTGCGTGTTCCGCCGCAAGGTAATGGTGCCCACCGAGACATACATGAAGGAGCGCGGTGGTGAGCAGCCCGGCCGTCCCGAGCCGTCCGCCTGACACCAGGCCGGATACCGGCGGCCGCGGCCCACGCCACCCCGGCCGACCCGATAAGCGCTTGCCGGTGAGCAGATAGGGAGCCGTGCCATGGGACGCCTGGCCCAAACCGACGGACTGACAGAATTCCAGCAGGACATCCTCGCCACGGTCCGGGACTTCGTCGGCAAGGAGATCATGCCGGCCGCGGCCGAGCTGGAATACAAAGACGAGTACCCGACCCAGATCGTGGAAGGGATGAAACAGCTCGGCCTGTTCGGGCTGACGATCCCCGGGGAGTACGGCGGCCTCGGGGAATCGCTGCTCACCTACGCCCTGGCGGTGGAGGAGATCGCCCGCGGCTGGATGTCCGTGTCGGGCATCATCAACACCCACTTCATCGTCGCTCACATGATCGCCCGCTACGGCACCGAAGAGCAGAAGAGCTACTTCCTGCCCCAGATGGCGGCCGGCGAGGTGCGCGGAGCCTTCTCCATGTCGGAGCCTGGCCTGGGCTCAGACGTCTCGGCGATCCGCACCAGTGCCGTGCGCGACGGCAGCGACTACGTGATCAACGGCCAGAAGATGTGGCTGACCAACGGCGGCACCGCCAACCTGGTGGCGGTGCTCTGCCGGATGGGCGAGGCCGGCGACGCGCCACACCGGAACATGACCACCTTCCTGATCGAGAAGGAGCCAGGCTTCGGCGCCAATCCCGCGGTGCCGGGCCTGACCGTGCCCGGGAAGATCGAGAAGATGGGCTACAAGGGCGTCGACACCACCGAGCTGATCCTCGACGACGTCCGTATCCCAGCCGATCGGGTGCTCGGCGGCCGCGCCGGGCAGGGCTTCTACCAGATGATGGACGGCGTCGAGGTCGGCCGGGTCAATGTCGCCGCCCGCGGCTGCGGGGTCGCCCTCCGCGCCTTCGAACTGGCCATCGCCTACGCGCAGCAGCGGCACACCTTCGGCAAGCCGATCGCCGAGCACCAGGCAATCCAATTCAAGCTGGCCGAGATGGCCACCAAGGTCGAGGCAGCCCACCAGATGATGGTGATGGCGGCCCGCAGGAAGGACGCGGGCCATCGCAACGACCTCGAGGCCGGAATGGCCAAATACCTCGCGTCCGAGTACGGCAAGGAAGTCGTGGAGGACTCCTTCCGCATCCACGGCGGCTATGGCTTCTCCAAGGAGTACGAGATCGAGCGTCTGTACCGGGAGGCCCCGATGCTGCTGATCGGCGAAGGTACCGCCGAGATCCAGAAGATGATCGTGGGACGCCGGCTGCTGGAGGAATACCGGACCGCCGGGTAACCGCCGCCCTGGGGCCCTCATGGGGACCAAGGGCCCTGGCCGGGGACGTACGGCCCTGGTAATTGCGGGATTACGGCGCGATGTTGAAAGAGAGGAACAGATTCGTCCTCCTGATTAAGGAGGTGCACAGATGACCCTTATGGAAACGGAGCCGAGACGGGTCGCCCGGCCGGATCTCAGCTTCGCCTACCTTATGACTGGCATCGCCATTGGGTGCATCGTCGTAAGCGGGATCCTGGGCAGCATTTTCACCCCAGATCTGGTCAGCACGTCTGGCGCGGCTGCCGGTTATATCCATCAGCACATCCCCCTTGCGGCCTACATGGGCTGGGTCTTCGACGTGATCGCGATCGCAATGGTGCTGCCGGCGGCGATGCGGGGGATCCGGGCCAAGGTAACCGACCGGGTTCCGTGGAGCATGCTTGGCCTTGGCGTAGCCGGTATCTGGCTCGCCGTCATGTTCATCAGCATCTTCACACCGGTCATGGTTACCGGCACCGCTCCCTGGATAACTGAGGTGCCCCTCGCATCGATCCTCAGCGTCATCGCTGGGCTCGTGCTGACCTGGCTGCTCTGCAGGACGGTGAAGGCGGCTTTCTTCGAGCCGGCGGAGCTGCCGCCAGGGTCGGCGACGAGCACACCGGCGGGAGATCTTGATCCAGTTGCCGAGGAGGCCACGGTCAGGTTGCGCCGGCTGGCCCAGCTCCGCGACTCCGGTGTGATCACCGAAGCCGAGTTCCAGGCAAAGAAGGATGACCTGCTGACCCAGATCTAGCGAGCCAGGGGCACCCGCCCAGCCTGGCTCTGAGGCCGGGGTCGGCAGCGAGATTCAGGTGCGCCGCGAGGCTTGCCGACCCAGCGTGCGCGAACGCTGGTCCCGGCGCACGCGCTTCAGCCTCCTTTCACCCTCTTTGGGGGGATGCCGGGATGCGACCCGGGAGGGTCACATCAATGAACAGGCCGGCTTGGGAGGGCAGGCGATGGCGAAACAACGGGCCGACGTCGAAGCCCCCCACCGGTCAGGCGTTCGGCAGCGGGTACGGCGCGGGATCCAAGCGGGCAAGGAGAAGTACACCGGATCGTCGGCCGAATACTTGTGGAACCGGCTGAACGCGCTGGATTTCATGAACCGGGCCATGCTCTTCGCCGCCACGCTGCTGTTGCTGGCCTTCCCGTTCGTTCTCGTACTGGCGGCCCTGTCGGGGCGATCAGCGGCGGGCCGTATCGCCAGGCACCTCGGCCTTAGCCATCAGGCCGCAGCCGACGTCGGTCACCTGTTCACCTCCTCGACCGCCACATCCCACACCGTCACCGGTCTCGCCTGGGTCTTTTTCATTCTGAGCGGACTTGCCGTGGCCGGAGCATTTCAGAGTCTCTATGAGCAAATATTCGAGCTAGGCGGCCGCGGGGTGAAAGATACGCACCGCAGGCTGATCTGGCTCGCCTTCGCGGTGGGCTGGGTGTTCCTGACCGGTCTGGCCGGCCCACCGGCCCGTGCCGCCGGGCCGGCCGTGTTCGCGATCGTCAGCTTGATCGGGGTCACCCTCTTCTGGTGGTTCACCATGTGGTTCCTGCTCGGCGGGCGGATTTCATGGCGAAGACTTTTTCCGCCGGCCGTCGCGACGAGTGTGTTCTGGCTCGGCATGGAGGCGGTCTTCTCGGTCATCTTCTCCGGCATGGTCACCTCGGACGATCGGAAGTACGGGCCAGTCGGGGTGGTCTTCGCCCTTATGTCATTTTTCGTCGCGATCGGGGTGGTGATCATCCTGGGAGCGATCGTGGGCATCGTGTGGCAGGACCGCAGCCTGTCATTCAGGGCCGCCCTCAGGAAAATGCGGCGGGCCCGCTGAAGACATCGCGGGCCGGATCTGCAGCCTGATTTTCGCGATGGGCAAGTGGCGGCCGGCGTCAGCGGCCAGCCGGCGGCAAGCCCGCCGAAGGATGGCTGATCGCAGGTACGGGCTCGACGGCGCGGGGCGGCTTGGCCCCCGCCAGCAGGACGATGCCGATCAGCGCGAAAGCCAGCCCGATAATGGCCGGCAGCAGCCGGCCGTTTCCGTGAGACAGGCTCTCGCCGAAGACGGTAAGCCCGAAGATCACGCTGGCGAACAAGGTCACGGCGTTGCTGGAGGCCATGGCCGGCGCCAGCACATCGGTCCGGAGGGCCGACTGCTGCAGCACGAAGCCCACGATCGCCGACGCGATCAGCGCGTAGGTCGTCCAATCACCCAGCAGCGCCGCCACTCCGTGGCCAAGCTGGGTCATGAACACCTTGGTGACCGCGGCCTGCAGGGCGAATCCCACGCCGGCGGCTGAGCCGAGCAGCAGCGCCTTTGCTGCCCTGCCACGGTGCCACCCGAAGCCGGCGAGGAGCCCGACCACGACGACCGTGCCCACCACCGCCGACCACCAGGCGGCAGCGTCTGGATGTGCGGTGCCGCCCCGTGGCGACCCGATGAAAAGGAACAGCACGATGCCGACCACCATGGCGACGGCGCCGATGACTACCCGCCCGGTGACCTGCTGATTGGTGATCTTCGCGCCCAGCGGCAGCGCAATAACGAGGCTCAGGGTGGTAACCGACTGCACCACCATCAGGGCCCCGTTCTTCAGCGCGAAGGCCTGGAAGACCCAGCCAGCCACCTGCATGCCCAGGCCGGCCAGCCACACCGGGTGCCCGAGGATGCGTACCAGGAACCGCGCGTCCTGTGTCCCGGCCGAGGTCTCAACGTCCCCCCGCTGCTGCAGGACGTTTCCCAGCGCGAAGCTGCACGCAGCCAGGAACGCCAGAAGTACGGCCATCTCCCCTCAGCTCCTTCCCTGAGCTGGGCCCGGGCCACGCGGGCTGGGCCGAAGATGATCCCTGGATGGTGCCAGGCGCTGGGCGGGTACGCGCGCGTCCGATGATGGCTCCGGCTCAGCCTGATCAGCCTCAGCGGACCGGCGGCCCCGGTGCCGGCGGTGATGCCGTACTCCCAGCACGATGCACAGGGCGCCGACGGCGACGCCTCCGACGAGCATGCCCACGCTGACCAGGTCGTGATGGCCGGAGGCAACCCGGCCGGCCCCATAGGCAGCCGGGCCGACGGAGAGGACGAACACGGTGCCGGCGAAGAAGTTCCAGACCGCGAACTGGCTGAGCTTCATCCGCAGCGCCCCCGACACCAGCGCGGGGGTGAAGAACACCGCCAGGCGTCCCCACTTCTGGTAGACGGCTTCTCCCTTGGCGAGGGCTTTCTTACGCCATTGCAGGGCGGGCCCGGGGTGCTCGAGGATCCGCCGCCCCCAGCGGTCGCCGATCTTGTAGCCCAGCAGCCCGCCGATCTCGTTGCCGACGACCGCGGCGATGAGCACCGCGGCGATGTTCAGCTTCCCCTGGCTGGCGAACACGGCGGCGGCGCCAATCGCGGCCGTCCCGATGAACGGGACACCCATATAACCGGCCGCGGTGGCAACCAGGATGACCAGGTAAGCCCAGAGGCCCGGGTTATTGGCTGAGCCATCGGCAGCAGCGAGAACATGCATGATCGTCTTCATCTCAGCCGTGCCCTTTGGCGAATCACCGCGAACCGTACCCAGCTGAATCTCGCCCAGCCGACATTAGAGCAGGCGAAGAGCGACAGCCCGCTCGACGGCCTCCGAGCGTGTTGCCGCCCCGAGCTTCTGGTAGACCGACCTGAGGTGGGTCTTCACCGTGCTGCAGGAGATGAAGAGGGTGGCTGCGATCTGCGGATAGGTGCTCGTCGGCAGCAGCTTCAGGACGCGCAGCTCAGCCGCGGTCAGCTGCTCGGTGAGCAGGCGGCCAGGCCTGGGGGCATCCGGTTGCCCGGCGCGCACCTCGACCGCGGCACGGACCAGCTGTGCCATGAACGCGTCGTTCCGTAGCTGCTTTGAATGCTTGATCAGATAGCTGGCCAGAGCGGGATCGGCCGTGACGACAGTGTTGACGAAGCCGCCCTCGCTGGCTGCCTGGAGGGCACCGCCGACGATCCCAGCGGTCATGGAGTCGTCTCGCTCCATCGCGGCGGCCGCCAGGAGCAGCTGGCGCACCAGCCCGCGCCGCGGCCTCAGGTCACCCAGCGATGGCGACTGCAGGTGTTGCCGCGCGGTGTAATGATCGCCAGAGGCAAGGGCGATCCTGGCTAGCAGCAGGCTACGAGGAGCGGCGGCTAGCCCGCGGGCCAGCTCAGCAGGCGAGTGCGGGTCGCCGAGCGACAGGCGCAGCAGCCCTTCCAGCTCATCTGCCCGGGCCAGCAGCAGCGACCCGGTCCCAGCCAGGACCGGCCGGGCGGCCTCGACAGCGGCCAGCGCCTCCTGGACGTGCCCGCCGGCCGCCCAGATCGCCGCCCGGTCGAGCCGCGCCTGGAATTCGACGGCAGGCCATCGCCGCCTGGCTATCGAGAGTGCCCGCTCGGTGAGTCTCTCCGCGGTGCGGAGGTCGCGGCGCTCCAGCGCGAGGCCGGCCAGTGCACGCAGGCCATCCAGGGCGAAGACGTGGTGACTGAATCCCAGCCGCGCAGCGTCCTGGTCAGCCGCCGCGGCGGCATCAGCCGCCCTGGCCAGGTGACCGGACTCGGACCACGCCAGCGCCTGCGCGCCCGGCACCAGGACCAGCTTGACCCCTTCAGTAAGCCCGGGGGCCGCGAGCGCCGCGGCCGCTTCCCGGTCAACCGCCGGGAAGTCCCCCAGCCATGAATAGGCGCGCAAGAGGACCATCGAGATGAGGGCATCCCACTCGCCGGCGAACTGCGTCCGCTCCTGGGTATCCCGGGCGGCCAGGGCCGCCGTCACAGCCTCATCCGCCTGGCCGTTGAGCATGAGGCGCAGCGCCTTCGCGGCCATCAGCCTGGACCCGGACAGGGCTGGCGGGCTGGCCCGCTCCAGCAGGTCAAGGTATTCGCCGCCGCGAGCCGGATCGCCCGATAGCAGCAGGTCAAGAGCCAGGCCGAGGAGCCGATCGGGAGTGTCCAGGAGCAACGATGGGTCGACCGTGCTCACGTCGGGCGGAGCCGGCGGCGCCGGGTCATGCAGGAAGCCGGTGATGACCCGGTCTTGGATCACCGTCAGCGCCCGGTCGGCCCGCCGGGCCGCAAGGAAGCCGCGGGCCGCCCGCCGCACGTCACCGGTGGACTCGAACCATTCGGCTGCCCGCAACTGAACCACCTGCTCGCGGGCCCGGTCCCTGGCCCGCAGCTCGGCGCGCAGCAGCCGGCGCGCCAGATGGTGGCAGCGGAAGCTGGTCCGCTCATCATCGAGGGGCACCAGGAACAGGCTGGCCGCGTCGATCCGGCGCAGCAGCGCCGCGGTGTCGTGCCTCCCGGTGATGGCTGTGCAGGCGTCGGCGGTCAGCTCGTCCAGGACGGAGGTATCGAGCATGAACTCGACCACCTCCGGCGGCTGCTGGTCGAGTACCTCGGAGACGAAGTACTCGGCGATCGCATGGCCACCGGCCCCTAGCGCCTGCACTGCCCGCGCCGGATCGCTGGTGGCGCGCAGCGTCAGCGCCGCCATCTGCAGCGCGGCGGCCCACCCCTCGCTGCGCTCATGAAGCAGCGCTAGATCAGCCGCGCTGACCTCGACGCCGAAGTTCGCCAGCAGCTCGTGGGTGTCCGCCATGGAGAAATACAGGTCGTGGTCGCGCAGTTCGCACAGTTCCCCCAGCATCCGCAGCCGGTGCAGCCGCAGCGACGGATCGATGCGGGCCGACAGGACCAGCTGGACAGTCTCGGCCGGCCAGAGCTCGACCAGATCAGTCATGTCCCCCGAAACCGCGGGTTCGGCATGGTGGAAGTCGTCCACAATAATTGCCGACCCGGCAGGCAGCTTCGCCGCGTCGTTGGCGATGGACGCGGTCACATCAGCCGACATGGCACCGTTCATGGCCAGCAACCCGGCGGCATCGGCGCCGAACCCGGGCACCCCAGCCTGGATCGCCTCGATAACCCGGCCCAGAACCGGACGGGATCAGCGTCAGCTCTATCGCAGGACAGCCACAACGTTACGGCGGGCGATCTCGCCTCCGCCCAGTCCGACAGCAGCACACTCTTGCCAGCGCCCGCCGACCCCACCACCACGGTCAGCCGCTGGCCAGCCCCCGCCATCAGCCGGCCCAGCAACCCAGACCGGGTGACCAGGGTCGTCGGCAGCGTCGTGGGCCGGAACTTAGCCAGGGCGAACCGCGCGTTGCATGACGGGCCGCGCTCAGCTACCGCGCTTCCTTTCACGGTATGGCCCCCTTTTTGCCCGAGCGAACAGATGGCCTCGCTCACTATCTTCAGGAGGGAGACGCCCGATGCCATCCGCCTAATCGTGGTATATGAGGAAGGTCGCTGGCTCCTCTAGTCGAGGCAACGGGCCACCGGACGGGCGATGCCCCCTCCGGCCGAGCCCGGCTTCATCATCAGTCGCAGATGAGAAGCCTGCCCGCCCCGCACAAACGCGAGCCTGCTCACCCTGCACGAGCCAGATCAGCCTTCACCGGCCGATGACTCAGCCATGGCGGTAAAGCACGCTTGCGGGGACATGATCCAGAGATGACGAGGCGCAGCCCAGTGCGGTCACAGACGTACGAGATCACCTTCACGGGCCAGGCGGGTGCGACCCTGCGCGCGGAATTCGACGACTGCGACGTCACCGTAGGCGGGGGGAGGACAACCCTCCGCGCCGAACTGCCCGATGAGGCGGCACTCGGCGGCCTCATTCAGCGGATCACCAGCCTCCGGCTCGAAGTCATCGACGTGCATCTCGTGGCACCGCCACGACCCGGGTCATGACCAGTTGTGCTGGTCTCCCGCTGGTGACCGGTTGATCGCCGGGCCGGGGGCGCGTGGCGGAGTCCGGCCGAATCATCCTCGGCCGGGTGATGCAGTCCCGCTCAATGTGACTGATCCTGGCTCTGTGTCACCAGCGGCCGGGGCATAACCGGCCGGGCCACGCCGGGCCGTTAGGGTGTTCGGAGGACCGCCGGGTGGCCAGCCGTGCACAGGAAGCTCAGCATCGGCATCCCGCCGGCGTGAGAAGGGGGTGCTCTGTGGTACGTGATCAGTCGAGTAGTGACAGGCACGTCCCCGGCCAGCCGCCCATGACCGACCCAGCCCCTGGCCAGCCGCCCACGGCCGGCATGACATGGGTGCCCGGAGGCGGTTTCCTGATGGGCTCGCAGGACTTCTACCCCGAGGAACGCCCTGTCCGCCGCGTGGAGGTCGACGGATTCTGGATGGATGACCATCCGGTGACCGTCGCCGAATTCCGCCGGTTCACGTCCGCGACCGGGTATGTCACGCTCGCTGAGCGCCCCCTCGACCCGGCGCAGTACCCGGGGGCCGATCCGGCCCTGCTGAAGCCGGGGGCGCTGGTCTTCCATGAGACAACGGGCCCGGTGGACCTGCGCGATTACACGCAGTGGTGGCGCTACCTACCCGGTGCGCAATGGCGGCGCCCCCGGGGGCCCGGCAGCACCACCCAGGGCCTGGGCGGGCATCCAGTCACGCAGGTGGCGGCCGAGGACGCCGAGGCCTACGCGGCCTGGGCGGGCAAGGAACTGCCCACCGAGGCGGAGTGGGAGTTCGCCGCCCGCGGCGGCCTCGACGGCGCGGTCTTCACCTGGGGTGACGACTTCGCCCCCGGCGGCACGATGATGGCCAATACCTGGCAGGGTGAGTTCCCCTGGCAGAACCTCAAGACCGACGGCTGGGAGGGGACGTCCCCGGTCAAGAGCTTCCCGGCCAACGGTTACGGGCTGTACGACATGGCCGGGAACGTGTGGGAATGGACCAGCGACTACTTCACCGCCCGCCGGGGCGGGCAGGTCCAGAACTCCTGCTGCACCCCGCGTAACCCGCGCGTCACGTCCGCGGAGGCCAGCCTGGCGCCCGGTGAGCCCGGCGCGCACATCCCGCGCCGGGTGACCAAGGGCGGATCCCACTTGTGCGCTCCCAACTACTGCCTGCGTTACCGCCCAGCGGCCCGCCAGCCCCAGGCGATCGACACCGCCACCGGCCACCTGGGTTTCCGCTGCGTCCTCCGCGACGCCAGCGGCTGAGGAGCGAGCCCGGCCCGTGGGCGGGCACCGGCGCCGCCGCCGGCCAGGCCACCCGCACATCTCACCGATCCGCCATCCCGGCCTGCCATCCGTAACCGGCTCATCCGGCTGAGACAGCCGTCCTGAGCAGCCGGTATCGCAGTCTCGGGCCCGCCAGCCGCAGCCGCAGAGGCAGGGCCTATTCATCCGGCTTGGGGGGAGGCGCCCGGCTCGGGCCGGGTGATCGACTGACCGCGAGTGCTGCAGCCGTGCCAGTGGCGCGCTCCGCGTCCGGCGGCTCAGTGGTCCCGGTCAGGGACGGCGAAAGCCTCATCCGATGACGGAGCGGAACGTAAGGGGAATGACATGGCCGACAAGCAGCCGAACATCGTGGTGTTCTTCTGGGACAACTTCGGCTGGGGGGAGCTGGGCTGCTACGGCGGCGGGGTGCTCCGCGGCGCGCCGACGCCGCGGATCGACAAGATCGCCGATGAGGGCCTGAAGCTGCTGAACTTCAACGTCGAGGCGCAGTGCACGCCGAGCCGGTCGGCGATCCTCACCGGCCGCCACCCGATCCGCTCGGGCACCCAGGCCGTGCCGCTCACCGGCGGCCCCGACGGCATGACCAGGTGGGAGGTCACGAGCGCGCAGGCGCTGTCGGATGCGGGGTATGCGACCGGGATGTGGGGCAAGTGGCACCTGGGCAGTGACCCGGAGCACCGCAGCCCGGTCGATTTCGGGTTCGACGAGGCGGTGTGGTCGCCGCGGACCGCCGATGAGGTGCTGCACACGATGCAGTCCTACTTCCCCAACGGGACGGTCACCGCGAAGCCCTACGCCGGCGAGACCCAGATCCCGCTGGAGCCGGAGCCGATCTACGCGCGCAAGAAGGGCGGCCAGCACGAGGTCATCGCCACCTACGACGCGGAGTTCCGGGCCCTGTTCGACCGGAAGATCACCGGCTGGGCGACCGACTTCATGCGCCGCTCCCACCAGCAGGGCAAGCCGTTCTACCTGTACCTGCCCTACACCCAGGTGCACATCCCACCGATCCCCGACCCGGAGTATGCCGGCAAGACCAAGCGCGGCAACTGGGCCGACATCCTCACCCAGATGGATGACTTCACCGGCCAGATCCTCGACGAGCTGGACACGCTCGGGCTCGCCGACGACACGATCGTGGTGTGGGCCTCCGACAACGGCGCCGATACGACCTGGCGGGAAGTCGGCGGTGACCCGGACCCGTTCGGCGGATTGTGGACCGGGACCTCCGGCCCGTGGCGCGGCGGGCTGTTCACCTCGCTGGAGGGCTCGAACCGGACGCCGTGCATCGTCCGCTGGCCGGGCAAGGTGCCCGCGGGCAAGGTCAGCAACGAGATGGTGCACGAGGTCGACCTGTTCACCACCCTGGTGCTCGCGGGCGGCGGGAGCGTCCCGGCCGACCGGCAGATCGACGGGATGGACATGCGCGGCTTCCTGCTCGGTGACGCCGAGGAATCCGGCCGCGAGACCGTCTTGTGCTTCAACGGCAACCGGCTGCAGGCGGTCAAGTGGCGGCAGTGGAAGCTCCACCTGTTCCAGCAGGACGACTTCTATTCCACCTGGAGCCCTTACAGCATCCCGCATCTGCACAACCTGGAGTGGGACCCGCGTGAGGAGCACCAGGTCGACTTCGCGCATATGTGGGTGGCGGCGCCGATGGCCGCCGCGGCCGGTGCGTTCCTGAAGTCGCTGGCGATCGAGCCGCCGATCAAGTCGGGGGCACCCGACCCGTACACCCCGCCCAAGCCCGGCCAGCTGGTCCCGGAGGAGCACCTGCAGATCGGCCCGATCGTCCAGTTCGTCACCACGCTCCGCCACCCGAACGGCCAGCCCCACGCCGACGTGCGCCAGCACCAGCCCGAGCACGGGCTGAGCCATGCGTCGGGTGCATGACCAGTACCACAAGAGGCACGACCGTGACCGTCCGCCGGGCGCAGCCGCCGACCGTGGCGGCTGCGCCGGGGACGGTGTCAGGAGGCAGGTGATCCAATGAGCGACGTGGCGCAGGGCCCGGGCGAAGCCGGGGCTGACACCGGCGCGAAGGGCAGCGGGCACGGGCAGCTCGGGGTAGCGCTGGTGTGCTTCGACCAACTCAAGGCCGCCGCCAAGGCGCGCCGTCCCCTCGAAGAGAAGCTGCGGTCGGGCGGCGCCGCCCTGCTGGACATCGTCATCCTCCAGGTCGGCGCGAAGCATAAGGCGTCCGTGCGCGACCCGCGCCGCGAGGTGCAGGGGACGCTGACCGCGGCGCTGACCTGGGGCGTGTTCGGCCTGGTCGCGGGCGGGCTCAAGGGCCTGGCCAGCTGGGCGATACTCGGCGCGATCTGCGGCGGCCTGTGGGCGTACTACACCGAGCACCTGCTGAGAAAGGACGAACTGGCCCGGATCGGCGCCCACCTCCCGGCCAGCTCCTCGGCGCTGGTCACCTTCGCGGAAACCCGTGACCCCCGCAGCCTCCTCACGGCCACCGCGGCCCACGCCCCGGCAACGGCCAGCGTGGCTGCCATCGGCGACGACCTGGGCGCGCGCGTCTTCGCCGGCGCGGCCGACCCCATCGACGTCTCACGCAGCACCGGAGGTGAGGTGATCCCGCCCGGCCAGACCGCGCCGACGAGCATGATCATGCTCCGCTACCCCGGCACCAGCACCGCGAAGCAGATTGCCGCCAAGGCAGCACCCACGTCCAAGAAGGCAGCCGCGGCCAGCCCGGTTCAGGTCGAGCTGGTGATCTGGGCCGACCCCGGCGGCCGCCGGCACGTCGCCGACCCCAGCCAGGGCGCGGCGGCGTGGGCCAAGAGCGACCTGATCAGCTGGGGCCTGTTCGGCGTGGTGGTCGGCGCCCTGGCCGGCGCGTTCGGCGGCGGCGGCGTGCACAGCTTCGTCAGCGACGCGGTGCTGACCGGCGTCGGCTGGGCGGTGTTCGGCCTGGTGGCCGGCGCGCTGTATGGGCTGTGGGCGGGCCGCGCCGTCTCGGGCCGCCGGCTCAAGGGCCTCAGCGGCCTGCTCACCCCGGGCAGTTCGATCCTGCTCGCCTGGGCCGACGGCCCGGTCAGCGGGGACACCATCAGCACACTGGCCGCCCCCGGAGCACAGCAGCTGATCCTGCGCTTCAACCCGGTCGAGGGCGGCGCGGTCCTGGAGGCGGCCTGAGGATCCGGGTCCTAACGACCGGATCACGCTGAGACCGCCAGCACGTGGAAAATCGCCGCTCCCAGCCCGGCGGGGCCGGGCCCGGCGGGACAGTTTGAGGAGGAGGAGGCGCCGTGGCAGGCCAGGGGGTCATCGCCGCCGCCATCACCATCGGCGGGTTCAAGTGGGCCGGCAGCTTCACCACGATCGATCTGATCGCGGCGACGACCAACGCGCTGAACGGCGCGCTGCTGGCCCGCCGGCCCGACCACTACAAGAACTTCACCGTCGTCGGCATCCTGCTGATGGCGCTGCTGGGCGGCATCGGCGGCGGGGTCACCCGCGACGTGATCCTGAACAAGATCCCGGGCGCCTTCCTCAACCCGGCCTACATCCTGCTGTGCCTGGCCGCCGGGATCATCGGTTACCTGATCGCCTTCGGCTCCGGGCAGCTGTTCCGCGAGGGGCTGTTCCAGTTCATGACCTCCTTCTCGCTGCCCTGGTACGCGATCGCCGGGGCCGAGGCCGCCGAAAAAGCCCACCTGCCCATCCTCGGGGTACTCGCGCTGGCGGTCATCGGCCCGACGGCCGGCCGGTGGTACATCGACGTGTCCAGCGGTGTGCCCCCCAAGCAGTTCATCCGCGGCGAATGGTTCGTCACGATCGCCGCGCTCACCGGCCTGATCTGGGTCCTCTGCGACGCCGCCGGGCTCAACGCGTGGTGGTCGGCCGCGATCTCCTTCATCGTCGGCTTCACCATCCGCCTCACCGCGCTCTACCTTGGCTGGGAAGAACCCCTGGCCAAAGAGCCCAAAGGCGTCTACCAGCACTCCGACGGCCGGCCGCTGCTCGGCCGCAAGATCGCCGGCAAGTCCCGGCGCGAACTCCACGATCTGGGCCTGGCCGTGGAAAATCCAGGCCCGGCGGCCGGCGGTTAGGCAGGGAGGATCACGATGAGCGCGGCCCATCTGTTCAATGCGATATTCAATGCAGGCCTGACCGTCTTCTTGCTCACGCTGGTCACGAGCCTGGGCATGACCTTCGGCGTCAGGCAGATCCTGGAGCCGGTCAGGAGGGTATGGCTGCTGGTCGGCGTCGTTGTGCTGAACTCGGGGCTGGCGCCGCTGGTCGCCATCGGAATCTGCCACCTGTTCCCGCTCAGCGCCCAGGCGCGGGACGGCGTGGAGATCGTGATGATCGCCGCCGGCGGCCCGGCGTGCATGAAGTCTTGTGAGCTGGCCAAGC
>Ga0335078_10004074_pt1 | contig 21708 bp, 21 predicted proteins | sample Lox_Sample_32_FD_206711 | JGI IMG/M metagenome (GOLD analysis project Ga0335078, IMG submission 206711) | Soil microbial communities from Loxahatchee National Wildlife Refuge, Florida, United States - Lox_Sample_3.2 | ecosystem: Environmental > Terrestrial > Soil > Wetlands | place: USA...
CGAGTATGGTTTGCGGGTGATAAGCGTCATCCATGTCGACGCTTTCGTAATACGGAGCGCCATCGTCCATGACGTCGGCGCAGTGAAATACCACATATCGAGCCTGTGGCTGTGGTTGCACCACGGCGAGAACCTCGCTGAGCGGCACACCGGTCCATTTTCCGATGGCGCTCCAGCCCTCGACGCAATCGTGGCGGGTGATCTGCGTACGACTGCGCATGGAGCGCAGCCGTGCGAGTGAGAAATCGCTCGGTCGATTTACCAGCCCGTCGACGCGCAGCGCCCAATCCGCAAACTGATTTGCGGCGAGAGCCCGATAGGCGGGATCCTCCGGATAATCCGTACCGTTGCTGCGAAACTCGGGGGACAGGTCGGATTCCGTAAACTCCTGGGCCATGGATTTACGCGACGTGAGCAATCGCTGCGCGCCGCTGTTCAGGTGCTCACCGGTCTCCAGGAGCTTTGGAAACCACTGCGTGTTCGATAGCTTATCGCATCCGGTCAAAAGCGCAGTGCAGGCGCTGCCGAGTGCCGCTGTCAGAAACTTCCGCCTTGACGGGCTACTTCGGATTGTCATCGGGGTTTAGGCACTTCGTAGCGCCCCGTGATCATGGAGCGAAGGTTATTCCAGAAGCCGCTAATGATGACTTCGAACACATGCACCAGAACGAACAGCACGATGGCCCACGCCATGATGAAATGCAGCGTGCGCATGGCCTGGCGTCCGCCGAAAACGGCAACCCAGCCCGGCCACAGTGAGTCGAGACGCGGCGACATGCCGAGTCCCATCAGCAAGATGAGAGGCAGAAGTGCGAACATCAACACCAGGTAGGTGAGCTTCTGCAACACGTTATAGTGTCGTGCCGCCTCGCCTGTCGGATGCCGTAACCGAAGATGGTCCAGAATCGATCGGCCGATCGAGCGCCAGTCGTCCCGGGTCGGCAGAAGATCGCGGTTCAGATGACGCGTAATTATGGAGTAGGCGACATACAACGCGCCGTTCACGAAGAACACCCACGCAAAGAAGAAGTGCCATCGTCTCCCCATCGCGAGCCATTGAGGGCCGGGGATCGTCGCCCAGGTGGGAAAAGCACGAGCCGTCGGTTCACCGTCGGCGCTCGAGACGCCGAGCACCCCGGTCGTTTGAAATTCATGACCCAACACGCGTGTCACCCCGATCGGGCGGCCATCGCTCGCCTGGATCGCGGTGATTTGCAGGACCGGGGGGTGACCCGAATACGAGGATTGACCCCAATAGAGGGCCGCGTGAGCATTGAAAATCTGCAGGCCACTCATCAGCAGCACGGTCACCGCGAGCACATTGACCCAGTGCATGATTCGCACGGCTAACCGATGACGAGGGTAACCGTAGGGCTTGGAAGCAGAACCCATGGCCTTGTTGTCTGGATCCACTAACTCGACGTCCCGTCCGCCTGTTTACGACCTCGATGTTACTCCCTTCGGTTTCTCCCACCATGCTATACCATCGTGCAATCGACCCGCCGCCGCGTGTCTGGTGTCATTCGGCTGTAACGCAGGTCGCCAATGTTTTGGTGCCTTTCATACACGCGTCTTCTGGAGGCCGTGATGACGTTCACAGCACGCCATCGATTCTGCCCTGCGTGAGAATGTTCATCGCGACCGTCAGCGTAGGGTGGGCTGCCGCCGATGAACAGGAGCGCAACCGTCGAGTTCACCCCGACTCGGCTGGTGCGGGTCGGAATCCCAGGTCGCCTGTGCGCCGGATCGCACCGCTTTGCAGCGTACTGCATCGCCGGGACATTGATGTATCAATTGATCCTGCAACCTTTGGCTTCACGTTGGCGGAATTAGTACGGGGCGTCAGAGCGGCGCTTCCCCGAGACTTGCCGTGAGCCTGCAGCGCGCGAGAATCGCTGGCAGGTCCTCATTCCAAAGTATCGCCTAACACTATCGTGCAATCGCGCCGGACCAAATCACGTGGTCCACTCCCCTTGTGAACACGGTGCGGACGCTAAATCGATGACAGGCTCCGCGGAGCGAAGAAAGTCAGGGAGGGGAGGCCTGTTCGTGACCGAGCGTCAGCTCTGGAGCGCGGCCCTTTCCGCGGTCGCTATCGCGATGCTGGTCGGGGCGCTCTGGGCCGCCGGTGAAAGTCAGCCACGATTGACCGCAGTCAGCGTTTCGCTCGGAGTCAAAGGCGAGTTGCCGTCCCTCGATGGTGCCATCCGATGGCTCAATTCCCCGCCCTTGGGTACAGGTGACCTGCGCGGCAAGGTTGTGCTAGTGGAGTTCTGGACCTACAGCTGCATCAACTGGCGACGTACGCTGCCTTACGTCCGCGCTTGGGCCGAAAAATACAAGGGTCAGGGGTTGGTTGTGATCGGCGTCCACACGCCGGAATTCACTTTCGAGGGAGACTTGAGCAACGTGCGCCAATTCACTCAAGCGGCCGGGATCGAATATCCGGTCGCGGTCGATACTGACCACACGATCTGGCGCGCGTTCAACAATCAGTATTGGCCCGCGCTGTACCTCGCCGACGCCCGAGGACGCATTCGGTACCACCACTTCGGCGAAGGCGCCTATGAAGAGACCGAATTGGCGATTCAACAGTTGCTCGGGGAAGCCGGGCAAGGGGATGTCCGTCGCGACCTCGTGGCGATCGACCCGCAAGGGATCGAGGCTGCGGCGGATTGGCGGGACCTTAGGTCTGCCGAGACCTACACCGGCTACGAGCTGTCGCGGGGCTTTGCATCGCCCGGTGGCATTGCCGAGGACGCAGCGCGTATCTACACGGCGCCAGCCAGGCTAGGTCTCAATCAATGGGCTGTGACAGGAAATTGGACCATCGACAGGGAGGCCGCGGTATCGAATCTTCCGGGCGGGCGCGTCGCATTCGCCTTTCACGCCCGCGATGTGAATCTCGTCATGGCGCCGCCGAAGGGAGTGTCCGTGGCGTTTCGTGTACTCATCGACGGGCATCCGCCGGGCGCCTCCCACGGGGTCGATGTCGATGCGCAGGGCAACGGCACGCTCGACCGGCCGATGATGTACCAGCTGATCCGCGCCTCTCCTGTCACCGACCATCTGTTTGAGATCGAGTTTGCCCGCCCTGGCATTTCGGTGTTTGACTTTACGTTTGGGTAGAGGGTGCCACCCGGCACGCGCGACGCGCATCGCCTACGGCTGCTCCCTTGCTAGACGATGATCGAGGCTGAACGGCCCGGCGCCGTGCACGAGAAGAAGCAACAGCGCGGCAATAAGCCCCATGTCTAGGAAGAACTCCAACGCGTCCTTCGAGTCGGCGAAGTTGTGGTGGAAGATGCTCGCCGCCAGGATCGAGTAGCCGAGCAGCAGAAACGTCGCGATTCGAGTCTTCCAACCGATGATCAGAGCGATGGGGAACAGCACCTCGGTCGTGATCACGAGCGGCAGGAGACTTCCGTGCACGCCATGAGTGGACATGTAGGCTGCTACGCCGGCATAGCTCTGAATCTTGGCGAGGGCAGAATAGAGAAACAACGAGGACAGCAAGAGCCGAGCGGCAAGCTCGCCGGCGCTTTTCAGTCGCTCGATCGAGAGCAGGCCGCCAGCGCTCGAGCTCCGCGCCGGACTCGAGGCGAGCGTGGCCATTGGGGTCCCCTTTCGCATGATCCTCTGCGAAGCACATCATGAGGCTTGCCGTCAGTCGATTGGACGATGGTATCGATGGCGCCTCGTTACATCTCGTCAAGGCGGCAGTAGTATCAGCGCATGACCAACTTCGACCTGACTCCACCCACGGCGCAGCAGCGTGCCGCAATCACGGCGGCGCTAACCCCGGAAGAGCGGCACGTGCTTCTCTCACACGGTACCGAAGCACCTTTCTGCGGCGTGTTCCTGGACAACCATCGGGAGGGCATCTACAGCTGCCGGTTTTGCGGCCTGCCACTCTTCCGCTCGAGCGCCAAGTTCGACTCGGGCACCGGCTGGCCGAGTTTCTTTGAGCCTTTCGACGAACGCCACATTCGGCGCGTTCGCGATACGAGCTATGGAATGACCCGCGTAGAAGAAGTCTGCGCACGCTGCGGCAGCCACCTGGGTCACGTCTTTCCGGACGGCCCGCCGCCGACCGGTGAGCGCCATTGCTTGAACTCAGTTTCCCTCTCGTTCACGGAGCGGGCCCACGCCTTGCCGGATGTGCTCGGGCGCGGGCCTCCCGAAGGGCAGTTAGTCAGTTAACTCGGACCGTTGCCTCCCGTTGCGGTCGCCGCCGCATCAGACGGCGGCTCCAATACCATCGTGTAATCGACGCCGGCCTGCCCGGGCTGTTGTAGTTGATTGCGCGGCAATTGCCCATTTCGCTGCCACAGCCCTTGCAAGACTTCAACGGGAGGATTCATCGTCATGGCCCACGTTGCCCAAGGCAAAGGGCGCAACGCTACGGCGCTGCGCGGCACGCTGATTACGCCGACGGACCTCTCTTCGGATGCGACGCGCGACATTAGCGGAGCCATGAATGCCATTCTGGCCGACACGTTCGCGCTCTACGTGAAGACCAAGAACTTCCACTGGCACCTGAGCGGTCCGCATTTCCGCGACTATCACCTGCTGTTCGATGAGCAGGCTAATCAGATCTTTGCGATGACCGATCCGATCGCCGAGCGCGTTCGCAAGGTGGGCGGTGCCACGCTGCGGTCCATCGGCCATATCGAGAGAACCCAGCGCATCAGAGATAACGATGCCGAATACGTCGAGCCTTCCGACATGCTCGCGGAGCTGCGTGAGGACAACAAGACGCTTGCGGGCCGACTGCGCGAAGCGCATGGCGTATGCGACGAGTACGGGGACGTCGGCACCGCGAGTCTCATCGAGGTGTGGATCGACGAGACGGAACAGCGCACCTGGTTTCTTTACGAAGCGACTCGCCGGTCGGATTCGGCGGGACGCTGAGCGCCGATACCTTCGTGCACTATCGGATGCTGTGTCAAGCATGTTGGTATTCGTTACCAGCCATCCGATCCATGAGGCGTTCCATGAAGAGCTTGATCGTCACTCTCGGTTTACTTGCGCTGAGCGTCACGTCGATGGCTAACGCTGAAGTGAAGACGGTCGTCCTGGTCCACGGCGCTTTTGCCGACGGTTCCGGCTGGAAGCCGGTGGCCGGTATTCTGGCGGGCGGCGGCTACACGATATACGTCGTGCAGGAGCCCCTCACGTCCTTCGAGGCCGACGTGGCAGCTACCCGCGCGGTGCTCGATCGGTCAGGCCCGTGCGTGCTCGTTGGCCATAGCTGGGCGGGGATGATTATCACCGAATTGGGTACTCATCCTTCCGTCAAGAGCCTGGTTTACGTGGAAGGCTTCCAACCCGACGTCGGGGAGAGTGCGGGCGAGCTACAGAGCAAGTTTCCGCCGCCCGGCGGCAAGAATGTGGTGCCGTACGGCGCAGGATTCGTCTACATCAAGCCCGAGGCGTTTCCGGGAGACTTTGCCGGCGGAGTACCACAGTCCGTCGCGCAATTCATGGCCATCTCACAGGCGCCGGCGGCGGCTGCTGTCTTCGACGCGAAGGTCACCGTCGCGGGCTGGGCACACAAGCGAAGCTACGCGACCGTGGGACTCGAGGATCGCGAGATCAGTCCTGAGCTCCTGCGATTCATGGTGAAGAGGGCGAAGTCGGAAACGATGGAGCTGCCCGGCAGCCATGCGCTCTTCTATACGCACGCCAAAGAGGTTGCGGCCCTCATTAAGAAGGCCGCGACGGCCGCCGAATAGCCCGATAGAGGAGTACGCAGGTGTCCGTGTCGCGAATTCCCGCAGGGCAGACGTCCCGTCGCCGCTTCCTGGCAGCCAGTGCAAGTGTTTCGGCGGTTGCGGGGCTGATGCCGCTGCTCTCAGTCCACTCATTGTCCGCTTGCGCGGCCGGCGCGCCGGCCCAAGGAGATCTACCCATGAATTCGTTCAAGACCAAAGACGGCACCACGATTTACTACAAGGACTGGGGTTCAGGAAAACCCGTTGTTTTCGCCCACGGATGGCCGCTCAGCGCGGACGCCTGGGACGCGCAGATGCTGTTCCTCGGTCAAGAAGGTTATCGAGTCATTGCCCATGATCGTCGCGGTCACGGTCGTTCGGAGCAAACCTGGAATGGCAATGACATGGATACCTATGCCGATGATGTCGCGGCGCTGTTCGACAAACTCGACCTGCGCGAGGCGGTCTTCATCGGGCATTCGACCGGCGGCGGCGAAGTCACGCGTTATCTTGGACGCCACGGCGCCTCGCGAGTGTCCAAAGCGGTACTCCTGAGTGCCGTGCCGCCGGTCATGGTCAAGAGCACCTCCAATCCTGAGGGCCTCGGCATGGAGGTCTTTGATGGAATCCGAGCCTCGGTCACGGCGAACCGCTCGCAGTTCTGGCTCGACCTGGCGCTTCCGTTCTACGGCTATAACCGCGCAAATGCCAAGCCTTCGCAGGGCATCATCAACGAGTTCTGGCGGCAGGGAATGATGGGCGGCATCAAGGCGCACTTCGATTGCATAAAGGCCTTTTCGGAGACCGACTTCACCCGGGATCTCAAGGAAATCACGATCCCGACGCTGGTGCTGCACGGCGATGACGATCAGATCGTTCCCATCGACGATGCGGGACGGAAATCCGTGAAGCTCCTGAAGAAGGGCACCCTCAAGGTGATCCCTGGCGGTCCTCACGGCATGGCCACTGTCATGGCCGACCGGATCAATCAGGAGCTGCTGGCTTTCATCCGGGGATAAGGCCAATCAGACGGGGCACACTCACAGGGACGGCTAGCCATGCCACGATCTCCCTATCTTGGCCTGTGAGCAACTACAGGCGGTAAGCGAAATGTTGAACTGGGAGCAACTCACGGCGATTGCGTTGATCGGACAGTCGATCATCATAGCGATCGGCACGTTCTTGGCGGCCCTGCAATTGCGCGGTTTGCGACATCAGCGAGAAGCGGCCTTGATTCAGCACATCTTTGAAAAGCTCAACGAAGACGAATTTGCGAAGGCTCTCGATTTTGTATACGAGCAACTGCCAAAAAGGCTGACCGAACCGGCTTACGTTCGCGAGATTGCCGAGGGCAGAGCGACCGCAAAGTCTCACTCTGAGCTCGCCGTCATGCACTTCTTCAATGAGCTCGGACTCTTGGTGCATACAGGGATGGTGCGTGAGGATCCCATCGTTCTGATTGTCGCCTCACCCTGCATGCGGGCATGGGAGCGCCTCGCCCCGGTCATCGAGTTGATGCGGCGGCACTATGCCCACGCCTACACGCCGTTTGAATCGCTGGTAGCGCGCTCGCGCGCCCTCGATCTGTCGGCGATAAATCCCCGTTTCCGGGCCGAGACGCCGCGTCTGGCATCTGAGTGGGGGCGGACTGCCCGCGACCTGGTCGATCGGCGAATTCGCGGGCTCGATGGCAAAGCGGACGGATTAGTAGTCCCTTAGGAGATCACTGTACTGGAGCTTCTCAGAAGCCGACGGAACGAGAGAATCCCTCCCGCGACCAGGTTTCTCGCGGAGGGTGACCGTCGAAATTCCGCGTCGTCTTGACAAGACTTCCACACTTTGAAGGTTGCATGGGATGAATAATATTCCCCTCTTGAACGCAATTATCGAAGCCCATGGAGGCCAGCGGCGCTGGGCGCAGTACGAGAAAGTCGAGGCGTCGATCGTCACGGGTGGTGGCTTCTTCGCGCTGAAAGGGTTGACACAGGATCCGGCTCCTCGTCGGATGACTGTATGGCTGCACGAGCAGCGCTCGTCTGTGACGCCCTACGGATCCGCCGATCAGCGCACCATGTTCACGCCGGAACGCATTGCCATCGAGAAGCTCGATGGGCGACCCGTTGCCGAGCGGGTTGCGCCGCGAGATTCGTTTGCCGGTCACCAGATGAGCACACCCTGGGATGCGCTCCACCGTGCCTATTTCAACGGCGAGGCACTATGGACGTACCTGACTACGCCATTCATTCTCACATTTGAAGGCGTACGAGTAGAGGAGAGAGGAACGTGGCACGAGGAGTCCGAGACCTGGCGGGTATTGCGCGCATATTTCCCCGGGTCAATCGAGACGCACAGTCTCGTGCAGGACTTCTATTTCGGTGAGGATCTGATGCTGCGGCGTCACGACTATAGCGTCAACATCGCAGGCGGCTTTGCCGCGGCACAGCTGACGTCGAGGCCCCTCGAGGCTGGCGGAATCCATCTCCCGACGCGCCGTCGGGCCTACACTCGCGGTCCGGATAACCGACCCATTCTGGAAATGCTGATGGTATCAATCGACATCAGTGATGTACGTTTTGCGTAATGTTGCAGGCCAAGGCGGATATGCGCTAAGGAAATAGCGGAATATCCCGCCACTAGTGCGTCTCGGTACCTTTCTTGAGCTCTCTAGAGAGAGAGCCGCCCATCAAAGCCGCTCGATTCCCGTGTTTTCAGGGCGGGCCGTCGACCGAGCTCTGCGTGGAAGCTTCCAGCCTGGACGCACGAAGTGGCACGTATACCCGCCTGGGGTGCGTGCGAGATAGTCTTGATGCTCTGGCTCGGCTTCCCAGAACTCGCCAGCCGGCACGACCTCGGTGACGACTCGCCCTGGCCACAGACCCGACGCGTCAACATCCGCGATCGTCTCGTCGGCGATGCGCTTTTGCTCGTCACTGGTGTAGAAAATGGCTGAGCGATAGCTAGCGCCGACATCGTTCCCTTGGCGGTTCCGAGTCGTCGGATCGTGAATCTGGAAGAAGAACTCCAGCAACTCGCGGTAGGTGACTTTCGATGGGTCGAAAATTATCTCAATCGCCTCGGCGTGCCTGCCGTGGTTTCGGTAAGTCGCATTCGGTACGTCTCCGCCCGTATAGCCGACTCGAGTCGACAGGACGCCTTCGCGTCGTCGGATCAAGTCCTGCATTCCCCAAAAGCACCCGCCTGCGAGTACCGCGCGTTCCGTTCTCATCTGGATCCTCCGCCGTCATTGTGTGGGCTCCGCAGCGTCGAGCACGAGCCCACGTATATGCGTCTTCTCGCACAATCGTCGCATCACGCCTTTCGGACTATATACGCTGGAGGCAATACTCGCTCGTTCCCTGGCCAATAGCGCAGCAGCGGCAATTCGCTGCGGTTCGGTATTAGCCTGCGCCGGGCGGTGGTTGCTAGTCGACCCCGGTGAGAGTGGCGGAATCTTCCGCGCCCGCCTCAGCCACACTATCTTCCTCACTCTCGAGCTCGACGCGCTCTATCGGTTGTGAAGCCTCGGTCACGGGCGCAAACGGGTTCAAAATGCGATCCTCCCGCATGTGCGGCTGCCAGGGTCGAGTCGTCTTCATTGGCTCCTCCTCGCGCATGTCTGCCTGTGGTCACAGCCAAGGGGCCCGGAATTCAAGGTAGTGCCGCGCCTTTTTCCGGAGCGCGCTCCCTGGGGTCGCCAAGGCATCACGGCTGTGTTGATCGCCCTCACGACACCTCAGCGCGGCTGGTAGGGGTGGAAGACGTAATTCTTTGCCTTTACGGCTACGTGGCACACCTGACCGCAATTGGGGGTGCCGGCCTTGTCTGCCGTGAAAGTGGCCGACGTCGGGTCGTAATCAAACTGGGCGTATCCCCATCCGCCGGTGTCCGAAAATTTCTTGCTATCTTTCTCCATGAAAAAAATGTCCGCCAGCGTGTCCGGGACATCCACAACAAACGGGGCTTCCGTGCTCTTCTTCGGTTTCCACTGGACCTTCGCGATCTTGGAACCGTCGGGAAACGGCTTGCCGTTGCCCGGAATGCCGGATTTGAAAGCGGCAATGATTGTTGGGTTGCCGAGGATCACCTTCAACCGGTCGTCGGTCTTAGAGGTGGAGATCAGCTGCCAGTCTCCGTAGCCCTTGAAGTCAGCGAACGCGAGTCCATCCGGCAGTAGTCGTAGCGTGTACCTGTCCTGCGCGGAGATGGCCACGCCGCACACTAGCGCCAGACCGAGCACCAGGCTGGCAACGATCCGAATTCTCTTGCCGTCCATCGTCCTCTCCTTCTCAGTTTTGCCGCTTTGAGGTTTCCCAATCAGACTGAGGGCATTAGATCAATCACGAGGCGTGAACGCGATTGAACCAAAGTACCGGTTCTTTCATGGCGTCCGCCGCACTCGAGTCTGTCTGCGAAATATCCGAGCCTTCCTGGTCATGACGGTCAGGTCTCTCTCGGTGAACCGGGGTTGCGCCCCACCTTGCAGATTGCCGGACCGTACAGCATCGCAGCAGAAGCGCCAGTCCATTGCGATTACACGATGGTATGGGATGACTTTTCGCTCCGGCGCGCGAAAATAGGTCGGTACAGGCCCAAATTGTAGGGCGACTAGAGTGGCAGTGACGGTTGCGATGCGGCTTCTCTGCCGCTCCGCCGGTTGGAGAAACACATGAGACGGTTCGCACTTTCTCGCCGCATGTGGTCGGGGGTCGCGTACACGGCGCTGGCCGCGCTCGCATCGGGCGCGACGCCACCCGCCACGAATGCGACGGGGGACAGAGAGGCGGCATTCTTGGCCGAGAATGACGCCGCCATGGCTAAGATGATGAAGGATATGGCGGTGGCGCCGTCGGGCGATGTCGATCGGGACTTCGCCGCCATGATGATTCCTCATCATCAAGGTGCCATCGACATGGCGGTGATCGAACTTCGCTTCGGACACAACGAGCAGCTGCGACGGATCTCGCAGGAAATCATCGTCGAGCAGCAGCAGGAGATCGTCGCGATGCAGCGTGCAGTAGGCGTAGTTAGCGCTGACATCAGCACATGCCCCGGCAAGCCCGGTTGTACGGCCGCTCCGATTCTTGGGTCGATGGAAGTTACCCCCGGATCACCGCCCGTGCGGTAGGAATCGCACATGTCGACGCCACCACTGGTCCTTTGCTGTTTTGTAGGTTCCCTGGCGCTTGTCTCATCACAGGCCTGGGGAGGGCAGGCGCCCGCTTTGGCCTCCGCGCCCGATATTCCCGTCAGCCACCATGACCGCGTGTATGCGGCAGAGCAGTTCTCCAATACGGTGTCGGTCATCGACCCCGCCGATAACCAGCTCCTCGGTGTCATTCGGCTGGGGCAGCCACTGCCGGCGAGCTTCAGCCCTCTGTACACCGGCCAGCTACTGGTGCACGGCCTGGGCTTCTCGCCTGACCACCGCACGCTAGCCGTTGTGGCGATCGGGTCAAACGCTGTGACTTTCATCGACACCACGACCAATGCCGTGAAACACGTCAGCTATGTCGGCCGCGCTCCGCATGAGGCCTTTTTTACTCCTGACGGTAAGGAAGTCTGGGTCACGGTCCGGGGCGAAAACTACGTGTCCGTCCTCGATGGCACGACCTATGGCGAGACGACCCGGATTCTCGTTCCGAACGGTCCGGGCATGACAATCTTCTCGCCGGACAACAGGTATGGCTACGTGTGCTCGTCCTTTAATCCCGAAACCGACATCGTGTCCGTGGCGGATCACAAGATAGTTGGGAGGGTGCAACAGGCGAGCGCGTTCTGCCCCGACATTGCCGCCACGCCGGACGGGTCGCAGGTTTGGTTCACTCTGAAGGACACGGGCAGGACGCAAGTCTTCGAGTCAAGGCCGCCGTTCGCCCTCCTGAAGACCCTCGAGACCGGTCCAATCACCAATCACGTGAACATTGTTCGCAACAGGCTCGGCCAGTTCGCGTATGTCACGGTTGGCGGGCTGAACGAGGTGCAGGTGTTCCGCACGGACGATTTCAGCAAGGTTGCCGCTATTTCGGTGGGCAAGCTGCCGCATGGTATTTGGCCTTCGGGCGATGGCACTCGCGTGTACGTCGGGCTGGAGAACGATGATCAGATGGTGGCGATTGATACGCTGAGTAACACGGTGATCGCGACGGTGCCGATCGGGCAAGGCGCCCAAGCCGTCGTTTATGTGCCGGATGCTGTGCCTCAAGGAGCCGGAACCCTCGGACTACAACCTCTAGGTGTTGCCGGTCAGGCGGCCCGATTTACTATGGTGCCTGCGCGAGGCAGTGCGACTGCGGCTGGCGAAGCGCCGACTAGCGTAGCGCTGTTCGACCAGGGGCTGGCCCAGGTGTTGGAAGCGGCGGTCAGTGCACTCGAGCCGGCGCAGGCCTACGTGCTGGCGCTGTCGGAGCGCCCCGACGGTGGCGGCGAACTGGAGCCGTTGGCCGGGTTCGTGACCAATGCTTCAGGCGCGGCCATCGTGAATGCGGTCGGACCCATCCGTCAGCTCGTCCTGGGCGAAGCGAATGCGCACCGCCGCTATCTCGTCATCGTGCCGGCGATCTCAACAGGGCTGGGCGAGCCGGCGCAGGTACAGCTGCCTGATTAGAAGAGCGCTCTCGAGCGCTCGCACATCAGTTCAAGGGCCGCGGGAGTGGGCTTCGACACTGGACCGTACGCAAAACCCGGCCCCCGGGGCATGACGCCGCATCCGGCAACCGCGTGCGTGCTCCTGCGGTGCCCTGTCAGTGACAAGTCTGCTCCGCACACTTGGTTGGTGAAACCGCCGCCAGCGACGAAAACCCGCAGTCGTCGACCGCCACCGCGCGCAGCCGGGGGAGCGGTCGTTGCACCCAGGTGTGGCGCCAGGGCCGACAGAACTGGCTGCCAATCATGCGTGCCGGAAGCAGAACCTCTTCCTCGCTGGCCCAGGTCCGAGCGCGTGCCTCGGTCACTAAGTCGGGCCAGAGCTCGCTAAGGATCGCCGTCAGCGTCGCGAGTGGAGCCACGTAAACACCCGTGCTGAGGCGTGCACCCATCTCGACCAGCCGCTCAGCCACCACGGGGGCAGGACGCTTGACGAATCGCACGGCGTGCCTTCCCGGATGGCCGTCCTCGGCGCCGAGCAAGAGATAGTCTTGGCCTGGCTCGCTGGCGTACGCATCGAGCGTGAGCGTTACCACGTGCCCCGGAAGCCGCTCGAGAGTGCGCACGGCCCGGCGCACTCCCGCGATGAACGCCTCCTGACTCGCGTGGAACGTATCGGCCGGCTGCAGCACGACGAGCGCATCCGTACCCGCATCGCGCTCGATCAGAGAGAGCGCCGCAGCGAGCGTCACGGTCGGTCGACCGCTCGACTCATCCACAATGCGGCGCTGGTCGGGCACGCACCACAGGGGATCACGCCACCAGCTGCGGTGGGCGTCGGCGACCGTCACAACGATGCGCTGCGGCCTGGCGATGCAAAGGGCCCGGTGAAGGCTACGCTGGATCAAGGCCGGTGATTCCGGCGTTCTCCAATACTGCAGGGGCACAGACCCCCGACTTGTCGGACATACCCGGTCACCGTCTGCCTGAACGACGCACCAGAGCGGGAGATCCGATAACTGGTCCGCCATAAGAGTCCTCCAGGCGAATAAAAAGCCGGCGGGTCACCAGGCGACCCGCCGGCCAGGAACGGAGCGATTCCGTCAGGGGGGGAGACGTGAGCTCCGTTGTACCGTGGTAACCGCAGCGGCGAGTCGCCGCCGGCGGCGAGAGAGACGGGGCGGACTGCTTCCGAGGAGGCTGCATCGGCTCTGTTTCCAAAGTATTCCTAAGACTGATCCCACCACGGGACGGTCGGCCCGGCGATTGGACGTTGGTGTCAGGCGTCCAATCCCAGAGGCCACGTACGCTCGTGAGTGGACCTCAGCCTAAAAGACTGCGGCGTGAGTACGGGAGACGGTAAATCCGCCAGTCCGCGGATGACCGCTCCACGCGCGCACCAGCCCGAGCTCGGCGGCAATCCTGACCAAATGAGCTAAGGACTTGGCACCCATCTTTCGCATCACTCGGCCTCGATGCGCCTTCACGGTAATCTCTGAAATGCCAAGCCCGGCGCCGATTAGCTTATTCAACCGGCCGTCCACGACGAGCGCCATGACTTCGCGCTCCCGACGGCTGAGCGTCGCGTAGCATCGGCTCAGCGCCTGCAGCTCTGCTTCCCGCCTCATCCGGTCGCGGCTGAGGTCGATAGCGGCAATGATCGCGCTCACCATCGCCTCCTCCTCGAGTGGCTTTGTCATGAACTCGAACGCACCGGCCTTCATGGCTCGGACGGTCATCGGTACATCGTTTTCTTCGGTAATGACGATGACAGGCTGCGCCGTTCGACCGGCGATCAGGCTCTTCAGGTCCAAAGCATCTTGGTTCGGCAATGTCACGCTCAGGATGAGGCAGCTCGGAGCCGACGCTCGCGGGTAGGCAAGAAACTCCTGGGCCGACGCAAACGCTCTCGGTGTCCAGCCACATCGGCATATCGTTGATTCGAGCGACTCTCGTATCGACGGATCGTCATCGACCACAAAGACAATAGGGATGTCATCCGTTGGGGTCGTGTCGCGCGTCTTCATGTCCACTCCAGTGCAAGCATCGATGGGCTTTCAAACCACACGCTGTTTGCTGCACTTAGGAACAGCTGTGGCAAGCGCGCGTCGCCGGGGGAGCACGTGGAAAGCTATGCGACTGGGTAGCCGATTGTCATCGATACGCATTGTGAAGCCTCCAAGGTTGTGCCCATCGCGACCTGCCTGCGCGGTAAGAGAGCTCGGCCTGCCGTCTCGATCACGTGGTGCCAGATGCGCGCACAGCGGCCTATCAGCTCCTCGACTTGATAGCTGCGATGCTCGCCATGCACGCACCATTCGCAGAAGTGTTCGCAATTGTTTCTGAGGAGGTGATAGCGATTCTCCCCGAGCCGCAATCGTGCTCTGTCCACCACTGCAGTCGGGTCACGCTGGCACGATTCCTCCAGGCGAATCCTGATCGGGTGACCCTGGCAGAACTCCGCCAGTGAGACCTCTTCCACCGGACCGCGACGCAGCCCGCGGGAGAGTCCTCCGTACTGCACGATCCGCCCTTGTCCCGTGTAGATGCCGTGGTGCGTATAGCCGAGCCGCGGCGTCACCATGTGCGCGCCAAGAGGCGGCTCACAGTCGGGGGCCAACGCTTGCTCAGGGGGCCTCGCTCCACTCCGCATCACGAGCTCTTCGCGAAATGTTGGGTCGCTGCCGATGACGAGCTCCGATGGCGCTTGCGGGCCTTTGGGCGGATTTCGATCTGCGCGCGCGAGGTTCATGGCGATGTACGTGGTAGCGATTGGCTAGTCATCCGTCACGATGTTGTTAGGGTGGCGCGCTCAAATGAGGCCCGCCACGATCAATCGGATGACTGCGGTATCGTCCTAAGGACTAGCCGTCTTAAGGTCGGTCTTCTACTTCCGGGAAGGTCACGAGCTTGCGGCCGAAACGGCGCGCGTCAAGCGAATAGGCGCCCGGGCCTAACAAGAGAAGTGCGACCGTCACGAGACCTACGAGTAGTCGCATCGCGTGGTCGCCACCGACGACAACCCAGCCGACGCACTGCAGCCCCAGAGACAAGGTTGTGAAGATGGGTGTCAAGCCGCCGAGACACAGTGCTAGAACCGCTAGACCGCCAATCACCAGCAGCCAGTCGGGCGCATGGGGGTAAGCGAGAACCGTGCCGGTTGCCACTGCGATCCGAAGCAGGACAAGCGCCACTCCCGGTAGACCACCCGGAAACATTGTGAATAAGCGCTGCAATGTCCCTCCAGCGTGTGCCAGCCGAGTCCAGTCCGGACACGACCCGCAGAAGGACTGTCGTATTAGCCTTTAGGACTACTGCGGGATGCAGTGCCAGAGGGCAGAGTCAGCGATCGACGACCTATGCCTCGTCCTTTAGCAGGTGCGGGAAATAGGGACGTGAACTAGGTTACCGTCCTCGCGCCGGTTAGCAATCAGAGATCGAATATCCCACGCTTGAGCGCAATGGTGACGGCGTGGGTGCGGTCATTGGCAGACAACTTTGGCAGAAGGCTTCGGATGTGAGCCTTGACAGTGGCTTCCGAGATGCCGAGCTCCCGAGCGATTTGCTTGTTCGAGTTTCCGGCCGCAGCGCATCGCAGCACCTCTATCTCACGTGCGGTGAGCGCTTCGTCTGCCGCATGGCGACCGAGCTCAGTCGCAATCTCGGGTGGGATAAAGCGCTTTCCGATGTGCACCGTACGAATTGCATCCAGCAGCTCCGTGCCCAAGCTGCTTTTCAATAGATAACCCATGGCACCGGCCTTTAACGCGCCGAGCGCCTGCACATCGCCGGGATACGTTGTTAGAACGATGATCCGTGCGTCCGGAAACTGCTCCCTGATCAGGGCAATGGCTCGAATTCCATCCATGTCGGGCATGCGGAGGTCCATGAGTGTTACGTCTGGCCGCAGACGACCAAACAACTCGACGGCCTGGCGTCCGTTGGCGGCTGAACCGGCGATGGTCATGTCCGCCTGGCCCTCCATGAGCGCAGCGATGCCTTCGCGCAGCAATGGATGGTCATCCACACACAATATTCGGATGGGCCCTTCGTGGGCGCCGGTGCTCATTCAAGGTCCCTTGGGTGGAACACGATGGTGGTCGAAAATCCGCTCGTGACGCATCGTAGATCTATACACAAAAAGCGCCAACTCAGAAAGGGAAGGCGGAGACTGGGAGAAGGAGTAGGGCGTCCGCCGGGCGGCTTGTTCGGCCGGCTCGAGGAACAATCCGTGGGCCACTGCAGCCTGGAATGCGCAGCGCAGGTCGCACCCTCTGCCCTATTGATCTCGTCAGTGGTGCGGGCAGAGACTACTGGCGACCCGCTCCGGACTTCGGCGCGGGTGCACGGCAGCAAAGGCACTCTTGATCAGATGCGATCCGCACGTCGTCAGGGAAGAGAGAGCACCGGGCATGCGATTTGGTCCTGGATGCTGCTCAGTACGGCTCTCTTTGCACCACCAACCATAGCGATCAACCCGGATCTGTCCCTTACTCAGCTGGGACATGCCGCGTGGCGACTGCAGGACGGGGGATTGCCGGGCACGCCCACGGCAATCGCGCAGACCAAGGACGGCTACCTGTGGATCGGGACGCAAGCCGGCCTGGTTCGCTTTGACGGCGCGAACTTCACTTCATTTGCGCCCACCGCGAGCCAGGGACCGACGCTCTCAAGGATTTCGGCGCTCTACGGCGCGACGGATGGAAGTCTTTGGATAGGGGGCTCTGCTCAGCGCGTTCCACAGCTCATGCAGTGGAAAGACGGACACCTCCATCTCTACACCCCTTTTGGCTACTTCGCCACGGTGCGCGAGGCACCCGACGGATCGATCTGGGCCGCGCGCTACCACACGCCGGATGATCTCGGACCATTATGCGAGGCGCGTCAGGGGAATCTGATTTGCTACGGGGATAAGCAGGGAATCCCGTTTAGGGACGCCGGTCCTCTGGCAATCGAAAAGTCGGGGACCATCTGGGTCGCGACCGCCAACCGGCTGGCGCGATGGCAAGACGGGCATGCTTCGATATTCGCTCCCTCGGAGTTGGCGAAGAGCGAGGAGTTGGAGGGATACAAGTCCGTTGAGATAGCCCCCGACGGATCGGTATGGAGCGGCGTCATCCACGGAGGACCTGGGCTTGGATTGGAGCATTTCGCAGGAGGTGTGTGGGCCCCGATCGTCAGTGGAAAGCTGAACAGTAGCAACTGGGAAGTCAGGACGCTCCTCTTCGACCGGGATAACACTCTATGGGTGGGAACCGCAAACGAGGGTATTTACCGGATCGCAGGCTCTCGCGTTGACCACTTCGGCGTCAGCGATGGGTTGTCTGCTGACTCGGTTACGGGGTTTTACGAGGATCACGAGGGGGACATCTGGGATGTGACCAGCAAAGGAGTCGACAAATTCCGGCCTATGCGGGTGAACACTCTGTCGGCGCGTCAAGGGTTGAGCGCGGCCAGCGTGGAAGCAGTTCTGGCCTCAAAGAGCGGCGACATCTGGGTGTCTAACGCGACGGGGGTGGACAGAATCGGGCGTTCAGCGGTCTTTACCTACAGGCAGCAGAACGGCCTTCCCGGTCGAGTCCCGACGGCGTTGTTGGAAGACCGCCAGGGTAGAGTCTGGATTGGGGTCGATGATGGAGTTGCGGTTTTCGATCACGACCACTTCGCGCGGGTCCATCCCGCGAGTCACCCAATCGGGCCAGTGATGCAGTTCGCGGAAGCGCCTGATGCAACGATCTGGGCGATATCAGTCACGGTCCCTTCGCGCCTCGTTCGGATGAACGAGACCGGGGTGCTCGCCTCCATTTCGCCGCCGGGGGGCACTCGGATCGGGAGCTTCGCCTCCGCGACCGATGGTGCGTTGTGGGCCGGCCTGATCAACGGGATGCAGAGCTGCGACCTTGCCCGCTACGCGCGGGGGCAATGGGAAACGTTCCCCTTACATCGTCCTGCGAACACCGGAATGTGTAGCGAGATCGTCACTCCCGATGCTGATACCGTCTTTGCATCAGCATCCGATGGCATCATCGAATGGCACGAGGGTGTCGTACACACCTTTACCGGCGCGAACGGCTTGCCGTGCGCACGTGCGTACTCCCTGGCCTTCGACAAGACGGGAGACCTCTGGGCCTACCTCGAATGCGGTGTGGCCTTGATCCAGTCTGGGCAACTCGCGCAGTGGTGGCACGAACCGGCCAGTAGATTCCAGGTTCAGCTCCTGGACATCACGGACGGCGCATCGCCAGGCCTTAACGACTATCACCCACGCGCGGCCGTCGCCGCCGACGGAAAGCTGTGGTTCGCGAACGGAACCGACCTTCAGTTCGTCGACCCGAAACACCAGTGGCACAACAGTGTGCCGCCACCTGTGCAGGTCCGGAGTTTGACCGCCGATGGGCGCCTTTATGACCCGCACTCTCTGATCAGATTGCCGCCGCTGACCCGGGACGTCCGGATTGACTTCACGGCGCTGAGCTTTGTCGCGCCTCAGCGAGTCTCCTTCCGCTACCGGCTTAGCGGATGGGATACGGACTGGCAGGACTCCGGCGGCCGCCGTCAATCGTTCTACACCAATCTTCGTCCCGGCAGGTATCGCTTCTCGGTCATCGCGGCCAACGACGATGGGCTCTGGAATAAGACAGGCGACAGTCTCGAGTTCGAACTTCAGCCTGCGTACTATCAAACATGGTGGTTTAGGCTGCTGTGCGTGATAGCAGCATTAGGGCTGCTGCAGTGCATATTCGCTTATCGACTGCGGCGTGCGAAGGTAAACATCCAGGAGCGGCTCGCGGCACGTTTGAGTGAACGTGAGCGCATCGCCCGCGACCTGCACGACACTCTCTTGCAGAGTGTTCAAGGCCTGATGCTCAAGTTCCATGCCGTCGCAAATGCAATTCCGCCGGACAGCGCGGCGCGCAACAAGCTGGCGAACGCCCTGGCTCAGGGGCGCGATGTAATCGCCGAAGGGCGTGCTCGAGTGCAGGACTTACGCCGGACCGGTGCGGCGGCACCGGGGGAGCTGGCTGTGCAGTTGAGCGCTTGTGGGCGGAGCTTTCTACAAATGTCCGAAGCGAGGTTTAATGCAAGCGTTGTCGGGCAGCCAGTTGCCCTGAACCCGGTAGCTGCAGACGAGGTGTTGAACATTGGTCGCGAGGCGATCAGCAACGGCTTCAGGCACGCCGAGGCGCGACACATCGAGGTCGAGTTGACCTACGACGAGAAGGCGCTGGCACTCAGAATTCGCGACGACGGGAAGGGAATGGAGCGAGGAACTGCTGAGCGAGGACACGGGGGGCATTGGGGGATTGTTGGAATGCATGAGCGGGCGAGGGCTCTAGGGGCGCAGCTCAACATCTGGAGTCGGCTTGGTTCTGGAACCGAACTCGAATTGACTGTCCCTGCGGTGACCGCTTACGCCGCCAGGGGAGCGACGAAGCCGCGATTTGTCGAGCGGTTGCGTGCCATCCTCGGGTTTGCGCGACCTCACCAGCGCCGCGGATCATCGTGAGGGTCCGCGTAGCTGAGGCGCAACGGACCGATGCCGTTCACTTGCGTGATGTATGCGCCGGATTTTGCCCAATGGAAGTGTGACTGCCCACTCGGCAAGACGAGAACGCTGTTTGGACCGTGAGCCGTGAGCTTTGTCTCATCGAATCTCACTCCCAATCCGATATAAAAGACCCCGGAGATCACGGTGTAAACGCGATCCTCGGCGTGCGCGTGCGGCATCATCCTTTCACCCGCTGGCATGCGTACACGGATGACATACGGACCCGGTTCGCTCGGATTGCCGACCAGTACCGCAAGGCGTGCGGCCGGCGGAAAGGCTGCGAAAGGCTGCCAGTCGACGCTATCTGGCCAGATTACGCGGAATTGGTCTTGGCCGGGCAGGTGGGCATCTGACATCGGCACTCCGTCGGGCGCGGCGCGTGGACTGCGTCGCTTGAAGAGCATCCGACGAGCATGAAAGCACAATGGGCGCGCGGGTGGTGATTGCACAAAGGTGTCGATCGATCCGCAGGCGCGTGACCGACTGATAGCCGGGACGACTCCCTATGAGCGCTTACCCTCTGCTTTGCCTCTTGTCGGTCCGACTCGGCCGCATCCGAAGCAGCCGTCAAGGTCGAGCGTGCGAGCAGCAGGCGCTCGCGTTGCCTTTGGATGAATGCTCGGTCGAGTCGGAAAGAATGCACGGCTTTCATATCCATACCTCGCCGAAGCGACGCCCCTGAGCGTGGGAGGTCGCGCTTGAGCACATCGAGTGGGTGCTCAAACCTGCCGCAGCAGCCTCGGGTCCACGGGGAGGTGACGCAGGCGCTCGCCGGTCGCCGAAAAGATCGCGTTTGCGATCGCGGGCATCACGCAGCAGGTCCCAGGCTCACCGATGCCGCCCGGCTTCTCGATACTTCGGATGATGTGAGTCTCGATGACGGGCGCCTCGTTCATACGGAGCACCCGGTAGTCATCGAAGTTGCTCTGCTCGACGCGTCCGTCCTTGAGAGTGATCCTCCCCCAGAGTGCCGCGGAGATGCCAAAGATCACCGCTCCCTGGACCTGAGCCTCTATCGTGTCGGGATTCACGGCTACGCCGCAATCGAGGGCACACACTACGCGCCTGACTCGCACCTCACCGGTCTTTGCGACCTCGACCTCGACGACCTGTGCCATGTAGGTCCCGAAGACGTTCTGCAGAGCCACTCCGCGGCCTGAGCGCATCGCGATCGGGCGACCCCAGCCGGCTTTCTCGGCCGCGAGATCGAGAACCGCCCGGGCACGGGGTGCCCTGTCGAGGAGTGCACGGCGATAGGCCACCGGATCCTGCTTCGCCGCCGTCGCGAGCTCGTCCATGAAGCTCTCGACGGCGAAGACAGTGTGCGAGGGGCCGACGCCTCTCCAGAAGGCGGTCGGAATCCCGGGAGGCTCGGCGCGCAGGTATTCGACCCGGCGGTTTGGGAGGTCGTAGGCGAGATGGATGGCTCCGTCGGTGGAATCGGGGTCGAGCCCGTCGCTGAAACCCGGGGGCAGGAACCTCGAGATGACTGAGGAGCCGGCGTAACGGTGGTGCCAGAGGAGCGGCCTGCCCGCGGCATCGAGTCCTCCAGTGAACCGGTCGAACCAGAAGGGACGGTACATGTCGTGCTGGATGTCCTCCTCGCGTGTCCAGATCACCTTGACGGGACCTTCGACGTAGGTTGCGATCTGCACGGCGCGTCTCACTCCATCAATCTCGAGTCGGCGGCCAAATCCGCCCCCCAGATAGTGGTTGTGGACAACGATCTGCTCGAGGGGAAGGCCGGTGACCTGGGCCGCCGCCGCCTGGGCGCGCGCGCAGACCTGCGTGCCGACCCACACTTCGCAGCGGTCCTTCTGCACATGTACCGTGCAGTTCATCGGCTCCATGGCGGCATGT
>Ga0335078_10004075_pt1 | contig 21706 bp, 23 predicted proteins | sample Lox_Sample_32_FD_206711 | JGI IMG/M metagenome (GOLD analysis project Ga0335078, IMG submission 206711) | Soil microbial communities from Loxahatchee National Wildlife Refuge, Florida, United States - Lox_Sample_3.2 | ecosystem: Environmental > Terrestrial > Soil > Wetlands | place: USA...
ACGGGGCCGGCGAAGCGAAGTTGATCGTGTTGCCCGATACCGTGACCTTCTGATTCGAGGCTGCAACGGAGTCGAGCGAGTCTCCGTTATTGGCAGTGAAGAAGCTGCAATAACCGTCACAGCCCACACCGTAGATGCCGATGCTGTCGGCGATCCCCGGGCTCGACTCGAGGATGGAGTTTCCGGTCACCAACGCGGCCGAATCCACGACCTCGACCCCGATCTGGTTGTTGGTCAGGTGGTTGCCTTTCACCGTCGTTGACACCGTGGTGGCTCCGCTTGCATTGATACCCGCCGCGTAAAGCAGCACACCAGCGCCGTAGTCCGACTGGGGCTGCGGGTTGCTGGTATCGGTCGCGTACGCCGTCCAGAAGTTCCCGCTGATGGTGTTGCCACTCACCGAGCCGGCCGCGCCGAAACCGACCTGCACGCCGTTCTGGGCAACGAGGCCGGTGGGGGTCGTTGTGATGGAGCTGGTCGTGATCGTGCACTTGATGCCGACGTCGCCGCACGTGATCCCGTTCTTGCCGTACCCGGAGACCGAGCTGTTGCTCACGGTGACGGTCGCCTTGGCGGTGCCGGTCGTCCCGCCCTGCACGAAGATCCCGAGACCCGACCCGCAGCCCGAGTTCGAGGGAGTGACGTTCTCGACGGTGACGTGTCCGATCGTGGCCGTGGCTGTGCCAGATGACGCCTGGTAAAGCAGGCCGACCAGATCGTCGCTGCAGCCGTCCACCGACGACTCAATCCCCGAACCGTCGATCGTCAAATTCGAAACATGCACACCCTTGGCGGGCGATTCGACCGCGAGGATGGAAACGATCGGCTGAGTGCTGTCGAGATCGCTGGCGTCGGTGGTCGCCGACGTCGGTTGAATGATGGCGATCCCCTGCCCCATCAGTGTCAGGTTCGACGTGGTGATCGTCACCTGCTCGGGATAGGTGCCGGCGCACACCACGATCTTGTCGCCGGCCGCGGCAGCGTTGACCGCCGACTGGATGGTCCCGTAACCGGCGGCGGCGCAGCTGCTGTCGGCGACGTTGCTCGCCCCGGGCGACACGTACAGTGTCGGCGTGCTCGCCGATGCGGTAGTGGCGGGCAGCAGGATTGCGGCCGCACCGATGCCCACGACAATGGCCAGAACTTTCTTGTTCATCCCGGATCACCCTTTCCTTGTGTCGCGACGTCCGATTTACGCCCTGCGCCGGGACAGTAGCAGATCGGGACACATCGCGCGGGAAGGCTGGCGCCATCTGACGGCTGGTGCGACCGACGCCGTCGGAAGTTCGCGCATCGGTGAGCCTCCGGGGACGTCTCCGTCTGTTCGACACCGGACAGACGGCCCCCGCAGCGGAATAGGATGGTTCACCGTCGTCCATCGGGAAACCTGATCAGAAGGGGAATTCAGAGTGCTCAAAACCCGCCGTTCCATTGCGGTAGCGATCGGCCTCGTCGCGGCGGTCCTGCCGGCAACCTCGGTGTTCGCGGCTACCACCGCGACAGCGCCTGTCCTGTACAACAGCCTTGCCCCAGCGCAGGGCAACATTCCCAGCGTCGGGGGCCAGGCCTACCAATTCGGGCAGATCGGCAACGAGGTCACCGCGACTCGCGCCGGCACGCTCGGGTCCGTCGTGGTGACTCTGAGCAGCTGGGGCTGCCAGACCGGGACGTGGTTCAGCGCCGATTGCCACACGACCCCTGGTGCAAAGTTCACCGAACCCATCACGCTCAACATCTACCAGGCTCCAGCGACGGATCCCTTCACCCAGCCGGACTTGCCCGGCAGTGGCCTTCCGGGGTCGATCATCGCCTCGGTGACCAAGACGTTCTCCATCCCCTTCCGGCCGTCCATGAACGCCGCGAAGTGCAGCGGTTCCTCGCCGTACGACGGGCTCGGGGCGTGGTTTGACAAGACGAACGAGACCTGTTTCGCGGGCATGATGACCAACATCACCTTCAGCCTCAGTTCGCTGAACATCGCAGTTCCGAAGACCTTCGTCTACGGGATCGCCTACAACACGACCAGCTACGGTGCGCACCCGTATGGCACCGGCACCGCCTGTTTCTCCACGGAGCAGGGCTGTGGGTACGACTCGCTCAACGTCGGACTGTCCAACGACCCGGCCAACCTCAACGTCGGGACTGACACGTATCCGGGAACCCTCTGGTGGGATACGTCGACCCCGTCGAACTACTGCGACGCCGGTAATGCCGGAACTGGGACCTTCCGCATCGACTCGCCCTCCACGAGCCCGTGCTGGGGTTCTGGGTACGGCGGCGCCAACTCCGCACCGTGGTACGTCCCGGCGGTCAAGTTCACCGCCAAGGCCTCCTAGCTCGTATCCCCTCCCGGTGCTGGACCCCGGCGGTGGCTGCAACCACCGCCGGGGCCGGCGTCGGTCCCGGGTGGCGCCGCACCTTCGGAATCAGCCCGGCTCCGCGCCCATCGCTTCCTCTCCCCGGGGCATCTCGAACCGGAACAGGGACGCCCCCGTGAGGCTGTACCGGCGCCGGGCGAACACGTAGCAGATCCAGCCGATCACGGTGTTCAGGCCCTTATCCGCGAGGCGCTGCATCACCGAGATCGCGGTCGCGAGATCGAAGCTGATCCCGAGTGCCACGAGCAGCCCCGCCGTGCTCGCCTCCACGGCGCCGAGGCCGCCCGGCGAGAAGCTGAGCCACGCCGCGCCCTGGGTGACCGCGTAGACGAAACCCGCGCTCGTCCACGAGAGCTTCCCCGGATCCACCGCCTGCGCCACCGCCCAGAGCATCGTCACCGCCATGACCGCCTGGGCACCGCTCAGCGGCAACCAGCGATAGGTGTCGGGATGCCGGAAGAGCACCTTGGTATCCCGGTGCAGCTCGTCGACAGCCGGTCGGATGCGGCGCAGCAGCGGGATCCGCTCCACGATCCGGCGCACCCGCGCATACAGCCGCTCGACGGTGAGGATCGCCACGATGGCGACCACGAAGAGAATCGGGAAGATCACCGCGATCCAGATGTAGTGCAGGCCGACCGCCTTCGGCAGCGCGAGCACGAAGAGCATGAAGACGAACAGCAGCTCCTGCACCGTCTCGGTGGCCACCACCGCGCCGAGCGGCACCTTCGCCGCCTTGGAGAGGAGCAACGCCCGGGTCAGCTCGCCGAGCGGCAGCAGCGCCGTCGCCTGCCCCGTCTCGGTGAGAAAGACGGTGTCCCGCAACGGGAACTTGATGCCGAGCACCCGGTTGAGCGTCCACCAGCGCACGCCCTGCACGATGTAGAACCCGATCGCGAGCGCGACGACGATCGGGATGTACGCGAGGTTGAACCGCTCGAAGGCGATCCCGATCTTGTGCGGGTCCGCATACACGAGCAGCGCGGCGAGCGCCCCGAGCGCGAAGAGCAGCGGCACATAGGCGAGCCATCGCTTTCGCGAGTGTCGCGGCGGCTCCACGCCACGCTGATCTGTCTCCGAGCGCTGCTCGTCGGGAGGGGCGGCCTCCGTCACCACCGTTCGATGGTAGGCGCTGCACTCATAACGCGGCGCCGCGCCCCGGCCTCGATCAGTCCGGTGGGGCGCCGCCAGGCCAGGGCAGCGCCGCGAACCCGATCGTCCCGGGACCGGTGTGGGCGCCGAACATCGGACTGAGCTCAAGGCTGTCGCACCTGACCGCGTGGACGGCCTCAGAAAGCGCTGTCGCCAGCTCCGCGGCCTCCTCCGGCGCGTCCGCGTGGAAGACGATCAGCCACTGCGGCCCCTCGCCGAGGTCCTCGACGGCGGCCCGCTGAAGGTTGCGGATGGCCCCCTGCGGCGTCCGGGCCAGCCCCACCCGGCCGGTCTCCCCGCCGGGGAGCAGCTTGAAGACGGGGCGTACCCGGAGCGTGTTCGAGATCCCGGCGATGAGCGCGGGGACGCGGCCGCTGCGCGCCACGTACGTGAGCGTCGCGAGCGCCCCGTAGACGCGCACCGTGGCGCAGGCGTCGCGCACGGCCCGCTCCCAGTCAGCGTCCGAGGCGCCCAATCCCGAGAGGAACGCCGCACACCGCGCGATCAGGGAGAAGCCCGCCACGGCCGTCCCGGTGTCGATGACCGTCACCCTGCGGCGGCCCTCCTCCTCCGCGAGCATGCCGGCGGCGAGGTTCGCGGTCGAGGCCATGCCGCTCCAGCGCTCCGGGATGGTCAGGCAGAGGATCGTGCCGGCATCCGCTCGCCGGAAGGCGTCGAGGTACGCCCCGGGCGACGGAGTCGCCGTGGCCGTGGTCCCGCCGGCGCGGAGCGTCCGGTAGAACGCCGCGTACGAATCCCCGCTGCCATCGTCTATGAGGGCGGTCTCGCCGACGAGGATCTGCAGCGGGACGACGACGACGCCGCGCTCGAGGTCCTCCGGGATCCCGGCCGCCGCGTCGATGACGAGCGCTCGATCCCCCACGGTCATCCGCCGTACACAATCCGCGTCATGCTCGGCATCATGACCGCACCGTGGGTTGTCGCGGCCTGGTGCGCCATGGCGTACCTGGTCGGCGGGCTGCCGATCGGCTGGCTGCTCGTGCACTGGCAGCGCTACGGGCTCGACCTGCGCAACTTCGGCTCGGGGAACATCGGCACGAGCAACGTGTACCGCCACGCGGGCGTCGACATCGCGGTCGTGGTCGGTCCGCTGCAGTTCGCGCAGGGCTTCCTCCCGGTGCTGGCCGCGCGCCTCGACGGGCTGCCGATGAACGTCGCCATGCTGGTGGGCATCTGCGCGGTGGTCGGGAACGGATGGCCGGTGTACATGCGCTTCAACGGCGGGCGCGGTGTCGCCGTGGCGACCGGTGTGGTCGCCGCGACATCGGTTGCCGGCCTCATCGCGCTGCTGGTGTGCTTCGGCGCGGGGGCGATCCGCGGGCGGATCGCGCTGGCGGTACTCGTCGGGTTCGTGATCCTGCCGGTGCCCGCGTTCCTGTTCGGCGGCTCGGACGAGTGGATCCTCGGGATCGGATCCGTGGTGATCCTGGTGCTCCTGCTATTGCGCCGCCTCGAGGGGCTCCCCCGTGATGCGCGGGTGTACGGGCACTTCTGGCGCCGCGTGTACCAGCGGCTGGTGTTCGATGAGCGCCCGGGGCGGCCGCTCATGGGGCCGCGCACGGACCCCGGGGCGGGTCCGGTGCGGCGCTGATCGCGGCCACCACGAGCAGCGAGTTAGGACCACCGGGCTTTTGCAACGCAGCCCCATGAGCGCGAGCGAAGGTGACCTTCGGCACTGTTCGCGCTATTCCGCGCCTTCCTAGCCTGGAGGCAGCAACGGCATCCGCGGGATCGCCGTGTAGCGGGAGGTGACGTGATGTCGCTCAGCATGACGGCTGGACCCGCGCTGAGGCGCGGACGAGACACGGGTATGGACTCAGTTTTCAGGCCGCATCGCGTGCCGGGCGGTATGGCGCGGGCTGTCGATGGGTCTGGTCTGTCGGCGCGGCGACGCTCACTGTTTCGACGCCTGGCGGGACTGACGGCCGTGTTGTTGGGAGTGCCTGTCCTGACGCTGGGACTGACCGGCGCAACCGCGGCTGCCTCAGGGGCGGGTCAGGTCACGATGTTCCCAGGCATCAGCTCGCCGCTGTCAATCGCCACTGGGTCGGATGGCGCCCTGTGGTTCACCAACACTTCCAACGACTCGATCGGACGGATCAGCACCGCCGGAGCGATCACCGAGTACACCGGCACCGGCATCGCCTACCCGGAAGGGATCACGCCCGGGCCTGACGGGGCCCTCTGGTTCGCCAACTGCTTCAACAACTCGATCGGCCGGATCACCACCGCCGGGAAGGTCACCAATTACACCGGCACCGGCATCAACTGCCCCTATGGGATCACGGTCGGCCCCGACGGAGCCCTGTGGTTCACGAACTACGGTACCAACTCGATCGGGCGGATCAGTACGGCCGGGGTGGTCACCGTTTACGCCGACACCGGCATCGACTACCCGGTCGGCGTCACGGTTGGTCCCGACGGCGCCCTGTGGTTCACGATCTACGGCAACGACTCGATCGGGCGGATTACGACGGCGGGGGTGGTGACCGAATATGCCGGACCCGGCATCAGTGGTCCAACCGGGATCGCTGACGGGCCAGACGGGGCTCTGTGGTTCACCAACAGCAACAACGGCACAATCGGACGGATCACTACCACCGGCGTGGTCACCAACTTCCCGGTCACCGGCAGCAGGCTTCCAGAGTGGATAACGCCGGGGCCTGACGGCGCTCTGTGGTTCACAGGCGCTGGGAACGCGATTTGGCGGATCACAACTGCCGGAGTGATCACCAGCTACGCGGACGCCACCATCATCGACCCGGAAGGGATTACGGCGGGGTCTGATGGGGCTCTGTGGTTCACCAGTTCGAGCGGCGTCACGAATGGCGGCAGCGCCTCGATCGGGCGGATCACGACCGATGGAGCAGTGACGAACTACGCCGGCAGCCGCATCTACTACCCGTACGGGATTGCGGCAGGGCCAGACGGCGCCCTCTGGTTCACCAACGAGTTGAACGACTCGATCGGACGGATCAGCACCGCCGGGGTGGCCACGAACTTCACGGGCATCGGCATCAGCGCTCCGCAAGGGATTACCGCTGGCCCTGACGGGGCTCTGTGGTTCGCGAACGCCGGCGATGACTCGATAGGGCGGATTACGACCGCCGGGGTGGTCACCAACTACACCGGCATTGGTATCAACCGTCCCGACGGGATCACGGCCGGGCCCGATCGTGCCCTATGGTTCACCAACTACGGCGGCAACTCCATCGGACGGATCACTCCCAGTGGGGTGATCACTACGTACACCGGTCCCGGCATCAGCTACCCAGACGCCATCACTCAAGGGTCAGACGGGGCGTTGTGGTTCACCAACTCTGCGGCGGGCGGGCGCGGGTCGATCGGGCGGATCACCACTGCTGGCAAGGTCACTAACTACACCAGCCCCAGCATCAATGATCCAGTTGGGATCACCGCCGGGTCCGACGGCGCACTGTGGTTCACCAACTACTCCGGCGGAGTGGGTCCGAGGGGCGGGGTCGGCGGCACGATCGGTCGGATCACCACCGCCGGGAAGGTCACCAGCTACCACGGCGCCGGGATTCTCCAGCCGACCGGGATCACGTCTGGGCCCGACGGGGCTCTGTGGTTCACCAACTATGGCAACGGGGGAAAGCCTCCTGTGATCGGACGGATCAGCACCGCCGGGAAGGTCGCCATCTACAGCGGAAACGGCATCAGTTTCCCGTACGGGATCACGACGGGGCCGGACGGGGCAGTGTGGTTCACCAACGAAGGCAACTCGATCGGGCGGATCACCACCAATGTGACCCCAAAGATCAGCAATCTCGCCCCGAGGTCGGGGGCGGTGGGAACCGCGGTCACCATCTCCGGCATCAACCTCTCCGGCGCCACCCGGGTCGCGTTCAACGGCACCCTCGCCACGATCGTCTCGGACACCGCCACCAAAGTCGTCACGAAGGTTCCCGCCGGCGCCACCACAGGGCCTATCTCGGTCACCACCCGAGCAGGCACGGCGACCAGCAAAGGCGCTTTCAGCGTCACGTAAGGGAGACGTCTAACGACCCGCGGCGTTCGGCGACGGGGCATGAGCGCCACCATCGGGTCACCTGCCTCCGCTTGTACCGTGGCGGAAGGGCTGCACCGCTGCAAGCACAGCGCCCAACACCGCGTCGTTCTGCACGCGGACCGCGTCGTCCGGACGCCATGTCGCGGCGATGCTGAGCGCGACGAGCCTGCCGGACGCGGCGACGGCCGCGACCGCGGCAGCGACGGCTTCGATGCCCGGCCCGTTCGCGGCGGGGAATCGCAGCCCGCTCAGCAGGCTGGCGTCGACCACATCGAGGTCGACGTGCAGGTGCAAGGGGCCATCCGGCAACGCCTCGCGCACCGAGTCAACGGTGGCGCGGCGCACCTGCGAGCCACGCAAGGCCACCAACTCCGGAGGATCGAGGTCGCGAGCGTCGACGAGGAGCACCCGGTCTTCAGCGAGCGGCGTGAGCCCGAGTGCATCAGGCAGCGACAGGTCGCCGCGGCCGACCGCCTTGGCGAGCGGAAGTCCGCCGAGGTATCCGGACGAGGTCGTCTGCTCCGTATGGAAGTCGCCGTGGGCGTCGAACCACACGAGGGCGGCGTCGATCCCGCTTCGCTGGACTCCTGCAAGGACGGCGAGCGCCGTCACGCAGTCACCGCTCAGCACGACTGGATCCCTGGCGTGCGCCACCCGCTCCGCGAGCGGCGCGTACAGCGGCACGAGACCGATCCACGGGTTCGCGCTCTCCCCCGGCGTCGCATCGACACTCGACACGTCGGGCGACAGCGTCACGTTGAGGCCTCGCTCCAGCCGATCGAAGATGTGCCAGTTGAGGATCAGCATGGTCTCAGCCTACGCGTGGCCAATCAAACCGGCGCACGGGGAACTGCGGCGCGCTGACCCGCCACACGGCTACCATGCCCACGGTGGCCACCCCAAGTAATCGCGAGGCGGTCGAGATGTTCTGGCGGGCGGTGAACGCTCGCGACTGGACCGCCTTGGCGACGCTCTTGGATCGCGACTACGTGTTCGAGATGCCGCAGTCGGGGGAACGCGTCCGCGGTGTACAGAACAACATCGAGATGAACGACAACTACCCGGCCGGCCTGCCTGACATTGAAACTCATCGCATCACGGGCAGCCAGGACCGATGGGTCACAACGCCGAGTTTCACCGTTCTCAAGATCAGCGGTACCGGCGACGACTACGTCAGCGAGTCCCGAGTCAGCTACCCCGACGGGAGCATCTGGCACGCGGTCGACATCTTCCATTTTCGCGATGGCAAGATCCGAAACCAGGTCGCGTACTTCGCACCAACGCTGGACGCTCCCGAGTGGCGGGCGCGCTGGGTGGAGCGCTTCTAGACCCAGCGTTCGAGCTGCGGCGGAGGCCGACGATGACAGCGACCCTGAAGGTGACGCACAAGGCGATCGGCGTCGAGGTCCGACGCGGCACGTACGACATCGTGGTTGACGGTCAACGTGCCGGATCCGTCGAGATGAACGACACGACCGAGATACCGATTGAACCTGGACCTCACACCCTGCAAGTTCGTAGCGGCCGCAACTCCAGCCGCCCCCGGACCTTCGACGCCGCCGATCGCCAGACCGTCGCCTTTCGATGCACGGGAAAGAGCTTTCTGCCGATCTTCCTCGCGTCCTTCTTCGTCCCCAGCCTGGCGCTCCAGCTCCGCCCGGAAGCTGATGACGCGTCGCTCTGAGGGCATCGTCCAGGGGAGCGTTGAGCCTGGGATCTGCCATCCACGGTAGGGGCTGAGCTGAGCCGCGTCCGTCCCTCGGCCGACGCCATCACAGCATGCGCAGCTCGATGTGACGAGTCGTGTAGTCGATCGATGGCTCCGCCGATTCGCCCGTTGTGACGTTGGCGATCATGTACTCCTCGAGCGTGGCGCGCCGTGACCATCCGCTGGTGAGGTCGACATACATCAGCCCCTGGTATTGGGAGCCGCCTTCGATGACCGAGGTCTGCCCACCGACCGGATCGATGATCATCTTGAGAGTGCTTTCGCCGGCGTCGTACTCGACAACGGCACACACTGCTTGTTCAACGGTGCTGACTCCCACCAGGGCCAAGGTGACCTCCCCGTTCCTGAACGTGGATCCGGGCCGAACCTCGGTGCCGAAGTGCATTTGAGCCTCGACAAACGAGGCCGGATGCACGACGCGCTGACCGATCGCCGTCAGATCCTGAAGGCCGGGGCCGAATGGGGATGGGCGGCCGAATACATCGTTGATGCTGTGGAAGTCGATGAGTGCGGTGTAGGCGGCGTACCGAAGGCTGAACGGCAGCGGGTTCCCCTGCCCATCCGTCAGCACCGAGAATCGATCCTGCGGGATGCCCCACAAGGGCCCACGCGCATCGGCTCCGGTCATGGTTGGATCGAACCGGTAGCTCCAGTCGCTCAGTTCAGCGATCGCGACGGCCGGCGCGTCATTGACGCTGAGCCTGGCTTCCAAGCAGGTGACGGGGACGTCGGCGGTGGCCCCGCATCTGATCCGGAGCGTGAGGTCCTCACTGGCCAGCCTGACACCGCTTGGAGAGTAGTGCCCATACCGCGTGTCGATGTCGAACGTGTGCTCACCCCGACCTTTATCGACGGCAAGGTCGAATGTGCCGGTCAGCGCCGCGAGCAAGCGATCCGGTGTGGTCGACGATGCGGTCTGCTTCTCCAACTCCACCGTCATGCGGCCCTCCGCGACGTGTCCGCGCCGGCCTGCCGGGCCAGGTGCTCGCCCCATGCGGTCGCCCGCTCGATCTCGCCATCCAAGAGCGGCCCTTTCGCACTCGTGACGACGAAGCTCGCAGATGGATGCAGCAGCGTGTAGCCGGCGCTGCGCAGCCGCCGCTCAATGGGTCGCGACGCAGCCCCGGTGAAGGGACGGAGTCCGTTGAGGCGTGTGTCGAACGCGGCCGCGTACTTCCCATTGCCGGGTGCCAGCGTGGTGAGGAATTCACGCGCACCGGGCGCGCTCGCTATCTCAGGGGCGACGCCCGCCAGTTTGCGCGTGCCGGGACGCGACATGCCGTGCGTATGTGTCGGTCCACCAACCACAAGCAGGTCCGCCGCAGCGAGTGACTCGGGAGCGCACGCGGCAACCGGTTCGACCGTGACGTCGCATTGGGGACGCATTCCGTCGGCCACCGCCTCCGCAATGCGCCTCGTATTCCCGAACAAGGTCTCGTACACAACCATCGCGATCATCGTGCGTACCTCCGCTTGTCGCTCTGTGACCCCGGGACCCCTGCGACAAGGTCGACCGAACCGCTGCTACCTGGATTGATCGTTCCTCCGCGCCCAGCCGGCTGCCAGGGCCATTGGTCACGAGTGGAAGCAAGCAGGCCCGGCCACCGCGTCAGCCCTCACGCAGGCGCGCCGGCGAGGACCGCGTCGATCTGCGACAAGACCATGCGCATGCCTTCTTCAACACCACTCGCAAGCACCATCTCCATGCCCGCCAGCGAGTCGAAATGCGTGCGGATCGCCATCACCACGCCCCCGCCAGCGCGCTCGTCGAAGGTGATGATGAACGCCGTCATCGCGTTCCCGTCGTTCGGGCGGCCGTCATCGTCGACGTCGGCGTCCCGAAGCTCGAGGTAGCGGGGCGGGTCAGCGGCGACGACATCCCACGTGCTGTCGTGGCGCTCGCCCTCGGGCCCGGCCATCACGAACGCGATCCGCCCTCCGGCGCGCAGGTCGTGGTCGACCACGGTCACCGGGTAACCGGGGGGTCCCCACCACTGCTCGAACTGGCGGGGGTCGGCCCACAGCTGCCATGCCCGTTCGGCGGTGGCGTCGAGATCCACCGTGACCGTCATGGTCAGGGATTCGGGGTCCTTTGCAACGCTGGTCACGCTCATCGCCTGCCTCCAGTGGTTCGTTTCTCGGTTGCCAAAAGGTCGTCGATCCGGTCCACCCGACCCCGCCACAGCTCCTCGATCCCGTTCAGGATCATCCGGGCCCTCTGGACGGTGTCGACGTCGGCGTGCACGAGCCGCTCGCGCCCCCGCTGCTCCTTCGTGATGAGCCCGGCACCTTCGAGCACGGCGACGTGCTTTTGCACGGCGGCGAAGCTCATCGGGTAGCGCTTCGCCAAGGCGGACACGCTGTACGTTCCCTCGACGGCCAGGGCGAGGATGTCGCGCCGGGTGCCGTCAGCCAGGGCGTGGAAGATGCGGTCGACGGCGGCCTCGGACGCCTGAGCTACAACCATTTGGTTGTATGGTAGCGCAGAAGGATGGAGGCGCTGCCGAGAACCTCAGGTGATCGCCGACAGGTCCCATACGCGAGCGTCGCTGGCGGGCAGGCGGAGAATCACGCCCGGGTTGGCACGCCGGTGAGCGGCGAAGCGCTCACCAGCGACCGGGCCGAGGTACTTCCCCGCAATGACGGAGCGTGCGGCGGTCACGTCCGTGTCGATCAGCTCAGGGCTTCCGCGGATCTCCACGCCGCGAAAGGGCCGAACCGCTTCGAACACGACGAGCACACACCGAGGATCACGCCCGAGATGACGGAGCTTCACGTCACCTTTCGTTATCACGACCTCAAATGCCTCTCCGGTCCAGCGAAACCAGACGGGGCTGACGTGCGCACTGCCATCGCGACGATAGGTCGTCAGCACCGCCGGAGCAGGAGATTCGATCAGGGAGCGGACTCGCTCGAGCCGGTCGTGGTCCATCGCTGTCACGGTCGATGGTAGGAGTGAGCTTGGTGGAGAAGTACCCAGGCGCCCGTGGTCATTCGTTGGGCGCACCGGCGGTCGAGGGGCGTGTCCGCCTGTGTTCGCTCATCAGCGCAAACCTACCGCTCCGACGGAGCCGAATAGACGTCGACGGATGCGCGGGGCACGTCTGCCAGGATCTCGTCGAGCGCCGGGGGGCACAGGACAATCGTCCAGCGCTCGACGCTCTTCACGACGATCTTTCCGCTGGGCGCCCAGGGATCTTCGGCAAATCGTTCGCGGACGTCCTTTTCCGAAGGCGCCGCGCAGATGTGGAGGGTCTCTCGATCGCCCACCAGCGGCCCGCCGAGGAGCAGGAACCCAGCATCTACCAGACCGTTCATGAAGGCGGCGTGCTCTTTCCAGCCGGTCTGCTCTCGCATGCCCCGAGAGAAGTCATAGGGACCGCCCCGGAGTAGCCGCACAACCCACAGCTCTGCGGGCGGCGGCGTTTCCTCAGCGCTCATCGCCGGAGCTTGTCAGACGGGGAAGGACCCCCGCCACATCCCCGGCGGACCCGCCGTCCTCCTCCCCTGCCTTGGCGCACGCCGCGTCCGTCCAGGCACAGCCCGACAGCACCGCCTCGGCGATGTCGGCAAGTGCCGCGACCTGCCCAGGGCTCAGCGGCTGCAGCGGATGCCGCCGGATGCTCTCCACGTGCCCCGGGACAGCCTTCTGGATCGCCGCGAGCCCCACAGGGGTCAACACGGCCAGCGCGCCCCGCGCGTCGGTCGGGCAGGTGCTCCGGCGAGCAGGCACGCCGATACCCTGGGTTCGCCGAGTACGCGCAACGCCCTGCCGGCATCCGTACGATCCCCGTCCTGGAACTGAAGCGCTCCTAGACCGGATCGAACTTCACGATGTGTGTCGGCTGAGCGGCCGCGAAAGGGTTGTTCCAGTAGGAGACGAATGATCCGAGCCGGCGAGCGTCCGTCACGACCATGAACGGGGTCCCTGGGAAGATGGCGCGCACTGTTGCTGGATCGTGCAGCGGGTCTGAGATCTCGATGTAGTCCCCGCCTCGGCGCCTCACACGGACCCGTTGCCCGCGGAGCGTCTCACCCACAACCGCCACCCAGGAGTCACTGTCCTGCGTCCAGTGGATCTCGTGAATCCGGTCGCTCGACAATGGGACCTCGCGTCCACAGCCGGCAGCGAGCCGTGCGTACACGAGTTCCCCCTCCTCTCTCGACGTACCCGGCACGAAGAACTTGGTCATCGATCGAGCGACCTCTGGACGGAGCGCCGACGCCTCAGCATCGATCATGGACCGTTGTCAGAATTTGCGTCGTGACTCCCCGGCTCCCCAATGACCTCCGCCTGATCCCAGGTTTCAGCGAGGGCTCGAAGGGAAACACCATCTGAATGGCCGCGGTCGATTCGGATCCGTCCGCGTTCCCGCTCCTCGACCCGTCTGAAGTCGCGATCTTCGAGGCGATCGGCACGCGCCGGCGCGTCACCGCCGGCGAGTACCTCTATCGCGAGGGTGATCCCAAGTACGACTTCTGGATCGTCGTCTCGGGCGCCGTCGAAGTGGTCGTCGACGATGCGGCCGACCGGGTGATCACGACCCAACGCGCGGGGCAGTTCCTCGGCGAGTTGAATCTGCTCACCGGGGTTCGCGCGTTCGTCTCGGCTCGAGTCGCCGAATCCGGTGACGTGCTCGCGGTTCCGGCGGACGTCCTGCGCAGGGTCGTCGCCACCGAGCCCACCCTCAGCGACAAGATCCTGGCAGCGTTCATGGCGCGCCGCACGGCCCTCCTCGCAGGGGACGCGGCGTTCATTCGTGTCGTGGGCTCTCGTTTCTCGCCCGAGACCATGCACATCCGCGAGTTCCTCACCCGCACCCGCCTGCCGCACGAGTGGCTCGACCCGGATGCCGATGCGCAGGTGGACGAAATCGTCCGAGCCTTCTCGCTCGAGCCATCAGATCTTCCGGTCGTGATCGCCACCGGCGAGGTGCTGCGCAAGCCGACGCCCGGCCAGCTCGCGTCGTATCTCGGGCTGACCCTCGACAACCTGCCGGACCGCTCCTTCGATCTCGTCATCGTGGGCGGCGGGCCGGCCGGCCTCGCAGCCGCGGTGTACGGCGCGTCGGAGGGGCTGCACACCCTCGGCGTGGACATGATCGCGCCGGGCGGCCAGGCAGGGACGAGCTCCAGGATCGAGAACTACTTCGGGTTCACAACGGGGATCTCCGGGACAGAGCTCACGCAGCGCGGGTTGGTGCAGGCGGAGAAGTTCGGCGCGAGGCTCAGCGCGCCGTGCGAGGCAATCGCACTGCGTGACGAGGCCGGGCACTTCGCGCTGGAGCTGTCGGACGGAACCGTCATCGCCGCGCGGGCGGTGATTGCGGCGACAGGCGCGCGGTACCGCAGGTTGCCCGTGGATCGGTTGGATGAGTTCGAGATCAGCGGTGGTGTGTACTACGCCGCCACCGAGCTGGAGGCGCGACAGTGCGCCGGCAGCCCGGTGATGGTCGTCGGCGGCGGCAACTCGGCGGGGCAGGCGGCGGTCTTCCTCGCCGACAAAGGCAGCGCCGTGACGCTGACCATCAGAGCAGCTGACATCAACGCTCATATGTCTCGGTACCTCGTCGATCGACTCGCGTGCCATCCGCGCATCGAGGTGATGACCGGCACAAACGTCGTCGGCCTCGAGGGTGACGGCGCGCTGCAGGCGGTCCACGTCGACCGAACGGATACACAGACTCGCGTCCCGGCGGCGGCGCTCTTCTCCTTCATCGGCGCCGATCCGCAATCGTCCTGGCTGTGCGGATGTGCGGCGCTCGACGGGCGCGGATTCGTCCTCACCGACCGCGCGTTGACCGATGAGCAGCTCGGCCCGCACTGGAGAGCGCTCGGCCGGCGACCGCTCCCATACGAGACCAGCCGCCCAGGTCTGTTCGCGGTGGGCGACGTTCGATCAGGGTCGACCAAGCGCGTCGCAGCCGCGGTCGGCGAGGGATCGGCCGCCGTCAGCGCGGTTCACGCGTTCCTCGCCTTCGACCACTACTCCGCGAAGATCTGATCCCATACGGCGCAGTCCCGCGGATTAGCGCTGGCAGAGGCGTAACCTGGCTTTTGACCCGTCGTCAGCGGGCATGAGCTCCCCAACGAGCGGAGGTGCCAGTGGCCGAACCCACACAGCCCGCAGCGCGAATGATCGTGTGCCACTTCATCGTCTCCGACGACGTCGAGCGCTCCGCGCGCTTCTACACCGAGGTGCTCGGCGGGAGGGTGGTCTTCGGCCCGGTGCCGACGAACATCGAACTTGCCAACACGTACATCATCATCAACCGCGGCGGAGGCCCCACCGACGACAAACCCACGGTCACCCTCGAAACGCCACGCGACCCCGACCGGGTCAGCAGCTTCCTCAACATCCGGGTCACCGATATCCACGCCGTGTACGAGGAATGGAGCGCCCGGGGTGCGCAATTCCTGACGCCGCCGAAGCAGCACGCGTACGAGATCCGTTGCTACATCCGAGATCCCGACGGTTACATCATCGAGGTCGGGCAAACCACCGACCCAAAGGGAGACTGGTGGCCAGCCCAGTGGCAACCGATCACCGCCGGCGGGCAATCCCACTGAACCGGATCCTCAAGCTCGTCCCGTCGATCGCCGCGCAAGTCTGAGCCCGATTCCACGAACGCGATGACCCGCACCCACGTTGGGGTGGTGTGACGCCTTTGCGCGGAAGTAACTGTTGCGAGGGCCTCCCGTTGAATATGTGGAGGCAGACATGAAACGCGCAACCATCATGGGAAGTGCGATCGCCGCTCTTGGCCTCGCGGCATGTGGCTCGACAGTCGCACCGACGGTAACCCCGACCGCCGCGCCGACGGTCACTGCAACCCCTGCCCCGACCGCAACGCCTGTGCCGACTCCATCGCCCACTCCCGTGCCGCCGTCGCCGGCCCACTGGTGGCAAGCCGAGGGGAATGCCAACGACTCCGTGAGCACGGATAACGGGACACTCGTCGGAGTCACGTTCGCTCCGGGTGTGCATGGAACCGACCAGGCGTTCAACTTCGGCCGAGCGGACGATCAAGTCGTCTTCAACACGGCAAATGGCAACCCCGGTACCGGTGACTTCACGTACGCGTTCGCGATCAAGACGACCGAGGCAACCCAGGAACAGGCCATCTGGGAGAAGCGAGCACAGTGCGACTCCGACGGGACCAGCTTCTGGGGGTTCCGTATGCAGCCCAACGGGCAGGTCAACTTCGAGGCTCAGGATACGGTTGGCCAGGACTACGTGGACCTGGGTTCATCGGCGGCGGTCAACGACGGCGCGTGGCACTGGGTGGCCGTCACCAGAGCGGCAACAACGGCATCGCTGTATGTGGACGGGCAACTCCAAGCGACCGCCACGACTGCGACAACCGCTGATATCTCGAAACGAACGCCGATGCGGGCCGGTGTGAGCACCTGTGATGGCATGGACGGGACGACTGCGTTCGTGGGCCAGCTGGACGAACTGATGATCTTCCGCGTCGCCCTCACCCAGGCGCAGATCCAGACCCTCGGGAGCTAAACGTCAGGGCACGACGTGATGGCGGATGCCTCGGTGGCCGTCGGCTGAACTAGGGTTGACCGGGCACGTCAGCCTCTGAACGTGGTCATTCGTTCGGCGCGCTGGCGCTCCAGGTGCCTGTCTGGCCGTTCGCCTGGTCGGTGTACGACCCGGACATGTCGTTGGCGGAGACCGTTCCGGAGTAGGTGACCACGCCCACCGCACCGAACGTGAGCGCGTTGCCAGACACGTTCCCACTGATATTGAGGGTTTCAGCAGGAGACGACAGCTTGATGGTGCCGCTCAACGTCGACCCACTCTGCGTCCAGGTGAGCGTAAAGGTGCCATTGAACGGGCCGCTGTACTGCCCCGCCCAGGTCCCCGCAACGTAGGCCGTGGGCGCCGTCGGAGTGGGCGTCGCCGCCGGGGCACTGCTCGATGCGGTCGGAGTGGGTGTGTTCGTCGAGGAGCCGCACGCCGCCACGAGCATGGTCGCGGTCAACCCCATAGTCAACATGACGATGTCCCGCTTCATCGAATCCTTCCTCCGCGCCGGTCCGACTCATGGACCTGATGTACGCGCCTGCGACAATAGCAGGCCTGGGCCGCGGAGTCGGTACGGCGGTGGTCGGATATCGACCCGCGCCTACACGTGGTCGGCGACCGCGTGCTCACCCAACTTGCCCACCGAATCCAGCGTGTAGCCGGCGATTGCCCGGTGTGGCGCATCGGCGGCGACGAATTCGCCATCGCGACCCGCGTCGATGTGGTGGCCGACTTGAACACACCCGTGAGTTGGTGGTCGCCCCATCGCCGACGACCTGACGTAACGGTGGTTTGCCACCCCTAGCCGAGGATCCATCGTTGACATCGCGGGCGTCGCACAAGGTCCCCAAACGCGCTATCGTGGCGCCCGCAACCGGCGTCTGCGGAGAACCCGTCCATCAGGGAGAAGGGATGTGATCAGGTCGCGTACGGTTCTAGTTCTTGCCGCGGTGACGTCGACGCTCGCTGCAACCGCCCTCGGCACCGCCAGGGTGGCGGCAGCCCCCGCGTTTCGCGCCACCAGTGCTGCCCCGACGTCCACGGCGCTGACGCTCATCACAGGGGAGCGCGTTCTCGAGACGCAGGATGCGTCCGGACACATGCGGTTCAGCGTCGAATCGGGCGGCGCCCCGGTGATCATGGATTCCTTCGGGTCCACCCGCTACCTCGTCGACGCGGACGCTCTGCCGTTCATGGGGAGTGAGCTGGATCCCGGCCTCTTCTCCAGCACCTCCGCCACGGGATCCTTCGCGGTGACCGTCGACTGGCACGGCACCGTCGCGCCTGCCATGCCGTGGCTCGCCGGCGCCAAGACCATCGCTGCAGGCGTCACCGAGGGCACCATCACCGCCTCATCGGGCGCAGCCTTCCGCGCCGCGCTTGCGGCGGAGCCGGCATCGGCCCGCGGCGCCTGGACCGGCGCGCTCGCCGGGATCGATCACATCAGCCTCACAGGGGTCACGGCTCCGATCCGGCAGTCGCCGAACTTCGTGCAGTACACGCTGACCGTGAAAGGCATCAACGCGGCTGGGCAGCCCGACACGGGTGACAGCCTCGACGTGATCAACGTCGACAATGCGCTGAAGTTCGTGAACTTCGCGTTCTGGGAGCAGGGGGTCGTCAAGCTCAGCGTCCCGACCGGCCACTACAGCATGTTCGGCGAGTTCTTCGCGGTCTCGAAGAGCGGCGCGGTGACCGTCTCCATGGTCGTGGTCAACGCCGTCGTGAAAGCGAACACGACGGTCACGGTCGACGCCCGCACCGCCACGTCCCGGATCTCGGTCGCCACACCGCTGCCGACCGACGCGGACAGCGGCAATGTGCTCTGGCAGCGCGGTGACGCAACGGGCGTCGGCAGCCTCAGCACGGCCATCGGCTGGTCGTACGGCGGCGGATCGCTTCCCGTCAACGTCTTTGTGACGCCGAGCCCGGCTCCCACGGTGGGGACGCAGGCATGGGTCGTTTCGTACCACCTCGACTCCCCTGCCGCGGCGCCGCAGATGTACACGTACGACCTCATCTTCGGCTCGCAGGGCGCCATCGCCGCCCATCAGCGGCGGACGGTGACGAACGCGCAGCTCGCGGCTGTGACCACCGCGTATTACAGCGATGTGCCCGATCTCGCCTCAGCAGAAAGCCGGCTTGCGTTCTTCCCCTGGCAGTTCTTCGCCTTCGGTACCTTCGACAACGTCTCTCCACCGGAGCAGCGGACCGAGTACGTGACCGCACTGCCCGACATCGTCTGGGAGCAGACCGTCATCCAGGATGCCGAAGACTTCGCAGGGCTCGTCTCCGACTCGCCGACGACGTTCACGGCGGGTGAGCACACCACCGCCGACTGGGGACGCGGACCCTCAGGCCCAAGCGTGCCGGTGAACCTGAGCCCGGCGTTCGGCCTGCAGGCATGCCCGGCGTGCCTCGAGAACAACACGCTCGAGTTGAACATCTATCCCTTCGGTGACAACCCGCCGGGTCATGTGGGCACGCCCAACACCGGCGCGTACGGAGTCACCGAGACGGATACGACGACGCTGACGCGCAACGGCGTCACGATCGCATCCGGCACCGATCCGGCGGGAGCGATTCCCGTACCCGCTGGTCCGGGGAATTACAGCCTCAAGTACGACGTCGCGATGTCCGCGTCGTGGTGGACGCTCAGCACCGCGACCAGCACGACGTGGGACTTCTCAACGCCGTACGCATTCGCGGGAGCACCACCACCCGGATGGGTGTGCTTCAGCGGCCTGGCGACGGGCTGCAGCGTGGTGGGGTTGATGTTCCCCGACTATGAACTGCCGCTCAGCCTCCTCAACACGATGTCCGCGGGCCCGGTGAGCTTCCACCTCGGTATCGATCATGTGCTCGGGGCCGCGATCGCGCTCAAGGCGGCGACGGTCTCGGTGTCGTTCAATGCCGGGGCCAGCTGGCACGCTGCGAGTGTCAGTGCAGCCAGTGGGGGGTTCACCGTCGGCTACACGGTGCCGTCGACCGCGACCACGGTGTCGTTCCGCATTCACGTCACCGACGCTGACGGCAGCGTCCTCGACCAGACGATCATCAACGCGTACGGGGTCTCGTGATGACAACTCGATCGATGACGCTCCGTGTCCTGCCTGCGCTGACCGCCCTGGTCGGCGCGACGCTGCTCGCACCGATCACCACCATCGCCGCCGGTGCGTCCGCGTCGACACAGCTCCGCCCGGTGTGCGCAGCGAGCGCGCCCGGCGAGGCGAGCTGCTTCACGGTGATCGACAATGCCGATCAGACCAACGCGCGCAACGGTAGCGGTCCGCCGCTCGGGCTTGGGGCGAGTGACCTCGAGTCCGCGTACAAGCTGCAGGTCAAGGGTGGCGGCAACGGCCAGACCGTCGCAGTCGTGGATGCCTACGACGACCCGACCGCGGCGCAGGATCTTGCCCTCTACCGGAAGACGTACGGCCTGCCGCCGTGCACGACGGCAAGCGGATGTTTCCGGAAGGTGAACCAGAAGGGCCAGGCGGGGCATTACCCGCCGTACGACCCGGGATGGAGCATCGAGATGTCGCTCGACCTCGACATGGTGTCGGCCGCGTGTCCGCTCTGCCACATCGTGCTCGTCGAGGGGAACAGTTCACTGGTCAGCGATCTGGCGCTGTCGGAGAACACTGCGGTCGGCCTCGGCGTCGCGGCGGTCTCGAACAGCTACGGCATTCAGGAGTTCAACGGGATGCAGCCGTACTCGAAGGACTACCAGCACCCGGGCACGACGATCGTCGCGTCGTCCGGTGACTTCGGCTTCGGCCCTGCGAACTTCCCGGCCGTGCTCGGCAACGTGATCGGCGCCGGTGGCACCGAGCTCGTGCAGGCGCCGTCGTCGCGTGGATGGTCGGAGACCGCGTGGCAGTTCGGCAGCAGCGGTTGCTCCGCGTACATCAACAAGCCCGCGTGGCAGACCGACGATCACTGCTTCATGCGCACCGTCGCCGACGTGTCCGCCGCCGCCGACAACATCGCGATCTACGACAGCAACATTCCGCCCGACTTCGATGGTTTGAACCCAGGGTGGGTGGTGGTCGCGGGCACGAGCGCGTCGTCGCCGTTCATCGCCGGCGTGGTCGGCCTCGCGGGCAACGGCAACTCGATCACGGCGGCGTACCCATATCACCATCGCAGCGGGTTCTTCGACGTGATCGGTGGCAGCAACGGCTTCTGCGGCGGCGACTATCTCTGCACTGCGCCCAAGGGATACGACGCGCCAACGGGAGTCGGCACTCCCGACGGCGTCAAGGGCCTGTAGAGACCCGGCTGCCCGCCCCCCTACTACGAGGCGCGCGAGTGTATCTCGCGCGCGTGGATTGCGCTAGCCCACATTCCCTCGAATGGAAGCGGATGCCCTGACGCCATTGACGCGGTGCATATATCGAAGGACAATGACCATTGATGGGCACAGGGAGGGACGCCCGATGCTAGGCCGACTCGCGAATCGCACTCTGCTGCAGCAGGAGTCGCGACCGCGTGTTCGCCGCGTGCATCAACGTGGGGCTGGGCTCATGGCGGCTGCGCTGCTCGTCGCGGGCGGAGCGTTGATCTCGGGTGGCGGGCACGCACGGGCAGGATTCGGGACCGGAACGACGTACACCCTCCCGGCAACCGAGACGTTCATGACCAAGGCCGACTTCAACGGGGATGGCAAGACCGACCTGGCACTGCTGGGAGCCGATCTCCTCATCTATCTCGGTAACGGTGACGGGACGTTCACGGCCGAGGCTCCACTGGCCCTCCCGTCGAACTTCGACTATGGCGGCAACAGCGGCCACATACTGGCCGGGGACTTCAACGGGGACGGGAAGCTCGACCTCGTGATCTCCGGCTAC
>Ga0335078_10004076_pt1 | contig 21702 bp, 16 predicted proteins | sample Lox_Sample_32_FD_206711 | JGI IMG/M metagenome (GOLD analysis project Ga0335078, IMG submission 206711) | Soil microbial communities from Loxahatchee National Wildlife Refuge, Florida, United States - Lox_Sample_3.2 | ecosystem: Environmental > Terrestrial > Soil > Wetlands | place: USA...
CGTTAATTGTTCAATGAACTATTTAGCGAAGGACATGCCAGAATTTGGAAAAATTTATATCTCATTCACTCTCAATATATTGCTGATTCGATTGCGCTCCTCGATTTCCAAAACAAAGGGTCTTAATGGCACATATTTAATTTTTCAGTGTTTCAACTGAGCCAAAATGGCCAACTGATTTGTTGGCTTGAAATCGAAAAGACTCCGGGCAAGTTGCCTCGGAGCCTTTCGCTGATTCTTCGAGCCGCGATTAATCAAACGCGTGACCGGCGCAGCAGAGCACGTCTTTGATTTTGTGTCGAACCAGTTCCTTTACATGTTTCCGCGCCGGACCGAGATATTTGCGAGGGTCGAATTCCTTGGGATTTTCAAACAACGCTTTGCGGATGGCTGCGGTCATGGCCAGACGCAGGTCGGTGTCAATGTTCACCTTGGTGCAGCCGGTGCGGCGGGCGACTTCAATATCGGCTTCCGGCACACCGGCAGCGTCCGTTCCCAGCTTGCCACCGTACTTGTTGATTTCTTCCGCCAATTCTTTCGGCACGCTTGAGGCGCCGTGCAGCACCAGCGGATAATCGCCCATGCCGGCATCCATAAGCGCCTTTTTGATGAGCTTGAGGCGCTCGAGATCAAGGTGTTGTTCGCCTTTGAACTTGTAGGCGCCGTGGGAGTTCCCGATGGCCACGGCCAATGAATCGCACCCGGATTCCTTGACGAATTTGACCGCGTCATCCGGCACGGTGTAATGCCCGCTGACGGAATGTGCGCCACCTTCCTCTCCTTCGTCGAATTGCGCGCCGACCAGATGACCCAGTTCGGATTCCACCACACAATTGTGTTTGTGTGCGTATTCCACGACCCGTTTGGTGATCTCGACATTTTTCTCGAATGGCTCGTGGCTGGCGTCAATCATCACGCTGGTAAACCCCTCATCAATGCAGTCCTTGCACAGTTCGAACGAGTCGCCGTGGTCGAGATGCACTGCAATCGGGATGGTGGACAGATTGACGGCCGCCTCGATGAGCTTTTTGAGATACACCGGGTTGGCGTACTGGCGGGCACCTTTGGAAATCTGAAGCATCACCGGCGCCTTTTCCTCTTCGCACGCCTCGACGATGGCTTGCAGCAGTTCCATGTTGTTGACGTTGAACGCGCCGAGAGCGTATTTGCCCTTCAGCGCCTTCGCGAACAATTCCCGGGTGTGTGTCAGTGGCATAGGCTTTCCGTGTTGTTGGTTGTCGATCGAATTCGGATTTTTTCAACAGCGCGCAATCATAGCTGAACCTGTTCAAAAGGAAATAAAAAAGACAAGGGCCAATTGCGCGCCGTTCGTCTTTTTTGGATAAATTGCTTTGCGACGGAGCGGTTTTGGACAAAAAATCCCGTGTGCAGGTGCGACTTCTTCTCGGCCCCGCCGGCAGCGGCAAGACGTTCCGTTGTCTGGCGGAAATCCGCGCCGCCCTACAGGAAAGCGCGGACGGCCCGCCGTTGATCCTGCTCGCCCCCAAACAGGCCACGTTCCAACTCGAACGGCAGTTGCTGACCGATTCGGCGGCGACGGAACTTTATGGCTATACCCGACTTCACATTCTTTCCTTTGAGCGGCTGGCGCAGTTCGTCTTTGAAAAGCGGCGGGTCGCGCCGCCGCAACTGCTCAACGGGGAAGGCCGCGTGATGGTTTTGCGCGCCCTGTTGCTGCTGCACCAGCGCGAGTTGCAATTGTTCCGCTGGAGTGCCCGCCGTCCGGGTTTCGCCCAGCAACTCGGCCAGATACTCGGCGAACTGCAACAATACCAATTCAGCCCCGCCAGACTCCGCGCCTGCGCCGGGCGTCTGGCGGAACACCGCGAGCTGCCGAAAAAGCTTCATGATCTTGCGCTGCTGCTTGAGGCTTATGCACACTGGCTGGCCGCGCACGAATTGCAGGACACGGACCGGTTGCTCGATGCCGCGACCCGAGTCTTGCGCGAAGTTCCCCGGAAGCCAAACCCGGAAACCTGGATTCAGAATTTGTGGCTGGACGGCTTTGCGGAAATGACCCCGCAGGAATTGGATTTGCTTGCTGCCATTTTGCCGCATTGCGGGAACGCGACACTGGCGTTCTGTCTCGAAAACGAACCGAAGGCGGACATTCCCTGGCTTTCCATCTGGTCGGCCGTTGGCAAAACCTTGCAACAATGTCGGCAACGGCTGGAAAATCTGCCGGGTTGTGCAATTGAAACCGAAATTCTTCCGCGCGCCTCCGGAAAAAGCCGCTTTGCGGAAAATTCCGGACTCGCGTGGCTCGAAGCGAATTGGGAATCTTCAATTGTTCCGCAAGCCACTCTCCGCACTCCACACTCCGCGATTTCCATAACCGCCTGTGCCAAGGTTGATACCGAAGCGATGCTAGCCGCCCGTGAGATCTTGAAATTCGTCCGCGCCGGCGCGCGGTTCCGCGATTGCGCCGTGCTGGTGCGGAACCTCGACGGTTATCACAAGCCGCTGGCTCGCGCGTTTCGCCGTTATGGCGTCCCGTTTTTCCTGGACCGCCGCGAATCCGTTGCTCATCACGCGCTGGCCGAACTCAGCCGCAGCGCTTTCCGCACGGTGGCCTTCGATTGGCTGCACGACGACTGGTTCGCCACGCTCAAGACCGGATTTTCCGGTGTCGAAGAAATTGAAATTGACCGGCTCGAAAATGCCGCGCTGGAATACGGTTGGCGCGGGAAAAAATGGCTTGAACCGTTGCCGGCCGGCGACGCTTCGTTGGAGCTGCTGCGAAAACGGATTCTCCCGCCGTTTGAGGATTTCGCCAGGCAACTCACGCGGCAGCAGAACCGGCCGACTGGCGAACGGCTTGCCGGAGCCTTTCGTAAATTGTGGGACGCGCTCGACGTGGAAACAACACTCGAAAAATGGAGTCTGCCCGAACTGGAAAATTCGTCGCCCGTCATCCGCCACCCATCACTGCATTCAACCGTCTGGGTGCAAATGAATATGTGGCTGGACGACTTGGCGCTCGCTTTCTCGCGCGAATTGTTGTGTTTGCGCGACTGGTTGCCGATTCTGGAAGCGGGTTTGGCGGGCCTGACCGTGGGCGTGATCCCACCCGTGCTCGACGAAGTACTCATCGGTGCCATTGATCGCGCCCGTAATCCCAATTTGAAATTCACGCTGGTGCTCGGGGTGAATGAATCGGTCTTTCCTGCCGCCCCGGCCGCCGCACCGATCTTAACGGACAACGACCGCGGGGAATTGGCGCAACACGGAGCCGGGTTCGGGCCGGATTTGCGCGAGCGGTTGGCGCGCGAACGTTACTACGGTTACATCGCCTGCACCCGCGCCAGTGAGAAACTGGCTGTGACCTTCGCCCGCCATGACGCCGGCGGCAAAACACTGAATCCATCCCCGTTTATCTCCCATTTGCAACGCCTGTTTCCCGAACTGAAAATCGAGGAATTCCGCGGAGAAACTGATCTCGGCGGAGCGGCGCATCCCGTCGAAATTATTGCACCGCTGGCAATATTTTCACAAATCGAGGCACAACCGCCAGTCCCCGGTCAATCGCAGCCCGACGGGAATATTGGGTCTCGCCGACAGAACTGGTCCGAACTGCTCAAACTGTCGGCGCTGAAAACGCTTGCCGAAAGTTTGCGCCAGTTGCGTGAGCCGGACCCGGAGGAAAATTTACCGCCGGCTCTGGCGGAAAAACTTTTTGGTCCGGTGCTCCGGACATCGGTGAGCCGGCTGGAGGAATTTGCCCAATGCCCGTTCCGGTTTTTTGTCCACAGCGGGCTGCAGGCCGGGGAGCGGAAAATTTTCGAACTCGACGCGCGGGAACGGGGCAGTTTTCAGCACGACGTGTTGAAAGCCTTCCACGAGCGATTGGCTGCCGAAGGCCGACGCTGGCGCGATTTGACCCCCGCCCAAGCTCGGGACCAAATCCGCGTCATCGCGGCGGAACTGACGGAGAATTTCCGCGGCGGATTGCTGCAAGACACAGCACAGACACAGTTTGAGGGGCGGGTAATGGCCGAGTCGCTGCAGGATTTCATCGAAGTCGTGGTGACTTGGTTGCGGGAACAGGATGAATTTGACCCCGCGGCGGCGGAACTTGATTTCGGTGGCGACAATGCCCCTGCGCCGGCGCTCGAATTGGATTCAGACGACGGTCATCGGCTCGCACTATACGGGCGGATTGACCGGGTGGATTTGTGGCGTGAACCGGGCAGCGATTCGGCGCTGGCGCTGGTGATGGACTACAAATCCGGAGGCAAAAAACTCGATGCCATTCTAATAGCGCACGGCGTGCAGTTGCAGTTGCTGACCTACCTGAACGTGCTCAGGCGCTGGGCGGATCCCCGCGGAGTGCTGGGCGTGGCGCGGTTGGTTCCGGCGGGCGTATTTTACGTGAACTTGCGCGGCCAATACGAAAGCGGTAACACGCGGGCTGAGGCATTGAGCGATGCTGCTAACGCGCGCAAACGCGCCTATCGCCATACGGGACGATTTGATGCGAGCGTGCTGCCAAAACTGGATCGCATCGGCGCGGCGGACCAGTTCAGCTACCGGCTGAACAACGACGGGACTTTGCGCAAAGGTTCAGTCGAAGCCTTGCCGCGCGCGGAATTTGAAATGCTGCTGGACCGGGTGCAGGCGCAATTGCGTGGAATGGCCCGGGCGATTTTTGCCGGCGAGGCAAAGGTTGATCCGTATCGCAAGGGCAACGAAACGCCCTGTGAATTTTGCGATTATCGCGCGGTGTGCCGGATTGATCCCTGGACGCATCGCTATCGTGCGCTGCGCCCGTCCCCAAAAGAAACCGTCGTATGACGCTTCGCAAAAAGTCCGACCCCGGTTGGTCGGCGCTCGTCGCCCAATGGAAGACTGAACAGGCGCGGCTGCGCGAACGGATGATGGTTGCACCGCTGAATCCTCCGCCACGCTTCGTTGCTGGCGCGGATTGCGCGTTCTCCGACGACAAACAGACCATCTTTGCAGCGGCGGTAGTTTACGATCGCGAAACACAACGCATCATCGAGGTCGCGCACGCCACCCGGCCAGTGGAATTTCCATATGTTCCCGGCTTCCTCAGCTTTCGCGAAGGCCCGGCAGTGTTGCGGGCCGTGTGCGCGTTACGGCATGAATTCGGCGTGATCCTTTTTGACGGCCAGGGCTTCGCGCATCCACGGCGCTGCGGCATTGCGTCCCACCTGGCAATTCATTTGGACCAACCCGGCGTCGGCGTCGCCAAAAGCCGGTTGATCGGTGAATTTGGAAAAATTTCAGCAAGCGCCGGCGCCACGACACCGCTCCTGGACGGTGATGAACAGGTTGGCGTCGTGCTGCGGACGCAAAAAGGCGTCCGCCCCGTTTTTGTGAGCGTCGGCCATCGCGTGGATTTGGCGTCGGCTATCAAACTGGTTCTGGCCTGCTGCACGCGTTATCGGATCCCGGAACCGACGCGGCAGGCGGACATCGAAGTGGCGAAGTTGAAACGCGCTAGTGATACTCCTGCAACGTCTTCACGCCGTACCCTGACTTCTTGAGCGCGGCGATGCCCAGCACGGCGGCTTTGGCGCCGCTTAAAGTCGTCATGATGGGAGTGCCGGTATAGACAGCCGTAGTGCGGATTTTGATTTCGTCGGCGCGCGGGGTGGCGCCGCTCGGTGTGTTGATGACGAACTGGATTTCCTTGTTCTTGAGCAGATCAATCGCGTTGGGCCGTCCTTCGGCGAGCTTGAAAATACGTTGGACGTTCAGCCCGGCCTTTTCCAAAACCGCCGCCGTGCCGCTGGTGGCCACCAATTCAAACCCCAGTTCGGCGAATTGTTTGGCCAAAGCCGTGGCGGGTTTTTTATGCGCATCGCTCACACTGATGAAAACCTTTCCGCCCAGCGGCAGGGACGCTCCGGCGGCGATTTGCGATTTCGCGTAGGCAATCCCGAGGTCGGCGTCCAGCCCCATGACTTCACCGGTCGAGCGCATTTCCGGCGAAAGCAAAATGTCCTGTCCATGGAAACGGTTGAACGGGAAAACCGACTCCTTCACCGCCCAATATTTCGGCCGGATTTCCTTCGTAAAACCCAGGTCTTTGAGCGTTTTGCCGGCCATGACCTTGGCTGCGAGCTTCGCCAGCGGCACGCCGATGGCCTTGGAAACGAACGGCACGGTGCGTGAGGCGCGCGGATTCACTTCCAGTACGAATACCTTTTCGTCCTTCACGGCATACTGCACGTTCATCAGGCCGATGACTTTCAATTCCTGCGCCATCGCGTGAGTGTAATCGCGGATGATTTCGATGACTTTTTTCGCCAGCGCATGTGGCGGCAGCACCATCGCTGCGTCGCCGGAGTGGACGCCGGCAAATTCGATGTGCTCCAGTATCCCGCCGATCACAATGGTGCCTTCTTCCGGCTTTTTGAACCGGCCGACATCCGCGATGCAATCCACATCCACTTCCGTGGCGTCCTCCAGAAATTTATCCACCAGCACCGGGCGTTTCGGCGAGGCTTCGACCGCGAACCGCATATAATGCTGCAGTTCGGTGTCGGAAAAAACAATTTGCATCGCGCGGCCGCCGAGCACAAAGGAGGGCCGGACCAGAATCGGGTAGCCGAGTTTTTTGGCAACTTTGAGAGCTTCGGTTTCGTTGGTGGCGATGCCGTTGGGCGGCTGCGGGATTCCGAGCTTGTCCAGCATGGCGGCGAAGAGCTTGCGGTCTTCGGCGATTTCGATGCCCTGGGGCGACGTGCCGATGATGTTGACGCCGTTTTTCTGGAGGCCGAGCGCGAGGTTGAGCGGCGTCTGGCCGCCGAACTGCGCAATAGCACCCGAGCATTGCTCGCGTTCGTAAATGTGCAGCACGTCTTCGAGGGTGAGCGGCTCGAAGAAAAGCTGGTCGCTGGTGTCGTAATCAGTTGAGACCGTTTCCGGATTGGAATTAACCATGATGGTCTCGAATCCGTCCTCTTTGAGCGCAAAAGCGGCATGGACACAGCAGTAATCAAATTCAATTCCCTGCCCGATGCGATTCGGCCCGCCGCCGAGTATCATCACCTTTTTCTTCGGCGTTTTCCCGACTTCGTCGTCGCCCCGATCGTAGGTTGAATAATAGTAAGGCGTGTAAGCTTCGAACTCGGCGGCGCAGGTGTCCACGAGCCGGTAGCTCGGGACCAGGCCGAGTTTCTTCCGTCGCGCGCGGATTTCGTCCTCGGTGGCGCCGGTCAAATGCGCGATCTGCCGGTCGGAGAAACCCAACCCTTTTGCTCTGGCCAACAATTCAGGATTCAGGGGCGCCATTTTGCCTGAACAGTAAGCCGCAAAACGTTCGACGTGTCCAGTGCGATTGCCCAAATCCACTTGCCGCTCGAACTCGTTTACGCTACGAAAACGGCGATGAAAAAATTCGGGCGCGCGTTGTTTTGGTTGATGTGGTTCGCCCCCCTTCTTGCCTCCGCGCAAATTGATCCCGTCCGGCGCGACTTGGTCCAGATCGGCTACAACGCCGCCTTCGAAGGCCATGCCCCGCTGGCCGCCTACGCGTATTTTTATCACAACCAGCCGGATTTCCTGGAAACGAACCTGACCCTGCGGCTGGCGCTCGCGCCGGTTTACCTCGATTCAGAACTGGGTTTCGTCGGCGGACTGGGGCCCAACACGGATTTTGCCGTCGGCCTGGCGGGTGGCGGGTATGCCGACAGCTACGATGAAATCCGGGGTGGCACGTTTTATCCGACTGAATCCTTCGATGGCCACTCCGCGGAGGTGTCGGCGAGCATTTATCACTTGTTCAACCCCGGCGAAGAAATCCCGCTGAATTTTGTCCTGCGCGCCATAGCGCACTATTCCTTTTTTGTCGCCGACGACAGCACCGCGCCCGACTTTCGAGTACCCGCTGACCACGGCACCTTCAGCGTGCGTACCGGTTTGCGCTGGGGTGGTGTCGAACCGACACTGTTCCCGCCACTAGCAATGGAATTGTCCGTCTGGTACGAAGGCCAGTACCGCACCGATTCCGGCGCGTATGCTTACAGCGACAATCCATACGGATTCAACCAGCAATCGCATTTGTTTTGGGCGGAAGCCGCGCTGGCTTACACGCTACCCAAGAGCCAGCAGAGTTTTTATGTGCGCCTGACTGCGGGGACCAGCGTGGACGCCGACCGCTTCAGCGCCTACCGCCTCGGTGGATTTTTACCGCTGATTGCGGAGTATCCGCTGTCGTTGCCGGGCTATTATTTCCAGGAAATCAGTGCGCGCCAGTTTGCGTTGCTCAACGTCAACTACCTTCTGCCACTCGACCCCAAAAAGTGCTGGAACCTTGATGTCAACGCCGCCAGTGCGTTCGTGGATTATCTGCCGGGTCTGGAACAACCCGGCAATTGGCTGAATGGTATCGGCGGCGGCATTTTGTACCGTTCACCTTCGTCGAGACTCAAGGTCATAGTCAATTACGCCTACGGCGTGGACGCGATCCGTTCACATGGGCGCGGCGCCAACAGTATCGGCGTTCTCCTGCAATTGGACCTGGGACGTCAACGCGGCCCGGCCTTCAATCCGGCGCATCCGGGGCTCTGGCGCGGATGGCAATGGCTCTTTGGCAGTTGAAATCGCTTGCGCCCGGGCAAGCCGCTTGGTTCATTATACGGGCGGGTGCGCATATGGTGGAATTGGCAGACACGCTACTTTGAGGTGGTAGTGGGGCAACCCGTGCAGGTTCAAGTCCTGCTATGCGCACCAGTTTTCCTTGGAAAAATGATGGTTTTTCTGTTCCTGACACAGTTCTGACGCAGGAAAGCCTCGAAGGATTCAAACAAAGGGCGTCCTCCATTCAGTCAGCCGGCTGAATCCATTTTGAGTAAGCACGCTCGCCAAGATAATCGTAGCCTTTGCCCTCCTCCGCCGTGCCGGAAAGCAACACCTGGATAAATCCATTCCGCTCGACTTGCACGGTGTGAAGAATCTTCCGCTCCGGGTTTTCCTTGAGCAGAAATTGAATCCGCCCGCCAAGCGCGGAAAAGATTTCCAGCCCTCCGTTCGTCCGGCTGGTGAATTGGAATTGCGTGCTGAGGTCGCCCAGCATCGCTTGGCTGCGACCCCAGGTTCCTCCCTGTTCGCTCACGAACGGTTTGCCGTTCAATTGCGCCAGATAATCCTGATACGCCAGTACGCAAAGACAGTTTTCACCGGAGGCGGCCAGCCAGGTTTTGATTTTGTCCGCGCAAGGTCCGGAATTATAATCGTAATCGCTGTCAAGAAAGGCAATGCGCTTCACGTCGGCGGGAATTGTTTTTACCGCGTTCAGGTAGCCAAAAATCAAGCTGCCGCCGCCACTGTGGCTCGCAAGGATAATTTCGGTTTTGTACGATGAGAAAACACCGCGCACGTCGTCGAGCATGTCAACGATGGTCTGGTCGTTGTGGGTCTCGCGCCACTCCGGCCAGCTTTTCGTTCCGGCTTCAAGATACGCGACGACGATGGTACGATTGGTGATAACGCCACGCAGCCAGCGCGTTTGTGCGCCGATATGCTGAATAGCGAAATGCCAATTGTCGCCCGGTCTCATGGTCTTGCCGACAGTCTGCTCAATCGTATTGCCGTTCGGCAACGCATAGAACACCAGGAGTACAGGCTTATTGGCGGCAAATGATTCCTGCGCCGGCGTGTTGATGAGAATCCGCACCTCATCCGCCGGCCGAAGTTCTCGAATCAGCTCGCCGAAGTTCAGGCTGGCAGAAAAATTCCGCGGCCATGGCTGATTGATTTTTTCACAGGCGATGGGTGAAGGTAAGGGTATTGGCAGATTGGTTGAATAATGCGCATTGGTGACGACACCTTCATCGCTGATGAGACGGCAGAGATTCGGATCCGCCAGGACTTCGGCGACCGTTTTAGTCCCGCCGTTCACCAGCATATTTTGTGAAACCAGCCGGATGCCGTGGCTGTAGTCCACCCATGCTGCCGCGTGGCCGAGATAAAGCGGTTGAACGGGCTGTCCGTTCGTCTGTTGCCAGCCGTAAATGGCGACTCTGTTCGTCACGCCCGCCAGCCGCGCGGAAATCACCACGTCCTTTTTGTGTCCGGCCACGAGCACACCCAACGGATGCGCATTCAAATCCGCCAGTCGCTGCGTGCGAATGATTGCGTTGATTTGTGCAAAAGCGGAAACGGTCGTCATTGCCGGGCTGGGCGCAATCGGCGAAGGCGCCAGTTTCACCTCGGCGGCGGCGTAAATCTCGTCCACCATTTTGCGCGTCGGCAGAACACAGTCGAGGCGGTCGGCGATGCGTTGTGCGGTGTTGGGTGAAACCGGCATGAGCAGATAATCTGCGTCCGAACCGACGGCGAGGTAATCCGGTGTGACAAAGAACGTCGCGACATTGGTTACGCCGTCAGCCACATTCGTAACGGTCACGGGACAAAGCCGGCCCTCGAACGACGGGAGGTCGCCGGCAAAAATCTCATCAACGATCGCTTGTTCGCGCTGCGTGAAATCAAGCGATGAAATTATTTTGACAAAGACCGTGCCGCCGGGTGCGTTGGTAGCGCGCGGCGGCAACGAGAGTGTTTGCGCGACGGCGCTGCCGGCCAGACCAACCAAGATGATTTGCAGCAGCACTTTCATGGTTCAGATATCCGCGCGCGAAACAATCGGGCCATGTCTGTTCCGTTCTGCGCAGGCCCCATCTGCCGATATGCCTGACGACAATTTACCCCGCCCGCGGCGGGTGGGGAAGGCGTGATGTTCCGGCACTTTGCTTGAAAAACATCCGGAGGCATTCGTATTTGCCATTTTTTCGCTGACAAGGCAGAGGTGTTGGCATAGAAGGACACATGCGCAGATTGAATTGGATTGTCGCCGTGCTGGCCGTTGCCGCGGGCGCTTTGGCTTCCGGCTTTGCCCAGTCAATCAGCACAAATCTGTCCGTGCCCGCCCACCTGGCAAAGGAAGCCCGGGAGTTTGTGGGTGAAACCAACACCATCTCAGGGATTGTAGCACAGGTGACGATCCGGCAGAAACTGGCCTACCTGAATCTGGACAAGCCCTATCCGGATATGTCCTGCTCCGGTGTTATTTTTGCGAGCCGGACCAACCAATTCGGCAACCTGCAAAGCCTGGAAGGCCGGACCGTTTTGATTACGGGCAAGATTACCCTATACAACGACCGGCCGGAAATCATCATTGACAGCACGAATCAGTTGGTGGTCCTGCCCGGACCGGCACAGCCTATCGCCGACTCTGCGAGCCGCGTGGAAACGGCTGCGAACGCCACCCCGCCGGTGACGGCTTCAGTTCGGCCGCCGGGCGATGCGCCGATGTCGACCCGCGCGGATCAAGCCAATTCGAGCATCGCTGTCTGGTGCATTGTCGGCGCATTGCTCGCGATTACCGCCCTGCTGGCGTGGTTGGTTGTCATGCTGCGTCGGAGTGTCCTGGGCGCGCCAACGGCGCTTCTACCCCCGTCTCCGCCGGCCGCGCTGCAAATCGGGCCGGGACCGGCAGCAGGAGGCGCCCCCGGTGCCGCGCCGCATTTGCTCACCGCGGAAACGTTGGCCGGGCCGCAAGCCCAGGCACTGCGCGAGAGAATGGCGGCGGAACTCACCGAATTTGCGAAGCAAAGCCTCGTGCAGGGGCTTTATTCGCAGCGCAGCCAATTGATTGAGGCGCAGCAAAAGGCCCGGCAGGAACTGGCCGAACTTGAGGCGCGGCTGGCTTCGCTGCATCTGCCTTTGCAAGAGCGGATTCGGGCTTATGAAACGCGCATCGCCGAACTTGAAAAACAATTGGAGACGCGCGACGGGGAAATGCGCGAAATGATCCGCGCCACTCTTCTGCTCATCCGCGAACGACTGGAAAAAGAAAAGGCGGGAGGATTCGATGTCCCCCGGTTCAATTGATGCTCTCGGTCTTTAATCGGAATTGGTGGCGATAATTCTTAGGTTAACCGGCGGAGACGGGATTTGATTGGCGCTCCCAAAGAATTGATAACCGTTGAGATTCAGGATATTGAAACCATTGGTCCCGATTGAGTTCAAAATCGCATTCCAATTGGTTGCCCCACTGATAAACATGCCTTCGGCATCATTTCCGTATGTTGCCGCAAACAAGAGAACGGGAGAATTTTTCCAAACTAGAAATGCCGGACTCCCCGAATCTCCAGGAGTACCGGAACTACCGTTGCCAAAAGGGCCAAATCCGTTATGAAGAATTGACACCCATTCATTTCCATCGTTTTCAAAGGAGGCGATAACCGGAGTGTACTCGATGTGCGCTGTGTTCTTGTGAAGCCAAAAGGCCGGCAGTCCCTGTAAACTATGACTGGGTAAATAATTGGTATAGTTCGGGGGAAAGACATACGGAATCACAATTGACGCCGGAGCGCCATTGCTCAGTTGCGCAATATCCAGGTCACCGGTTACGTTGATCACATTGCTGACCCAGGCAGTCCATGGAACGCCGTTGGTATCGTAAAAGACAACCGAGTTCCCTCCCAGCCCCCCGATGTGATTGCAGGTTAGAATTTCATTGCTGGTCAACAAAACGGCCTGGAAACCGCTGCTGGCGATACCGACACAACTCAGATTGACCGGCCACGTCCAGACTGCCGTGTTGGTTCCGAGATTCGGCAGATTCGGATTATATGACCACGTAGCATTTGTGTCTAAGGCCAATGTGTTGATGTTTGCCGAAAGGTCATTGGTCAGGGATTGCGCGAGGATATTTCCTTGGGTCAACGAAAATACCACCCAAAAATATTTCAAATATTTCACCATTACGTCTTTCAATTACTGGCATGACTTGAATACGCGGTCAAGGCGATCACAGGCAGGATGTGTTGCAGAAGCCGTGCCAATTGCCGCGGGCTGATAACTGGAGACCAGGAATCCAAAACACGAACTGTTCTGCGACATGGAAAGGGAAGACACCCTAACTCAAAAAATGGATTTTGCTCCGCCGCGCCCGTGGTTCTTCCTGGGACGGAAGAAAAAGAGAAGACGGACAGATTTAATATTCGCCGCGCTTGGTTTCGTCATGGGCGCGGGACTGGCAGGCTTGTGCGTTGTCTCGGTTTTAGGCTGGGCTGCTTGCCCGCGAACCGGCAAATCTCTCGATGTACTTGCCCAGCAAATCCCCCTCCAGATTTACCGCATCGCCCACCTTGCGTTCGCGCAACGCCGTGATTTCGTAGGTGTGTGGAATGATCCAGATGCGGAAACTCTTTTTATCCACGCCCGCCACCGTCAGGCTGATGCCGTCCACGGCAATCGAGCCTTTGAAAACGACATAGCGCATCACCTCCGGCGGCGCCGCGATGTCCAGCACGTGGTCCTGTCCGGCGCGTTCCCAGCGGGTGATATCGCCGACGCCATCAATATGACCGGTGACAAAATGCCCGCCAAACTCGCCGCCGGCGCGTAACGGCCGTTCCAGATTGACCAGCGAACCGGTTTTCGCGAATTGCAGGTTGGTGCGCCGCCATGTTTCGCGGAGCAGATCGAACTGAACGAGTTTGAATTTGCCGCGCGCAGTGATTTTCACTGCGGTCAAGCAACAGCCGTTCACCGCTAGGCTGCCACCGGGTTTCAAGCCGCGCCCCGTCACGCCGGCGCGCACGGTCAGCGCGATGGCTTTCGCCGCCGGTCTGATGCGTTCGACGATGCCCGCTTCTTCGACAATGCCTGTGAACATTCGCTTCAGCTTAACGGTGAGGTGAGACTCCGTCGAGCCGTGTTTGCCTTACCCGCGCCGTCAGCAGTAAATCCGGGCCGAGCCGCTTCCATTTGATATCCCGAAGGCCAAGCGCGTCCGCCAGGCTTTTTGCACCCTCACCCGCCACAGCTTTGAGCGAATCACGCCCGCCAAGAATTTTCGGAGCGTAAAAGAATGCGATACGATGCGCTAGACCAGTGAGCAAAAACGAAGCGTTTGCCTCACCGCCGCCTTCAACCAACAGACTGGTGATGTTTTCCGCGCCGAGTTTTTTCAACAGCCATGGCAAATTGAGTTGTTGGCCGGGCGAGGCCGCTGACGTGCCGGCTCGCGAGGATGCTCGTCCCACCCGGTTTGATGGTGCAATAAGGATATTCACTCGCTTGGCCAACGCCAGAATTCGTTTCGCCGGTGCGTGTTTGCTGACGACGATTGTTGTCGAGGTGGCAAAATCATCGCTCACCACCTTCGATTTCAAAGGTGTTCGCGCCATCGAATCCAGAATAATCCTACGGATCGGTTTTACCTTCTGCTTCCGTGCTGTTAGCGCGGGATCGTCGGCCAGAATCGTGTTAATCCCGACGAGAATCGCATCGTTGCCTTGACGCAATTTCATCGCGTAAGCCCGCGCCATCTCGCCGGTGATCCATTTCGATTCGCCGGACGCTGTGGCAATCTTGCCGTCGAGCGTAATCGCCGCTTTCACGGTAACAAACGGAGTGCGATGCACAATCCAGTGGTTGAACGCCTCGTTCAATTGAGCACATTCATCCGCCAGTCGCCGGTGGGGCGAGTGTCCCCACGAGCCTTCGCGATGGTGGTTTCCCTGAAGTGGCTCGCGAGTACGCTCGCCCCACCAATCTAATTCAATTCCCGCCCGCCGCAGTATTTCAAAAGCCCGGCCGGAATGCGTCGGATTTGGGTCTGCTGCACTGACGATGACGCGTTTGATTCCAGCTGCGATGATGGCCTCGGCGCACGGCGGAGTGCGTCCGTGTGTGGAACACGGTTCAAGTGTCACATAAAGCGTCGTGCCATCGGGATTGTGTCCTCGCTTCTGTGCGTCCCGGAGCGCCTCGATTTCCGCGTGCGGCAAGCCAGCCCGACGATGCCAGCCGCGTCCGATAATTTTCCCGCCTTTCACCAGCACCGCGCCCACCATCGGATTCGGCGAAGTAGTGCCGTAGCCGCGCCGGGCCAACCGCAAAGCCTGACGCATGAAATAGCTGTCGGAGAAGCTCATTTCATTGTGATTTTGTAAACGACGGCAAAATTGTTCGGCTGATTCTTCGGCTGGGCCATGACCAGTGCGTCACTGGTCTGTTTCCACTTGATTTTTTCCGGGCTGCCGAGCAGTTGAACTTTGCGTATCTTCCCGACGAGCAGTTTGGCGGACTTGCCGAGCGACTTAATGTTCGCGCTATTCGTTGGCCAGCCCAGCTCAATTGCGTAAAGCACATTGCTTTTGACCGTAAACCGGAAATCCTCCGCCGTGAACGGCTTGCCCTTGCCTTCGTTAAAGCCTTGTTCTTTCAGTGCCGCACCAGCCGAGGCGGGACCTTCGCCAAACACCTTCCAAGGGCACGTGTCGAAAATACACTCACGGTTCACGTCCATCCAGTCGGCGATTCCTTCGACGATTTTTAATTCCTCATCGTCAATCGTTCCATCACCACGCACGGGTACACTGAGCAACAGATTGCCGTTCTTGCTGACAACGTCCGCCAGTGTCTGGATGACGGTCTTGGTGGTCTTGTAACCGTGCCGCTCATAGATTTTACGGTCGTAATGCCAGTTGCCCAGGCAGGTGTCCGTTTGCCAAGGCAACGGCTCGATTTCATTTGCCTGTCCGCGTTCGATGTCCCAGACCATGCACTGGCGCTGTTCCGGCGTCAGGACTTTCCCGAACAACACGCCGTCGTCATTGGTTCCGTGCCACTCGTTGTTGAGGTTGTAAAAATTTGCGGCCAGCTTCAGGCCTGCATCGCTGATGGGCCAGAGCGGCAACGCCGTGTCGTCAAAGTAAATCAGGTCGGGACGATACTTTTCGATGAGATCCATTGTGCGATTGTAATACTTTTCGCAATATGCCTCGTCTGGAATGCTTGCGCCGTTGTCCCAATCCCAGCGGTTGAACAGTGATTGGAACTTCTGATAGCCCGGGCTGGGCGTATGGCCTTGCGCATACAAATCCTGCGGGTCGAGACCATCCCACCACTTTCCCTTGCCCTCGGCCTTGGTGAATTTACCGTCGAAATCCTGCGCCGGCTCGTACCACGTCCAGGCGTGCGAAGCATGGACACTCACGCCGAAGTACAAACCATATTTGCGCGCTGCCGCCGCCCACCCGCCGATGATGTCCTTGTACGGCCCGACGTTCACGGAATTCCATGGCTGAAATTGGGAATCCCAGTTATCGAAATTGTCGTGATGATTGGCCAGCGCCATGAAGTATTGCGCCCCGGCACGTTTGTAGAGAGCCAGTAATTGATCCGGGTCCCAGTTCTGCGCCTGCCATTCGTGAATTACGTCCTTGAACCCAAAGTCCTTCGGCGAGCCGTAATGTTCCAGATGGAATTTGTACTGCGCCGTGTTGGTGAAATACATCAACCGTGCATACCAGTCGCCGTCCTCCGGCTCACATTGCGGTCCCCAGTGCGCCCAGATGCCGAACTTCGCATTGCGGAACCATTCGGGGCACTGATATTGCTTGAGCGATTTCCAGGTCGGCGCAAATTTGCCGGGCACCATCGGTTCCTCGGCGGTGTTGACGACGCGGTAGACAACGTTCGTGTCGGCCGCGCAAATCGGTCCGGCGGGCAACATTAAAGCCGTGACGACAATGATGACGAGCGTTGAAAGGGGATTCGTCTTCATGGCAAAACAATTTGCGGAATCAATCGGCGTTCGTCGAGAAAATCACATCATACCCGGGCCATTCTTCACTCTCATAATAATTCACTTCAGCCATCTTGAAGGCCCGGCGTTGGGGTTTGACAAACCACTTCTTCAAATCGGGATACGCGATCACGCCAGACGGCGAATGGTCGGCAATAACATAGAAGAACAAATCCTTCCGGCCGGGTTGCGGATTTGGTGGGCTTCACCTGGCGCTTGAATGAAGCAATCACCGGGACTCATTCCCAGTTCACCTTCCGGTGTGCGGACTTTGCCGTGTCCATTCAATACGTTGTACGATTCCCACTGTGCCGAGGGCGTGTAATATGGCCGGTTCGCTGCGCCGGGCGGGACGCGCATCATTTTCAGATCAAATGCATGGCCGCCGCCCCAAGTGCCGGTGTCCTTTTTCCCGCCCAACGCGAGAGACAGGTGCCGCGAAAGTGATGAAACCTGCCCCCTGGCGCCCAGATAAACCCAGACAATCGAAGCGAATGAATACACCTGGGTCAACAGCACGGGCGTGAAGGCCCGGGTCCAGACGACTTCCATCGCCATGGCGCAAAAACCGGTTGAGAACAAAAGCGATTGAATAAGGCTGTCCGGCACGTTCTGAAACGGAAGTGTGACCGTCGATCTGGCCAATCCCGTCACTCCCGGCGTGGCATCGACCACCGCGCGGCATTGATTCCAACCCAGAGACAGGCTGATGACTACGATGACCCAGTTACTGGTCGCCGCGACCCAAAGGGTTTCCTGATATCCCAAAACTTCCACCGAAACCAGTGCAGTCCAGAGCGTCCCACTCATGGCGCCGAGCACATTGGCCAGGTAGAGGTAACTGAAGCTTTCCCGATTATCGCGCTCCAGCTCCCTGACATAAGCCATCATCAGTGGAAAGGTGGCTCCCATGAATGCGCACCAAGGGAAGATTGAGATCGCCAGCACCAGTGCCGAGAGGAAAAGATATTGGAAGGAATTGGTTCGGCCCACCGATAATAAGCACCGTTCGCTCAATTGAAACAGTCTGGGCACCGCCACGGCCCCTCCCAGTCCGATCATCAACTCCGTTCCAGCATAGAAAAAGGCTGCGGAAGGACCGGAGCTTTTGGCCAAGCGACCCGCAAAACGTCCGCCAGCCCACGCCCCGATAGCGAGTCCCAGCATGAAAACCGAAAGTACTACGGAAAGCACGGGGGTAATGATGCCGAAGGCCGCGTACGCCATACGCGTCCACACGACCTGGTAAACCAGGCCGCAAAAGCCTGACAAAAAGAACAAAAGAAAAAGCAACCGGCGGATCGCGAGATTCATGCCGCGGAAATCATACAAAAGCCAGCGCTTGGGCCAAGCCTTGCTGCAATCCTGAAACCGCGATTATCCCTCAAACAACGCTTGCGCAAACTGTTTGGCGTCGAACGGCTGTAAATCGTCCGCCTGTTCGCCGAGACCGACGAATTTGATGGGCAAACCGAGTTCCTTTTGAACCGCCACCACCATGCCACCCTTGCTCGTGCCGTCGAGCTTGGTTACGACAAGGCCGGTGAGCGGCACAGCCTTGTTGAACTCGCGCGCCTGGTTTAGCGCGTTCACGCCCGTTGTCGCATCGAGTACCAGCAGGACTTCGTGCGGCGCACCGGGCAGTTGCTTGCCAATGACGCGGTGCAGTTTCTGCAATTCCTGCATCAGGTTATGTTTGGTGTGCAGGCGGCCCGCCGTGTCAATAAATAGGTAATCTACCTGACGCGCCTGCGCTGCGGTGACTGCGTCATGCGCCACGGACGCCGGATCTGCGCCGTATGCGCCGGCAATGACTTCGACTTTCAACTCTTGCCCCCATAGCTTGATTTGCTCGATGGCGGCGGCACGAAATGTGTCGCACGCGGCGAGCAAGGCGGTCTGCCCGCGAGATTGAACGGCGTGCGCGAGCTTGGCGGCGGTGGTGGTCTTGCCGGTGCCGTTCACACCAACCACTGAAACCACCGTCGGACCACGGGGAGCCTTGAGTAAATCGGTTTTGCTTGCTGTCCCCGGTTCCGGCGCGGCCAGCAGACTCTTTTCCACTTCAGCCGCGGCGATGACAAAAACGTCCAGCCCCGCGCCGCCCTGTGATTCGTAGGCCTGCTTTACTGCGTCCACGATTTGCGCGGTCATGACCATGCCGAGATCGGCAGCAACGAGCGCAGCTTCCAATTCTTCAATGGATTCGCCAGTGAGTCTGGGCGAGCGTGTGACGATGCGTTTGATTTCGTGCGCCAGCTTGCTGTGGGTTTTTTGCAGGCCGGCTTTGAACTTGGCGAAAAGATTCATGTACCGAAGGTCGAGCGACGAGCGTCGAGAGCCGGCGTGGCAGCCGAGCCGGTGTTCGCCCCTCGGTTTTCGGCCCTCGATTTCAGTTTCTCGACGCGTTCGTAGGGCAGCTTGACGGTACCGATGAGCGGTTTGCCCTTGCTGAAGCCGTGGCAATCCGAGCCACCTGTCACGAGCAGATGATAGTGATCGGCGATTTCCAGATAGTGCGCGGACATCGCGGTCGAGTGTTTCGTGTGGAAACATTCAATTCCGTCCAATCCCGCCTCTACCAGCACGGGGATGACATCATCCGTGCGATTCAACCCGGGGTGCGCCATCACCGCCAGACCGCCGGCCTGGTGAATCAATTCGACACCTTCGAGCGCGGACATCCTGGCCTTGGGGACCCACGCCGGGCGGTTTTTTTTGAGATAGCGCTCGAAGGCCTCGTCGAGGGATTTACAAAGGCCGGCCTTTACGAGGGCACGCGCAACGTGTGGACGCCCCGGTGATTTGCAGTTGGCCAGCGCAAAAACCATTTCCACTTCCAACGGCACGCCCAAGGCGTTGAGACGCGCCACCATTTCGCGGATGCGATCCTGCCGGACGGCCTGGAACCGGGCGATGTCCGCGAGCAATTTTTCATTGTGGGTGTCCACGAAATAGCCGAGCAGATGAAGCTCGGTGCCGTTGTGCTCCGCGGTAAGTTCCGTGCCGGTGATGAATTCGATGCCTGCTGCGTTGCAGGCCGTAGCCATGGGCGCGCAGCCTTCAACCGAATCATGATCCGTCAGCGCCAGCGCCGCAAAACCGAGCCGTTGACCGTGCCCGGTCAGTTCCTCCGGCGAAAACGTGCCGTCGGAAAAATGCGTATGCAGATGCAAATCGGCGAATTTCATTTTACTATTCTAGCGGGTCGCATCAGCTCCCCTTTCACCTTGTCCAGGATGCCATTCACGAACTTCCCGCTGTCCTGCGTGGAAAACTTTTTGGCAATGTCCACCGCCTCGTTGATGCTGACGATAGGCGGAATGTCCTCGCGGAACAGCATTTCGTAAATCGCCAGCCGCATGATGTTGCGGTCCACTGTGGCAATGCGATGAAACTCCCAGTTTTTCGCGTGTCCCCGGATGCGCGCGTCAATCTCCTCGCGGTGCTCGAGGACGCCCCGAATGAGCGGGTCGGCAAACAACCGCGTCTCGGCCTCCTCGGCGGTCGGCGGCGGCAGTTCGATGGGCTGGCCCCAGGTCGCCGGACCTTTTTCCTCAGCGATGGCCGCCGCGCGCTGCGTATCCCAGAATTCATCCAGCGCCCGCTCCAAATCCTCCAGCGGATTCAAATCGTGCTGAAACAGAAACTGCACGGCGCGTTCGCGCGCTTCACGGCGCTTGCCCATAAGTCCAATTCTAAAGGCTAAAGGCCAAAGGCTAAAGGCCAAAGTCAAACAATGCGCTCGACTTTGGACAGGTGACTTTGGATATTGGGCTGATTATGAGCATGGTCAGCAAGCTTCTCCACACGCGCTACCGCGTGAACGATTTGGAACGTACCGTCGGGTTTTACCGCGACGTTCTCGGCCTCCGGGAAATCAAGCGGCACAAGTCGCCGCGCGGTTCGGAGCTGGTTTTTCTCAAGGCGCCGAAAAGCGACGAGGAGATCGAGATATGCAGTTTCCCGGCTGCCGGTTCCGTGCAAGTGCAGCCCGACCTGACCCATCTGGCGTTTGAAGTGGACAGTCTTGACGAATTCGGCAAACACCTGGCCACGCACGGTCTGAAATATTCCGACGGGCCGACGACCACTTCCACCGGCACCGTCTTCGCCTTCATTGACGCACCGGAAGGATATGAAATTGAATTAATTCAGAAAGGCAAGGGCGGGTATTGAATAAAAGGCCAAAGGCCGAAAAAATCCAAATTTACTTTAGCCTTTAGCCTTCAGCTTTTAGCATTCTCCTCATGAGCGTTCTCATTGTCGGTTCCACTGCGCTGGATTCCATTAAAACACCAACGGTGGAAAATCCGCGATTACTCGGCGGTTCCGCCAGCCACGCTGCCGTCGCCGCCAGCTTTTTCAGCCCGGTCAAATTGGTTGGCGTCGTCGGCAACGATTTCCCAAAGAAATATCTTCAGCTTTACCGGCGACACAAAATTGACCTGGAAGGTTTGCAAATCCGTCCTGGCAAAACTTTCCATTGGTCGGGCGAATACGAGGAGAACATGAATCGTCGCCGCACGCTCGAAACTGAGCTCGGTGTGTTCGAAACCTTTACCCCCACGCTGCTGGAATCGCATCGCCGCGTGGCGTTCGTCTTGCTGGCGAACATTGCGCCTGCGCTGCAGCATCATGTGCTCGACCAGATGGCGCGTCCGCGCTTTGTCGCCGCCGACACCATGGATTTGTGGCTGAACATTGCGCTGCCGGATTTGCTGCGTCTGCTCAAACGCGTGGATTTGTTCATCCTCAATGACAGCGAAGCGCACCAGTTGACCAAGGAAGATAACGTCATCGCCGCGTTGCCCAAACTGCACAAACTTGGCCCACGCTATGTCATTGTCAAAAAAGGTGAGCATGGCGCGATTTTGTCGTCGCCCAAAGGCATGTTTGTCGCACCAGCTTATCCGCTGAAAAAGCTCGTGGACCCGACCGGGGCGGGCGATTCGTTCGCCGGCGGGTTGATGGGGCATCTGGCCACAGCCCGCGGTTCGATTGAGGCGAACCTGCGCCGGGCGATGATTTACGGCAGCGTGGTAGCTTCGTTCTGCTGCGAAGGTTTCGGCCTGACGCGCACGGCAAAAATCAAACGAAGTCACATT
>Ga0335078_10004077_pt1 | contig 21699 bp, 23 predicted proteins | sample Lox_Sample_32_FD_206711 | JGI IMG/M metagenome (GOLD analysis project Ga0335078, IMG submission 206711) | Soil microbial communities from Loxahatchee National Wildlife Refuge, Florida, United States - Lox_Sample_3.2 | ecosystem: Environmental > Terrestrial > Soil > Wetlands | place: USA...
AACAGCTGGCCGTGGCCACCCAGTCGGCCGCCACCGACGCGCTCGTCGCCAGCGGGCGGGCGGGCAGCAGGCTGATCGCGCGAGCCCGGCGCCGCTGGTACAGCTCGACCGGTACCGCGGTCGACGCCGGGCCGACGGCGCGCGTGCGCAGCATGGGCGCGGTCGCCGCGCGCCACGCCAGCCTCCGCTCGGTGTGGTGCATCAACGGCCTCCGCGGGGCGCTGGCTCTGGCCGCCGCGGTGCTGGTGGCAGATCTCACCGGCGTGCATCACGGCTTCTGGGTGGCTCTGGGCACGCTGTCGGTGCTGCGAACCAGCGCCGCGTCCACGGGCGCGACCGCGGTCCGGGCGCTGGCCGGGACCGTGGCCGGGTTCGTGATCGGCTCGGTGGTGCTGGTCGCGATCGGGTCCGACACGGCGGTGCTGTGGGCGATGCTCCCGGTCTCGGTCTGCGCCGCGGCCTACTGCGTCGGCACGGTTCCGTTCGCGGGCGGGCAGGCGGCGTTCACGGTCTTCGCCGCAGTCCTGTTCAACCTCATCGTCCCGGCCGGCTGGACGGTCGGGGCCGTGCGGGTCGAGGACGTGGCCCTGGCCTGCGCCGTGAGCGTGGCCGTCGGCGCGCTGTTGTGGCCTCGCGGCGCGGTCGGCCTGGTGGCCGACGACCTCGCCGACGCGTTCCGCCAGGGAGGCTGCTATCTCGCGGAGTCACTGGACTGGCTCCTGCACCGCTCCGGGGAGCGCCCCTCACGTGGGCTCGCGACCGTATCCGCGAGCATCCGCCTCAACGACGCCCTCCGGGGCCTGCTCGCCGAGCAGGGCACGACGCACATCCCCAAGGAGCATCTGTGGAAGCTGGTCGGCGCCACCATGCGCCTGAGGCTCACCGCGCACGCTCTCGCCCGGGCCCAGCCCGCCCGGCAGGGCTTCGAGGAGGCCAAGGACGCCCTGGCCGGATGGACCGCCGGCCTGGTCTCCTGGTACGAGAGGCTGGCGAGCAACCTCGCCGGGGACGACGCCGACGACCGCGGCACGCTCGAGGCGGCGCTCCCCTCCGTTCGCGGCCCGCTGGACCCGGCGTCCGAGGGCGCGATCCCGGTCCGGGCGCTGTGGATCGGGCAGCACCTGGACGGCCTGCGCCGCCACCTGGCGGACACGATCGGCCCGGCGCTGGAGCTGTCCGCGATGCGCCGCCGACCGTGGTGGCGCTGAGCCGGTCACCCGTTCTGCGTCGTGACGCGCTGACCGCCGCGCCCCGGGACCTGGCTCAGCGTGATGCCGAAGTGGTCGCGGTAGGCGGCGAGCAGGGCGTCGTCGTCGGCCAGGTGCTGCTCGGTACGCACGTTGCCGCTGGTCTGGATGAGCGTGCGGTCGCTGATCGAGACCCGGCCCTCGGGGGTCAGCCGCGAGCAGATCGTGCCGGCCGTGAAGTGGGACTGCGGCGAGGTCTGCTGCCACCAGCAGGTGGGGACGAAATCAGCCAGCGCCCGTTCCCGCGTCTCGATCCGGTACTGCGGCCGGCCGTCCTTCAGCACGTCGACGTCCCCGTCCGGCGCGCCGGCAAGCCGGAACCGCCCGGCCGGATCGTCCTGGTCGCCGCGCCGGTCCAGCAGCAGCGGGTAGTCGCTGTGGCTGCCGAAACCCACGTCGGCGAGCCACGGCCCGGTGCCGTCGGACGGGCGCACGATCAGCGCCAGGTGGTCGAACGGCGGGCTGAGCCCGCTGTCGCCGTACACGCGCGCGGCGACCCGCGTCACGCTCGCCCCGAGCGCCTCCAGCAGCAGCGCGAACAACCCGTTGAGCTCGTAGCAGAAGCCTCCGCGCCGCCGCTGCACGATCTTGCTGACCAGGTCGTCTTCGTCCAGCGAGATCGGCTCGCCCAGGTGGATGCTCAGGTTCTCGAACGGCACCGCCCTCTGATGCGCCTGGTGCAGCAGGCGGACCGCGGCCGCGTCCGCGGTCACCGGCGGCGCCACGCCGACGCGCCGCAGGTAAGCGGCGGCGGTCTCCTCGTCCAGCATGTCCCGGTTCAGCGCGGTCCCTCGGCTCAGTACCCGTATCCGCCGCCACTGGAGGTGGACGTGCTGGGAGCCGGGGCGGCCGCGCCAGAGACGGTGACCTCATGCCATACCCCGCCCGAGGCGTTCAGGTTGTTGCCGTTGGCCTGCCCGGGTGCCGTGTCGCCCTTGTAGGTGTAGACGGGATGCCCGTTGTAGGCGGCCTGGATGGAGCCGTCCGCCCGGGTGATCGTGGTGAGCTTGCCGGTGACGCCCGGGCCCGCGGTGGCCGGGCCCTTGACCGGCGGCCAGTAGGTGGCGCACGAGCCATTGCACTTCGACGTGGTCGCGGTGTCTGGGACGAACCAGTACAGCGTGAAGCCCTGGGCGTTGGTCAGCACGGCGACCCCGCCCATCATCGTGCTCTTCAGCTCGGTGCCGCCCGTCGCGGCCGCGCCGGAGACGGTCGTGGCGGCCGGCGATGCGGCGCTGGGCGCGCTCGACGTGCTCGACGAGCTACCGCACGCAGTGATCATCAGAACGGCGGCGGCGAGTCCCGCCGGTGCCAGCCATAGCTTGTTCATCACGTCTCCCCATTCGCGCAGATATTAAGGTCCCGCTATCTGGATCACGTACCTGCCGGGTCGTTCGTTCACGCGTATGCCCAGCTAATCAGCTTGTTTGGGGTGCCAGCCGGCCGAGCCGGCTACTCGCCCGGGAGCCAGCCCAAGCTGCACGGCGACAGCTCGGCCCGCCACGCGTTCAGGGCGAGCTCGCCGGTCGTGGAGGGCGCGGCGTCCTCCCGCCAGGCCGCCATCCGGTTAGGCCGCCCACCGCCGGTGCAGCTCCCACTGGTAGAACCGGCGCCCGCTCAGGTGCCAGACCCGCAGGCAGCCGTACCCCTTCCGGTAGTTAGTACAACCCAGGAACTCCCCGAATTCGCCGTCCCTCGCGACGACCGTCCCTCCGCACGGACAGCGATCACCGGCGTGGACCGGCAGTGCGCGGAAGTGGCCTACCTGGTTGCCGCGGAAGTGCAGGAAGATCACGGAGCCAGTCACGGCCGCGGTACCCATGAGGGCACCGACCACGAGTAACGCGAGCATGCTGTCACTCCCCATCCCCGCAGGACCCGCCCGGCGGGCCGGCTGGACGATGAGCAGCCTATTGAGGGGCTCTGACAATCCGCGGCGGCGCGCAGCCCGGCGCCGATCACGTCGGCGCCGTCACATCCGGGTGAGCCGCCGTGTCAACAGGGTGTGACCCGCAAGAGCTAGAAGGAGCTCACTATGGATGCTCGCCTCAACTTCCACGGCAACGCCATGGCGGCGAAGTTCGGGAAGTACATCAACTCGGCCGGCGCGGTCGTGACTGACTCAGCGCTCCCGGCCGCAACGCAGGAGCTAGTGAAAATCCGGGCCAGCCAGATCAACGGCTGCGCCGGCTGCACCGACATGCACACCAAGGACGCCGAGCACGCTGGGGAGAGCCGGGTGCGGCTCAACCTGGTCGCGGCGTGGCGGGACGCGAACGTCTTCACCGAGGCCGAACGGGCCGCCCTGGATCTCACCGAGCAGGGCACCCGGATCGCCGACGCCGCCGGCGGCGTCACCGACGAGGCCTGGGCAAACGCGGCCAAGCACTACGACGAGGACCAGCTCGCGGCGCTGGTCTGCCTCATAGCCTTGATCAACACCTACAACCGGCTGAACGTCATCAGCCGGCAGCCCGCCGGTGACTACCAGCCCGGGCAGTGGGGATAACGACCTGCCCCATCCCTCCCGGAGTGGACTGAGCCGTCTCTCTGGCCACGCCTACAAAGCCAGTCGGGGCACGAGCGGATGGGAATTATCGCTTCAGCGGGCTGTGTGCTGGCTGGCGAGCACCTCGTCGGCAACGCGCTGCCCGGATCGCAGGGCGCCTTCCATCAGGCCGGCCCAGTGACCAGCGGTGTGCTCGCCGGCGAAGTAAATGCGGCTGGCCGGAGCGGCCAGGATGTCCGGGTCGCCGGGCGCTGGGGTGAGCGTGTCCGCCGTGTATGACTCACCTGCCCAAGGGTCGTCGTTCCAGGTGGTGAGGACCGCCCGGGCCGGATCGACGTCCAGTTCCGGGCGCAGGGCCGCGGCCCGCGCCGCCCAGGTCGCCGGGCCGTCGGCCACCGCCAGGGCCGACAAGCCCTGCTGTGTTCCGGCGAACGCGTGCAGGACCGGCTGGACCTGCCCGGTGATGTCGGCCGCAGTCCAGGTCCAGAACCGACCGGGCACACTCTGCACGGCAGAGGCCGCGGCCGGCCGGTTCAGCGGCATATGCAGCTTGGCATTGTGCGCCAGCCCGCTGCGCTCCCACGCCGCCCGCTGGCGGCCGGGGACGTCCGGTTCGACCGGCAGCCCGCGCAGCACCGCCATCGGGACCGCGATGACCGCGGCGTCCCCGGTCGCGGTTCCGCCTGGGGTGCTCAGATGGACACCGCGGTGGTCCTGCTGGATGCCGCTGACCGGGCCGGCCAGCCGCACCGCCGGGCCGAGCCGCCGGGCCAGGCCCGTGGCCACCTGCTGGTTGCCGCCCGCCACCCGCCAGCTCGGCCGCCGGCCGAACCCCGCGGTCGCGTCCTGGGCCACGGCGGCAGACAGCCGGTCGGCACCCATCCCTGACGTTGTCTCCATCCGTGACAGGTAGGCATTCAGGGTGCCAGGCGGGCCCGCCCAGCCCGCGGCCACTTCGGCGAGAGAGGTGCCCGGCGCGGCCGCAGCCGCCGCCGCAGCCACCCACGCAGCACATTTACCCACCTCGGCTGCGTCAGCCGAGACGTCACCGCGCGACTCGCGCTGGTAGTAAGACATCGCCGTGTCCGTGAGTTCCAGGCCGAGCCCGGCCAGAACCTCGCGTAGCACGTCGTAGCCGTCGAGCACGAACTCGGCGCCTCGCTCGATGACGGTCCGCCGATCACCGGGGATGAGTTCCTGCGACCACACCCGGCCACCCACCCGGTCGCGTGCCTCCAGCACCACGACCTCGCAGCCGCGCTGGGTCAGCCGCCACGCCGCCATGAGCCCGGCGAAGCCCGCCCCGACCACCATGACCCTCACGCCCGCCTCCGGCTCTGACCCGCCGTTAGAGTCTCCCAGAGATAGGGACACGGCTCCGGGCACCAGACGCCCCCAGGGGTCTGTCTCACGAACGGCTCTGTCGCACGTTAAACCACAGTCCTCCCCCAGGCCGAAACATCGAGAGGGGGGCTTGCTGTCCAGGTCGCGATAGGCGTCGGCCCCGAACGCTGTGGCCCGCGGCCGCGCGACGGCTGATTCCAGCAGCCCCGCATCGCGGATGGGCGGATCGCTGCCACCGAGTCGCCCACCCATGCCGCGGTCAGGTGCTTGTTGACGGGCTGATCTCTACTAAGTGATCATCGGGGGTGTCGCAGAACGCGGCACGGGAGGCGGATACTTTGGGCGTGAGCCGACGTGCTGGTGCGCAGGGGGCTCTCGCGCTCGGTGCCCTCGGAGTTGTTTTCGGGGACATCGGGACGAGCCCGCTGTACACGGTACAGACCGTCTTCAGTCCGAGCGATCCGCACCCGGTCACGGTGTCGCACGAGAGCATCTTCGGGGTCACCTCGCTCATCTTCTGGTCGGTAACGATCATCGTCACCATCACGTACGTCACGCTCGTGATGCGGGCCGACAACGACGGCGAGGGTGGGATCATGGCGCTGATCGCCTTGATCCGGCGCCGGGCCCTGCCCGGCGGCGCCCGGGCCAAGGCGGTGCTGGCCGCGCTCGGCATCTTCGGGGCCTCGCTGTTCTTCGGCGATAGCATGATCACGCCCGCCATCTCGGTGCTGTCGGCGGTAGAGGGCGTGGAGGTCGCGGCACCGTCGGTAGCCAGCCTGGTCATCCCCATCACCGTGGCGATCATCATTATTCTGTTCCTGATCCAGCGGCTGGGCACGGGCGCCGTGGGACGAATGTTCGGGCCGGTCATGACCGTCTGGTTCACCGTTATCGCCGTGCTCGGTATACGCGGCGTCGTCGCTCACCCGGTGATCCTGGAGGCGCTGTCGCCCAGTTACGCGATCGGCTTCCTGGCCGGCCACTTCGCCACCGCGTTCTTCTCGCTGACCGCGGTCGTCCTGGCCGTCACCGGAGCCGAGGCGCTGTACGCGGACATGGGGCACTTCGGCCGCGGGCCGGTCAGGCGCGCCTGGGTGCTGGTCGTCTTCCCCGCCTGCATGCTGAATTACTTCGGCCAGGGCGCCCTGATCCTGGGTAACCGGGCCAACATCAGTAACCCGTTCTTCCTGCTGGCCCCGGGTTGGGCCAGGCTCCCGATGGTGTTCCTGGCCACCGTAGCCACCGTCATCGCCTCGCAGGCGGTCATCAGCGGCGCCTTCTCGGTCGTGCACCAGGCCGGGCGGCTGGGCTACCTGCCGCGGCTGCGCATCCAGTACACCTCGGAGCAGATGATGGGGCAGATCTACGTCCCGTGGATCAACTGGCTGCTGCTGGTGGCCGTCCTCACTCTTGTGCTCGCGTTCCGGACCGCGGCCGCGCTGGCCTACGCCTACGGCACGGCCGTGACCGGCACGATCACGATCACCACCCTGCTGTTCTTCTACTACGCCCGTCATCAGTGGCGATGGCCGCTATGGGCGGTGCTGACAGGCGGCGGCGCGCTGCTCGTCATCGACTTGCTTTTCTTCGCCGCCAACCTGACCAAGCTGTTCCACGGAGCGTGGTTCCCGCTGCTGATCGGCGTCATCACCTTCATCGTCTTCACCACCTGGCAGAAAGGCCGCGAACTCGTCACGGTGCGAAGGGTCCGGGCCGAAGGGCCGCTGCCGGAGTTCGTCCAGCAGCTGCACGCCATGAAGCCTCCGCTGCACCGGGTGCCGGGCACCGCCATCTTCCTCAACCGCGGAAAGACCACCGCCCCGCTGGCGTTGCGGGCCAACGTCGAACACAACGAGATCCTCCACGAGGAGGTCCTCATTCTCTCGATCGAGACGATGCCCGCACCGCACGTCCCCGCAGCGGAACGGGTGCAGATCGAGGATCTTGGGTACAGAGAGGACCGGATCATCTACGTCACCGCCCGCTTCGGCTACATGGACCAGACGAACGTCCCGGACCTCCTGCCGCTGATCCGCGCCGCCGACCTCGAAAACCCCATTCCCGATGAGCACCTGTCGTACTTCGTGTCGCGTATCGAACTCGTCCAGGGCCATGAACCGGGCATGACCCGCTGGCGTAAGCGCCTGTTCATTGCGACGTCACGGATCACCGCTGACGCCGCCGAATCCTTCCGGCTGCCCCGCGAGCGCACCGTCATTATGGGCTCGCGCATCGAACTCTGACCGCCTGGTGGCAGCCTGTCCAGATCGTTGGCCTGCCCGGCGTTAGCGCGCGCCCAACGAACCAGGTGCTGGCGGACGAGGGATGGGTGCGTCGTTCAGCTGCTGGTCAATGTCGACGAGAATGGCGTCGTCTTCGATCTTGCACGCGTAAACCGGTATGGGACCGCAGGCAAACACACCGACGGCCTCGCCCGTGGTCAGGTCGTAGCGTGATGCGTGGGCGGCGCAGACCAGCGTGTCATCGTCCTGGAGGGTGCCCTCGTGCAGGGGTTGCTGCTGGTGGGTGCAGGTGTTGTGGATCGCCCTGACGTCGTCATCATCGAGGCGGATGAGGCAGATCGGTTCGCGCAGCTCGTCAACGAGCATGGTGTCGCCGACCTCTAGGTCGTCGAGGTTCGCGACGACTACGAATGTCATGGCTGTGTCCTTCCAGTTGCGGGCCGCCGGGGTGCCGGCTGGCTGCCGCGCACCTCGATCCAGCCGTTACGGATCCGGGTGGGCAGCACGGGTTGCGGCTGGCTGGCCGGACCGCGGCTAACGCAGCCGTCGGCGAGCGCGAAGCGGGAGCCGTGCAGCGGGCACGTCACGATCAGGTCTGCGACTGGGCCGCGGCTGAGCAAGCCGCCGGCGTGGCTGCAGATATTGTCGATGGCGTAGAGACGGCCGCGGTGACGGTACAGCATGATCTGACGACCCTCGGCCTCGACCGCGACCGGAACGTCATCCGGCAGGTCGGCCTCCTGCAGCGCACGCGTCCACCGCCGCGGCCCGATGGTCCACGCCACCCGGTTGACCATCACACCCTTGGTGAAGACGAGATGACCGCCGAGGTAGCCGGCCGCGGCCGTGACCGTGAGGCTGGCCGCGCCCAACGCGCGTGCCGTGCTGCGGTGCCCGGCCAACCGTGTGCCCAGGGAGGCACCTTGCAGTCCAAGGGCCACCGTGTTGAGGAGGCCGTGGAAGAGCCCCACGCGGCGGTCCTGATCGTCGCTGACGGTCCAGTCGCTCAGACCGGTCAGGGCGGTAGCGCCCGCGGCGAGGATGCCGGCTGCGCTGAGCATGCCTGCGGCATCGATTCCGCGACGGGGAGCCGGGTCGCGGTCCGTAGCATCCAGCACCATGACGCCTGTCCATAGTCCGATGGGCAGGTCGCTGAGTGCTGGGTGCAGCGGGTGGCCGACCCATCGGCCGCCATGTAGCAGTTCAAGGGCAAGGTTGTCCTGGTGCTGTTCGCGGACAGGTCCCAACACACCGGTCAGCCAGTCGCTGAGAGTTCGGAGCCAGCCAAGCCGGTCGACCCAATCGGCGAGATCGCCATGCCAGTCGACCAACCAGCTGGCAGCCGGCGGGGAGCTGATAGCCGGCTCGGCCTGCTGGCCGGCTGCTGGCGGATCGTCGGCCCGGCTGCTGCCTCTTTGCATCAGTTCCTCCATGGTGGCGTCAGGCTCGATCCTGAAGAGAATCTTCTAAGTCTTCGCTCAGTCTGTGTGTCTCACCTCGCTGCATATACCCGGTTGATGGGATCGCCTCGACAACTGGCGGACTGCACCGACATCGACTCGGGTGGCCATCAACAACACCACACCCGCCAGCTCGCCCGCGGCAGACTGCGTGTCAGCGCTCAACGCTGTGCGGGAAGCGGTGCACCTCCTGCGGCCAGCCGACCGCGACCGCGATCCGGCCGGCCCAGTACCGCGCCTCGGCATCGCCGGGCACATCGACGACCGTGAAACCGCCAAGATGCTCCTTGGTCTCGACGTACGGCCCGTCGGTGAAGACGGGCGAGCCGCTGCTCGGGTCGACGCTGCACACGACGGTCGACGCGTCCCGGCCGCCATCGCTGAAGACGAAGACACCGGCGTCCGTCATCTCCTCGATCAAGGCCCTACCGGCTCTGCCCCTCTCGCGCAGCTCCTCCAGCGTGAGGTCGGGTGCCGCGGAAGCGCCCGGTTACCGAGCCCTCGCAGCATCCCTCGGCGATAAAGAACGCCTGCTGCCACCCGCCCTCAAGGCCTACCGCCCAGGCTTCGGGATACGTGAAGCGGATGCGGTACAACGGCTCAAGCCTCATCAGCGACCCCTGCAGATGTGATCCCAGCCCCGGCTGATGATCGTATAGTGACTGCCATGTCGGCAGGTACGCCAGCTCCGGCGGCCAGCACGGTCGCCGAGGTGATAGCGCAGATGGAGGCGGTCGGGGCGGCGCTTCCGGCCGCCGACGGGCTGGCGTGTTTCAACCGCATGTACCTCGAGGTGACCCAGCAGGTCAACGCCGAGCTGGGCCAGGGCTTCTACGCCGACCCTGCCTTCATGACCCAGTTGGACGTCACGTTCGCCGGCCTGTACTTCAGCGCGGCCGACGCGGCAGGCGACCCGGCGGCGGTACCGCTGGCCTGGCGGCCGCTGGTGGAGCAGCGCGACAACACCGGGATCGAGCCGGTCCAGTTCGCCCTGGCCGGGATGAATGCCCACATCAACCACGACCTGCCGCTGGCGGTCGTCGCCACCTGCACGGCCCTGGGCACCTCGCCGGAGGCAGGCGCGCACTACGCCGACTACCAGAAGGTGGACCAGCTGCTGGATGCCACCGAGCAGTCGGTCCGGCAGTCCTTCGAATCGGCGCCTGAGCTCGCCGCCGACCAGCACATGGCCGCGGTCAGCAGCCTGATCGGGAACTGGGCCATCAACTCCGCCCGCGACCTGGCCTGGAACAACAGCCTGCTGCTGTGGGCGGTACGCGATGACCCGATCGCGCGCGGGCTGCTGGTCGACAGCCTGGCCGCCGCGGCCGCGCTGTCCAGCCGCCTGCTGCTGGTGACGGTCTAAAGGACCTTGGCGCGGCGCCTCCGTCACGTGATGCGCTCGGTGCGGCGGACGGTCACGGGATGATTCTGATCGAAAGGCGCGTTGACTCAGGCGACGCGACATGTCGTGTTGCGTAGGCAGACCTGGGCCCTTGAAGGACTCTGGGGCTTGAGAGGTGAGCGTGATGACCGGTTGGTACGCGGAGCGGACGCCGGGCAGGTCGGGCAAGGCCGTGATCGCTGTGACGGTGCTCGCGCTGCTGCTGGTGGCGGTCGTGCCGGCAGCCCTGCTGGCCGGAGTGGTCATGATGATTCTGGGACACGTCGTCGGCGGGCTCGCACTGATTGGCGGCTCGGTCCTCGCCGCCGCCATAGCTGTAGTGCTCGCGGGCATAAGCGGGATGCGGCACCTGCGCAAGCTGATCTCCGGGCACAGCTTCCGTGTCGTGCAGTTGGACGGCAGCCAGTACACCGACGTCGCAGAGCCAGGGAGCAGCGACTACACCAACGTCCTGCAGCTGGACCGCAGCGAGTACACCGAAGTTCGCTGACCGCACCGCCCCTGTTGCTGGCGTGCCTTCGGGCGATGGGGTCAGGTTGCTTGCGGGGTGACCAGGACGCAGCGGGTACCGCTGTAGATGGTGGGCATGCACTTGTTGCAGTGGATGCACAGTGACCGGGCCTGGGGATCAGACCGGATGCGATGGAGCAGATCAGGCTCGCGCAACAGGGCGCGGGCCATGGCGACGAACGCGAAGCCCTCGGCCATGGCCAGGTCCATGGTCTGCTTGCGGGTGATCCCGCCGAGCAGGATGAGCGGCAGGTTCAGCGCGTCGCGGAACTGGCGGGCACGGTCGAGCAGGTAGGCCTCCTGGTAGGGGTAACTGCGCAGGAACCGGCTCCCGGCGAGCTGGATGGCCAGCCGCGTCGGCGCCGGGAACTGTGCGGCGAACTCGCGGACCGGCGCGTCCCCGGTGAACAGGTACATCGGGTTCAGCAGCGAGCTGTGCTGCGGCAGCTGCCCGACGGCGGGGTCGAGGCGGTGCAGCGGGTGTCCGGGCCTTCGCCATCGTGGGCGTGGCCTTGGAGGTTGGCATCGCGCCGACCGTCTGGCATGCCGTCGATCTCGGGTTGATCCCGGTGGTCGTTACCGACGCCTGCGGCGGCCGGGACCAGCCAGCCATGCAGCGCGTGCTCGACGACTTCCGGTTCAGCGGAGACGCCCTGCTCACCGACACCCCGGCCATCACACCGCTGCTGGCCAGCCGCGCAGGCGACGACCATCGTCCTTGACCGGCAAGGGTCCGGAATCTCGGTGCTGGAGCCGCCGGTCCAGGGGTTACCCTCGGCTTAGCTACTTGAGAAGAGGTCGCCATGTGCAGGGGAGATCGCCTGATAGCCGACTTCGTGGCCGGTACCGACGTCCGGCCTGGCCTGCCCGAGGAACTCCACGAGCACCTGACCACGACCGTGGACGGGCTGTGGGTGGTGTGGGCGCACAAGCTGGCCGCGCAAGAGGGCAACCTGTTCATTCCGCTGACCGGCGGTTCCGGCTATCCGGCTGACGCCAAGGCCAAGTGCCGGCTCCGAGGCGGTCACGACGCCCCCGATCCGGGATGCACGTGCGGGTTCCACGCCCTTTCGAGCCAGAGGCTGCCGGGACTGCCCGTCGGCGGCGGCTTCACGGCGCTGACCGTTGCGCTGTCTGGACGGGTGCTGGCTTTCGAGTGGGCCGGCGAAGGAGTGCTGTGGCGGGCGGAGCGGCAGACCGTGGTTCGCATCGAGCGGCCGGCCCTGTCCGGTCGGACACAAGGAGTCCCGAGCAAGCGCCGCCATCCCGGTGATCCCGACGGTCGTGCCGCTTTCGTCTCCCCGGCCGCACCTCGCGATTCGGGGCCGGTGCGGCTGAGCCTGCCCGTCTCCGCTCCGGTGCTGCCCGTGTGCCACGACGACGCCGGCTGGTGCGCGGAGTCCGGCACGTTCGAGTACTCGCCGGCGTCTCTGGTTCTGGCCTAGCGCGAGCGGGACCGCCAGCCGCCAGCTCACCATCGCTGGTCAGGTCCGGGCTGTTTCCAGCCCGGACCTGACCAGCAGATTCCCTGCTTGGCGTCCCGGTCGCCTACCGGGTGATCAGCGCGGCGAAGTTCGGGGTCCCGATTCCGGTGGCCTCGTCGTAGTAGGGAGTCACCGGGTAGAAGCCGTTGTTGGTGCTCGGCTGGCCGAACCCGGTGATGTCGTGGAAGTAGGTGTGGTACGCGTGGTCGAAGAGCGCGTAGAGAAGGTAGTTGGCGTTCCCGGCACGGTGACCGTGGAAGGCGTCCCGGTCACTGAACAGGGCCGCCCAGAGCGGCGCGGAGAGGCTGGTGCCACCGATGTGGAACCACCCGGGAGCGCCCGGGGTCTTGGTGATGCCAAGGCAGGCGCTCGTATAGTCGGGGCCGGTCGGGTTGGGTGAGACGTAGGTCGACCCGGTGCAGTACTCCGCGTAACCGGTGAGGGGATCCGCGTTGGCCGAGATGTCCGGGCCCTCGCGGCACGGTTGGCCCTTCGCCGCGAGAGCGCAGTTGCTCGGGCCGTAGACCGTGTCGGGGTTGATGACCCCGGGGCCTCGCTGGTAGTTCGGCATCGGCCAGAAGATGCTGTGGCCGCCTCCGCCCGCACCGTAGGCACCGCAGTTCATGATGCCGGGCGAGCTGGCCGTCGATGAGTTGTTCCCGCTGCAGACGTTGATCGTGTTCCACACCGTCTCGGCCCGGCCCGGGTAGCTCGGGTGGGGGTTGTCCCCCGGGTCGAATGACGTGAACGAGGTACCGCCGGTGCTGGTCACCCAGGGCTGGCTGGCCGGGTCGAGGGACTGGAGCGGCGCGTAGTCACTGAACGTGCCATCCCTGATGCACTCGAAGGCACCGGTGTCACCCGACGACGCGAACATGCTCTGGCCCTGCGCGGCCATCTGCTCGAACATGACGTTCTCGGCCTGGGCGTAGGCGAGGCCCGCATCGGGCTCGCAGAGCCCCCAGCTCGAGCTGACGGAATCGGCGATGTCCTGGTTGGCGATGGTGGCGTACTCGTCCAGCTCGGTCTGGCCGGTCTCGTCGTTGGGGGCGTTGTAGACGAGGACGGCGTTGGTGTCCGGCGCGACCGTCAGATCCTGTTCGATGTCGGCCTCGACCTCGTCGTCACCGCCGTAGCCGTAGAAGCACGTGTCCCCGACCGGGCACTGCGAGGTATCCGGAGCCAGCGGCCCGCCGTCGACATTGATGTCAACGAGGCGGGGGTGGTAGCCGGAGCCGTAGAACGTGTGCGCCCAGGTCTTGATGTCCGCGTGGTTGTAGGCGGAGAGCTCGAACACGGCCACGTTGGCGCCGGCGCCCTTAGCGCGCGGTCCCGCGTGGGGGGCGTTGTAGATGCCGTTGGTCTGCGACGGGGTCAGGCCGCTGCAGCCCGGGCCGCCGCCGTACCCGTTGTACGGTCCATCGGCCGGGATCGCCTGGAGCTCAGCCAGCGTGGTCGGATACGGGATCTCGCAGCTCGGCTCGCCGCCCTTTCCAGCCGAGCCCGCCGAGGTGAGCTGGGCGCCCGGCTGCAGCCGGACCGTGTTGGTCAGCCCCACCACGCCGAGCACGCTCGACGCCAGGCTGTCGGGCACCGAGGCCGGCGTGGCGTTGGAGTAGAAGCGCATGCCCTTGGCGTTGCGGTAGTTGTTGATGGTCGTCGCGAAGGCGGCCTCGATCTGGGCGCTGCTCCCGGCCGCCCGCAGCAGGAAGGGCGTCACGGTCCGCTGTACCGTCAGGCCCTTGCCCTGCAGGTACCCGGTCATCGCATGCACCGTGGCCTGCGACGGCGCGAACTCGGAGGCGAACTGGCCAGCGGCGAGCCAGTGGCCGTAGTCAGCACTCCCCGGCGTGTACAGGGCGTGCAGCAGGGAGTTGAGGCCCGCCTCGTTTCCCGGCTGGAGCACAACCTCGACGCTCATCCGACTGGCCGACATCTGGCCGGTCTTGGTCGCGTGGACCGGCAGGTAGCTGCCCGGGATGTGGGCCATGCTGTTCGTCGTTGACGCCGACGCTGCCGACGCCGCCGCAGCGGCCGACAGCGAACCTGCCGCGGTCACTATGACCACCAAGGCATAGAGTGCTCGCCGGAAAGCCATTCTCCCACCCTCTCTGGCGTTTCCGGCGCGCGTTTGACACCGGCCGGAGGCCGCCGCTCTTCCTGAATGACAGGTACAGCATGCTCCCGGACACGCCGGTTGTCGAGATGTGAGTTATCAAACGTTCCGGTCGGTTATGGCTGACCTGTGGCCGCGGCGCGGCCGTCAGCCGTCGAGCTGGATCTGCACCCGGGCGACGTCCTGGCAGATCTTGGCGAAGATCTCGCGGCGCAGCCGGTTGTGCTCCTCGTCGGCGTCGTAGACGCGGTAGGCCTCGGCGTCCTGCCAGTCGTTGGTGATCGCAAAGCTCCAGCCGCCCTCGCGCAGCCCCAGGTCTGACCCGATGCTCATGGCCAGCATCCCGGGGAACCGCAGCGCGGCGATGCCCGCCAGGCCCTCCTGGAGCAGCGCGGCATCCGCCGCTCGCTGAGCGGGGTCGTCGGCCGACCGCAGCCGCCCGACGACCACGTTGCGGATCACCGGCGCTCCGCCGATCGCGCGGGCGCTGTGCTGCAAACGCGGTCCGTCATCTCCACACCGGGAGTCTTCCATAACGGACCGCCGGGGCGTCAGGCCAGCCCCGCGGCGGCTACCCGGCAGCGCTGTAAAGACAGCGAGCCGCATTTGTCAATTGTCGCGGATCGCCTGGCTAGCTTTCGACAATTGTCCGTTTTCCTCCAAGAGCCATGGCAGTAACCTCCGGATTATCCGGCAGCTACGGCAAGCTGGATTTTGATGCGATAACGAGGCGCCAGCCAGCTGATCCGCGCATATCGGTATGATGCCGACAAAATCTTGTAACCCCGACGTTGAGAGGGGCCTCGATATGAAGCCTGGTCAGTCGCCAAGCAGGCGCCGGGCAACAACGAGCAGGACCAGACGCGGTCTGCTCGCGCTCACGGGGACGGTTTGCGCGGTCGCGCTGGTGCTCAGCGCCTGCTCATCGTCGAGTTCCACGACCGGTTCGCACGCTGCGGTACAGAAGGGCGGCACGGCGACGTTCGGGGTCATCAGCGGGCAAGGTCCGACCTGGATCTGGCCATTCGTCCCCATCGCCTACGAAAGCGTCCCCAACGGCCAGACGTTCCAGTTCCTGATGTACCGGCCGCTGGTCATGTTCGGGAACAACGGCAGTTCGGTCGTAGCCAACTACGCGCTGTCTCCCATCACTGCGCCCGTCTACAGCGACGGCGGCAAGACGGTGACGATCCAGCTCAAGGGCTGGAAGTGGTCCAACGGGGAAACGGTCGACGCGCAGGACGTGGCGTTCTGGCTCAACATGATGAAGGCGGAGAAGGCCAACTACGCCGGCTACACGCCGGGAACCCTGCCGGACAACCTGGCGTCGTTCTCGATCACCGCTCCGGACACGATCGTCCTGCACCTGACCAAGCCTTACGGGTCGACCTGGTTCACCTACAACCAGCTGGCCGAGATCACGCCGATGCCGATGGCGTGGGACGTGACCCATTTGGGGGCCAAGCCCGGAAGCGGCGGGTGTCACACCAGCGCCGCCGACTGCGCGGCGGTGTTCAGCTTCCTCACCGCCCAGGCCAAGGACACCTCCACCTACGCGACCAGCCCGATCTGGTCCGTGGTAGACGGCCCATGGAAGCTGTCCGTGTTCAGCAACGACGGCAACGACACCTTCGTGCCCAACAAGGCCTACTCGGGTTCACCGAAGCCGACGCTGTCGGCTCTCAAGTACGTCACCTACACCAGCGACGCCGCCGAGTACACGGCGCTGAAGACCGGCTCGCTGGACGTGGGCGCCGTTCCGCCTGCCGACCTCCCGCAGAAGCCGCTAAACCAGGCTCTGCCGTCGACCAATCCGCTCGGGTCCGGTTACAAGCTCGATCCCTTCTATACCTACGCGATCGCCTACTACCAGATCAACTTCAACAACCCCACCTACGGGCCGGTGTTCAAGCAGCTGTACTTCCGCCAGGCGCTGATGTACATCAACGACCAGGAGGGCATGTCGAAGGCCATCTACCGCGGCTACGCGTATCCCACGACCGGCCCGGTTCCGCCCAAGCCCGCCAACGCCTTCGAGCCCGCAGTGGAAAGCGCCAACGGCGGGGCGGGTCCCTACCCCTTCGACATCGCCAAGGCGAAGAGCCTGCTGGAAAGCCACGGCTGGAAGATGGTGGGCGGCGTCATGACCTGCGAGGATCCCGCCAAGTGCGGCAGCGGGGTCAAGGCGGGCACTCAGGCCAAGTTCACCATGCTCTACACGTCGGGCGTGGCCTCGCTAGCGGCACAGGAGGACGTCTACAAGTCAGACGCCGCGCAGGCGGGCATCTCCATCGCGTTGCAGGCCGAGTCGTTCAGCACGCTGCTCGGCGTGGCCGTCTCGACGAACAAGAGCTGGGTCATGGTCGATATCAGCGGCTGGGCGTACGACGGCCCCGGCTACCTGCCGACCGGCGAGCCGCTGTTCCTGACCGGCGCGCCGTCCAACTCGGGCGGCTACTCCAACGCGACAGAGGACAACCTGATCAAGTCCATCCAGGACAACCCCAGCATGTCGCTGTTCCACCAGTACGCGACGTTCACCGCCGAGCAGTTGCCGTTCATCTGGGTGCCCCAGATCTACTTCATCCAGGCCGTCAAGAGCAACCTGCAGGGCGTCGGGTGGAATCCGATGTACACGTGGTTGCCCGAGTACTGGTACTTCACGAGCTGACCGGCGTCTCGCGGGCCGGGTCACCTCAGTCGGGTGGCCCGGTTCGCTGGCGACTGACCTGCCGGCGGCGTACCGGCCGAGGATCTAAGTCACGGAGCCAGCGGGCGGGTAGCTTCCGGTCAGCCGCGCCAGCTTGAACCCGAGATGCAGGGCCAGGCGGTCGTTGCCATCGTGCAGATCGGCGCCGGTCAGCCGGCCTGCCTTCGCCAGCCGGTAGTACAGCGTGGCTCGGTGAAGCCGCAACTGCTCGGCGGTCCGCTTGGCGTCGCAGCCGAGGTCGAGGTAGGTCTCGACGGTCCCCGCCAGGTCGTCGTCGCAGCCGATCAGCCGGAGCAGCCGGGGATCGACGCCGGAGGAGCGGACGTCATCGCCGAGTGGCACCTGCACCAGCACCCGGAATGCGCCGAGGTCCCGCCACCGGACCAGGTCGCCCACCGTGGGCACCGCCGCGGCCACCTTGGCGGCCAGCAGCGCCTCGCGGTAGGAGTGGCGGGCGTCGGCCAGCTGCGGCTGCGGGTCACCGATCCCCGTGATCACACGCACATCGCCGCTGTGCGGGTTGCCGCGCACCGCCCGGGCCAGCGCGGCCGAGGCCTCGCTGGCCGTGATGGCGACCTGTCGGTCGTCGTCGGCCGAGGCGACCGGCACCAGCAGCACCCCGTGGTCCGGGCGTGCCATCTGCAGCAGGCCCGGCTGGACCCGCCTGCGCAGCAGCTCGAGCATGGCGTCGCCGATAATCTCGCCGGGCCCGGGCACCGGGCAGTCGGCCAGCCGGACCACCACGACGGCGTGGGGCGCGTCGGCCGCCGCGAGGCCCTGTTCCACGAGTTGCTGCGCCGCCACCTGGCGCATCTCCAGATCCGGGGTGAGCAGGTGAGAGAACACGCTCGCCGAGAGCCGGCGGTCCAGCTCGTCTTCGTACAGCAGCATTCCGGCGTGGTGGCTGACTCGCTCGACCAGCTCGATGTCGGGGCCGTTCAGCCGCCGCACGTCGTCGATGAGGAACAGGAAGCCGAGCAGCCGGCCCCGGAAGCGCACCGGGACGCACAGCCGGCCGAGAATGCCCAGCTCCGGGTGACTGGGTATCCGCAGCGGCGAGCTGGCCTGCACGATGCCGAACTGACGGAACCAGTGCTTGACCTCCGGGCGGGTCTCGCGCATCAGGATCGAATCCCGGCGGACTTCGTCGATGGGCCCGTCCTGCGCGGAGTACGCCACCATGCGCTGCTCATGGTCTTCCAGCACCGCCGGAGCGCCGATACGGCTGGCCAAGTCCTCGACGAGAGCCTGGAGTTCGTTCAGGGCCACAACCAACCCGCGATCTACGCGCCAGGATAATGCCCTAGTTTTGGCGAGTTTAAGGACCCGGTCAAGCACGAGATCTTAACAATTGTCGCAGCGACGAACCCTCGGCGTCCGACACTTGCGCATTGGCGGGATGGCCACGCCGCCGTGAGACTGCACCGATGATGGACTACCGGAGAACCTCGTTTCGCGAGCCGCCATCGGCCCGGCTGTCCGAGTACATGCGCCGTGGCTGGTCCGGGGATGCCGAGCGGGCCGGCCTGCTGCCGGTGCCGCCGGCCGAGCTGACCGCCAGGCGCCGCGCCGACATCACGCGCACCCTGCCGGTGTCCGGCACGTTCACCGCGCTCCAGCGCGAGGTTTACGAGATCGTGCTCGCCGCCCAGCAGGCGGCGCTCGCCCAGATCGGCCCCGGCCAGCCGTTTCGCGGCTATCACCGGGCGATCGCGCAGGTCCTCGCGGCCGGCCTGGAACAGCTCGGCGTGCTCCCGGTCAGCGCCGCCGAGTCGCTGCGCCAGGATTGCGGGCTGCACCGCCGCTGGACGCTCTGCGCACCCGGGCACATGCTCGGGCTGGACGTGCCTGCTCAGCCGGCCCTGTGCGGGGAGCACCGTCACCTGCGCACCTGGATCCGGGATCAGGGCGTCAAGGCCGCGGCAACCTGCGCGGTGTCCTCGGAACTGCGAACGTAGCGCACCTTGCCGTCGCGGAACTTCCAGTAGTGATGCATGTTCATCGCGACGTGCTTGCCGGTCGCGGCGACCGTGAAGGCGTAGCGGAGGAACACCATCACGTCCCCCTCATCATTGCTGGCGTAGGCCAGCGGGGTGAACTCGGTGACCGGCCCGGTCTTGCCGATGGCCTCGAAGAAGCTGACGACCCCGTCCTTGCCATGCCTGGGGCCATACCACGGCGCGGACTCGATGGCCGCGTCGGTGGACCAGTCGACGTCGTCGGTGACCAGGTCCAGGATGGCCTGGACATCACCGCGGCCGAACGCCTCGTACATCTGCCTGGCCGTCTGGATGTTCTGCTCAGTGCTCATGATCTTGCTCCTCCGTTCCGGGGGACCGGGTCAGGCCCAGAACGCGGCCACGGCTGCCGGGTCGCCGACGAACTGCTCGATGGAGCGCACGCGGCCGCCCTGCACGGTCACGAGCACGACTTGCGGGCCGTCCATCGTGCGCCCGTCGGGGCGGCTGGCGCTGAGCCGCACCAGCACGGCCACGTGGCCGTCGCCATCGGCCATGACCGATTGCGGCTCGGCGCGCAGCGTGCCGACGGTGAGCAGCGCCGACTCGGTCAGGTAGGCGATGATCGCATCGGGGCCGCGGTGGATGCCGCCGAGGCGGTCGTCGTTGTGGTGGTGCCAGGTCGCGTCGGCGTGAAGCAGGTCGCTGAGCGCGGCGAGGTCGCCGCTGGCGAACGCTGCGAAGACGGCGTGGACGACATCGACGTCGGTGTCAGTAGCTGTGCTGGCGGTTTGCGTGCTGGCGGTCATGGACGGCTCCTTGCTGGATCGCTGGTGCTTGCCTGCCACGAACCGTAAGCAGCGGGCACCGCCCGCAGCTATCGACCGTTCAGTCGATTTTGGCGGCGGCGGCCGGGCCGGGCCTGGCCGCCAGGCCATGCCGCATGGCGAACATCGCCAGGCCAGCCCTGGTCGAGACGTCGCACTTGGCGTAGATGTGCACCGTGTGCGTGTGCACCGTTGACTGCGAGATCACCAGGTCGCCGGCGATCTGAGGCTTGGTACGGCCCGCCGCCAGCAGGCGCAGGACGTCCAGCTCGCGCTCGGTCAGCCCGGCCGGCAGCGACGGCAGGGCCGCCGATGACGTCCCCGCGGCGTCCAGCACGGCGCGGACCGCGGCACGGTCCAGCGGAAGGCTGGCCAGGACCCGCGCCGCCTCGGCAGGCTCCAGGGCGGGCCGGTGCGGCCGCGCCTCGCCGAGCGCGCAGAACACGTCGGCCGCGGCGAGCAGGCAGGCGGGCATGTCCAGCTCGGCGCCGCCGATTCCGGCCGGGTACCCGGACCCGTTCACCCGCTCGTGGTGGCGGCACGCTACCAACCCGAGCGGGCCGAGGACCGCAGACCGGGCCAGGATCCGGCCAGTCTGGTACGGATGCAAGCGCACCTGTTCCCATTCCTCAGCCCGCAACGGGCCCGGTCGCTCCCAGAGGCCGGCCGGCACCGCGACCCGGCCGAGGTCGTGCAGCAGCCCGGCCCGGTAGGCGGCCGTCGCGTCGGCGGGCGAGGCGAGCTCGGCCGCCGCGCGCGCCAGCGCGGCGACCCCTCGCGAGTGGCCGGTGAACCACGGGCTCTTCAGGTCGGCGGCGTCCCCGAACCCGGCCAAGACCTCGTCGAAGGCCGCCTCGTCGCGGAACGTGCGCCGGGGCCCGGGCTCGGCGTCGACCACCGCCGCCCACACGTCGTCCGGGCTGGACAGGGCCAGTAGTTCGCCCGGCGCGTCCGCGAAGACGGCGGCGATCTCCGGATCGAGCGCGCGTCCGGACCAGCGAGCCACGGTCGCGGCGGCGACATCGCCGCCGCCGACGGCGTCGAACATCACGGCTGCGTAACCGACGGCCGCGAAGCGGGACGCCTCGGCCACCTCTGCGCCAGCCCGACCCGCCGGGACGCCGTGGCCGTCGAAGCGCTCGAAGCTGTCCAGCACAGCCCGCCGGACCGCGTCCGGCAGCCCCAGGCGGGCCGTCAGATCCGCGCCGACCTCGCAGTCCGCCCGCGCCCCCTCAGCCTTCAACCTTCCGACACCTGCCGGGCCGCCCAGCGCCTGCAACCGCGCGGCGTCAACACCCAGGCCTGCCAGGAACTCCATCGCCTCGCCCGGCTCGGTCGGGTCGATCAGATCGCCACGGGCGCGGACCACGATGTCATCACCACCGAACACCGCCGCGATCTCGTGCGACGTCGCGGCGCAGCCGGCGAACCGCATCAACGTTCCGTAGTAGACCTCGCCCTGACCACGTTCACCGAGCCCTGCCCGCCTGGCCAGCTCCGTCGCCAGCAGGCACGCGCGCATCGCCTCGCCCGGCGGGTGCCCGCGAGCCAGGTCGCTCACCCCCGACAGTGCCGCGACCACACCCGCCACGCCGATCTTCTCCCCCACAACCGCAAGTCTAAAGATCAACAGACGACCGGCCCACCGAACAGTCAAAGGCCACGCCAGGACCACTTTGCGGACACCCGGTGTCAGGGGGTCGCTCCGGGGAGGATGTCCCGGGCTTGCTGCTGTACGGCGAATAGTCGCCATTCTTCGGGGATCCCTTTTAGCGCGTGTGCCCCGCGGTCGCTGAATTGGATGCCTGATCCGGCGACAAGGTCCCTGACCGTGCTGGACACGAGCACCTCGTCGGCGCCTGCCAGCGCGGCGACCCTCGCGC
>Ga0335078_10004078_pt1 | contig 21697 bp, 15 predicted proteins | sample Lox_Sample_32_FD_206711 | JGI IMG/M metagenome (GOLD analysis project Ga0335078, IMG submission 206711) | Soil microbial communities from Loxahatchee National Wildlife Refuge, Florida, United States - Lox_Sample_3.2 | ecosystem: Environmental > Terrestrial > Soil > Wetlands | place: USA...
CTCGACGATTTCGCCAGGGGAGTGCGGAATCGCATTGCGGAACATCGGGCCCGCAGTTGCGAAAGTGTGGAACTCCCCGTTTTCTCCGCACGGATCAACGCCAATTGGCAGCGCATTCAAGAAATCCGGATCGAAGGTCCGCCCGGCGAATTTCCCTTCCAGCTTGCGCGGATCGACGCACGTCACACGCGCCGAGAGCCCGCCAGCAATCATGCCTTCGGCCAAATCGCGCGTGTTCTTGCCCCACAACGGAAAAACTGGCGTCATCCCACAAGAGGCAAGCTGCTTTTCTCGGTAGGCGCGAATGTCCTCAAGAAAGAGATCGCCGAACACGACGTGGCAGACTCCCGCTGACCGGGCCCGAGCCATCGCCTCGCCCATGGCCTGCTCGTATTCCTCGTTCGAGCACGGCGATGGAATCGCAACCTTCACAAGCGGCAGCCCCGCCTCGGCCGCCTGCTGTTCCAGCAAAACCTCGCGGACAGCATGCATCGCCACGCGGCCGTGCGTCCTATTTACGGTAGTCAGCAACGCAACAATTTCCACTTCACCAGAGCGGCGCACCGTGTGCAGGGACCATGCACTGTCCTTGCCGCTGCTCCAGGCGAGCCACGCCTTCGGCCGCGCTTGTGGCGAACCGCCCGCGGAAGCGTCCATCATGAACTCAATGATATAGGAGATATTTTTCGCGCATCTTTCGAAATTTATCGAGCTCGGCGGACCAGCCCTTGACGATGTCTGCAGGTCGATCCCCGCGCGCGAGACGGTCAATTGTCGATTGCGAGCCGAGCAGTTCGTTGATTTTGTCCAGGTGAAAATTGTTCGGGTACATGCGGTGCAGCACATCGGCGATTTCGAGGCCCAGGCGCATGGACCGGAAAATATCGATATCTGTGAGCGTCACCTTGACTCCCTGGCAGGCCTCGTCGCGATACAAGCCGTCGGACGGCGTGAATTCCAGCGTGACGAAGCGAACCCCCGGAATCTCGCGGGGCCAGAGCTCGGCGGCTAAATCGTCGGCTTGAATCCACGGCGCGCCGACTTCCTGGAACGGCGCGTCGGTGCCACGTCCGACCGAGACGCCACCCGCCTGGAGGATTTCCAGGCCCGGATAAAACAATGCCTCGCCCGGAGTGCGGAGGTTGGGCGAGGGCGGAATCCATTTAAGCCAGGTGTGATTGTAGATCAGGCTTCGCCGCCAGTTTCGCATGGTCACAACGTGTAGGTCGGCGCCGATGTGGTTTTCGGCGTTGAACATTTTCGCCAGTTCGCCCATTGTCATGGCGTAACGCACGGGCATCGAAAAATAGCCGGTAAATGAAGTGCGACTAGGATCGAGCACCGGCCCTTCGATAATTGCCCCGCCGAGCGGATCAGGACGGTCGAAGACGACGAACTGGATGTGATGTTTTGCGGCCGCCTCCAAGCAGTAGCCCATTGTCGTCAGGTATGTGTAGAAGCGCACGCCTGCGTCCTGGATATCGAAGATGAGAACGTCGATGCCTTTCAGCATCTCGTCAGATGGTCGGCGCGTCGCGCCGTAGAGGCTATAAATCGGGACATGCGTCTTCGAGTCGACAGAATCGGCGACCTTAGCGTCGACGTCGCCCGCAATCCCGTGCTCGGGGCTGAAGATCGCCACCAGCTTCACGCCGTTGTCGGTAAGCACGTCGATCGTGCGACGACCCTCCGAATCCACTCCCGTCTGGTTGGTCACAAGCCCGACCCGCTTGCCCGCAAACGGCTGTGAATTCATCTGTTCGTACACGTCGACCCCGGTGAGAACGGCCGGTCGCGCTGGCGAGAGGCCCTGGCCCTCCCTCGCCGAGCACAAAGTCCTCGCTGCGCTGCCAAAGCACATGATCGCCGTCACGAGAGCAATTGCGTGAGAACGGAAACGAAACACAGGCGCAGACGCTTGATTGTGCGGCATCAAACCGCGTGCTATATACAGCTACGGGATGCAGGCGTCAACGAAGAAGGCCCGAGGCGGAAATTGTGGGTAAACAAGGGCTTTTCGCTGTGGCGCTCGTCCTTCCCGCATTTTTCTTGCTCATGACTCCCGTCGCTCGCGCACAGAAGAATTCGCGCGCCAAAACCTCCCGCGCAGCCTCGCCAAAATGGGTCGAGCAAACCCTTAGCAAGATGACCCTGCGGGAGAAACTGGGCCAGTTGCTGATGGTTCCTTACTTCGCCGTTTTCGAGTCCGCCGAAAGCCCCGATTACAGGGAAATCCTGCACGAAGTCGAAGACAATCACGTCGGTGGGCTGATTCTTGTCACCAACCGCGGCCCGCTCGGCCTCGAACGCAGCCAGGTCTACCCGAGCGCCATCGTGACCAACGAACTGCAGCGCCGCTCAAAGATTCCCCTGCTCGTCGCCGCCGATTTCGAGGCTGGCGCCGGCATGCGCCTCGACGAAGGCACTTCGTTCCCTTCGGCCATGGCCATCGCTGCTACGGGAGACCCGAAAGCGGCGTACACCGCCGGTAAGTACACGGCGATCGAAGCGCGCGCTGCGGGCGTGCAGTGGATCTTCGCGCCCGACGCCGACGTGAATAACAATCCGGACAACCCGATCATCAACGTCCGCTCCTTTGGCGAAGACCCCAGGCAAGTCGCCGCCTATGTTCGGGAATTCATCCGCGGCGTTGAAGAGAATGGTGCGCTCGCGACCGCCAAGCACTTTCCGGGTCACGGCAACGTTGGCGTCGACTCGCATCTTTCTCTTGCCACCGTGCCGGCAGATCGCAACGAGCTCGAAACCACCGAACTAGTTCCTTTCCGTGCGGCGATCGACGCAGGCGTGAGCTCGATTATGCCGGGGCACCTTGCCGTTCCGGCGCTGGAACCGGACCCAGAGCTGCCCGCAACCCTCTCGCACAAAATCCTTACCGATACCTTGCGCGACGAGATGAAGTTTCGCGGCCTCGTGATCACGGACGCGCTCGACATGGGCGGCGTCGCGTCGCTTTATGCGCCCGGCGAAGTGGCCGTGCGTGCCATCGAAGCTGGCGCCGACGTCCTTCTCATGCCTCCGGCGCCCGAGGCGGCGCTTTCCGCGCTCGAGGACGCGGTCCATTCCGGCCGCGTCCCGGAAAAACGCATCGATGCGTCAGTCCGCCGGATTCTCGCAGCCAAGGCCGAGGTCAGGCTCGATCGAAATCGCTTCGTCGACGTCACCCGCCTGAACGAGAAATTCGCGCTGCCTGAATACGAAGCGCAAGCGCAGTCAATCGCCGACCGCGGCGTGACTCTGCTTCGAGATTCGCAGCACGCCCTACCCCTTGATGCCACTCGCCCGCTGCGCGTTCTGCTGGTTGCCCTCTCCGCCGATCCCGACGCCGCGCCGGGTGAAACCATCGAACCGGAAATTCGGCCTCGCGTCGATTCACTGGCGGTGCTGCGCGGAGACACGCAATACGCCCCCGTGAGCATGCTCAAGTTGCCGCCGCCAAATACCTACGATGTGGCGATTGCTGCCCTCTTCGTTCGGGTGGCCGATCGCAAGGGCGCCATTGCCTTTCCCGAGGAGCAGCGCGCTTTCGTCAATCAGCTGCTTGCCTCCGGCAAGCCAACCATCGTCGCCTCATTCGGTAGTCCCTATCTGATCGAGCGCTTCCCCAACGCCAAAACCTGGATCGCAGAGTTTTCCTCGAATGACGTCTCACAACGCGCCGTGGCCCGCGCAATATTTGGCCAGGCGGCCATTGGCGGAAAAATTCCCGTCACAGTTCCCGGAGTGGTCAAGCGCGGGGATGGACTATGCGTCGCCGAGAATCCCATGAAACTTCAGCCCGCGCCGAAAGCGATGGTCGATAGCCTAAAGCCGGCGTATGCATTGTTGGATCGCGCTGTTGCTGACGGCGCTTTCCCCGGCGGCGTACTCGCTGTCGGCTGGAACGATCAAATCGCGCTGCATGCATTCGGCAAGCTCGAAGATGAAGGCGAAGCTTATGACGCCGATGAGGATTCGCTCTACGATGTCGCGTCCCTAACGAAACCCATCGTCACGACAACAGCCGCCATGCAGCTCGTGCAGGACGGCCGCCTCAATCTTGACGCGCCCGTGACGCGCTATCTGCCCGAGTTCGCCAGCGCCGCCAAATCCGATGCCGACCCATCCTGGCGCGCCCGCGTCACCGTCCGCATGCTGCTTCTGCACGATTCCGGCCTGCCCGATCACCGCGAATTCTACAAAGAGGCCAAGGGGCATGATGCCATTCTTTCCCGCGTGCTCGCCGAGCCTCTCATCCGCGAACCCGGCACGCAGATTCAATACTCCGATCTCGGCTTCATCCTTCTCGGCGAAATCATCGAACGCCTCACCGGACAATCGCTCGCAGACTTCGCCAAGGAATCGATTTTCTCTACGCTCGGGATGGACCGGTCGATGTTCAATCCGCCCCGCCGCCTGCGCCAGGACGTCGCGCCCACCGAAATGGATCCCGCCTACCGGAAGCGGCTCGTGTGGGGCGAAGTGCATGACGAAAATGCCTGGGCCATGGGCGGCATCGCCGGGCATGCCGGACTTTTCTCTACGGCGCCCGATATCGCCGCCTTCGCGCAGATGATGCTCAATGGCGGCATTTACGGCCACGATCGGCTTCTCTCACGCGCGATCGTGAAGGAGTTCACCTCGCGCGTCGCGATCGGCGATTCGGCGCGCACGCTCGGCTGGGACGTTCCCGCCGATCCCTCTTCCTCCGGCCGCTATTTCTCTCCCAAGACTTTCGGGCACACCGGCTTTACGGGCACTTCTCTGTGGATTGATCCCGAGCGCCAGCTTTTCGTCATCCTTCTCACCAATCGCGTCCATCCCACCCGCGCCAACGAAAAAATCCGCCAGATCCGTCCCGCTCTCCACGACGCAATCATTGAAGCGCTCGGCCTCGTGCCTGCCCAAGCTGCCCGGTAACACCATCGGCACAGTTTCCTGAACTCGCTTAACCGAACAGCGTTCGTGCGCGATTGAACTCGCTATAATCGAATGCAGCGTGGCCCACTCCTTGAAGCTACTCAAAACCGAACAGCCGAATTCGCGATCGCGAAACCTTGACAAAAAATCCACGCTCGAGGTTTTGCGCGTCATGAATCGGGAAGACATGCGCGTCGCGGCGGCCGTCCGGCGCGAATTGCCGCAGATAGCACGCGCCATAGAGGCGACCGTGAACTCCCTCGAGCGTGGCGGACATTTATTCTATGTCGGCGCAGGTACGAGCGGCCGCATCGCCGTTCTCGACGCCGCCGAATGCCCTCCCACGTTTGGCGTGTCACCACAAAAAGTGCGGGCGATCGTCGCAGGCGGCCCAAAAGCCCTGCGGCGCGCAATCGAAGGTGCGGAAGATTCGCCCCGAGATGGAGCGCGCGACTTGCGACGCGCAGCAATTTCGCGACGCGATGTGGTGGTCGTGCTCTCCGCAAGTGGTGCTACTCCATACGCTCTTGGCGCGCTCGATTACGCCCGTCGAATCGGGGCCGTCACCATCGGCCTGACGGCGAATTCCGATTCGCCGCTGGCGAAGCGCGCCCGGATCGCCATTGCTCCTGATACCGGCCCGGAAGTGATCACAGGCTCGACGCGCCTGAAGGCCGGCACGGCCCAAAAACTGGTTTTGAACATGCTATCTACTGCTGCCATGGTGCGCCTCGGCCGAATCTACGACAATTGGATGGTTTCCATGGCGCTGACCAACGGCAAGTTACGCGAACGCGGAACTCGAATTCTCGAGGCTGCGGCAGGCGTGAACGCGCGTGCCGCCGAACACGCCCTGCGTCAAGGGGGGCACGATTTGCCGGTCGCGCTGGTGATGCTGAAAACCGGTGCGGGCTCCGCACAAGCCAAGCGTTCGCTCCGCTCGACCGGCGGAAACATCCGCCGCGCGGTTGGCATGGGAAAGAATGGTCGTAGGGGGAGCGCGGGGAAAGAATAATGGATCGTTTCAAAATCCAAGGCGGCCACAGGCTCGAAGGCACCGTCCAGATCAGCGGCGCCAAGAATGCTGCCCTGCCTGCCATGGCTGCGGCCCTTCTCACCGCCGAGCCCGTTCACCTCAAGAATATCCCGCATGTGCGCGACATCATCACGATGGCCAAGCTGCTCGCCCACATGCGCTGCCGCGTCGAAAGCCCGGATATCCCGCCCAGCGAGTTCACGATTCAAGCCGATCACGTCTCGCACACTGAAGCGCCCTACGATCTTGTCAAGACGATGCGCGCCTCGGTCCTGACGCTCGGGCCGCTCGTCGCCCGCTTCGGTTATGCGCGCGTCTCCCTGCCCGGCGGCTGCGCCATCGGCGCTCGCCCGATCGATCTGCACATCCAGGCGCTCGAAAAACTGGGTGCCGCGATTTCCGTCGACCACGGCTACGTGGAAGCGCGCGCGAACCATCTGCGCGGCACGGAATTCCGCTTCCCGAAAATCACCGTCACGGGAACCGAAAATGTCCTCACCGCCGCAGTCCTGGCCGAAGGCGAGACGATTCTCGAAAACTGCGCCCTCGAACCCGAAATCGCGGACCTCGCCGCCTTGCTGGTCAAAATGGGCGCCGAAATCGAAGGCGCCGGCACATCGACCATTCGCATTCAGGGCGTTTCAGAGCTCCACGGTGCGACGCACACGATCATCCCGGATCGAATCGAGGCCGGCACGTTCCTGATCGCCGGCGCAATCACCGGCGGCGAGTTACTTCTCACTGACTGCGAGCCGGCGCATCTCGGCGCGGTCATCGAAAAGCTCCGCGAGTGCGGCGTCGAGATCAAGTGCGAAGGCAATGGCGCGGTGCGCGTGCGTGGCGCAAAGAAGCTGATCGCCGGTGACGTCACCACCGCCGAATATCCCGGGTTCGCCACGGACATGCAGGCGCAGTTCATGGCTCTCGCGACGCAGGCGTGCGGCGTCTCAACCTTTCGCGAAACGATTTTCGAAAATCGGTTTCTTCATGCGGTCGAGATGATGCGTATGGGCGCCAACATTTCCATCGACGGCAATCTCGCGATCGTCACCGGCCCGACTCCGCTCAGTGGCGCGCCTGTCACCGCTTCGGACCTTCGCGCCAGCGCCGGCCTCGTGCTCGCCGCGCTTGTCGCCAATAACACCACCTGGATTGACCGCGTTTATCACATCGATCGCGGTTACGAGCAAATCGAACTCAAGCTTCGCGCCATCGGCGCCCGCATCGACCGCGTCACCAGCCGCGACGAATAATTACTGCGGCTTCGTTGGCAGCGTCGGAGACACCCAATCATGTTCTGTACGAAGTCAGCGATCGTTCATTCCGAGCGGAGTCGTACGTTTTTGTCTTTCCCGCCGCGAGGCGGGGGCGCACGACGCGTCGAGGAGTCTGCTTTTGATTGAATCGTCGTCATTCAACAAAAAAGGGGAGGCGATTGTTCGCCTCCCCGTGACCTCAGATTTGGTCGCGACTGCTACTAGCTTGCCGCTTCGGTTTTATGTTGCTTGTCCCGCTGATCGCGCAGCACGGCTTTGCGGCTCAGGCGGATCTTGTTGCCCTCGATTGCCAGCACTTTAACCAGCACTTGATCGCCTTCCTTCAACGCGTCACGCACGGCTCGAATGCGCTGCTCGGCAATCTCGCTGATGTGCAACAAGCCGTCGGTTCCCGGGAAAATCTCAACGAACGCGCCGAATTCGGCGATGCGCACGACCGTTCCAAGATACGTCTTGCCGATCTCGGCTGTCGCGGTCACATCGCGAATCATCTTCAACGCGTCTTCTGCCGCTTTGCCGTTATTCGCAAAAACGTGAACTTTGCCGTCGTCCATCACGTCGATCTTCACGCCGGTTGCTTCGACGATCGACCGGATCTTCTTCCCGCCCGGCCCGATCAGGTCGCGAATCTTGTCCGTCGGAATCGTAAGCATATGGAGATGCGGAGCGTAGGTCGAAATCTCCGGCTTGGCCGTCGAGATCGTCCGGTCCATGATGTCGAGAATTTCAAAACGCGCTTTGCGGGCTTGAGCCAGCGCCTCGCGCATCATCGAAATGCTCACGCCGGTCACCTTGATGTCCATCTGCAGTGCCGTGATCCCCTGCCGTGTTCCGGCCACCTTGAAGTCCATGTCGCCGTAATGATCTTCCGCGCCCGCGATATCCGTGAGGATCGCGTACTTCTCCCCTTCGACGACCAAACCCATCGCTATCCCCGCGCAGGGAGCCTTGAGCGGCACGCCCGCATCCATCAGCGAAAGCGACCCTCCGCACACGCTGGCCATTGACGACGAACCGTTCGATTCGAGAATGTCCGAGACCACCCGCATCGCGTAGGGAAAATCCTCTTCCGTCGGAAGCAAATTTGCGAGCGCGCGTTCTGCGAGCGCCCCGTGCCCGATTTCGCGTCGGCCCGGCCCGCGCAGAAACTTCACCTCGCCGACAGAAAACGGAGGGAAGTTGTAATGCAGCATGAAGCGCTTGAACGATTCTTCTTCAAACAGCAAATCGAGACGTTGCTTGTCTTCCTTCGTTCCGAGCGTGGTCGTAGCCAGCGCCTGCGTTTCGCCTCGTGTGAAGAGCGCGGACCCGTGCACGCGCGGCAGAACTCCAATTTCACATGTGATCTGCCGGATCTGATCGAAAGCGCGCGCGTCCGGCCGCCGCCGGCGATTCAGCATATCGTCGCGGAAAATGCGCTCACGCAATCGTTCGAACGCGCGATCTGCCAGCGCATGCTTTTCTTCATCTTCCTCGGGAATCGCCGCCAGAATCTCAGCGTGAATTGCATCCACCAAACCATAGCTCTCGAGCTTGGGATGCTTCGCCGTATCCAGCGCGTCCCGCAGGCGCTCGGTATATTTCGCCGCGGTCTGGCCGTAAAGCGCCTGATCGAAGGCGGGTGCTGCCACCTTCACCTTCGCCTGGTTCACCCGGCCGCCGAGTTCGCGGATCGCGGCCACGATCTTCTTGATCTCCGCGTGCCCGAATTCGAGCGCATCCACGACCGTATCCTCAGATACCTCGAGCGATCCCGACTCAACCATCACGATCGCTTCCGCCGATCCGGCGATAATGATATTCAGCAGGCTTACTTTCTGCTCCGCCACCGTGGGGTTCACGATCAGCTTGCCGTCGATCAATCCCACGCGTACGCACGCGACCGGATTATTGAATGGAATCTTGGAAATATAGAGCGCTGCGGACGAAGCAGTGACCCCAATCACGTCCGGATCGTTCTCGCTATCCGCCGAAAGCACTGCTGCGACAACCTGCGTCTCGGTCGACCAGCCTTCATCGAAAAGCGGCCGCAGCGGCCGGTCAATCAGCCGAGACGTCAGAATTTCGCGTTCGGAAGGTCGTCCCTCCCGCTTGAAGAAGCCGCCGGGAATTTTTCCGGCGGAATATGTGTACTCACGGTAGTCCACCGTAAGGGGGAGGAAGTCCTTTTCCGTCGCTTTGTTGTCCATGCAGGCCGTCGCGAGCACAATCGACTCGCCGTACCGCGCCACCACGGCGCCATGCGCCTGCTTCGCCATTTTCCCTGTTTCGAGAGTCAGCGTCCTTCCGCCCACTTCCAAACTCACTTGTTCGAACATCCAACACGTCCTTTTGGCCCGGTTCACCGGGCACGATTTTCAGATTCGAGATTTTTCCCGATGGTCGGTCGAAGGAGAACCTAAAACGCAGAAAGCCAACGCGGGTTCAGCTTACAGATCGCCGCTCGTAACTGCGTACGAACACACGCTCGGCGGACGACAGCTCAAGTTTTGGCGGTAGAGGAATCTGCAGCCGGAATGGCTGCTAAGGAACTCCGCGCTACTTGCGCAAGCTGAGTCTTGCAACAATCTCGCGATACCGATCCGGGTCGCGGCGATTCAGATAGTCCAGCAGACGCCGGCGCTTGTTCACCATCATGATCAATCCGCGCCGCGATGCGTGATCTTTTGCGTGAGACTGGAGGTGGGTTGTAACGTAGTTGATGCGCTCACTTAACAACGCGATCTGCACTTCCGGCGAACCTGTGTCCTTCGGGTGAACTCTGTATTGCTCGATTACGCCGGCTTTTGCATCCATCAACCCGTCCTCCCCTGAAACGACGTGCCCTGCTCTGCTTTTCTGTTCTTTTCTTCGACCACAAAAATGCTAACACACAATAGAGAGGGCGCTACAAGCATTTTTTTAGCGGCTCAGGGTAACCCGCCGCGCCTTCTACCGGGGAAACACTATGTCGCGCCTAACACGATCCAATGTTTCGCGCAGCTCTACAGTCCCGTCGCACCCAGGCATTTGCAGGTCGTAGCTCCGTAGCCCCCGCTACTTCGCGCCATTCCCGCGCACGAGCGACAAAAACTCATCGCGCGTCTGCTTGTTTTCGCGGAAAACTCCCAACATCGCGCTCGTCACCGCAGCGGAATGCTGCTTCTCAACGCCCCGCATCACCATGCACAAATGCCGCGCTTCGACGATCACGCCGACACCTTGCGGTTTGAGCTTGTCGTTGATCGTCTCCGCGATCTGGCTCGTCAACCGTTCCTGAATCTGCAACCGCCGGGCGTACATATTCACCAGCCGCGCGATTTTGCTCAGCCCCACAACCTTCTTGTTCGGAATGTACGCCACATGGCATTTCCCGAAAAACGGCAGCAGATGATGCTCGCACAGGCTGTACACCTCGATGTCTTTCACCACCACCATCTCGTCGTAGCACACGCTGAACATCGCGCCGTTCAGCAGCTTCTCCGGCTCCTGCCGGTAACCGCTCGTCAAGAACCGTAACGCCTTCTCAAAACGCTCCGGCGTGCGCCGCAATCCTTCGCGGCTCGAATCCTCGCCCAACTGTTCAATCATCTGCCGGACGAGCGCCGCAATGTTTCCCGATTCCGCCAACTCCACGGAGGCGGTCGTCTCCTGCGCCTCATCGGTAATTGAATTTCGCATTGTTTTGCTCCTCATTCAGCAGCTCTGCGCCAGCTCGGCTTCTTCACGATATTCGAAGCTGTTGTTGCTCGTTTCCTGAATTCTCACTCTTTCGATCCGCGCGGCCGAAAACGCTTTCAATCGCCCGTAAATCTCGCGGCAGATGTTCTCTGTTGTCGGCACGATCTCGTGAAACTCGGAAATCTCTTTGTTCAAATACCTCTGGTCGAATGGCTCGATCACTTCGCGCTCCACAAACGGATCGAGCTCGCCCAGATTTGCCACCATTCCCGTCTCAGGATCCACCGGCCCGCTCACCGTCACCTCAACCAAGTAATTGTGGCCGTGACCGTACGGATTCCCGCATTTTCCGTACAGCCGCTTGTTCTCTTCTTCGCTGAATTGGGCGCTGTACAGCCGATGCGACGCCGCAAACTTGTATCGCCTCGTCAGCGAGATTTTCAGCGGAACGCGCGCGCCGTTCATACGCGATTCCCTTCGCCACGCGCACCGTGCAGGCTTCCATTCGGCGCGGCCGTGCAGTCCGCGAACAAATCCGGCGATTCGTAAACCCGCACGCGGTCGAGGGTCCCTTGCGTGATTTGCGGCTCGAGCAATCCCCAGATCACCGCCGCGATGTTTTCGCATGTCGGAATTTTGCCCGCCAGCTCCGGCACTTCGTAGTTCAAGTGACGGTGATCCATTCGCTCGCCCACTTCGCGCTGCAAAATATCCTTCAGCTCTTTCAGATCGAGCACCATTCCGGTCGCCGGATCGGGCTCGCCCGCCACGGTCACTTCCAGAACGTAATTGTGCCCGTGCCCATGCTTGTTGCTGCACTTCCCGAAAACCCGGCGATTCTCCTCGTCGGAGAATTTTGGGTTGTGGTAGAAGTGCGCCGCTGAAAATTCCAATCTGCGTGTGACCCGTATCATCGCGTTCTCGCCGGATACTCTCTGCCTTTCCATACCACGCCGCTACGCGTATTTCGACGCCACGACTCCGCAAGCGCGGCGCCGTAGAATGCTGCTCCAGCGAAGTAGTATTTGATGTATGCCACGGGGTAGAGGTTCCGGTACAACGCTCCCGCGTACGAGATTCCGCGCACGGACAGCATGCCCACAATCGCGCTCAGCCCAGCCGTGAAAATAATTCCAGGCGCGCCCGCGCACCAATAGACCAAAAGCAGTGCCAGCAAGGCCATCTCCAGAATCGGCGTCGCCTCAAGCAACTCGATCGTCACGGAGTTCGCCCCCTCCCCCGTCAGTGGATACAGATTCTTCGTCCAGCCCTCCCACATCGCCCCAAACGACCGGTACATTCTCGTCCGCACAACGCCAATCGGTGCCGCAAAATAGATTCCGTAGCCCGCCTGCTTCACGCGACGCGCCAGAGCAACATCCTCCAAGATCTCGCTCGCGACTGCCGCGTGTCCGCCGACCGTCTCGTACACCTCGCGCAGTACCAAAATAAACTGCCCGTTTGCAGCCGCATCCGGCCGCGCCGGATCGTTCACTCGAGCGTATGAAAACTTCGCCGCGAGCCGGCAATAGATGAACGGAATCACCGCTCGCTCCCACCACGTTTTCATCTCCTGCTCGGGCGAGTACGAAACGAGCACCGCGTCGTGATCGACCGCGTCGCCAAGCGCTCGCCGCACCGATCCCGGGAAGTGATACGTATCCGCATCCGTGAAAAGCAGCCAATCCCCGCTCGCCGCCATGACGCCAATCGACACTGCATAGTTCTTTCCCGCCCAGTTCAGGGGCAGCTCATCCGTTTGCAGCACCCGCAGCTTCCCGATTCGCTCCTGCAGCTCGGCTAGAATTTCTCCCGTGCGGTCTGTCGATTGATCGTTTACCACGATCACTTCACCCACTTCCGATTGGCCCCCGATGGATTCCACGGCGCGCGCAATCGACGCTTCTTCATTTCGTGCGGGAATAATCACGGAGACCAAGGTTTTTGCGATCCGATTCGCGGGGCGCTAAACTTTATCGTTCGCCAGGGAATGCCTCTATTATAGGTCCATTGGATAACGGGCTGAAACGGAATATCAAAACGGCCGTCGTTCTGGCCTTCATCGTCGCGCTTCTTTATCTCTTCGCGCGCCCGGATTATCGCCAGGGCGAAGCCAGCCTGCGCGGGCGCCCGGCGAAGGATTTTTCGCTTACACTCGACGGTAAGCCCGCGAAATTCTCCGACCTGCGCGGCGAAGTGGTCCTGCTGAATTTTTGGGCCTCCTGGTGCCCGCCGTGCGTCGATGAAGCGCCCGCGCTTGACCAGCTTCAGCAGCGTATCTCTGCACAGGGCGGCACCATCCTCGGCGTCAGCATCGATGAAGACCCCAACGCCTACGATGGCTTTCTGAAAATGTACAACGTGGATTTTCCGACTTTCCGCGATCCATCGCGCCGCATCTCGCTCGACTACGGCACCGTGATGATTCCTGAAACCTACGTGATCGATCGCAATGGCCGCATCGACCGCAAAATCGTCGGCCCGCAGAATTGGACGTCGCCTGCCATGCTCGCCTACCTCGACTCCGTCCTCAGCTCCAAGAACTGAATTATTGTCATTCCGACCGGAGCCGAGCGTTTTTCGCTTTTGTCCATCGCGAAGGGATGGCCGTACGGCGCATTCGAATCTGCTGCTGGGTTCGTCTTCGCCTTTTCCGTCACTCGTATCTCAGCGCTTCCACCGGATCCAACCGCGCGGCCCGCATCGCCGGCATCAGCCCGCTCAGAACCCCCACAATCACCAGCACGGCCACCGACGCAGCCAGAATCTCCCACGACACGTTCATGTGAATATCCACCGCCCCGGTCGTGTCCTCATACGCCGGTCCCAAAAACGGCAGCGTTCCAATCGCCGCGCCGATCACCACCGATAACACGACACCCACCGCTCCTCCTGCTAGCGTCATCGCCAGCGCCTCCGTGACGAACTGAATCCGGATATGTCCCCTCCGCGCTCCCAAGGCCCGCCGCAGTCCAATCTCCCGCGTCCGCTCGTTCACCGTCACCAGCATGATATTCATCACGCCGATTCCGCCGATCCCCAGCGTGAGCAATCCCACAAACAACAGCAGCACCTCGAGCCCGTACGTGATCATCACGTAGATCGGCCGGAATGCCGCCATGCTGATCATCATCACCGCGCGTTTGTCTGTCGGCGAAAAGTGCTGCCGTTCTGCCAGTATGCTCAACACCTGCGCCTGCGCCCGGTCATCCAGCTCGGCCGCCACCGGCCTTACCACGAGGACGCTTGCCGATTTCGTATCCCACAAATCGCCAGCCGCGGAATACGGTATCCACACCGAGTTGTCGTCGTTTGTAAAATACGAGCTGTCCTGGAATTTCCGGTCCATCGTGCCGATCACCGTGAACGGCGTTCCGTCGATTCGAATCGTCTGCCCCACTGCCGGCATTCCTGCAAACAGCTTCTTTTTCATCTGCCAGCCAAGAAACGCCACGCGCCGGTGATTCACCTCGTCATCGGCGCTTAGCCAGCGTCCTTCGCTTGCCACTTCGTTTCGCATCTCGCCGTACTCAGGGCAAACTCCTCGCACGGCGCTCGTGGCTGATCGTTCTTCGTGCGTCATGGGTTTGAACTTGACGGTTTCTCGGCACACTTGCTTTACAGCCGTTGCGCTCGCACGGATGTTATCCGCGTCCTCTTCTTCTAATTGGACCTTCTGGCCGGCGCGTTCGCCCCCGGCCTGTTCGGCGGTTGTGCCCGGCCAGCAGATGATCACGTCTTTTCCGAACGCCTGAAAAGTGGACATCAGCACGTGCCGGAAACCCGTCCCATACGCGAGCAGCATCGTCACGGAAACGATTCCCCACACGATCCCCGCCATGGTCAGGCAGCTGCGTACGGGCTGCCTTCGTAGCGACGCCCAGGCCTGCGCCAGAATTTCCTCGAACACGCGTTAACCTCCCGCCTCGTACCGCAGCGCTTCGATGGGGTCCACAGCCGCTGCACGGTTCGCCGGGTACAAGGCCGATCCCACGGCAATCATCGAAAGCAGCACGAACGAAAGCACGCCGGACCCCCATGTCGGCAGCAGCCCCGCGAATACCGGCGGCATTGGCAATAAATCGACGAGACCGCATAGGCCGTACGCGATCAGCATCCCCACTCCCCCGCTCAGAAACGCAATGATCAGCGTCTCAACGAAGAATTGACTGACGATCGCGCTGCGCGTCGCGCCGAGCGCCTTGCGCACCCCGATCTCCCGAGTCCTCTCCCGCACCGCCACCAGCATTACGTTCATCACACCCAGGCCTCCGAGGCAGAGCGTGATAATTCCCACGGAGCCCATGAAATATTGCATCCCGTCCATGATGAGCGCATTCGCCTGCGCGTTTTTGATCGTGTCCCACACAAACACCGCGTCCTCGTCTTTTGGATCGAAGTGGTGAATCGTCCCCAGCGAGGCCAGCGCTTCGTGCTTGCAGTCCATATGTTCCGCAAGCGAATTCGGCACCACCAGCATGTGGTCGATCGTGTGCGCCGGCATGGGAGGCTTGTTGGGGAAATCGCGGACGATCGCGCTATAAGGAATGAATATCTTCCGGACGTCTTCACCGTCGTAACTCGAGTTCTGATTCTTCTGCCGCATCACCCCTACGACGGTGTATGGAATGGCTTCCAGCCAGATCGTCTCGCCGATGGCTTCGCGATTTCCGTAGAGCTGCTTCTTCGCATCGCTGCCCAAGAACGCCACGCGGTTGGCACTCGCCACATCCGCGTCGTTATAGAAGTGGCCCGCGGCGATGTCGATGCTGCGCTGAATCTGGAACGGCGGCAACGACCCCACCACGAGCAGCGTCCCGCTGTTGTAACGGCTGCGCAGCGGAACTTGATTGCTGATTTCAGGAATCACGTACTTGCAGGCCGGCGACTGCTGCAGCACCGTCGCCCATTCGTCCTCGGTGAAATGAATGTCCCGGCCGGCGCGCATTCCCCCCGCCTGCAGGCTGGTCCGCCCGGCGAAATAGATCATGATGTCCTTGCCGAAGGTTTCCTGATTGCGCTTGAGGCCCACCCGCAGGCCCTGCGTCGCCGCCACCATCAGCGTGATCGAAATAATTCCCCAGGTGATTCCGAACATGGTGAGAAACGTGCGCAGCTTGTGCGCCCACAAGGTGTGAATCGTGTCCTTCAGCAAGTCCCCGAAATTCATTGCAACACTCTGAGAACCGTCATTTCTGAGCGGAGCGTCCCGAATTTCCCGTTCCGCGGCGACAGCCTTGCCGGGACGCGAAGTCGAAAAATCCCTCTTCCCCATCCACTGGATCGGAAGGGACGAAAAAGCAGCTTCTCTACTGCAAAATCACCTTCTGCCCTTGATTCAATCCGTTGAGAATTTCAGCTTTCACTCCGTTCGAAATTCCCACCTTCACCGCAAGTTTCCGCCGTCCCGTGTCTGCCTTTGGGTCGGGCACCTCGATCGACGCATTCTTGTCCTTATCGAAAATCAGCGCTCCTTCCGGAACCAGCAGCACGTTTTTCTTTTCATCGAGAATTATTTCCGCATTCGCGCTCATGTTGGCCCGCAGTTCGCCCGTCGGATTCTGAATCGAGACCCGCACTTCAAACGTCGTCACGTTGTCCTTCTCGACGCCCAACGGCGCGATCTTCGTCACCTTGCCCTGGAATTTCTTGTCCTTGAACGACTCGACCACGATTCGCGCCGCCTGTCCCAAATAAACCTTCCCAATGTCCGCCTCGTCCACGGTGCCCTTCACGTAGACTTCGCTCGTGTCTCCCAGCGTCATCACCAGGGTCGCCTGCGAGCCGAGTACGAGAATCGAGCTCACCGCGTCGCCCACCTCCACGTCCTTGGACAGCACTTCTCCGTCGATCGGGCTCGTGATCGTCGCATAACGCAGATTCTCCTCCGCGTTATCAAGCGCGGCCTTCGCCTGCGCAATTTGTGCTTTTGCCTGCGCCACTTGCGCGTTCGACATATCCGCATTCCGCTGCGCCGAGAGCTGCTTGTTCAGGGCGAGTTGGTAGTTTTTTTCCGCGTCCTGCATCACGTTCAGCGCGATCAGGCCTTGCCTGTAAAGGTCGTGCGCCCGATCCATGTCCTTCTTCAGGAACGGCACGTCCGGCCCCTGCGCATCCACAAGATTTTTCTGATACGCCGCGACCGCCGCTTCCTCCGCCGCGTCCGCCGCCTGCAGATTCGCCCTGGCCTCGCCGACCGCCGCCTGCAGTTGTTCCTTGTCCAATTCCGCGAGCAGCTGCCCGGCCTTCACGTGAGCTCCGGCGTCGACGTAAATTTTTTCAACGATCCCGCTGGCCTTCGACTTCACTTCCACCTTGGTGAGCGGCTCGATCGTTCCCGTGGCGACCACCGAACGCGCGATATCTCCGCGTTCCACGGACGCCAGCTTGTCAGGATCGATTGTGCGGTTGGGCCGCAGCGCCGCCGCGGCGCCGACGATCACGAGAACCAATACCGCCGCAATGCTGGCGAGCCAAATGATTCTTTTTCGTTTCTTGCTTCTCGACTTGCCGCTGCCGCCATTCGCGTTCACGGACGCCCCCGCTTCGTTTCGACGTTCGGGCTTGGGTTACGTAAGCTAGATACGCAATGCCGGCTTCGAATGTTCCGCTACTCGAGGATGATCAACGCGGGAATCCCAGGCGAAAAAAGCTGCACCGAATCGTGTACTGCCGATGCGCAGTTTAGGACCCAAAGCCGCCTAACAATGACGCCCAGTTTAGGCGCGGAAACAGCCCGAAAACGGTATTGCGGCACCTCTTTTTGGCAGTTTTCGAGGCTCGCGGCATAATAGTCGGCCATGGAACGCGACCCTGTCTGCGGCATGGCCGTCGACCCACCGAAGTCAGCCGCCCAGGCCCAACACGCTGGGAAGACCTATTTCTTCTGCTGCACCAGTTGCGCCCAGAAATTCCGCGCCGACCCTGAAAAATATCTGACCAGCGGGGCCTCGGGCCAAAGCCATAGCGAAATGGTTCATCTGGTTCAACTTGGAAGCGGCTCCCCGGCGATCCCCGCCGTGCCGCAGGCGCCAGTGAATTTGGGCGCTAAGATGCCCACGCCGGGCGAAGCGGTTTACGTTTGCCCGATGGACCCCGAAGTTCGCCTGGAACGCCCCGGGCCTTGCCCCAAATGCGGAATGGCTCTGGAGCCGGAAACTCCGTTAGCCCCCGCCGCGCGCACGGAATACACCTGTCCGATGCATCCCGAAGTCGTCAGACCCGATCCCGGGGCCTGCCCCATCTGCGGCATGGCTCTCGAGCCTCGAACGGTCAGCGTCGAAGAAGAAAATCCCGAACTTCGAGAAATGCAGCGACGATTCTGGGGAAGCCTCGTGCTGACCATTCCGGTTTTCGCAATCGCCATGTCCGACCTGTTTCCGGGCCAACCGTTGCAGCACCTCGCATCGATGCGGACATGGGCATGGCTGGAAATGATCTTGGCGACGCCTGTGGTGCTCTGGGGCGCGTGGCCATTCTTCGCGCGGGCGTGGCAGTCACTTGTGAATCGCAGCCCCAACATGTTCACGCTGATCGGGCTGGGCATCACGGTCTCGTATGCATACAGCGTGATCGCGACCGTCGCCCCGGACATTTTTCCAGTTGCGTTCCGCGGCGAAGGAGGCACGGTCGCTCCATATTTCGAGGCCGCGTCGGTGATCACGGTTCTCGTGCTGCTCGGACAAGTGTTGGAACTGAAGGCGCGGAGCGCGACCGGCTCCGCGATTCGCGCCCTTCTCGGCCTTGCGCCAAAAAACGCGCGTCTGGTTCGTGACGACGGCACCGAGATCGACGTTCCGCTCGATCGTGTCAGCCGCGGCGACCGGCTGCGCGTGCGGCCCGGCGAAAAAATTCCCGTCGATGGCGCCGTTCTGGATGGATCGAGCAGCGTCGACGAATCCATGATCACGGGCGAACCGATTGCCGTGGAAAAACAGGCTGGAGCGCGCGTAACCGGGGCGACCGTCAACGGCACGGGCACGCTGATGATCCGTGCGGAGCGCGTCGGCTCAGAAGCGCTGCTTGCGCAAATCGTGAAAATGGTCGGCGAGGCGCAGCGCAGTCGCGCTCCAGTACAGAAACTGGCGGACGTGGTCGCCGGCTACTTCGTTCCCGCGGTAATCGGCGTCGCTCTGGCGACGTTCGTCGCCTGGGCGTTGTGGGGGCCAGAACCGCGGCTGGCTCACGCGCTCGTGAATGCTGTGGCCGTCCTCATCATCGCCTGCCCATGCGCCCTTGGCTTGGCGACGCCGATGTCTGTCATGGTCGCTACAGGCAAAGGCGCGAGCGTTGGTGTGCTTTTCAAGAATGCGGAAGCGATCGAGCTGCTGCGGAAAGTCGACACGCTGGTGGTTGACAAGACGGGAACCCTCACCGAAGGCAAGCCAAAGTTAGTCTCGGTGGAGGCGTTGGCCGATTACGACGAAAAGCAAATACTGCGCCTTGCCGCATCTCTCGAGCGCGCCAGCGAACATCCGCTTGCGGCTGCCATCGTAGGAGCCGCTGAGGAACGCCGCATCGCGCTCGCGCCGGTGACAGAGTTCGAATCGCTTACGGGTCGCGGCGTTCGCGGCCGCGTGGATGGCAGACTGCTCGCCCTCGGCAATCAGAAGCTCCTCGAAGAACTCGGTCTCAATCCCACCGAGGGCTCTCGGCGAGCTGAGAACTTGAGCGCGGGTGGCCAGACAGAGATATTCGTCGTCGCCGAAGGCCGCGTGATCGGCTTGCTCGGCGTCGCTGACCCAATCAAGAAAGGCACCCTCGAAGCCATTCGCGCTCTCCACGAAGACAGCATTCGAATCGTGATGCTCACGGGCGATAGCAGCGGCACCGCGCGCGCCGTCGCGCGCCAACTAGGGATCGACGATATTTTCGCAGAGGTCTTGCCCCGGGATAAGGCTGTAGTCGTGAAAAAGCTTCAGGCCGAAGGCAGCTTCGTCGCGATGGCGGGCGATGGAATCAACGACGCTCCCGCGCTTGCTCAGGCCCAAGTGGGAATCGCGATGGGAACGGGCACGGACGTGGCGATGGAAAGCGCCGGCGTCACTCTGCTCCAGGGCGATCTCCGCGGAATCATTCGTGCGCGGCGTTTGAGCCGCGCCGCGATGGGCAATATCCGCCAGAATCTCTTTTTCGCGTTCGTTTACAACTCGCTGGGCATCCCTATCGCAGCCGGGGTGTTGTACCCCTTCCTCGGATGGCTGCTCAGCCCCATGATCGCGGCCGCCGCCATGAGCTTCAGCTCAGTCTCCGTGATTGGTAATGCTCTCAGATTGCGCCGCGCAGAGATTTGAGGTGGATTTTTGCGGCGCAATGCGAACCGCCGCTCTTCTACCAAGACGGAAGAGAAGCTTTGGGGGGACCTTCACGGTAGGCCGCAGAGGCAAACGCCTGGTTCGTTATGGTTCAGCAAATATGGCTGTTTGCACAATCGTGGAAAGGAATTGCCACGGGCGTTGGGAAAACCGATGCACATCACGCGCGTGCGCGGCTTAGGGCGGCCTGCAACCTACTGAAATAGAGCAGCTTAGAGATTGCGTGGGCAGGGTGATGGGCTTGCATTACAGATTTATGACACCTGAACAGGATGAGAAACCGCCTCCTCCCAGCCCTCGTGGCGTGTTTTGTGGTTTTATCGTGCGCAACTGCCTCAAGCGCGCAGACCGTCAGGCTTTCCGCTACGGGACTCGCTTTTGGCAATGTCGCGCTCAATAACACCTCCACCAAAACGCTGACGATCAGCAATAAAGGAACCGCCAACCTCGTCATCTCCGACATCGCGACCACCAATGGGAGTTTTGGCTGGGCGAACTGCTCGGGTGCGACGATCACTCCTAACAGCAGCTGTACCGTCAACGTGACCTTTACGCCGACAGTCACAGGAAGCGCCTCGGGCACACTCAGCATCACCGACAACGCCTCGAATAGCCCACAGAGCGTCACCTTGAGCGGCACGGGAGTGCAGCCGGTGACGGTGACCCCTGCGAGCCTTACGTTCGCAAGCCAAGTCGTGGGGACCACCAGCGCAGCCAAGAGCGTTACGCTGACGAACTATCAGTCGATCGCGCTCAACGTGAGCAGTGTTTCGGCCACCGCATCGTTTTCCGCCAGCGCGTGCCCCGCGCAGGTCGCGCCCGCCGGCAATTGCGTCATCAATGTCACGTTCACGCCTACGACGACGGGAAAGATCACAGGAAAGCTGACGATAACGGACGACGCGGGCGCTCAAACCGTGACCTTGCAAGGAACCGGCGCTCAATCGCAGGGACCGACACTTGTTTCGATCACCGTGACGCCAGCCGGTCCCTCGATTCCCGCCGGAACAACCCAGCCCTTTGCGGCAACCGGGAATTACAGCGACGGCAGCCAGAGCAACATCACGAATTCAGTCTCTTGGGGCTCTTCCGCGACCGGTGTTGCGACGGTCAACGGTTCCGGTGTGGCCACAGCAATCCTTGCGGGTTCCACGACCATCAGCGCTATATCCGGCTCGATCACGGGATCCACGCTGCTCACAGTCACAGCGCCGGTCCTCGTGTCTATTTCGGTGACGCCGCCCAATCCTTCGATCATCGTAAACGGAAACCAGCAGTTCACCGCCACCGGTACTTACAACAACGGCACGAATGCCAATCTGACCGCTTCCGTTAGCTGGGCTTCCTCCAATTTGAGCGCCGCCACAATCTCCGCGAGCGGCCTTGCAACGGGAGTCGCCGCCGGCTCGACGTCAATTAGCGCTACCTCTGGTTCCGTCGTCGGCAGCACAAATTTGACCGTAACCACTCCGCTCGTCTCGATCGCTGTTACT